>QWCK01003672.1_pt1 | contig 16365 bp, 10 predicted proteins | sample 1972571 | NCBI WGS metagenome assembly QWCK01 (sample SAMN09866710, study PRJNA288562) | Human gut metagenome isolate term2_stool, whole genome shotgun sequencing... | isolation source: gut | host: Homo sapiens | place: USA: California
TACAACTTGATGCCATGGATATCTTCCTATGAGAGAAGGAAGGTCACATGGCCTTGCCCGAATCCGGAGTCGTTACATTTTGGCAACTATTGTTAAAAAACGCGTTTTACTGCTAAAATATTTGTTTTATTCAAAAATAAAACTTATATTTGCTACAGTTTTTCGATGGTTTCGCAATGTTTTTTGTTAGCGAAATCTATCCCTCGAGGTTGGTAGCATCCTGCACCAACCTCTTTTGTTGGCCTACTCTGAAAAATAATATGGCCTGAGACCTATTTATCAAAATTTTTAGCTAAGTTTGCATACAGAGTGATGATAGCTTTTGTAATCATATTGACCGTTTGGGCCATCATTTTAATTACGGCCTTTGTATTGATCTCATTGTGGAAGAAGAATCACAATGCAGAGCGGGGACTCTATGAACGCACCCAGGAAGATAATAAGCTGAGTGTGGACGATGCGTTGCGAGCGTTGAACTGTGATGTGAAATGGGAGTATAGCGAGGAGGATCTCGTCGCAAGCTATCGATACCAAAGCGGTCAATTCAATATCCGACTTGAGAAAAACTCGCCCTACATACGCCTGCTTTATTTGTTCTTTTTAGATGCTGAACTGGACAGATTAGAATTGGTGCGCACTGTGTGTAATCAGTGTAACCTGAATACAGAGACCTGTCGTTTGGTTTATTCAGTGAACGAGAGCAACGGCACGGTGGATGTGCATATCATAAATGCCTTGTTGATGGGTGACAATATGGCCAAGGATGTTTTGGCACGAGCCATGAGCAACATCTTTCACTGGCAACATGTGTTTGTGATGCGATACAACGTACTGAGCGATGCGAATAAGAATGTTTTCAATCATGATGTTGAAAAGCGAGACGCAGCATGGAAGCGAGAGCTCTTTTTGATACGCGAACAGGAGATTGTTCATCAGGAAGACGGTCCGGAATGGCATGAACAGCGTGCTCAACCCTTGCGGTTACACCAAATGCTGACCTCTGCCATGGGGCTTACAGATATTGTTCCTGCTCGATTAGTGCTGACGTGCAATGATCAGGTGACGGTGATTGAAAGTGTGGACGAAATTCTTGATTATAAAATATCATCGCCATTGATTGATGATGATAAGTTTGCGAATACGTCTGCGTCTGCGTTGCTGAGTTACTATGACCCGCGCAATCCGGTCATGCTGCGCCAACTCATGATTTGCTTTGAGCAACAGGAGAAAACGGACGAAACTTTATACTATCGTGTCACGTTAGCCCTGACTCCGCCACCCATAAGCAAAACGATTGGTTTCAACGACTTGCAACGGCAAAAGCTCTCCACCAGTATCTTGTTGGGACACGATCTGATTCCTGCTGACAAACGTCTGGCTAAATTCAGATATATTTGGAAAGAGGCTCTGGCCAAACAAAAGAGCGGCAGGGAGAATGAACTCACCGATGACGAAAGACTGCTGTGTGAGTTGCAGAACACGGGTCATGGGCACGATTTACTGCGTGGCAAGGCATTATTTGAGCAGAAGCGTTTTTATGAAAGTGTGCTTATTTTGGAGAATATCTTCCGGCAGTTGCAGTCTTCGTTTGATGAAATGGGAACAGCAACCCGCGAGGCATTCATAGAAATATGTTATTTGGTGGGTGCTTGCTACACGCATCTGCACCAATACTACAGGGCGAACTACTACCTCCAACTCACCCTACCAGCTCGCCGGATTACATATATGCAGACATTCATCAATTGTCTGGTTAACGGTCATGACTTTCGGGCTATGACTTTCATCGATTCATTTCTGCATGAGTTGTCCCCAGTGGTGGGCGAGGATGGCTTGGAAAATAGTATGGCTGATATGCATGAGATAATATCGTTTGTGGGATTTCTGAAGCGACGGAAGGCATATTTGCTGGTCAGATCGGAACGATATGACGAGGCTGAAAACTTATTAAAACAGCTTCTCGACGACCCTGCCAACACTGATTTCGCATTGAAGGAGTTGGCCTATATTCAAAAGAAGAAAATGAAATAAACTCAAAGTGCTCGTAATAGTTCATGTTTCTATGAGGTAAAGCTAAGTTGATATGACATACATGCATTGGGGATGGGGAGTCATCTATGGCCTGATAGTCGTAGGTGTCATGATAAAGGTGCTGCTCGACAACCGACAACCTGCCAAGACGATGGCATGGATATTGGTGTTGTGGTTTCTCCCTTTATTTGGCCTGATACTTTATATATTTTTCGGCCAGAACACAAGGAAGGAAAGGATGATCAGCCAGGGGTCACTCGACCAGTTAACCAAACGTTCAATGACTGGGTTTGTTGAACAACAGAATCTTCGTCTGCCCAAGTCACATCAACCGCTGATGCATCTTTTTAAAAACCAGAACATGGCCTTGCCGTTTAAGAACAGTGAGGGGGAAATATTTACCGATGGCTATCAATTTTTCCCTGCACTACTGCATGAGATACTCAAGGCACAGCATCATATACATCTTCTATCCTATATTTTCAACGATGACGAATTAGGCAATCTTGTAGCCGATGCTCTGATTGACAAGGCGCGCGAGGGTGTCGAGGTTCGAGTGATTTATGATGATGTTGGGTGCTGGCGGGTGAGCGGGTCTTTTTTCGAACGTATGCGGGATGGTGGAGTAGATGTTCATGCCTTTATGCCAGTCAAGTTTCCGGCATTTACTTCGAAAGTAAACTATAGGAACCACCGCAAGTTGATTGTGATCGATGGTCAGGTAGGATTTATTGGAGGTTTCAACATTGCCACACGATATGTCAAGGGAACAAAGAAACAAAAGTGGCGTGATACCCATTTGCTGGTAAGGGGAGGGGCTGTGTATGGCATACAGCGGGCCTTCTTGGTGGACTGGTACTTTGTAGACCGCACGCTGATAACGTCAAGAGCATATTATCCGGAACAAGATTCGCGTATTAATAATAATTGCTTGGCACAAGTGGTGACGAGCAGTCCCATTTCTCCTTGGCCCGACATCATGCAGGGTTATGTTCGGGTGCTGTTCGAAGCCCGTCGATATGTTTATATGGAAAGCCCCTATTTTCTGCCCAAGGAGCCGGTTATGTTTGCGCTGCGAACAGCTGCTTTGACAGGAGTAGACGTCAGGCTGATGATTCCCAAGAGAGGAGACTCAAGGATTGTGGAGTGGGCAAGTACCTCCTACGTCATGGAGACCATTGGGGCTGGGGTTAAGGTTTATCTTTATAAAGATGGATTTAATCATTCCAAATTGCTTGTCAGCGACGACTGCATATCCACCTGTGGCAGCACCAACATCGATGCGCGGAGCTTTGAACATAATTTCGAATCGAATATTTTTTTCTACGACGAGGCGATGGCACTACGAATGAAGAAGGTTTTTCTTGACGACATGCAGCATTGTGTTCTTATCGACGAAATAAGAAAAGTAAAAAACCGTTCGTTTTTAAGGCGGTTGTGGGAAAGCGTGTTAAGAGTTGTCAGTCCGTTATTATAGTTCTTGAAAGTTTCCGGAGCTCATTTGGATATACAGTCATGTCACTCCTCTTCTCCAATGACCATGTTTTTCACTGCGGTGGGTCTGAAGATACTAAAGTTCACGCTGCCATATTTTCGGTGTTCCATGAAGTTAGGGTGGTTGCTGAAATCAAGTTGCTTGCCATGCTCAACAACAAGGAAACCGTTGTCTTTCAGCAGACCGTTTTCAATGATGAGGTCAGGGATCGTGGGCAACTGTTCCAGCGCATAGGGAGGATCGGCAAAAATGAAATCGAACAACCGGTGACATGATTTCAAAAATTTAAAGACATCACCTTTAACCAAAATGTTTTGGGCTGTTCCGAGTTTTTGCATACATTGACTGATAAAACGCACATGGTCTCTGTCAGCTTCCACGCTCACGACAGAGGAGCATCCGCGTGATAACAACTCGAGTGAAATACTGCCTGTTCCTGCAAACAGGTCGAGTGCTTCAATGCCTTCAAAGTCAATATATCCTTTCATCACATTGAAGATACTTTCCTTTGCGAAATCGGTCGTTGGGCGAGCCTTGAAGGTGCGAGGTATCTCGAAATGACGCCCTTTGTATTTTCCTGTAATGATTCTCATGTCTGTCTTACTTTGAAATCATTGGTTTTATTTAATTTATCTATATCGATCAACCAAGATATAATGTGAGCAAATCCATTGTGATGCCCTGTATTTTTGTCATTGGCGCACGGTTAAAGTCGGCAGAGGGGTTAATCACGGTTACTTTTCTCAGATGAGCCAACAGTTGTTCAACCAACGCCTCGCGGTCTATGATGTCGCCAGAAAGATAGAGCTCGTCTTTTTGTTGGTCGAGTGCCAGTTCTCTCCATACAAAGAGGATGAAATAAAGTGCATCTTTTGCATGTTTCACATCATATCGATTACTGAAAACAAAGCGGTTGCGCTCAAAACTAAACAGTTCCAGCTGGTGGTCATGAAAATGAGCATAGAGCTTTCTGCGGATGCCAATAAAGCTTCGTTGATGCATGTAGCGCCACACGGGTAGCATCAAAGTCGTGATTTTGATATCTGAATAGTGATCCTCGACTACAAGCTTCAGGTCTTTGTTGATTGCAAAAAGAGCCACCGCATTCAGGTCGGGCAAGACGTTACTCATCATACTGCATCCTTCCGTGTCTGGGAAACTGTGCATGTATAGAGTCTCGCAGTTTTTCTCGTCATATTCCTCAATTGGCAACAGCAGTACGGGAGCGTTCACCAATACCCTTGCACGGGTGGTCGGGTGTTGCAACAGGTCTTCTGTCTTGAATGCCTCACGTAAATTGGCAGAGATAGAAACACCACTTTTAATGGTGTAGGGTCTGAAAATCAACTGGTCTTCAGATTGCTTGTCAGCGATGGCAAAAGCCAACGAGCCTTTGCTTACGCGAATGGTCATACGCGGCAACTTACTGTAATTCATAATCTCCAATTCATATTTTATAACGGGTAAAGGGTCAAGGTTGAGAGCTATTCCCAGTTGCCTGCATTACTGTTTGGCTCGGCAATGTCACCAATCTTGAGTCCCGGAAATTGGCCGGAGGAATTGGCCTTCTCTATCAGTTCTGCTATGGCATTGGTATCAAGCCCATATAGATATTCTTCATAGCCGGCACTGCATTCCATCAGTGGAATGTTTTTTCCGCTTTTCCCAATGACCACAGATGTGGTGAGTGTGAACTCTTTGTTGTCTGAAAAAGGAATGTATCTTGCTGAATCAGGAAGCAGGCGAGCTTTGACCAGGGAGTCCATGCAATGTGTATATGTACCGCGAGAAGCCATGTATTTTTCCTCGGCGCCCCTGATCATCACCAACCGGCGTTTCACAGCTTCTTCTCTTCGAGTCTGTTCCGTTCTAAATTCCATTGGACTGTAGATGCTCAGAAAACAGAGTGCTACTAATACCAGTACACACGCTGCCAAAAGATATTTATTTCTGAGATTACACCTCATTTCTCGCGTTTTATTGTTAACTTTGTCTCATAGGCAAGACAGATCTGCGTTGCAAAGATACTAAAAACTCAATAGATAACCCCAGATGTAGCTGGTCTTTAACAAAACATAATTCATCTTCTTCCACTTCATTTCCAATGACACAAGCAGAGTTTATCAATTATATCAGAAAAGAATTTGATAGGATTCCCACGGCGGATCAACAGGAGGCCATGGAGACCTTTGCACGTTTCCTGGCCGACCGCAGCGATCGGGTGGTGATGATACTTCGGGGTTCTGCGGGAACTGGAAAGACTACTTTGGCTGGAGCTATGGTTCGCACGCTCCACCGCTTGGGACAGAAGCTCACACTGATGGCACCCACTGGTCGCGCTGCAAAGGTGTTCTCACTGACCAGTGGTCTGCCAGCTCATACCATTCATCGACGCATTTATCGGGAAAAGTCGTACCAGGGACTTGATGGCCAGTTCAACCTGAACAACAATCTATATCGGAACATGCTCTTCGTGGTAGATGAGGCTTCTATGGTGAGCAATATTCCCTCGTATGATAGCTCGTTTGGTTCAGGCAGCTTGCTCGACGACCTCATGCAATATGTCTACAGTGGCGACAATTGCCGCTTATTGCTGATTGGCGACTGTGCACAGCTTCCTCCGGTTGGTGAGAAGGAGGCTCCGGCACTTAGCGCAGGGATTATTGAGGGTTACGGCATGAGGGTGTATCAATGCGATTTGAACGAGGTGTTGCGTCAGGAGCGCGACTCCGGCATTCTCTATAATGCAACCTATATTCGGCAACTCATCACGCATGACATGGCTACTGAACTGCCAAAGATAAGATTTCGAGGATTTGACGATATTGAGATGATATCGGGCACTGAACTTATTGATAGCTTGGAGTCGAGTTATAGCCAAGCCGGACTTGACGAAACGATAGTGGTCACACGTTCAAACAAACATGCCAACGTTTATAATCAGGGCATTCGCAGTAGGGTTCTCGACCGTGAAGAGATGTTGTGCCCGGGTGATATGCTGATGATTGTGCGTAACAATTATTTCTGGACTGAGCAGATCAAGCATGAGGAGCACTCTTCTGTGCCTGGAGGACAGCAACTCGACAACACCCCATCCTTCCTTGCCAACGGTGACCGTGCTAAGGTGTTGCGTGTATGGAATGAGCGTGAGTTCTATGGTTTTCACTTTGCTGACGTGTGGCTTCAGTTCCCCGACTACGACAACTTTGAGATGCAAGCCACGATTATTCTTGACTCGCTTACCACTGATGCTCCGGCACTCACTCGGGAAGAGAACGAGAAGTTATTTATCAATGTGATGGAAGATTATGCAGACTTACCCACAAAGGCAGAGCGACTGAAAGCCTTGCGTAAGGACATCCATTTCAATGCCCTGCAGGTGAAGTTTGCTTACGCGGTGACATGCCACAAAGCGCAGGGCGGACAGTGGCAGTATGTGTATGTTGACCAAGGTTATATGACGGCCGACATGCTCACCCCCGACTATATTCATTGGCTCTACACGGCTTTTACACGTGCCACCGACAAACTTTTCCTGGTGAACTGGCCCGAAGTTCAGATTGCAGAAGGACAATCCTGATTCCGAAGGCAGCGGCGACACTTCTGCCAACAATATACAGATACAAGCATCCCATTGCTTTTCGGGCAATGGGATGCAATATTCGATAATCTTCCCTGGCTTTTCTATTTTCCCATGTTGCAGACGGGCTGAGGCTTTAATTCCTTAAAGAAGTCGTTACCCTTGTCGTCCACGAGGATGAAAGCTGGGAAATCCTCAACCTTTATCTTCCAAATAGCCTCCATGCCGAGCTCAGGATATTCCACGCATTCAATGCTTTTAATGCTGCTCTGCGATAGAACGGCAGCCACGCCACCAATGGTTCCTAAATAGAATCCACCGTGTTTGCGACAGGCATCGGTCACTGTTTGGGTGCGGTTGCCCTTGGCAATCATCACGAGCGAGCCGCCATGCTGCTGGAACTCGTCTACGTAGGGATCCATGCGGTTGGCCGTTGTGGGTCCCATGGAGCCGCAGGGGAATCCTTCAGGAGTTTTGGCAGGACCGGCGTAGAGCACAGGATGATCCTTGAAATACTGTGGTAATTCTTCGCCGGCATCAAGTCTGGCCTTAAGCTTGGCGTGAGCGATGTCGCGTGCCACGATGATTGTTCCCTTGAGGCTCACGCGAGTAGACACGGGATATTTGGTGAGCTCGGAGCGCACAGAGTCCATGCCCTTGTCGAGATCAATCTCAATTCCCTTGGTGCCTTCGCCCGGCTTGCGGTATTCTTCCGGTATCAGTTCTGTTGGGTTGCTGTCCATTTTTTCCAGCCAAATGCCGTCCTTGTTGATTTTCCCCTTAATGTTGCGGTCGGCCGAGCAGCTCACGCCCATGCCGATGGGGCAGCTGGCACCATGGCGTGGCAGGCGGATGACGCGGATGTCGTGGGCAAGATATTTGCCGCCGAACTGCGCACCAAGTCCGATTTTCTGTGCTTCGACAAGAAGTTTCTTCTCTAATTCTGTGTCGCGGAAAGCGCGCCCGGTCTCATCTCCGGTGGTGGGCAACTCGTCATAGTATTTTACGGAGCCGAGTTTCACGGTGAGGAGATTCTTTTCGGGTGATGTGCCACCAATGACAAAGCAGATGTGATAGGGTGGGCAGGCAGCTGTGCCGAGACTCTTCATCTTTTCTACGAGGAAAGGCAGGAGTGTTGCCTCGTTCTGAATGGTGGCTTTGGTCATGGGGTAGAAGTACGTCTTGTTGGCTGAACCGCCACCTTTGGCTACCATCACGAATCTGTATTCATCACCCTCGGTAGCTTCAATGTCAATTTGTGCAGGCAGATTGCAACGGGTGTTCACCTCGTCATACATGTTCAGGGGAGCATTCTGCGAATAGCGTAGGCTCTCTTGTGTGAATGTGTTAAACACGCCTAAGCTTAGAGCTTCCTCGTCATTGAAGTCTGTCCATACGCGTTGTCCCTTTTCACCATGGATGATAGCGGTTCCCGTGTCCTGGCAGAAAGGCAACACACCCTTGCAGGCTGTCTCTGCATTACGCAGGAACTGAAGGGCTACATACTTGTCGTTTTCGGAAGCCTCGGGGTCTTTCAGAATGGAGGCCACTTGCTCATTGTGCTCGCGACGGAGCATGAATTCCACGTCGTGGAAACCTTGCTGAGCAAGCAGTGTGAGTGCTTCGGGTGCGACTTTGAGGATGGTTTTACCCTCAAACGCTGTAGTGCTCACGCCTTCCTTGCTCAGTAGACGATACTCGGTTTTGTCCTTGCCCACCTGGAACATGGGCGCATACTTAAATTCTACTGGATTTGCCATAATATAATGTTTCTGTAATGATGTTGTCAGTTTTTTCTATGTTATAAACTTGGGGGTGTTGTCATTTGTTGATGGGCTTAGTAGCCGAAAATCTCCTTGGTCGATACGCGGCGGATCGGTGCTATTTTCTCCAAGGCTTTCATGTCGAGACTCTTTTCGTCGCCGAGAATCAAATACTTGTAAGGTTTGTTTGCGATTCGTTCGGATGCAAATTTTACAAGGTCGTCGATCGTCAGCGCAGGGAGTTGATCGTATATTCTCTGGGCAATGTCGTAGTTCAGCCCTAAATCTTGTGCTCTCATGTAATAGTTGAGTACGTTGAAACGCGTGGTCCGACTGGTCGACAGCGATTTCAGTAAGCTTTGCTTGGCAAGGTCAAAGCCTGCCTGTCGTTTGGGCATGTTGTTGATCAGGCTTTTAAATTCGCCTACGCAATCCATCATCTTGTCGCTTTGCGTGATAATAAAAGTGCGGAAATCCTCTGTATCCTTCAGTCGCTTGGGTTCGTTATACCTTGCAGCAGCCGAATAGGCAAGACCGCGTGCCTCACGCATTTCCTGGAATACGATCGCATTCATGCCACCTCCGAAATATTCGTTGAACAAAGCGTTGATGGCAGCATTTTGAGGCGACCATGTGCGGTTCTCGTTATGATATTGCACCATATAGATGTTCTTGGCATCGTATGGCGCTAACAGCACTTCCGTCTTGGGTGTGGTCTGCGCCTTGTACTCCACGCTGTTCGTCGGCTTGGAAGTCACGACGTTTTTCTTTCTTGGGTATGTCTTCCTGACGATCGATGCCAAATCTTTTTCTGCCGTCGGTCCATAATACATGATGGTCATGGGGTTGAGGTGCCGCACGTTTCTCAATACTCGAAGTAAGGCGTTGCCGTCAGTTTTATTCAGCTGTGCTGCTGTCATAAAATTGAGTGTGGGACTCGCTGCTCCATAAATGCCATAGTTTTGCAATGCGGAGAAGTTTTCCCTTTGGTTTTGCTTTTTGTCCTCGCGATCCTTCAATATAAGACTCACCACATTATTATATTCTGTCTTGCTAATCCTTGCATTCTCCATTAGGTTGGCAAACAACCTCAGTGCAGCAGGCATGTTCTCGTTGAGGCCGCTCAGGGCAAAGCGAGTGTGGTTTCTGTCCACCCTCACGCTGAAGTCACATGCCAGGCTATAGAAAGCTTCCTTCACATCCGAGGATTTCATCTTAGCCGTGCCTGCATAGTCGAGCAGGGTTTGAGCGACATCAAGGCGGTTGTCGTTTTCGTGTCCCACGGGGAAGTCAAACTCTAAGTTGAAAAGATCGTCGCTGGTGTTTTCCTTGTACAGCATCTGTGTGTTGACATCCAGACTGCTCTTGCTCATGTCCATGCTGAAGTCTACAAAGCGAGGCTCAATAGGTGTGGGTTTGGTATTGACAATTTCTTTCAGGAAATCACTTTGCATGTCGTTGTTGGTAGGAATAGGCGTGATGGCCGGCTTGTCTATCTTCTTGATACTTGTGTCGGTGCCCTGCTTCTTGTACACCAATACATAGTTGTTACTCAAATGCCGGTTGGCAAAGGCCACCACCTGCTCCTTGGTCATTTTCGAGATACGGGCAAGGGCATGCACTTGGTCTTCCCATTTTTGGTCGTTGATAAAGGCATCAACAAACTTGTCTGCCCGCGATTTGTTGTTCTGTAGCGAACGATAATACGCCAGCTTCATGTTGTTTACCACGGATTGCAACAGATTGTCGCCAAAATCTCCTTTCCTGAATTTCTCAATTTCAGCAAGAAGCAAATTCTTCACAGCCTCGGTAGTCTGTCCCTGTTTGGGCATGCCCACCAAGACGAGTTGCCCATAGTCGTGCATTCCCTCATAGAAAGCTTCAGAACCCTGTATCTTCATGGGCATATTCAGGTTGACATCGAACAGTCCGGCCTTTCCGTTCTGCAGCATGTCGGCAATCACGCGGAGTGTGTCGGCCTGGTAGCTGGCGGCTCCCCGGGTTCTCCATCCCATCATCACGTATTCGGCCTCCTGACCTATGACTGTTGTGTCCACGGGCTGGGTGCTGTCGGCAATGGGTGCGTATTCTGGTCGGGAAAGACTATTGTCTTTCTTCCAATCCCCAAAATATTTATTGATAATATCCATCACCTTGTCCGGATCGAAATCGCCCGCCATGCAGATAGCGATGTTGTTGGGCACGTAGTAGCGGTTGTAGTAGTTCTTGATGTTAACAATCGAGGGATTTTTCAAATGTTCCTGCGTGCCAATGGTGGTTTGCGTGCCGTAGGGGTGTTTGGGGTAGAGTTTCTTGTTGAGGGCTGCCCACGATTTCCGTATGTCGTTGGTCAGTCCGATGTTATATTCTTCGTACACCGCTTCCAACTCTGTATGGAATCCGCGGATAACCATATTCTTGAAACGATCGCTTTGAATCTTAGCCCAGGTCTCTATCTCGTTGGACGGGATGTCCTCCACGTAGCAGGTCACATCGTTGGATGTATAGGCGTTGCTCCCTTCCGACCCGATAGACGACATCAGCTTGTCATATTCGTTCGGGATGTTGTATTGTGCGGCCAACTGCGATATGGAATCTATCTCATGGTAGGCTTTCTTCCTGGCTTGGGGGTCCGTGAGCAGGCGGTAACGTTCATATCGGTTTTGTATGGAGTCGAGCAGGGGTGCTTCTGCCTGAACGTTGCTCGATCCAAAATGTGTGGTGCCCTTAAACATGAGGTGCTCCAAATAGTGAGCTAGCCCTGTGGTTTCGGCCGGGTCGTTGCGCGAGCCTGTCCGCACGGCGATATAGGTTTGCAGACGTGGCTTCTCCTTGTTGACAGACAGATACACCTTCAGTCCGTTGTCCAAGGTATAGATTCGGGTTTGCATGGGGTCGCCCTCCACCGATTCATATTGATAAGCTTGCGCTGTTGTACTCGTTGCGAGCACCGTGGCCATGGCAGCCAAAAAGATTTTTATTTTCATTGTTGCTTGTAATGAATACCGTTTTTATTCTTAGTTCTAATCTTCGTAGTCCACTTCGTGGTCGAGACTGTTTACAAAATTATCGAACACGTCTTGTTCAACGTCTCCCATCTCAAATTCCCTCTCGGCATCTTTGCGAATCTCTGCTATCCATGATCGCCGGGCAGAGATATAGTCTTTCTTGATTCTGGCGGCATCTTCCTCGGTCAACTCGGTCAATCCATAATAGTCGAGAATCAACCTGTAGGTCCAAGCCCATTGGTAAGCACGATAGTTTTGGTCGATTTCCACAAATCGTTCGACAATCTTGTCCACCGTGTCGAGCGTGCCGTTCTTGATGTCCTGGATGATGCGCTGTTCCTCGGTGTCAGGCAGCAACAATCCCGACAGGTCGTTCCAGTCGCCCAATCCGATGTCGGTTGTTGGCGGTACGACGCTGTCATAGCGTTTGCGCACGCGCTTGAGCACTGCTCCCATGTAGATGCGCAGGGCAATGTCGTAGTATTTTATTCCTTTTTTCAGTGATGATCCTCTGATCACATATTCGTGGAAGTTATAGCTTGAAACGTCTTCACCCGATGCGGCACGAAGATCTTCGAGAATTTTCTTTCCCTTGATAATCTCGCCGACTGAGAATGGCGACAGCCAGTCCAGGTTCACGATGCTCTTTTGTGAAGTTTTCGGGCGCAGGTCGCGCTTGGGCCATTTCTGAATGTCGCGATACAGCCCCACTGTCGTTATGTTTCGTCCCGGCGAGAGGTACATCGTGTCTCCGTATGCAACGAGATAGGAGAAGGGCAGGCTGCGCGTGTTGGGGTGGTGCATCAGCTTACCAAAGCACACGCTGAACGTGCCGATGGTGGCCGGCATCAGCACGTAGGCCCCACTCGCGGTTTTGGTGCCCCGTTCCAGAGTTCCCCAATGCATGGGTCCCATTTTGTAGGCATGGTTGGAGAAGTTGGTGGCCGACCCCGCATTGTAGAAGCTGAACATGCAGCCAATGAGCAATGAACTCTTGTGGTGACTGGCTGAGAACGGGCCGCAGAAGGCAGCACATGCCTCGCCGTTGCTCATGTAGCTGTTGGCAAAGAACACACTGCCCGATGCCGTAAAGCCATTGCTGATGTGGCAAGCCTCGCCCACGAAGCAGTCTTGCATCTTCACCGAATTGACGATGGACGAGCCGTCGCAGATGATGGAGTTTTCACAGATGACTCCCGTGCCGATATATACGCTGGCGTCTGGAGAGCCTATAATGGTGGTGTCGCTCAGGCGGGCCGCACCGTTAACCTCGCAGTCATCGCTGATAACCGTGTTGGTTATCTCCTTGGTGTTTACAATCTTCACGCGGCTGCCTATGGTTCCCCTGTCCGGACTTGTGGTCGCAATTTCTTCGCGGATGATGCGGCGGATGGCCTTCTTGAGTTCCTTGTCGTGGAAATGTTTCACCATGAACGAGGCAAATTGGCTGTTCAATCCCTTGAACAGCACCACATTGCCATCGCCCACCTCGTTGAGCACCGACACGAGGTTGCCCTCTCCGAATGTAGCTCCCTCGGTGGTCTCGATAGTCGAAATGTTGGAGATGAGGCAGTCGTCACCAATGGTGTAGTTGTTGATGTAGTTGCCTATGTTCTCGATGAGACAGTTGTCGCCAATGGTTACATTGCGCAGGGTGGCATTGTTGATGCCCGAGTGTTTGAAGAAGTCCTTGGTCACCTCAACGTTTTTCTCGAAGGCACCGATATTGACCTCGCCGTAGAGCATGACCCTGTGCATATAGTTGGGCTTGAAGTCTTCGGCCACATGGACGTTGCTCCAGTCTTCGGCCCAGCAGCTACGGTCTTCAAGCGTGATGATTTCCTTGTCAGTAAGATTTCTGTATTCCATTTTCATAAAGAGCTAACGTTTCTGTATTCTATTTTTTTATTAATCCACCATTGGATACAGAAAGTCGTTGTAGGGATATTTCTGTACATGCAGCATGCGCACCTGGCGATAGAGCGTATTGCGAAACTCGTCGATGTTATCTTTATTCTTGGCAGAGATGAACAGGCAGTTCTCATCGAGTTTGGCCATCCAGGTTTTCTGAAGGTCGTCAAGCGAGAGTTTTTCCTTGGTCTCAGGTGTAAGGTCGTCAGGCTCTTTCTCCACCCATTGATAGTTGTCCGTCTTGTTGAAGACCACGATCTGGGGTTTGTCAGAGCATCCGAGGTCTTTCAGCGTCTCGTTCACCACACTGATCTGCTCCTCGAAGTCGGGGTGCGAGATATCTACCACGTGCAGCAACAGGTCGGCCTCGCGCACCTCATCGAGCGTCGACTTGAATGAGTCTACCAGGTCGGTGGGCAGTTTCCGGATAAAGCCTACGGTGTCGGCCAGCAGGAACGGCAGGTTCCCGATGACCACCTTACGCACGGTGGTATCGAGCGTGGCAAAAAGCTTGTTCTCGGCAAACACGTCGCTCTTGGACAGCAGGTTCATGATGGTGGACTTGCCCACGTTGGTGTAGCCCACAAGAGCCACGCGAATGAGCCGTCCGCGGTTTTTTCGCTGCGTGGCCTTCTGCTTGTCAATGTCGACAAGGCGCTGCTTCAGCAACGTGATGCGTTGCAGGATAATACGGCGGTCCATCTCCAGCTGGGTTTCGCCCGGGCCGCGGAGTCCCACCGAACCGTTGCCCGATCCGCCACCCTGACGTTCGAGGTGAGTCCACAGGCGTTGCAGTCGGGGCAGCATGTATCGGTATTGCGCCAGTTCCACCTGCGTCTTGGCATTGGCTGTTTGTGCACGCATGGCAAAAATATCAAGGATGAGCGATGTGCGGTCGAGTATTTTCACCTTCAGTTCGGCTTCGATGTTGCGCAGCTGTCTGGCCGACAGTTCATCGTCGAAGATCACCATACCCACTTCGCGTTCATTGTCTTCCTCTTCTTGTATATATTGTTTGATTTCTGCAAGTTTCCCTTTACCCACATAGGTCGTCTGGTTTACCCCTCCTACTTTTTGCGTGAATCTTTTCACGGTAACGGCTCCTGCGGTGTCTGCCAGAAATTCCAGTTCGTCAAGATACTCCTTGGTTCTGGCCTCGTTTTGCTGGGGAGTAACGAGTCCCACGAGAACGGCGGTTTCGGCCTTGGCCTCGGAAATCACAAATTCCTTCATCTAATACGGTATTATATCTATAGTTGTGGTGATCATCTATGCACCTCACCATCAGTGCAAAGATACTGAAAAGATTGGAATATATGGGTTAGGGCATGCGCTTTTTTAATACAACTTTATTTTTTCATTCTTAATAGTATGGCGCCCATACTTTCTTTGAGTTGTTGATTCGTGTCTGGAAATCGTCATCGATTCAAGTTCACGGGTAAGCTGTCTTGGTATTTCGGAATCACGACTTTAGCGTGTTGCAGGTCGAATTAGAAATCTCTCGTAAACGTTTTCGTTGTTTTTCGTCGAAAAGCTATAACAATTTTTGACATGCACTGGTTTAATCCTTATCTTTGCAATATTATTAGAAATAATGAGCAAATGTGATTTCTAAAGATCATAACTACATAAAGACAAATTGCTAAAACATTCGAGAAGTGAAAAGGTCGCCTGGACGTGATGTCCGGGCGACTTTGCATATATAGGTGTTTGGGCAAGGCTTGCACTTGCCTTGCAGCGCTCGGCACTGTATGTGCAAGCCATTTTCCTTACACCTTTCAGCTTTCGCCGTGTCGTATCGCGTTCGGCGTACGCGCGTCTGTCGGTCGCCAGACGCTTGTCTTTCGGCCGTGATACATTTGTCTTTCGGCCGCAATACACTAATCATAAATTCCTAAGACGGCATCCTCACTTGCTTCGTGGGCTCCGGATTTCCCCGCGACAGGGTGGGTTGCATAGTGTTTGAGCGGAATCTTCCACAGGTTGAGTGCAGAGATGTGGCTATGTGAATATTTCAAATAAGAAAACGTGGCATTTAATTGTACCTTTGATACTTTTTTGTATATTTGCAAACGGTATAACCAAATTTATCAGATCAACCGGATTAGCCCCATTTCTCGAAAATACCTAATTTGTTCGTATTGAAAGAATTACGGAATGAAAACCTGTCATGAAGAAAACATTTATCCTATCACTCTCTATGATGGTTGCCTTGTCATCATGGGCAACAGAAAAGAAATTTGCCTCGCCCAACGGAAAATTGATTGTTACCGTGTCTGACGACGGTGGAAGGGCAACTTACCAACTAACTTACGACGGCAAGCAATTGCTTGGCACATCAGCGCTCGGCCTGAAGACCAATATCGGTGATTTCACGCAGGGGCTCACCATGACGGTGAAGACGGATGAAGAGTTCACCAATAAATACTCGATGACGCGAACCAAGACTTCCCGAGTGGAGCAGCAGGCACGGCGGGTTACGCTGTCGTTTACCAATAAGAAGGAACGAACGATGGAGGTCGATTTCTATATTGCCAACAACGACGTGGCTTATCGCTACCGGCTCCTTCGCCCCAA
>QWCK01005638.1_pt1 | contig 16355 bp, 10 predicted proteins | sample 1972571 | NCBI WGS metagenome assembly QWCK01 (sample SAMN09866710, study PRJNA288562) | Human gut metagenome isolate term2_stool, whole genome shotgun sequencing... | isolation source: gut | host: Homo sapiens | place: USA: California
ACGGTTACACGGTAGCCACCTTCTATCTTTTCAATCACAGGAACGTGCTTTTCCGTCGCAGCGTCAACGGTGTTCTCCTTCAAAAGTTTCATAGGAGCACCACAACAGGTAAGTTCTCCGGTTGACTCATTCACTACTTCAACCATGTTACCACACTTTTCACATTTGTAAATTTCGTTTCTTTTTGTCATAATCTTAGTATTCTATAATGTTGATATGACAAAGATACAGAAAATAAAAGAATGATACAACAATTACAATGTGAAAAAAATACAAATTACACATCTTCTTTTATCTTACCCTGATGCCTCTACCCTATTTCATTTTCCCTTTGTAAAAATAAGCACAACGACTGCTTGTACTTGGTCTGATACCACATATAGTTGAGCAAAACGACAACCCTGTTACTGATAACCACACTAAAACGAGGATATGCCTCGAGCCACAAAGTCCAAGAAATGTACGATTTTATAACCGTTTTTTGCCCTTAAAACGCCCCATGAAAACTTTCATTCTAGCAAAAAACGATAGGCAATGAGGAAGCAAACAATTGAGATTTGGTAGGAAAAAATTGGGTGTTGACAGGAAAAAGCAATGCTTTTATTGCACTACAAGCATCACTTTGCCTGTTAATAGATAGGTGATTGTCTCACAAGAGCATGCATATTAAAGCCCAAAAGCAATGCTTTTGGCAGGAAAGATGATGAAAAAGATGGGCGAAACAGTACGATATTCGGGTAACAAATTGTATTATAGGTATATACGAAATCTGCTTATATTTGGCTTATTTGCGATAACAGATAGATCTACTGCAAATAAGCCAAGCACAGAGAAGTTGGTTGTCAAGAAAATTCATCATCTATCAGACACGAATCCAGTACCCACACAGGTTTGTATGCTTAATGGTAAGTCTTTCAAGCCTTTAGGCCCAACAAAGAATCTTTAGCACAGCAACAAGAACTCTTATCTTACATTCTTTTAATATGTAACGACAAGCTGTACAGCCTTCTAAACAGGCGTGTCTTCGGGACGCTCAGTAAAGATATCGTCGGCCGAGTTGATCTCGTCAAGGTCGAACCACTGACTCATTTTTGCCTTGGCCTTTTGCTTGACCTCGTCAGAAACCTCACCCCAAACCTTATGGAGTACGTAAATCAATACCGCCAAGTCGTCACTGAGGCCTGCGATAGGGATGGCATCTGGCACAACATCAAGCGGACTGATGAGATAGCCCAACGCTCCAATGATGATGGCTTTATCCCTAACCGACACCTTGTCGTTCTCTAAGGTGTAATAAAGAATGAGTGCGGCATAGACAAGCTTTGCACCCGCACGCTTTGCAATGCGTGATATTTTTTCGACAAAACCAGAGTTAGAGAACTTGTCTTTATACTTCATAAAATCTGGCAAATTCATTTCCATACGTTAATCCTTTCTACTGTTATAATGATGAAGCAGATTAAACTCAACAATCATTTAGTTTATAATTGGTTGGTAAGATACCAATACCTAATTAAATAACGGGTATTTTCACGCATTATTATTTGTTTGCATGACTTCTTGGGGGAATAACGCCCTGATTGGAACATCACGCAGCTGATCCAAATAGGTCTTGCGTAAGTCGAACAGATGCTTCCAATCCGTTGAAGTGAGTTGCTCGTGCAAATCAAGTTGCATGTCCCACCGCCCCAATGCTTCCAATCTATCGACCATGTCGCCTACCGTTATATGATCCAACGTCTGTGCTGGCTGGTAGATTAGGTCGCCATCATGATCTTCATGGCAAACACTCGAATTGATGAGATTCACCTCTGTCAAATTGTACAATAAGTCGTTGGTGACGCGAATCGGAATGTTTGTTTCCAATTTTAATTCAAGAGCGGTATAAGGTTTCTTCCCCTCAACGAATCGGTTGCATATCTTGCTGAGCAGCACGGCACTCATCAAGAGCCGATAGCGATGACTAATTTCATTTGGATTGGTCAGAAAGGCTAAATCTTCCAAGTTCTGATTGGTGTAGCACAATTGTGCGCCAAACAAGCAAATGGTCCACGATATCTGCACCCAGAGCATGAACAATGGCAGTGCGGCAAACGACCCGTAAATGGCATTGTAACTGGACAACTGCAACACCTGCATGGCCACACCGGCGAGAATGCCTGGCGCGATGGCTGCGGTAAGCTTGACCTTCGTGTTGGGCATAAAGATGTACAAACCGATGAACACGCACGACATGATGACAAAAGGCATCACCTTCAACCCTATCTGCAACATGGGTGCTAGCAGCATATAGCCTTGCGCACGGTCGACGAATGCGGTCATAAAGATGGAGATACCAGAAATCAAGACAATCAAGATAGGCATTAAAAAGACCATGGCAAGATAGTCGGTGACGGTACGGAACAGCGTGCGTTCGTGCTTCACCTGCCAAATATTGTTGAAAGTTTGCTCAATGGTTCGTGTCAACCGAAGCACCGTCCACAGCATGAAGAGTAAGCCAACGCCAAGGATGACGCCACTCTGTGTGTGTACCAAATACGAATTGACGAAACCAATAATAATTTCAGCGGCTTGTGACTGCCCTGACAAGGCATTGCGGAACCACTCTTCAATGTACTTAGAAAAGCCAAAACCTCGCGCCACAGCAAACACTACCGCACAAATGGGAACAATGGCCAACAACGTAGAATAAGTTAGTGCGGCAGCTAAATCGCCCGTTCCCTTGGTAAGGAAGAACTTGACAGCTAATGATAGTTTTTTGACGATGCTAATGAGCAGATATTGCAAAGACGACACGTCTTTGGGTGTAATGCGCCAGATGTCTACTGTCAGGAAGCGCTGAACTTGCAGTATATACTTGTTCATAGATTGTACTTCATTACAAGACAAAGCTCTAATGTCTTGCCTTGGTGATGCTATTTGATTTCATAAAAATAAGAAGTGTTCCTATAAGCCGGGTTCTGTAACCAACGATGTTGGCGCTCTGCCATTTATCCAACCTCCAGATGGTACAGCCTGATGATCACCCATCAGCTGGTGGTCTCTTACACCACCTTCTCACCCTTACCCTTGCGGGCGGTTATTCTCTTCTACCGACACCTACTGTCACCAATAGCTTCTAGTTTCAGAAGTGGAGCGTCCTGTGTTGCCCGGACTTTCCTCTCGCATCCAAAAGATACCAGCGGCAGAGCCGGAACACTTACTTATGAGCGCAAAGATAGTAAAAAATAAAGAGATGAAGAGTGGAAACAAAAAGTTTTTACTTCTAGGCCATTGAAGTCCAAAGAGGAAGTACACCAACAGAAAACCATTATACACAAGCGTCCAAACGTCTGACATGGTCATCGTTTAATCGTTTGGACGAACCTAAATCTTTGAGGATAATTGAAAAACACAGGCCCTGGAATCTTCAATATTTGTAAAAACACATGACAATGACTTAAGAGCCGTTAATGTGTTAAAACAAATTGTTAAATTGGAATAAAGAAACTGGACAAAATGGCAGATTAACGTTTTTTGCGCTTAAATTTGCATCAGTTATAAACAAATGGCAGAATGTTGCTTGCCATCTATCAGGCAGAACATTCTCGATGAAAGAAATAAAGAACAATTAAATCATATTTAAATGAAAAAGTATTCTAACTATTTGCTAACAGCAATGTGCCTCATCGCACTTGCTTTTTCTGCCGGCTCGTTTATTAAGGTGAACGCAGCTGGTGATCAAGTTCCCGCTGCAGGACAACCAGTAGACTTAACTTATGCTGCTGATAAAGCGTTGCCGGCAGTGGTTCACATCAAATATGTCTTTGGACAAGGACAAGGTGGAACACAAAAGCGACAAATGCAAACTCCACCGAAGAGAGCAACAGGTTCAGGTGTTTTGATTTCTGATGATGGATACATCGTCACGAATAACCACGTGGTTGAGGGTGCCGATGAACTAACTGTCACGTTGACAGACAACAGAGAGTTCTCTGCAAGAGTGGTTGGTACGGACAAAACTACCGACCTGGCACTCATCAAAATTGACGGAAGCAAACTTCCTACCCTCCCCATTGGCGACTCTGACAAACTGAAAATTGGCGAATGGGTCATTGCCGTGGGCAACCCATTTGGTCTAAACAATACAGTAACGGCTGGAATTGTCAGCGCAAAAGCAAGATCTTTGTACGCTAATGGTGTAGAAAGCTTTATCCAAACCGATGCAGCCATCAACGCAGGTAACTCGGGTGGTGCCTTGGTTAACGCACAAGGAGAGCTGGTAGGCATCAATGCCATGCTGTATTCTCAAACGGGTTCGTATGCCGGTTATGGATTTGCCATTCCGACAAGCATCATGAACAAAGTGGTGAGCGATCTCAAGAAATTTGGTACAGTGCAGCGTGCAATGCTCGGAATTCAAGGGCAAGACGTGCTGAACTACATCAACATGCAAAAAGAACAGGATAAAGATGTGGATCTGGGAACCAACTCTGGCGTATACGTTGCCAAGGTTGAGAGCGAAGGAGCGGGTGCTGAAGCTGGTCTGCAAGAAGGCGACGTCATCACCAATCTGGATGGCAAAAAGATCAACAAAATGGCCGAGTTGCAGGAAATTATCTACAGCAAGCGGCCTGGCGAGAAGATAACCATCACTTATCTGCACAACAAGAAAAAGAATACAAAGACCGTTACGCTGAAAAACGCACAGGGCAACACAAGCATTGTCAAGGTGGCAGACCTTGATGTGCTTGGGGGCAACTTCAGAGAAATAACCTCAGCACAAAAGCAACAGATGCGCACGAGCTACGGCTTGGAAGTGATTAAAATTAACAAAGGGGCACTAAAAGAGGCTGGCATCTCGAAGGGTTTCATTATTCTGGAGGTGAATGACATACCAATGAAGGCATTAGAGGACTTGCAAACTGCTGTAAAAAAGGCATCAACAAGTAAAGATCCCGTACTTTACATCAAGGGCATCTGGCCATCCGGCAAGCGAGACTACTTTGCTGTGACGGTCAATCGATAAGCTTTCAAACAAAGTTAAGTATCTCCCAAAAGAGATTTTAAATAAGAAGAGAATGCAAGTTTCTACACATGCATTCTCTTCTTTTTGATTAACACAGTAAACGTCTAATGTTGGATACTTACCCTACTTTTCACATTAACCAAACTCCACACCACCGTACATGCCGTTCGGCATACGGCGGTTTCGTGCTTTTATTTGAAGATTAATAATCGAAGTGCAAAACTTGTTGGTGTTTGGATTGTATTAAAACCATGAAAAACACAGCAGAGGTTTGCACTTCTATTAACCTTCACCTCTTTTGAGCCTCATTAAAAGAGTAATGAGATAGTGTGATGAGCGCCAAGTTTTATTTCTTCATCACCAATTCATCCTTCGGATTTGTAAAATAAAACATACTGACTGTTCGAAGAGTTGACTATCTGTCTAGAATGCTATTAAGGTTAATTAACGTTTATTTTACATACAATTATTTTCCTCATGTGTATTCTATAAAAAAACAGGCATGAAGAATACAAAAGATAGAGAGAAGCTATTTAAAAATATAGAGGACATGTTAGATCATGACATTGACCAGCTTACCAATCATGAGGAAGGAGCCAGCGAAGAACTTGGTGCACCAGAGTTTGATATGGACGGTGTTTTCAATAACATCATGAAAGTAATCACGCAAAAGAAGCATCATCCAATTGCGAATGTCCTCAAGTGGACATCAGCAGCGATTATTGTCTTTATGCTCGGATTTAGTTCTTATTACCTCTTTCTCAATTCCAGCGTTAAACACCATGAAATCTATGCTTCAAAAGGTGAGAAGTTGCTCGTGGTTCTCCCTGATGGCACAAAGGTATTTCTTAATTCTGACTCTAAACTTAGTTACCCCGATAGGTTTTATGACCGACTCAGGGAAGTTGGACTCGAAGGTGAAGGATATTTCCAAGTCGCCAAAGATGCCAGGCATCCATTCATAGTCAGAACTTACGATATGATGGTGAAGGTTACGGGAACAAAATTTAATATCAAAGCCTATCCAGAAAACAAAGATATCGTAACAACTTTGGATGAAGGACATGTTCTGGTGGGAAAATCAGGTAAGGAACACACCTTACGGTCTATGAAGCCCAACCAACAGGCCATCTATGCACGTAGAACGGCATCATGTGCGATTAGGAACGTGTCGAGCAATAATGGTTCGTCTGATTGGAAAAACAACAGACTGTCTTTCATTAATACGCCGATGGATGAAGTGCTGCTGACGCTCGAACGCAATTTCAATGTCACTTTCATCATCAAAGAGAACGCTGCTAAAAAATACAGCTATACATTCAACTGCAGTTCGAACGATATCAAAGAAGTGATAGAAACAATGGAGACAATCACACCGATAAGAATTAAAAAGCAAGACGAACAAACATATATAATCAATTAATTATAGCTATGAAGACAACAACTCAATTAAACATTGTCAAACGACTATGTGTGTTTTTTGTGGCAACATTGTTACCTCTTTGGCTCTGTGCTCAAAGTCAGGTGATAAGTGTGAAGTTCAACAACATGCCCCTTGGAAAAGCGATGAAGGTTATAGGCAAGAAATCGAATCTAAAGATTGCCTATAGCAAGGAATTTGTCGACTTGGATAAGCTGGTAAGCCTGTCTGCCAAGAATAAAAGGGTAGATAAGGTGCTGGATGCCTTGTTCCATAATATTGATGTGGCTTACAGCATCAAGAACGGTACCATTATGTTGTATAGGACAAACAGGCTGAAAAAGGACGCTAAGACCAAGCCTTCACCAACTTATGTAGCGAATGATGCACAGCCAGCTGTTTACGGAAGGGTAAAGGATAAAAATGGTGAACCTCTTGTTGGAGCGACTATTTCGACACTTGACCAAAAAGTTATTGCCATCACTGACCAAGAAGGACAGTTCAGCATTAAAGTAGATCCTGGTACAGTACTGAAGATTAACTATGTAGGTTGTGAGGAGATTAAGTACACAGTTAGGGATGGCAGGACCATATCCCTTGTGATGCAGGAAGATGCCACGGGGCTGGATGAGGTCGTTGTTGTTGGCTACGGCACACAAAAGAAAATTAATCTAACTGGAGCTGTTTCAATGATTAAGGGCGATGCGTTGGAAAATCGACCGATAGCTAACGTTACATCAGGTTTGCAAGGAATGCTGCCAGGGGTAACCATTGAGTCTTCGAGCGGACAACCAGGTGCAGTCCCCAGTATTAGGGTTCGTGGTATCAACACCATCAGCAGCAACACCTCGCCATTGATTTTAATTGATGGAGTGGCAGGAGGCGACTTAAACCTTCTGAATCCGTTGGACATCGAGAGTGTATCGGTGCTCAAGGATGCAGCCTCGTCAGCTATCTATGGTGCCCGCGCTGCAAATGGTGTGATATTAATCACAACGAAAAAAGGTAAGAGAAAAGAGAATGCCCATGTGTCTTACAGTGGATATGTGGGAATGCAAACCCCTACAGCCTTACCAAAGTTGGTTAACGGAAGGCAATATATGGAGCTTTACAACGAGTCCATGGCAGCAGCTGGCTTCTCCAAGCCATACAGCGAGGATGCGTTCCAAAAATATGATTCAGGAGAATATCCAAATGAATATTCCAACACCGACTGGGTGCATGAGATTTTCAAAAAGAATGCTTTACAGACCTCCCATGCAGTTAGTGTAAGAGGTGGTGGTGACAAAAGTGCGTATTTTTTATCATATGGCTACTTAAACCAAGATGGTTTGGTGGTTGGCGATGCGTTCAATTCCAAGCGTCATAATGCTCGTATCAATGTGAATACAGAAATAGGATCTCGCTTGAAACTGAACGGAACGGTTAGTTTTGTGGATTTCAACCGCCAGGTATCTGGATTTTCAGGAACGGGTGGAGTATTTCGTCTAGCCCAGAGAATCTCACCGTTGCTGCCAATCAAATGGAAGCAGAAGAACGATGCCGGACAATGGGAAGATACGCCGTACTGGTCATACGGATCGGTAGGCAACCCATTGTATGTCGCGTATGAAGGTGGTTCACAGAAATCTAAGTCGAGAACGTTAAATGCTATCGTTGAAGCCAATCTTAAGATCGTAGACGGGTTATATTTGAATGGACAATACTCTGCAAACTACTATTTCCGTGAAATAGATGAGTTTTCGCCCACGTTGCTAAAGTTTAATGCAGATGGCGAGCCAAGCCCCGACAACAAGACGATGAAAAATTCAGTTCAGCAAAGTCATCAAGATGCATTGACGCAAAGCTTCCAAATCACGTCTACTTTCAACAAGAAGTTCTGGAAGCACGATATTGGAGCATTGCTGGGCTTTTCACAAGAATGGTATGATAACAGCAATTTGAGTGGAAGTCGAAAAAACATTCTCGTAGATGATATTTATGTGCTTAGTATGGGTACGGAAGACATTACAAATAGCGGCACCAAAGGACAATGGGCATTACAATCTTATTTTGGCCGACTGAATTATGCTTTTGACAATAAATATTTGCTTGAAGCCAACCTTCGTATAGACGGCACTTCTCGTTTTGCAAAGAACAACCGTTGGGGCTATTTCCCTTCGTTCTCTGTTGGCTGGAATTTCTTCAGAGAGGATTTCATGCGGTTCCTCGATTCTTATATGTCGATGGGAAAGCTGCGTGCATCCTGGGGAGAATTGGGTAACCAGAATGTGGGCAGTACATTCTATCCTTATGTTACTCCCATCGAACGTAGGGAAAAGGCATATCCTATCGGTGATACAAACAACGTTGGATTTGAGCAAAGGAAACTGGGAAATACAAACATCAAGTGGGAGACGATACGCATGATGAATGTCGGTTTGGACTTGAACTTTATTAGCAATAGATTGTCCTTGACGTTCGACTGGTTTAAGAAGGAAAATATCAATGCACTGGTGAAACCTATTTTTCCGACTATTGTAGGTGTTGTTGGTTCGAATAATCTTCCGTTTGAAAACATGGGACGTATAGAGAACAAAGGCTGGGAGTTTGGTGCTTCTTGGCGAGACCATATCGGTGAAGTAAGATATGGACTGAGTTTAAATATATCCGATTCGAAAAATAAAATTACTGATTTGGGCAATAGCGAACCAAGTCTTGGTAACCATATCCGGCGTGTAGGTGATCCTATCAATGCCTATTATGGGTATCTGACTGACGGTTTGGCTCAAACGAGCGATTTCGAAGGAAGAAACGAAGATGGAAAGTATATCAATCCTAAATTTGTTGTGCCAAACGCACATAAGTCAATTGTTCAACCAGGAGACATTAAGTATCGGGATGTTAGCGGTCCAGAGGGCAAGCCTGACGGTATGATTGACGAGTATGATAAGGTGGTGTTTGGCGAGCCATTCCCTCATTACACCTATGCAATCAAGGCCAATATTGCATGGAAAGGCTGGGATTTCAGTTGTTACTTTCAGGGCGTGGGGAAAGTGAATGGTTATCTTTCAGACGAAGCCCGTCACTGTTTCATCAATGACTATTCGGTTCCAAAAGTTGAACACTTGAACCGTTGGACACCTAATAATCCCAATGGAACTTATCCGAGATTGTATCAAGGACAGTCGCACAACCTCATGTTTAGCAATTATTGGCTCGAGGACGCATCATATCTACGTTTGAAGAACGTGCAGTTGGGTTATACCTTCCCTAATAAATGGGTGTCCAAGTTGGGCATGAATCATGTGAGGGCATATTTTTCAGCTGATAACTTGCTGACGTTTACCAAATATTTTGGTTCTTATGATCCAGAAGTACGTGAAACTTCTGGAAGTATATATCCACAAGTCAAAACTTATGTTTTTGGACTATCCGTTAACTTTTAAAATGATGTGTTATGAAGACTTTTAAATATTTTGGCATTCTGTTCATCGGTTTGATGATAACAGTTTCATGCAGCGATATATTAGATAAATACCCTTTGGATTCGGTTACCAACCAAACATATTGGAAAACGGAGGAACAGCTACGTTCGGCCTTGTACCCGTGTTATGATGCTTTTGACTATGAGACTCTAATCAAATGGGCTGAGGCAACTGCTGAAACGGTGTTGTGGGGTGATGTTAAAAGTGGATTGAGCAAGGTTTCCGGAGGTAAACACACCTATAGCGACGGGTTTCCTATGAGCTCATATTGGTCAAGGGCGTATAGCAATATATACACTTGCAATAATTTTCTTGACAACTACAACTCCGCCCCTATCCCACAGGAAGTTAAAGATGTGTATGCCGGTGAAGTGAAGGTCATTAGAGCCTATGAGTATTTCATGTTGACCACTTTCTTTGGTGACGTACCATGGGTGGATCATGTGATAACATCCAAAGAGGCCTATATCGCTCGAACGAGCCGTAGTCAAGTCATTGATCATATCTTGGCTGATCTTGACTGGGCTGCTGAACGCTTGCCTGCGAAGAGACAGTTAGGAGTTAATGTTGGTCGCATTGACCGTTGGGGAGCCTTAGCCATGAAGGCTCGTATTGCCTTGCAGAACGAACGTTATGAGATAGCAAGAGATGCCTGCCGGGAGATTATGGATAACAGTCCTTATGGACTGTACGACTATGCTAAGCTATACCAGCAAGAGGGAGACGTAGAGACAAATCCAAAGAACAATGAATCTATTATTTTCAGCCTCTATGTGAAAGATGTTCGCATGCACAACACCTCGCGAGAAATATGCAGTCCGGTTGACTATGTGCGTTTTATGGCATCCAAGACTTTAGTAGATGCGTTTTTGTGTACAGACGGTAAACCGGCTAAGGCAGGATTGGAATATTATCACAATAATAATGTCGTAACTTCTGATTTGTACACATACCCCGAGAAACATTATGCAGACTATTTTAAAAACCGGGATCCGCGTATGAGGATGACACTCTATGCTCCTGGTGACAAGTGGCCCGGCGGCGACGATGGTGACAAGGATGTAGACAACGCAAATCCTATTTTTAAATTACCACGTTTTGCTTCGCTAAGTAACAACAACCGCAAGGGGGCTAACAGCTATACGGGTTTTTATTTTAAAAAGTACAGCATCATTAACAATATAGCTTATAGAAAAGGACATAACAACTATAACGTCATTCGTTATCCTGAGGTTTTACTCACTTATGCCGAGGCCTTGTACAAATTAAACGGCACCTTAACTCAGCAGGAGATTGACGAAACTGTCAATAAGTTGAGAAACCGGGTGGGCATGCATCCTATGAAACTCGACGAGTTGAAGAAATGGAACATGGATCTATGGACAGAATTGAAGCGTGAGCGCCGAGTAGAAATGAGTTTCGACGGTATGCGTTATGCAGATATTATGCGTTGGCGCGAAGGTGAACTGAGATTTGGTCGTGCTATAACGGGACCTAGCTTAACTGTATGCATGAATGATTTAGGGCGGAATCCGTATCCTGACAATGGTGTGGATGAGTTTGGTGACATTGTTCATGAAAAGTCTACGGCCGAAGGCGGAATCCGATATTTCGATCCTAAAAAGCATTATTTGTGGCCTGTGCCGTATGAGGAAAGGCTCAAGAATCCTTTATTGGGACAAAATCCAGGATGGGAGGAGTAATATATTCTCACATTAAACTTTTATAAGTATCAACATAATAAAAAATAAAATGAAAAATATAATTCTTATCATGAGTATTCTGATGATAAATTTGTCAGGATGCTCCAAAGCCAGCACAGACTTCAATACTTCTGGAGATGATGGTTGGGACCATCAAAAGAGTAAAAATAATTTAACGGTAATGAGTTATAATATTCGTCACTGTTCCCCGTATATAGGTTCAGGTGTTCCCTCTCCGGCAGAAGTTGGCAATGTGGCTAAGGTCTTGAAGGATAAAAATGCCGATGTGGTGCTTTTGCAGGAAGTTGATTCCATGACCACACGTGCCTTCAATATTGATCAGGCAAAAGAACTTGCCAAGCGAGCAGGGTATAAATATCACAAATTTTTCAAGCAAAAAGACTATCAGGGTGGAGCTTACGGCGCTGCGATATTGTCTAAATATGAAATGAAGAATATCATAAACCACCCTTTGCCCAAAATGATAGATGGTCAAACGATTAAAGGCAGCAACATATTGGGTAGTGCAAAAATCGTGTTCGCAGGAAAAGATATTTATATTGCGACAATGCATCTCTCCGTTACAGAGAGTGAGCGGCTTAAGCAATTTCCCAAGTACTTAGAATGCTTAGAACCATACGCTCATAAATTGATCATTATAGGTGGCGACTTCAACAGCCGTCCAACTGATGCATCTATAACCATGTTGGAAGCAAACGGCTTTACTCGTACGAACAAAGATCCCAACAAGTTTACCATTCCTTCTGATAAGCCAAATCGTGAGTTGGATTATATTGCCTATAAACCATCAACAGCAGTAGATGTTGTATCTCACACGGTCTTTACCGGGATTAACGCATCAGACCATTTACCAATAGTTTCAGTATTGAAAATTAAATAAAGTTAATATGAGAATCTTAATTTCATTTTACCTACTACTTATCTCACTTTGTGTAGGGGCGCAAGGACCACTCAAGTTAAGAGTCATGACGTATAACTTGCGCTTTGGAGAATTGGCATCACTCGAGGAGTTGGCTTATCACATTAAAGCGTTCAAGCCAGACTTTGTTGCCTTGCAAGAAGTAGACTGCAACACTCATCGTGAACGTGCTCCCAAGCAGAACGGAAAGAACTTTATATCAGAATTAGCCTATCACACGGGTATGTTTGGTTTGTATGGAAAAACCATCGACTACTCGGGGGGCTATTATGGTATTGGTATGCTGGCTCGGTATCCATGCATTGACATGAAAAAAGTAATGCTGCCCAATCCTTCCAAGTCAGAGCAAAGAGCCGTTATGTATGCCACTTACGAAGTAGGTACAGACACGCTCGTGTTTGCTGTAACCCATCTTGATATAAGCGGAAAGGACGCCAGAAAGGAGCAAGCAGAATTTATCGTACAAGAACTTCAAAAGTGTAATTATCCGGTCTTGATTGGAGGAGATTTCAATGCTGGTCCTACCGAACCTGCTATAGAGAAGGTTATGGACAAATGGGGACGCAACATGACAATTATGGATCAGACATATTCATCGACAACTCCAAAGATCAAAATAGACTATATATATGCTTATCCTAAGAATAGATGGGAGGTGAAAACAAGTCAAACGGTACGGTCGTACTTGTCAGACCATTTTCCAATCGTATCGGAAATTATTCTTAAAAGATAACCTTTGCTCAAGATATGAATCATGATGTTTAGGAAATACCGACTTTTACTGTTGTTTCTATTATTACCGCAAGTTTTTCTTGCCGCTGATAATGATATCACAGTGCCAGCAAAAAGAGTTCTCGATCGTATTTTAGAGGTTCCTGAAAACCGCATAGTATATAAGGTTTTACCACGTCAGGAAGGTCTGGATGCTTTCTCTATCAGTTGTGAGAACAATTGTCTAACACTCAGCGGAACAAGTACAACGGCATTGACTTATGCTTTTTACACCTATGTGCGCAATGCTTGCCATGTCATGGCCACATGGAGTGGAAATAATATAAAATTGCCTAAGCAACTTCCAAATTACCACTCTGGTGTCATCAATAGTCCGTTCAAGCTCCGCTATTTTCTTAACGTATGTACATTTGGGTATACAATGCCCTATTGGGACTGGGAGCGTTGGGAAAAAGAACTCGACTTAATGGCACTTCATGGAGTGAACATGCCTTTGGCATCTGTTGCATCAGAGGCAATAGCAGAACGAGTGTGGACGAGAATGGGGCTTTCAAAAGCTCAAATACGGGAGTTCTTCACCGGACCAGCATATCTACCTTGGCACAGAATGGGTAACCTCAACCAATGGGACGGCCCTCTGTCTGATGCGTGGCACAAGCAACAAATAACGTTACAACACAAAATCATATCACGCATGCGAGAGTTGGGCATGCATCCCATTGCACCAGCTTTTGCAGGTTTTGTGCCAAAGGCATTTGCCAAAAAGCATCCAGAGATTAATTTCAAACACCTTCGATGGGGAGGTTTTGCTGATTCCTTGAACGCTTATGTTTTACCACCTGAGTCATCATACTTCAAACAGTTGGGCAAATTATTTATTGAGGAATGGGAAAGGGAGTTTGGTGAAAACACCTACTATCTTTCTGACAGTTTCAATGAGATGAAGCTCCCTGTAAATCCTAATGACGAGGAGGAAAAATGCAGACTATTGGCTGAATATGGCAAGGCAATCTATCAGTCAATAAACGCTGGAAATCCTCATGCGATTTGGGTAACTCAGGGATGGACCTTTGGTTACCAGCATGATTTTTGGAACCGAAAAAGTCTTAGTGCCTTACTCAGCCAGGTGCCAAACGATCGAATGATTATCATTGATTTGGGCAACGATTATCCCAAATGGGTGTGGCATACCGAGCAAACGTGGAAGCGTCACAACGGTTTTTATGGCAAACAGTGGATATTCAGCTACGTTCCTAACTTCGGGGGAAAGACGCTTCTTACAGGCGACTTGGAAATGTATGCTACCGATGCTTCTCTGGCTTTGTCGGCAGCCAACAAAGGTAACCTGGTGGGAATAGGATCTGCTCCCGAGGGATTGGAGAATAACGAGGTGGTCTATGAGCTTTTGACTGATGCCGCATGGACTGACAAGGGGATAAATCTTGATGAGTGGATTGCGAATTATTGCATGGCGCGATATGGCAAATATCCCGACAAGATGAAAGCAGCGTGGAACGGATTCAGAAAAAGCGTATACTCCTCCTTGTATTCATATCCAAGATTTACGTGGCAAACTGTTTGTCGTGCGCTGACGAGTTGGGTAAGTCAAAATTCTACCAAGACGACGCGATACTTTTCGCTGCGCAATACCTTGGTGCAAAAGCTGATATATATTACGAGAATGCACTCTGCTATGACTCTCTCAACAAACATGTTGAGGCAAATAAGCAGCTCAGTAAGGCTATTGAGTTGCTGCTGTTTGCTGATAAGATTTTAGCATCCCACCCTACCGACCGACTTGATGTTTGGATAACAAAAGCCAGAAGTCAAGGCCGCACGCCTCAGGAAAAGAATCAATATGAAGCGAATGCTAAGCGATTAATTACCACATGGGGAGGTCACCAAGAAGACTATGCTGCCAGATGCTGGAGCGGACTTATCAAAGACTATTATATTCCAAGAATACAAATATTTGAAAGATCTGAGAAGAATCATATCAACAATAAACCATTAAAATTCTAACATCAATGAGTGCTGCTAAGAAACTATTCCTTTTGGGTTGTTTGTTATTCATACCATTTTATTGCAATGCAGAGGATCAAGATATTGTGTCAATCAAGGCTTTGGTAAGTCGAATTCTACCTAAGCACGAGTCACAATTCGAATTTACCAAAAACAAGTCAAAGGCAAAAGCAGATGCGTTTACGCTTGAAAGCGGAAAGGATGGCAGGATTCATATTGCTGGAAACAATGCTAATTCAATGGCTGTAGCTTTGAATTACTATCTGAATAACTACTGCCATACCACCGTGTCTTGGTATGCTGAGGTTCCGGTGGTGGTTCCTGATAAACTCCCAGGCGTACCTAATCTCGTTAAATCGAATGCTAAAGTAAAGAGAAGATTTTTTCTTAACTACTGTACGTACGGTTATACGATGCCTTTTTTCAGTTGGAAAGAATGGGAAAGACTCATAGACTGGATGGCGCTGAATGGGGTAAACATGCCCTTGGCCATCACAGGACAGGAGGCTGTTTGGTATGCTGTATGGGAAAGAATGGGCATGTCTGACAGTGAAATTAGGAGCTATTTCACAGGGCCGACATACTTACCGTGGAATAGAATGGCCAATATAGATAAATGGAATGGTCCCCTACCAATGTCTTGGCTCGAACAACAAAAAGAGCTTCAGCAAAGAATCCTGCTACGCGAACGCTCTCTGAATATGAAGCCGGTGCTCCCTGCTTTTTCTGGACATGTACCTGCAAAACTCAAAGAATTATATCCCCAGGCCAATATTAAGTATCTGGGTAGATGGGCAGGCTTCAGTGATGATTACCGGTGTCACTTCCTCAATCCCGAAGACCCTCTGTTTGCCAAAATCCAAAAAATGTATCTCGAGGAACAAAAGGCTTTGTTCGGAACAGATCATATCTACGGAATCGACCCATTCAACGAAGTAGACCCGCCCAGTTGGAAGCCCGAATATTTAAAAGAAATATCACATAATATATATCGTACCGTTACATCTGTTGATCCTGGAGCCGAGTGGATGCAGATGTCGTGGATGTTCTACCATAACAAGAA
>QWCK01007264.1_pt1 | contig 16349 bp, 7 predicted proteins | sample 1972571 | NCBI WGS metagenome assembly QWCK01 (sample SAMN09866710, study PRJNA288562) | Human gut metagenome isolate term2_stool, whole genome shotgun sequencing... | isolation source: gut | host: Homo sapiens | place: USA: California
GCAACCGCACCGCACGATCCTTAAACTCCTGAGAATACCTCTTAGACATATCCCTAATCCTCTCAAAAACGAGTAGGAACAAAACCCAGGACAGTTCAATATGGACAATCCGAGACATATAGACAATCAGACAACCCGAGACACGTAGACAATCCGACAACTATAGCCAACCCGACGCCTACCGACAATCTGGAACCCATTTATAATCTGAGCTTAATAGGACGAATGTCCTCAGGCTAGAAAAAATCTAAAACAATTGTACGAACATGCAAGAAAACTTTGAATAGTTTGCAGAAATAACTCGCCCGAAGCGTTGTGAAAAAGAGATTAATTTATTATCATTGAGGAGTAATTTGTTGAGTTGAGGAATAGCTGTAACTTTCGGTGGCTGGCTCATAGTAGAGGTGTTAACGTGGCAAGTAAGGTAGTTAGCAGAAGGCTTATTGCTTCGCTGTCGGTTTTAGGGCTGTTGTTGTCAACATTGCTGGTGATCGTGCCGATGACGGCGCCCGCAGTTGAACAAAGCAACGCCAGTAAAGCTACTTCTGCTACCGCGAACTCTACCGGCAAAAAGTCCGCAAAGTCTTCTGCAAACACCAACCGCTCCACCAGCAACACTAACCACTCCACCGCCGACACCGATAATAACCAGGCGCAACAGTTCAATTTCCAGCAGACTAATGCCGGCGTTCCCCAAGCACTTCGCGTTCCAGATCCGGTGCGGGGGGGGGTGCCCCCAACTGACGACCGTTTCACTTTTAATGGAACGGAGCTCACCGGCATGACAGATAAAGGCAAGGCTGTGCTGGAGGCTAATAAAGAACTGACTGTCCCGGCGGGCACGACTAAGATTGCGGAGGGCGTGTTTTCGGGGCTGGAGCTTACGAAGGTTACGTTGCCGGATTCGGTTACTGAGGTTGCAGATCGCGCGTTTTACGATAATCAGATTTCGAAGCTTACGGCGCCGGGCTTGAAGATTATTGGCGAGGGCGCATTCCAGAAGAATAAGCTCACCGCGTTTGAGTCTTCCAGTTTGGAAACTATTGGTGAGGGCGCGTTCAGCGATAACGCCCTGAAGACGGTAAAGATTAAGAGCGCCCCGGTAACTGTTATTCCGGCGAACGCTTTCCGTGATAATCAGTTGGAAACGGTGGAACTGCCAGATACGGTAACCGAGATTGGTGCCAGTGCGTTCGCTAACAACCAGCTCAAGGCAATCACGCTTCCTGTGAAGCTTACAAAAGTGGGGCAGGAAGCCTTTACTGGTAACCAGATTGATAAAGTAAAGATTCCATCTACTGTCACTGAGTTTGGTTCGCAGGTGTTTGCGAATAACCAGCGCTGGGTAGTGCTAGAAAAGGCCGACGGGCAACAAGCGCTCCCGGACTCGGTAAAGTCCGAAAAATACAAATCTGGGTTTGGTCAGGTGGCTGCGGGGGACGCGGTCTCGATAACGGTTAAGTTTATGGAGCAAAAACCGAATGGTTCCCTGGTGGAGCTGCGTAGCCCCCAGGTTTTGCAAAGTGAGTTTACGGAGCCGGATGGGGTTTATTTCGCGGGTCAGAAGAATACGGTTAAGGCTCCGGTTCTTTCTGGGTTTGCGGCTGTTAAGGAGGCCGAGGAGATTACCCCAACGGTGGGTGGCGATAATACGGTTACGTTTGTTTATAAGCGTACTGATTTTTCGCCGACTATTACTGGGGATATTAATAAGCATTTAGCTAATGGGGCTGACGGCTCGGCAGCTGCTTTACTTAAAGGCGTAACTGCTAAGGACGTTGAGGGACACAATATAACTAACCTGTTGAAGGTGTCTCCGGAGTCGGTGGATACTTCGGTAGAGGGCACGACTGAGGTTTTCTATACGGTTACTGATGCTAAGGGGCGTTCTAAGACTGTTAAGGGTACTATCGCGGTTGGTCCGGACTGGCCAGAACAAATCATCTGCCCCGGCTGGCAAGTAAAAGACTTCAAATATGGGAATGGTTTATCTGCTGATCAATCTCCAGAGCTGATAACTGGTTTTAGTGCTAGCGGGAAGAAAAAGTATGAAGCCGGTAAAACTAAGCAAGCCTGGTGTTGGCCTTCCTTCGGGGATAAGGGGCAACCAATCACCGGTATTAGGATGTATGCGTTCTCTCATCTTGGTGATTTGCAGAATATTCCTGATTCTTGGAATACGATAACTAAAATCGGTAAAAGTGCTTTTTATGATTCCAAGATTACAAACTTACCTAGTTCCTGGGGACAGGTAGAAGAAATCGAAGCCGCCGCATTCACATCCAATAAGCTAACCGCTCTCCCGGATTCTTGGGGGAAAGTTTCTAAAATCGGTGGTGGGGCGTTCCAACAGAATAGTTTGACAAGCTTACCGGCTTCTTGGGGAAAAATAACTCAGCTTCCTAACTCCGTTTTTTCCCAAAATCAGCTATCGTCACTTCCTGATTGGGGAGAAATTACTGATATTGGCTCCTCCTCTTTCAGCGATAATAAGCTTACCGAGTTACCAAGTTCTTGGGGAAAGATTACAAATATCCCTAACTACGCTTTTTATAAGAATTCGATAGCTTCGTTACCGGAATCGTGGGAGAACATCACCTTTGTTGGTGGGGAGGCATTCTCTCGAAATCAGCTAACCAAACTCCCGGATTCATGGAGAGGAATCAGCTCTCTTGGTGATTCTGCTTTCCGGAATAATAAGATAACCGCATTGACAGCTCCTTGGGGAAAAATTACCGAGCTCCCTAATTTTGTTTTTGATAACAATGAGATAGCATCTCTCCCGGATTCTTGGGACAAAATAACTAAAATAGGTTCATCGGCTTTTGAGAATAACCGCATTACCGCTCTTCCGGATTCTTGGGGAGAGGTAGATACCTTGGGAGATTCTGCTTTCAAGAAGAATAATATAACTGCATTGACAGCGCCCTGGGGGAAGATAACCAAGTTACCCACCTACGTTTTTATGGAAAACCAGATAGCTTCCCTCCCAGAATCTTGGGGAAACGTATCCAGGATAGGGTGGTGTGCCTTCCAAAACAATAAGCTAACCAAGCTCCCGGATTCTTGGGGAAAAATAACAGAAATCGAGTCGCAGACATTTTTGGATAACGAATTAAGTGCCCTGCCGGCATGGGGGGCGGTGACCACTATTGGCGACAGAGCTTTCGTAAATAATAAACTCGCTGTGCTACCGCCCTCCTGGGATAGTGTTACCACCATCGGGAAATGTGCGTTTGCGGGGAAGCCGATTTACCGGTATTACAGAAACGATAAGGACGTGCCTAATAATTGCACAGCTGGCGAAGACAGATATGCTAACAACAACCAAATCCAGTCCTTACCTGTTTCTTGGGGAAAAGTTAAAACAATCGATACTAAGGCATTTGTGGGGAATGCTCTGACGGAGTTACCGGGTTCTTGGGGGCAGGTAGAATCTATCGGCGCGGAGAGCTTTAAAGATAACAAGATTAAGCAGCTAACCGCTCCCTGGGATACTTTCAGTGAGATTCCAACGGGTGCGTTTATAAATAACGAGATAGTTACTTTGCCCTCCTCCTGGGGAAATATCACACTGATTAACCGGAACGCATTTCAGGCTAACCGGATAGCAGCGCTCCCGTCCTCTTGGGGTAATTTGAACGAAATAAAATACGGGGCGTTTGTCAATAATGCCCTGACCTCTTTGCCTGATTCTTGGGGAAATCTAGAATCTGTAGGTGCCTATTATCGCAGCGGATATTTTCACGATGGCTATGGTGGTGTATTCGGGAACCAATACGATGCGGATAACTCGACTATAGACAGCGAGAAAGATAATAATAACATTACGAAAATCCCGGAATCTTTAGGTAAAATCACCTATTTTGGTAAGTATTCTTTTTATACTGCTCGGCCCAATCGCGGAACCGTGATTACGGTTCCTGATACTCCTTTAGAAAAACCGAACTCGGATTTGAAGCATCCCACTAACCGTTTAGAGCTGGCAGTGTTGATGTTTTCCAGCATTGACTACGGCAGGGAGGGTTACCCCCCGAACGCTACCTATGCGGGTTTGTGGGCGCCTATCTATTTGCGGCCGGAATCCGGTAAAAACCCGGACAATATTAAAGGCTACGCTAATGATGTGATTATCCTGGTGGATACCAAGGTACATGCTGAATATATCGGTCCGGATGGTCAAAAACTACATGCCGATTTTGACAAGGTAGTTAGCAGTAAAGATGGTGACTCCAACAATAACTATACGCTGACCCCTCCGGTTATCCCGGGCTATAGCATTCCGGACAGTCAAAGTGTTCCCCTGACCGGTGAGGATCAAAACCTGACTTTTAGGTATGAAAAACTCCCCGCCGAATATAACGGAACCTATGCTCGTCTGGATTTGGTTGGTCGTTTAACTAACCAGGCGCAAGACTCAGAAGGTAACTATCCGGAATCTAATGTTTTAGAGGACGAGATAGGGCAAAAGCTGCGTACCGACCTTACCTATGGTGGAGACGCGGGAGCTTCCGTGTTAAAGAACGGGACAATCCGTCTAACCTATGATCCGACCAAGGTAGAGTTCGTGGAGGCTGGTTTATCTTCTAGTTCGGCATTCAAATCAGCAAAAGTGGTTGCGCCCGGAGTTCTAGAAGTAACCCTAGAGAAGAACTTTGATTCCAAACGGCGGGTTAGTATCCCGATTCACTGGCGGTTAAAAGAGCGGATTACGCCCTCGGATGGTAGTTACCCGGTGAACGCGCTTTTGATAGATAAAGACGCAAACGGTAAACGGTATGTGGTTAAACCCAACCCGGCTTCTAAGCCGGGGCCGGTGAACCTGCAAGGTCACTATTTAATGCCCACCTTTATAAAAGATGCTGCAGGGTGCAGCCTGGGGGTGTGCCGTGACTATGATGATGACGAAAACGGGGATGTTAAAACTAGCGGTAAAAATGCGGTTACCTTTACGTTCGGGGTTAAAAAAGACCTGTTCCGTAACGTGAAAGGTTACACCATCACTGATCGTTTGCCTCAATACGAGAAAACTGATGGGTCAAGTGCTCGTGCCCAGTTCGTGGCAGAAGAAAACCCTGGCTGGACGCTTGGGGAGGACGGGGTGACCCTGACCTATACGGACAAGAGCAAGACTATTCACAGCGAATATGCTGGTCTGGGTAATCTAAAACTTCATTTCCCGGGGGCGAAGAAGCAGAAACTCATTAATAACACTGCCAGTTTCGTCCTCACCCCCGAGCAGCAAGGACCAAATGAACCCGTGATAACCGGAGCGGCAGATACTCGATTCAGTTTCTATAAACCCATGGAAACCACGCCGCCGGGAACTCCGCTTACTAAAGTGGCGGACGGTCCGCATTACCGAAACGGCTATCCGGTTATCTATGACACGGTGCACGATCGTTCCCAGGAAATCAATTGGAGTGTGCTTACCGAAAACACCTCCACTATTGCTAGTCCCCTAAACCTGAGGGACTATGACCTGGATACCCGGTTGCAATACACCGGGATAACCCCCGACCCGATATTCGTGGGCGGCAAACTAGAGATACTTACCTCTACGGGCGCGGTTGATAAAGTTATATATTCGCAGAAGATCACCAGTACCGCTCGGATAGAACTGCCGGCAGAACTCACTAAATATGAGGGGGTGTGGCTGCGGTGGATTAGCACCCAAAAAGTGCAACCCACTCAAAGAACCACTACCAAGATTCACACCAAGCTGCGCAACCCGGGTTCGGCGCTGTGTAAAGAGCTTAAATGTGAATCCGACCTGCGTAATAAAGTGCAGGGTGGCGAGCGCATCAAAGAAGCTAATATCGAGGTGCTGCCCGAGGGTAAAATCTTAAAAGCCCGTAAAGAAAACACTTTCGATAAGCTCACCCTGGTTGGTAAAACCGGTGTTTACACGGTGGGAGCCGAGATTGAAACCGATTATGGTGATCCCTTGACCGCGTTCGAGCTGTTAGATGTGCTGCCTAAAGGGTTAGATGTGCAGCGGGTTGTCCTCACTAAACAATTCGCGACTCTGCCAGGGGCGCGTTACGAGATCGTGTCCAACTGGAATAATACTGGGCGGCAAGCGGTTCGGTTCCTGGCCGACCAGGTAGCAAACCCGGGTGATGTTTACAGTGTCGGGCAGTTAGAGACCACGATTTCGCCGCGCGTAGCCGACGGGAACATGGTTAATGAAGCATTCGCTCGTTCCCAAGGCAAAGTGCGTTACCTTAACCAGGTTATAAATGACCCGGTAGCTGGGGCTGGTACTTGGTCAAAGGCCGAGAACACCACCAAGGTTTCAGTCGGAAACGAAATCTATATTTCTAAGCGGATTCGCGAACGTAAAGCCGGAGCCGAATGGGTAAACGAAATCCAGACCGTGGCGGGCGCAAAATTTGATTACCAGTTGCGGCTGGGATACGGAAAAACCCCCGAAGAAAACCCGGTCATATACGATTTGTTGCCGGTAGCGGGAACCCCGGCACGCCCCGGCTCCACCCTGATAAACCAGTACGATTCTACTGGTCAAATTAGTTTTGAAATGGCAGACGGTACTGATGCTAAAGGTTGGCAGACTTTCTACACCTGCGATACGGGTATAGCTAAAGACAAGCTAGCGGACGCTAACTGGCAGACCAGTCCGTGTGGGGCGGTTACCGGTCTAAAATTCCAAAACACCACCCCTCAAATCGAGCGGAGCGAGACGAGGATAACCGTCCCCATGATTGCCGGTCCTGCGGGTGCAGATCCGCGTTCTCAAGCGAATCTGGGTAAAAAGGCGATTAACGATTTCTGGAATATATCCACTTCCCACGAGGGCAAACTAGAGTCCAACCCGGTAATTAACACCGTGGTTCCCCCGGCAGTCGATATCGAGCTAATGAAATACGGTTGGAAAGCCGAGCCGGGACAGCCGGCTCAAAAGAAAGCTTTAGCAGGGGCGCGTTTCGGGTTATTTAATAAAGAGGGCGTGCTGGTTTCTTCTGTCCTGTCTGGCAGTGACGGGAAAGTAAAGTTCACGGGCGTGCAAGCCCTGCCCGGCTGGGTAGTACGCGAACTAGATGCCCCAGTCGGTTACCAGGTTAGCGATAAAGCGCTAGTGCTATCGGCTAACGACTTTGCGGGCAGCAACTATGATGCCACCACCGGCACATATCGGATTGCACTACCCGATGTCATTAACTTCGGTCATTGGCAGCCGATTGAGCCGGTTACTGGTTCGGTGGAGTTTACTAAGGTTGATGCACTTGGTCATACTTTGGCTGGTGTGGAGTTTACGGTTACTCCGGTTGCGGTCAAGCAAAATGATGGGTCTTTGGTGGCTCCTAATTCTGCGCCGGTGACGGTGCGTTCTAATGATGATGGTTTTGTGAAGTTTTATGGTTTGCCTGCGGGTAAGTGGCGGCTTACTGAAAACGTGGGTGATAGTCATTTGCAGGCCATTGAGCCGGTGGAGTTTACGATTACTCGTTGTACGGGTTCGGAGTGTACGAATTTGCGGGGCCTGAATTTGACCCTTGGCAAGGGTGGAAAGGTTGTTAATGATAAAGGCCAGGTAGCCTTGTCGAAGCTCGGCGTGCGGGGCATGGCCGATAAGGGCAAGGAGTTTGGTCAGTGGCAGCGCGGGGACGGCGTTATCAAGGCTGGTGCTACCTTTAACCTTTATAAAGGAAAAGGGACTAGTAGCCTAGTTAAATCGGTAACCACTGGAGGATCGGCCGCTAATGTCATCCTCGATAATCTGGAGATTAATCAGGTTTACACCCTGCAAGAAACTAAGATTGTGGTCACCAAGGTTGACCCGACGGCTGATGAGGCTGACAAGTTCCTTAAGGGCGCCGAGTTTGGTTTATTCAAGCAGAGCCCGGATGGATCTTGGCCGACCGAGCCGATCAAGAAAGTAACTACTGGTGAGACCGGTCAAGCAGAGTTCACCGGTCTTTCTGGCGGGGTTTACCAGGTGAAAGAGCTGAAAGCCCCGGAAGGGTATTTTGTGAACCCGGGCGCGGTGCATGAATTCGTGGTTGATGATTATAAGGCGCAGCAGTTTACCTGGACGGCCAATAATAATCGCTCCCGGTTGCGGGTGTTTAAGTTTGAGCCGTTGGTTAGGGGGGTTTCTTCTGATGCCGCGGATAAGGTAGTGGCCGAGAATAAAGGTGCACTTAAGCGTGCTGGTTTGGTTGCTGACACGTTTGATGTGGTGATCCCACTGTCTGGCGCCAAGTTCACCCTCTTTGAAGAGGACGAGACTACCGAGGTCGCTAGCGGCCTTACTACCGGTGATGATGGCCTGGTAGAGCTACCTACTACGGTGAAGCTGGATCCGGATAAGATCTACAAGCTGAAAGAAATCACGGCTCCTACCGGCTACGTGGCGAAGTCTAACGCGGTATCAGTAAAGGTTTCTGATTATGCCCTGCTGGATGGGTTTACCGGTTTGATCACTATGGAGGTGCCTAACACTAAGGACACCGGCCGGATCACGGTTTCGAAGCTGGCGAAAGAAACTGGTAAGGCCTTGGCGGGTGCGGAGTTCACTTTGACCAAGCCGGACGGGTCTACCCAGAAGCTGGTTACTAACGAGGTCGGCCTAGCTACCTTTACTGGTCTGGATTTCGGTAAGGAATACGCCGTGCAGGAAACCAAGGCTCCAGAAGGTTACCTGGTATCGGACGAGGTCTCGAAAGTTACTTTGACCGGCGATAACCCGACAGTGACGTTTGTACGTTATAACCAGCGCGCCGAGGTAGAAATCGCCCTACACAAGGTCTCGGATAAGGGCGAGGCGATGTCGGGCGTGGTGTTTGAGCTTTCCCGCGAGGGCGATAGCGGGCCGGCACAAGTTTTGACTACTGGGGCGGACGGAATAGTTAAGTTCAAGGTTTTGCCTGGTCAAAACTATGTTTTGAAGGAAACCCAGACCAATAAGGGTTACGCCCTATTGCCGCAGCCGGTTAAGTTCACGGTTGATGGTAACGGGAAAGTGACCGTTATCAGTGGTAAGGGTAATGTTAATACTGTTAGTGGCGGGGATAGATCCCTGACCGTTACTAACTACCCGGAGGGGAAGCTTCCCTTGTCGGGATATGCCGGTGCTTTAGAAGTGTTGCTTCTAGGGTGCCTGGTGTTAGGGATTGCTATTGTATTTACTCTATTTGAAAGGAAGAGAAAGTGAGTAAGAAAAAGTTACTGGCCGTGCTGACTGGCATGGTGATGGCCTTTATGGGCCTGGCAGGCGTGGGCGCCGCCAGCGCTGCGATTGCAGAGTGGAATTCGCTTACGGTGCATAAGTATCTGGGTGCTACTAGTAGTTTGCCTCATAATGGTACGAAGCTTACCGAGGAGCAGCTTAAGGGCTTGACTAGCCAGAAGCCTTTGCAGGGTGTGAAGTTTAAGCTGTACCAGGTTGAGGGCGTTGATGTTGATACTAACAAAGGGGTAGCGGTTGCTTCCAAGATTGGGAACATGACCCTGCCAGGTGACGTGGTAACTAGCGGCATCATGGTCGATGGTAAGAAGTACACTCTTAAGGCTGCTAACCCGGCTGAGATGACTACTGACGCGCAGGGTCAAGCAGTCTTTACTGTTCCCAACGTTGGTTTGGCTAATGGTGTTTATGTAGTGGTCGAGGATTTAGCTGGCTCTGGCGACCTCAAGACTGCTGATGGCGCTGTTGATAAGGCTAAGGTGACTCCGGCGGCTCCGTTCGCGGTTTCCATGCCGATGACTAGTCCTGATGGCAAGACTTTGAACAAGGACGTGCATGTTTACCCGAAGAACCAGGTTAATGATTTAACTAAGACGGTTAAGGACGCGGGTAAGAACGTCGGTGATGATATCGTTTACACGATTTCTACTACTTCTACCGGTGCTGATACTAACGGTGACGGCAAGATGGACAAGGCTGACCTGGGCGGCGTTTACGAGATTGTTGATACTTTAGATCCTAACCTAACTTATAAGTCGGTTACCGTAAAGGTAGCAGGCGCTGCGGTTACCGAGGGTGAGAATGGTTATACGCTTACTAAAGAGCAAACTGGTAATCCTGCGCAAGATAAGGTGACGGTATCGTTTAAGGGTACTACTTTGGACACTATCGCTGCTGGCGCGAAGGTGGAGCTAGAGCTTACTGCTAATGTGAAGCAGGATTCTGCGGTTGGGGTTATTCCTAACCAGGCCAAGCTCTACCCGAACGATTGGGCTAAGAAGAAAGATAAGCCGGTTGACTCTCCTAAGGTTGAAACCAAGTTCGGCGATATCGTAATCAAGAAGATTAATAAAGATGGTGCCGTCTTGGCTGGTGCTAAGTTTAGTGTTCACCTAGATAATTCTGCTGATAAGGATTGTTCTAGTTATGGTGATGCTATTAAGACCTCTGAGGCTACCGGCATTGATGGTTTGGTTAGTATCAAGGGTTTGCACTTGACTAACTTTGTTGATGGCAAAGAGGTTCCTGAAGCTGACCAGCATCCTTATTGCTTGGTAGAGACGCAGGCTCCGGCTGGTTACCAGCTTTTGCCGAAGCCAGTTTCTTTCAAGCTGACCAAAGAGGGCTCGGTTACTGATTTGAGTGCTGCTGCCGAGGCTAAGGCGGGTAACGCTCTTGATATTACTAACTTCAAGAACCCGGGGCTGCCGCTTACTGGTGCTCAGGGGATTTTGCTCGTTTCGGTTCTGGGCTTGATTCTAGTGTCTGTTGGTGTGGTGCTAACCGTTAAGCGCCGTCAGGACTAGGCATAGGTCTAGGAATACTATTAATAGAGTGATCAATAGCCCCTAAGACCAAAGAAGGGGGCGGTGCAGTAAGCTACACCGCCCCCTTCTTTGCGCCCTCATACGGGAAACGCTTTTCCCGTTATAGGTATCGGCTAATACCGGGCAGACAGGTTAACCGGCAGGCGGGTTAACCTGTGAGGCAAGAGGGGCAAGACTGCCTAAGAATAAACGGCGCTAAGGTGGATGGCGATACCCTGGGGTGGGGTAAATAAAAAGCCGGGTCATATCAGGGTAGCCAGGTGAGAAGTGTTTACAGTTTTGAGAGGAGGGGACCGGGATGCGTAAGGCTGTGATTGTTGTTTTGACGGTGCTGGGAGCATTACTTTTGCTTTATCCGGTGGTGGCTATTTTTGTTGGTAATGTGCGTATTGGGGAAATCTCGCGTATGCAAGCCCAGGAGATGAAGCAGGTTTCTGTACATCCTGACCAGGCTCAGAAGCTCCTTAAACAGGCGCATGAATATAACGCTAATATCCGGGGTATCCCGATTCTTGACCCCTATCTGTATAAGATGACCAAAACCGGCTCGGAAGAGTATCAGGAATATTTAGGGACTTTGCCCGGGGACGTGATGGGCCGGTTGGTGGTGCCGGCAGCAGGGATTGATTTACCGGTACGTCACGGTACCGAGGATGACGCGATTGCTCGGGGCGCGGGGCACCTGTTTGGTACCGGGTTGCCGGTTGGTGGTAAAGGGGTTAACGCGGTCCTTACTGCTCACTCAGGGATGAGAACCGCCAGCTTGTTTGACGGGCTGCGGGATGTCAAGGTTGGTGATATTGCTTACGTGCAGGTGGCAGGACAGAAGCTGGCTTATAAAGTCCGTGCTATCCACGTGATTAAACCCACCCAGTTAGAGTTGTTCGAGCCTAAAGCTGGTAAGGATATTTTGACCCTGTTTACGTGTACTCCTTACGGATTGAACACGCACCGGCTGGTAGTGACCGCTGAGCGTATCGCTCTTAAGGAAGCGCCCCCGATGAACGAAGACGGCCCTACCTGGTGGGACGCGTTGCGTTGGTGGATGATCATCCCGATCATTATCTCGGCTATAGGAGGCGTTATAGTAGCTCGCTACCTGCGAAAAGACCGTAAAAAACGCGATGAAGAAACCACTCCAGACCAGACAGATACTCCCACGCAAATCGGCAGGCTAACCCGCACGCAAAGAGCGAAAAAATTTAAAGGCTCAGCAAAACGCAAACGAGCACGCCATACAGCGCGACCGCGTAAATAATCGCGCACCCTCAAAACCCCTGAAACCAGCGTAAAAACCAGCCAAGCGCACCCTCAAAAAAATAAAAAAGCTCCACCGAAAGCTGTCCCTTTCCATCCCCTTCCCGTGACCAGGGTTCATTTCAGAGCAAACCCGCCCTCCGGCCTATAAAATAGAAACAAGCAGGCAAGGGCGCAGCAGAAGGGGGACGCAGACATGTCGGGAAAAGAAACTATCCTAGTGGGGGTTGACGGCTCCCCAGAATCTTTAGAGGCCGCGGAATGGGCGGGCGCGCGCGCTAAGCAAAGCGGCGGGAAACTGCAAGTATTATGTGCCTATGCGCTGCCCTCTTATACGGCAGCGTCCATGGATTCCGGATTCGCGGTAGTAGACAATGATGCGATTCGCGAAAGCGCGCAAACCGTAGTAGACGAAGCTGTCGCTCACCTCGAAAAACGCGGTTACCAGGCTGAAGGGCGGGTGGAAGCCGGAGACCCCACCGCGATTTTGGTGCAACTGTCGCAGCAAGTCGATTTGATTGTGGTCGGCACCCGCGGAGGCGGCGGGTTCACTGACCGGTTGTTGGGAGCGACCTCCTCGGCTTTGCCGGCCTACTCTCGATGCCCAGTCGTGGTAGTGCCCCGGCGGAAAACGGATGACCAATTCGTGCCGGTAAAGAAAATCGTGATCGGATTCGACGGTTCCACGCGTTCTCGCAAATCCCTGCGCCGCTCCATCAAAGAAGCCCAAGTCTGGGGCGCGGAACTCACCGCCGTGGATGCGGTTCCCCTGGCATCATCCGCCGGGATCCTTTCTTGGCTGCCGGCCACGGTCGATCGTGACAGCATCTTGCGGGATGTGCGTGACGGGCTTAAACAAACCTGTAAGGAAGAAACCGCTGATAGTGGGGTGAAAGTACATTCTCATGCTTTGGATGGGAACCCGGCGGCGTTGCTGACAGAGTTTTCCACCGCCGTTGACCTGGTGGTGGTAGGTACTCGCGGAGGCGGCGGTTTCACAGGGGCACTAATGGGTTCCACCTCGCAATCCGTGCTGGCTCATGCAGCCTGCCCCGTACTAGTAGTCCCCACCGGCGAGCGCGAATCCAGTGCCGAGGAATAGTGGCAGCTACTGGGTGCTAGCGGTCTATTGCCACAGGTAGTGTCATATTCTGGTCGGGTGCTGGGTAATAAAGACGAGTAGAGTGTCGTTGTGGTACAGGGGAGGGGATAGCTGCTTGTCTCGGATTGTATTGTTCGCTGTGTTATGTGGTGGCGTAGACAGGGCTGAAAACTGAGCATTAGAAGCGCAAGTGCAACGCAAATGATTTCGTTGCATTTGCGTTGCAAGCCTAATTTTTGCGTTGCACTTTTCGTTGCAACACAAAACGGTGCGCTTTTTCTATTGCTAATCTCTGTCCGTCGAGGTTCCGGTATCTGGGGTGCCCAGTCCAGAAGAAGGGCAGGGGAGTAATACTGTCGGTTGCCGAGCGTGCCTTTGACTGCGCCCTCATCCGCGTCCTTGTCCGAGATTAGCGGACATTCTTGCAGCGCCCTCATCCACATAACGTTTCAGCTAAAGACGCGAGTAACGCCGGGCTCTGCTTTCCCCATGCGCTAGGACTAACTGCTTGCTTACCAGGGAATTTAGTAGGCGAAGGGTTTTGGTTTTCTCGAACCCCGAGCGGATATCAAGCTCAGAGCGCGAATATCTTCTGCCTCGCGCCATGGAATTTAAAAGCAATTTTTCCTGCGAGTTCAGCTGCTGACGCGAACCGATAAAAGGCAAAGTAACCGTGATGGAGTTGTCCAGAACCTCAAATTTCGGAATCTCTGTTTGGCCACGATAAGACTCTCGAATGCGCAGAATACCGGTGCCGAACTTTTCAATAAGTCCCAGACGGAAGAAGACCTCTGCCAGGATTGGATTTCTGAGAACTGATACTCGTCCTCGTAAATATTCTGCTTCGGAAAGCCCAGTGGGAAGTCCTCCTGGAGAGTAAACCTCCACGCAGTCAGGGAAAATGCTGACCCGTAAGCGCGAATTAATATCCCAAGTTCGATGAACCAGACCGTTAGCGATCGCCTCTCGGAAAGCTTCGCGCGGCACCAGCTCTTTGGTGGTTCTGGTTGCGCCCTCAATCTCCTCAAGACGCAGGTAGCGGTCGAAAACCTCCATCGCGGTGTCCAGCTGCTTCAAAACAGAAACCTGTTCAACAGTGGTGCGATCCAGTATTTCATTAATAGAGGCTCCAAACTTGATGACATCGATTCCGGGATAGCTATTCTTATCGGCCAATAGGGCGGCGGCACGGTTGAAACCATTCGGTCCGATTAACCCCAAGGTCTTGAGGACATCGGTGCTGGTATCCGAAATATCTAGCTGGTCGCGAAGAGCTGCGGATAAAGTTTTAAACTCCAGATCTTTCTCGGGGGAGTCCAGTTCTTCGAAGGAGAGGTTTTCTCCCTCCAATACCAAGCGGCTGAGTTCAACTCTATCCACTTCGACAGTGGAGCTGTCACTCCTGCGGTAGGCTTTCCCATTGTAAAGATAGGGTTTGTTAGAGCCCTCCTCTACGTGCAGACAGACGGTTTTGTCGTCCTGATTTATTTGGATAGAGAATCTGGGGCGTGGGGTAATGCAGTCGTTAATGCGATTTTCGATTGCCAGGCACGTTTCTTCTAGGTGGTCTAGGCCAACCGCGTTTCCCTCATCATCGATTCCAAAAAGTATTTCCCCGTCATGAAAGTTCGCGTAGGCGCTTACAGTCTTGAGAAATGTGTTGCTCACTTTGGACTTGAACTCCAAGAACGCAGATTCTCGCATCTCTAACTCCCTCTTTGCAGCTTATTTTAGTTCTGTCGCAACGTAAATGCAACGCAAATGGTTTCGTTGCATTTGCGTTGCAAGGTTTTATTTTGCGTTGCACTTTACGGTGTAACGCAAACCGCAGGATTCTTCCTAGTTTTGTTCTCTTCTTTCCGTTCTTCACGAGCTTCTGTTCGCGTACACCACAAACTGGTCGATCACAAGCACTCTTCACGTAAAATGCTCCCAAAGCGAATTTAAAGATTATAGCCCCTGATCAGACCCCCAAAATAACGATTTTATACGCGCACTTGAGGTATTAAATCTGTATTTTTACGAATCAAAATGAGTTTTCTGGCTCCGTCGTTGTTGATTCCCGAGACTCTACTGTCTGCCTCAAGCTTTATCGTCCTGACGCTTACCTGCTTCACCTGTGGAGATTCTTCTTTCTTTGGTTTATAGGTGTGGCAGCCCCCTAGTGAACGTGCAGGCAATTAAAAGTGTATATGAAATACGGCACAAGTTAGCTGTGTGTCGCGATAGTGGTTTTGCGGGACTTTTATGGGGCGCGAATGTCGCCCCGACGCCCAAAATGTGCTGTTTTATGCTTGAAAGCATTTAAAAATGCCAATTTCGCGATAAAAGTTACAAAAGAATACTTAGTTGTATTTAAAAATAATGGAAATTAGATGTTTAATTTAATGAATTTGCCTGTCACATTCCTAATTTCAATTTCGATGAATTACGCAACAAAGTTATCCACAGGATGTCGCCAAATATGCCGCTGTTATCGCTCCGAGACGGTTCATCAAATCTGGATTAAGTTCAGATAAATGTTTTCTTATTGCCGTTTTTTAAGCGCCCCGTACTCTCGTCTCTTCAACGCCGCGCAGGACCTGGAACTGACTGTCCAACAATTCACTCTGGAGGGTGGAAGCGTCCTAGGAGGGTGGAAATGTCGCGGGAGGGTGAAACTGTCGGCGTCGTGCCTGGAGCTGCTGGTGAGGGCGTGCAGAATCGCCCTCCCCGGACAAAATCACCCTCCGGCGCGGATAGGGTAGCAAGATCACCCTCCGGCACGGAGAAAATCACCCTCCCGGTACCGGAACGCCCTCCAGTGCCGTTTAGGGGAGTCTGCGTCCGGTGTTTCTACTCGCTCTGGAGGGTGTATTCGTCTTTGGAGGGTGGAACTGTCGGCGTTGTACCTGGAACTACTTGTGGGGTCGTGCAGAATCGCCCTCCCCGGACAAAATCACCCTCCCGATACCAGATCACCCTCCGGCGCGGAGAAGGTGACAAAAACACCCTCCAGGGCCGACTAAGGGGGTGGGAGCCTACGTAAGTGGGGGGTCTCAGGCTGGTGAAAGTGACGGCAGTTGAGTGCAAAATGTAAAAAAGTGTTCCATTTGTGTTGAAAAACCTCTAATATGTACTTCATAAGTTGAGATTTGTATTTAAGGAGTGGTTGAAGTGGCACAAGCAACTGTCAATTTTCGGATGGATGCTAGTTTGAAAAAATCTCTTGAAGCCACGTGTAAAGAACTGG
>QWCK01004847.1_pt1 | contig 16347 bp, 12 predicted proteins | sample 1972571 | NCBI WGS metagenome assembly QWCK01 (sample SAMN09866710, study PRJNA288562) | Human gut metagenome isolate term2_stool, whole genome shotgun sequencing... | isolation source: gut | host: Homo sapiens | place: USA: California
CGTGCTGCCGTACGACCAGTACCTGCACCGCTTCCCGGCCTACCTGCAGCAGCTGACCATGGAATCCAACGGCAAGTCCGTGCGTTGGGACGGCACCCCCGTCACCTCCGAGACCGGCGAGATCTTCTGGGGCGAGCCGGGCACCAACGGCCAGCACGCCTTCTACCAGCTGATCCACCAGGGCACCCAGCTCATCCCGGCCGACTTCATCGCGTTCGTCAACACTCCGAACCCGACCAAGGACGGCGACCAGGACGTGCACGAGCTGTTCCTGGGCAACTACTTCGCCCAGACCAAGGCCCTGGCGTTCGGTAAGACCGCCGACGAAGTGCGCGCCGAAGGCACCCCGGAGGAGATCGTCCCGGCCCGCGTGTTCACCGGCAACCGTCCGACCACCTCCATCTTCGGCGTGGCCCTGACCCCGTTCGCAGTCGGCGAGCTCATCGCCCTGTACGAGCACATCACCTTCGTCGAAGGCACCGTCTGGGGCCTCGACTCCTACGATCAGTGGGGCGTCGAGCTCGGCAAGCAGCTTGCCAAGCAGATCACCCCGGCCATCTCCCAGGACGACGACGCCCTCGCCGCCCAGGACGCCTCCACCCAGAGCCTGATCAAGTTCTACCGCGCAAATCGCGAGTTCTGATTCGCTTTGCTCGGTCAGAATTCGTGATTCGCGCGACCGCGGCTGTGCTGTCTGGTGGGCAGTCTGGCGACTGCCCACGTCGCGAGTTCTGATTCGTTCCTCTGGTGCCCCCTCGGGTGAGAGGAGCTGTCAGTGTAGCTGACTGAGGGAGTCTCTCTCACGACTAGTGCCCGACATCTTCGGATGCCGGGCACTTTGCATATACGGATTGCTGTCAGTCAGATGAGTCGAACATGGTCATATTCCGCTTCGGCATCTGTTTGCAGGCATAAAGGCACTATCTAGCCAACTCACGTGGCTGATTCGCTTATTCGCCCTTATTCGCCTCATCCAGGCTCAGCAGATCGTCATCGGCATCGTAATCGAAGAGTTCGCCGTAACGGCCCCACTCCACGGCGATGGCGAACTGCTGATGCGCCTCGTCGTTGGCGTAACGGGCGCGCAGCAGGTCCAGCATGAGCTCGCCGCGGAGCTTGCCTTCCGCAGACTTCCGCAGTGCATGCTCAATGTTGTGCACCAGCGGCGCGTGTTCCATCGCCAGTGAGGCGAACACCTGCTTGGCGCGCAGAATGTCCGCCTTATGCCAGGAGTCGCCCGCCTCGGTGATTTGCACATGGCCGTCGCGTACCACGATGACGCGCAGCATCGTACCGGCATCCACCAGCGGGAACAGGTCGTCCACCTCGAACGAAAGAGCCGAGGCCAAATCTGCCAAGTCGATGCCGTGAGGATGCTCGGCAACCACATCCAGCAGACCGGCAAGCCCGCCCGGCGTGGCGTTGGGCAGCGGATGCTCCTTGATTTTCTCGATGGTCTTGGCGGGCTGAAGGTCTGATGCGTCCGTGACAGATGCGTCCGTGACAGATGCGTTCGTGAGCGATGCCGATGGCGATAGAGCCTCGGCTTGTTGCGTAGGCTGCGAGGCCTGTCCGGTCAAAATCGCGTACAGTCGGTCCACCATCGCCTCGAATTCGACACTGTGACGGTCGCGCGGGCGCTGCAGATCAACCCGCACATCGGCAATCAGATGCCCCGGGTGCGAGCCCAACACCACCACTCGGTCGGCCATCTCCACGGCTTCCTCGATGTTATGTGTGACCATAAGCACCGACTTGATGCTGCGCTGTTCGCTCGACCACAGCTTGAGCACTTCCTGACGCAGGTTTTCGGCGGTCAGCACGTCCAGGGCGGAGAACGGCTCATCCATGAACAGCGCGTCCGGCCGCAGCACCAAGGCGCGTGCAATGCCCACGCGCTGCCTCATGCCGCCAGACAGTTCCTTCGGATACGCCGATTCGAAGCCGTCCAGGCCGATCATGTCGATGGCGTCCAGAGCCAGTTTGGTGCGTTCCGCACGTGGTACGCCGCGCGCCTTCAGACCGAGTTCCACATTGTCTTGCACGGTGAGCCACGGCATCAGCGCGAAGGTCTGGAACACGAGTGCGATGCCGGGATTCGGGCCGGTCAGGGCCTTGCCGCGATACTTGACCGTGCCGCTGGTCGGCTTGACCAGTCCGGCCAGCGCACGCAGGAATGTGGACTTGCCGGCACCCGAACGGCCCAGAATGGCCACGATCTCGCCCTCGTACAGGTTGAACGAGATGTTGTCGAACACGGTGAGTTCGGTGCCGTTGTCGGCCGTGAAGCGCTGGCCGACGTGCTGGGCTTCGATGATGGTGTTCTGCGGGGTCACCGCCCGCAGCGAACGAATGGTTTCCAGTGCAACAGTCATATTATTCTCCTTAAGTCTTTAGTTCAGTGCGAAACGGCGCTCGGCCATGCGCTCCAGCGGGTTCCAGAACAGGCGGTTGACGGCCACCACGAACACGCTCATCACGGTCACGCCGATGATGGTCCTCACGGTGTTGCCGCTTTCGGTGGCCTCGGCGATATACGCGCCCAAGCCGGAGGCGGTCAGCGTATGCCGTCCATAACTTACGATTTCCGAGACAATCGAGGCATTCCACGCCCCACCGGCCGCCGTAATGCCGCCCGTGACCCACGAGCCGAATACCGCCGGCAAAATCAAATCGCGCCACCGCTGCCAGCGCCCCAGCTGGAAGCTGCGCGTCATCTCACGCAGATCGTCGGGAATCTGGCTGGCCCCGGCGATCACATTGAACAGGATGTACCACTGTGTGCCCAACGCCATCAGCAGAATACTGCCCCAGTTGATATCCACACTGCACGCCACGAACCACAGCGTGACGAACGGGAACGTGAAGTTCGAGGGGAAGCTGGCCAGCACCTGCACAATCGGCTGCATAAACCGAGAAACGCGCGGATTCATGCCAATCATCGCGCCAATCGGCACCCAAATCACCGAGCAGGCGAGCGTGAGCAGCGCCACGCGCAGGAACGTCACCATGCCCAACACGAACGCCTGCCCGAGCTCGCCGAATCCCGCATCGCGATGAATCACCAGCATAAGCTGCACCAGTCCGAACGCACACGCTGCCAACACCAGTACTGTGAATACCACGTCAAGCGCGCGGCTGCGTGCGGACTTCACGTCCGCCGCCCAACGTCCACCGGTCCGACCCAACGGGCGGGTCAGCGTGTCGAACAGGTCGTCGACAGGCCTGAACAGCCAGGCCACCATCTCATCGATATGTGACTGACGAATGATGGTCAGCACCACACTGGTCTTGCGCACCGCCGACTCGCTTTGCGTAATGCGGAACTTCTCCGCCCACGCGGTCAGCGGCTTCCACAGCAGTACGTCGATAAGCAGCACCACCAGCACCATCGTCACGATGGCCCAGCAGATGGCCGCGAGATTCTCCTCGGCCGCCGCCTGTGCCACGAAGCTGCCGATGCCGGGCAACGCATAGGTGCGATTGTTCACCGAGATCATCTCGGAGGCGGTCAGGAAGAACCATCCGCCGCCTACGCTCATCATGCAGTTCCACAGCAGCGGAATCATCGCGTTCGGCACGTCCAGTGTCCAGAATCGTTGCCAGCGTGTGAGCTGTAGTGAGCGGGCCGCCTCGTCGAGTTCAGTTGGTTCGCTGGTCAGGGACCGGGTGAACGAGAACGCCATGTTCCAGGCCTGACTGGTGAAGATTGCGAAAATCGACGCGGCCTCCACGCCCAGCATCGAGCCGGGGAACAGCACCATCCAGATGGTGATGGTGGCCGAAAGAAAGCCCAGAATCGGTACCGACTGCAGAATATCCAACAGAGGAATCAGCACGCGGCTCAGGCGGCGGCAGCGCGCGGCCGCCGTGCCGTAGATGAACGTGAACACCAGTGAGAAGAACAGTGCCACGAACATACGGAACACCGAGCGCAGCGCGTAATACGGCAGGTCGGCGAGATTCGTACTGACTTGTGACGGCACTCCTTTCGGGCCGATCGGTTCGCCGATCGCCGGCAGAATCCAAGCGATCAGACCGAACAGCGCCAGAATACCGGCCGCGACCAGTACGTCGGAGGCCAGGCGCACGGCGAATGGTTGGCGGTCGGACGCGGCGGTGGAAGGGTTGCGGGCCGACGCATTTGGACGCGCGCCGACGCGATTGAATGAAAACATGGTCATGAAAAGACCTCCCTATGCATAGGAAAGACGAATTATGCAAGGGTTATCCGGGGAGCCAAGGAACACTACAGGCGAGAGCCCGACTTCCGGATAACGGAATATAAGAAAACATGGTCATCACCACCGCAACTATGACTGTTGCCGGCGGCGGAACTACTGGAATAATCACCGTCCATCGGACTCTCACCTCCTTCAAGCCGTGCGCTGAAACGCCAGATCAATACCATCGTCGGTATCCATGCGACCAGCAGGAGGGGCGGAAAGTATTCGAATCCGCCGATTCGAGCCATCGTTCAAGCTTCAGCATCGCAGGGCGGTGGAATTGCGTTAGTTCATGCCTTGATCCGACAAGAACTGCTGACCTGCGTGCAGTGTCTCCACTGTTAGCGGCAGCAACCCATATCCCTGCGGTAGCCTCGCCTACCGACGCTCCCAAGATAAAGCCCGCCTGCAGGTCTGTCAACTACGTCGCAGTGCCTTGGTGTTGGAATGCCATCCGACAGCCATTCTGTCCGCAATAATCCGTACAATTGACGATTGCTGTGTCGAGAAGTGGGCCGCCGCATAAGCCCACGTCTCCATGGGTCCAGTCCGAACGGCCGCAAGGCCTGACTTTCGGCGGATCGGCAGGCTTCCCAAGGGCAAACCCGAGGGATAACGAGAACAGGCCAACGCACGTGATGCGCAATCGCGTGGATGGCCCCAGATCTGTGGCTGATATGCGGCAGCACTGAAGGAAAACAATGGTTAACGCTGTTGAGGCTTTTGACGCCAAGCACATGAAGCCGGCCGAGGAAATCCCGGCCTTCCGTCCCGGCGACACCGTCGACGTGAACGTGAAGATCCAGGAAGGCAACAACTCCCGTATCCAGACCTTCACCGGCGTGGTGATCGCTCGTAAGGGCGCTGGCGTGCGTGAGACCTTCGTGGTCCGCAAGATCAGCTTCGGCACTGGTGTGGAGCGTCGCTTCCCGGTGCACTCCCCGTCCATCGACTCCATCAAGCTCGTGCGTAAGGGCCGTGTGCGCCGCGCCAAGCTGTACTACCTGCGCGCTCTGCGCGGTAAGGCCGCTCGTATTGCCGAGCGCCGCGACAACTCCGCTAAGTGAGTCGATTCGCGGGTGCAATCGTGAGCCTGATGATGCAGGTGCGCGAATAAACCGTGAAATTCAGCCCGGAACCGTTTCGGTTTCGGGCTGTTTTCGTATTTTCCACGTATGATGGACGGGCGCCGGCACCCCTCATATCCGGCAGCATGAATCGCGAGGAGATGGTATGCAGGACGATCAGGATAACGGCGAATTCCCGATTTCCGACAATCCGGAGAGCAATCAGACCTCGTATGATGACGAGGCCGATGCCCGCGATTCCCGTACGTTCCAAGTCGCCGACCACGGCATCGCCCCGTCCCCGGTTCCCCCGGCACCGGCGCGCCCGGCGTACGCCGCTTCTTCCGCTGGTGCGAATGCCGCGGCAGCATCATCGATGGATGATGACCACTTCACCCTACGCGACTTTTTCCTGTGGTGCGGCGTTCCCGTGCTTATCGTGCTGCTGATTCGCATTTTCGCCGTCGGCTTTTACGAGATTCCTTCGCGCTCGATGATGGACACCATGGTGCCCGGCGATCGCGTGGTGACCAGCAAGCTCACCCCCAAGATCTTCGATCTGCAGCGCGGCGACGTCGTGGTATTCAAAGATCCCAACAACTGGTTGAACGAGGAGCAGAGCAGTGCTCCCGGTGGCGGGTACCTCATCAAGCGACTGATCGGCCTGCCCGGTGACGTGGTCGAATGCAAGGGCGCGGGCCAGCCGGTGACCATCAACGGCGTGGCCATCAATGAGACCTCCTACATTCGCCCCGGCGTGGACCCGAGCGCCTTCCCGTTCTCGGTAACCGTGACCGAGGGCCGCGTGTTCGTCATGGGCGACAATCGCGCCAATTCCGCCGACTCCCGCTATCATCAGGATGACGGCGATCGCGGCTTGGTTCCCATCTCCGATGTGGTCGGAGTCGGAATCGCGAAATACTGGCCGCTTGACCGGCTTGGTGCGATTGATGACCACCACGAAGTCTTCAAGGACGTGCCTGACGCTTCCGGCTCGAATTCCTGAGTCTTTTTTGAACCGTGTGAGTCTTTGAACTGATTGAGTTCCGGGCCGTCTGAACCCTGAACCATATGAATCCTGGACCGTCTGAATCCTAACCATTGTGAGACGATGGGAGCCGCGCATGATTACCCCGACACTTGACTTGGAACGCAGCCTTGCGGCCCAGGGCTATGACCTTATCGCTGGATTCGATGAAGTCGGCCGCGGCGCGCTCGCCGGCCCGGTGATGGTCGGGTGCGCCGCCATTTGGGCCCGTGATTTGGAGCCGTTGGATGGCGATGATGCCGTCGAACTGTCCGGGCGGACCTACCTCGGCGTGCCGGACGGCGTGGCCGACTCCAAAATGCTCACCGAACATAGGCGCGAGGCGATTTTCGACGAACTGCGCGACTGGTGCGCGGCCTACGCCGTAGGCCAGGCCAGCAACACCGAGATCGACGAATGGGGCATCACCTACGCGCTTGGCGTGGCCGCCCTGCGCGCGCTCAGCCAAGTCGAACGCGAACTTGGCTTACGACTTGGAGGGGGATTGACGGCAAAAAAGGCTGCGGGGGAGATTGTGGAAGGTCGTCCGGGAGGCTCCGTAGGGGAATCCATTGGAAATTGCGGGGGAAGCGTTCGCGCTCTGCCCAAAGTCGCCGGAATTCTCGACGGGCCGAGCGATTACATCACCAAGGCGCTCAACACGTTCGACGCGCCGGACGTGCCGATTCCAGCCGACATAACGACCAAAGTCAAAGGCGACCAGCATTGCGCCACCGTCGCCACCGCGGCGGTCATCGCCAAAGTGACCCGAGACCGGCTGATGGTCGACCTCGCGCAAAGCAACCCACGTTACGCCGCCTACGAATGGGCTCATAACAAGGGCTATGGTTCCGCCGCACACCGTGCCGCCATCGCCGAACACGGGCCGACTCCGCTCCATCGTGTCTCATGGCACCTGACCTGAGCCGCGTGCGACACGACAGTGTGAGCGCTAACGCAAAACTGTTGTGGACGCGCTAAAGTCAGTATTGATTAAGGTACAAGACTGGCCGTGCATGGATGCCGGCCGCCAGCGGGGAGGTTAGGCAATATGGTGACCAGCCGCAAGCCAAGCAAACGTCCGTCCATGTTCGAAGTGGCCAAGCTCGCCGGAGTCAGCCACCAAACCGTCTCCCGTGTGATCAATGACTCGCCGGACGTTTCCGACGCCACCCGTGCGCGAGTCCAGGCCGCCATTGACCAACTCGGCTACCGCCCCTCCAACTCCGCGCGCGCACTGGCTTCCCGCCGTTCGCGCACCATAGGGCTGATCGCCGGAGGCCTCAAATTCTTCGGCCCGATTTCCTCCATCTCCTCCATCGAATCCATGGCCCGCGAGCACGGTCTGTTCATGAGCGTGATGATGGTCCACGAGGCCTTGTGCGCGCAGGCCGACTTCGACAACCTGTGCGACACCTTCAACGAGCAGAACGTCGACGCCTTCATCTTCCTGACTCCGACCGACGTGATGTTCGCCGCCGCCTGCCGTGCGCGAGTCACTCAGCCGCGCGTCATCGTCACCGCCACCCACGGCCAAATGACCGTGCGTGAGGGATTGGGCCTTATCTCCACCGAAAACAAGCGTCGCACTGCGCTGGTCGGTATCGACCAGTGGGGTGCAATGGCCAAAGTGGTGGCCTTGCTGGGCGAATACGGGCACAAATCGGCTCTGTATTTTGCCGGTCCCAATGAATGGCGCGACGCCCACACCCGACTGGATGCGTGGCGCAAGCTCGCCGCCTCCCGATCCATCGATTCACAGATCGTGCGCTGCCATACGTGGGATGCCTCTGAGGCGTATGCGCACATGAATCATCTCATTGATGAGTATGGGCGTCGAGGCGCGGCGTTGCCCACCGCGGTCGTCGCCGCGAACGACAATCAGGCCGTTGGCATCATGCGCGCGTTGCATGAGCATGGGCTTCGGATTCCGCAAGACATCAGCGTGGTCGGATTCGACGACATGTCTGGCGTGGATAACATGTACCCACCGCTGACCACCGTGCATCCCGATTTCGAGGGGCTCGGCGTGGCCGCCATGCGAGAGACGCTGCGCTTGCTGGGGGAGGGCGGCGAGCCGACCTTCCTGACCACCCAGCACGGCATGGGGCTGATTCCCGCCGAGGTGCGTGCCCGGCGGTCCTTGGGGCCGGCTCCTCGGCGGTAAATTGGCGCTGTTATCAAACCGTTATGATGCGTGACACGGCATAAGTTGTGTCGAATGCGGGTTGTCGGTACAATGTTTTTTGGAAATTGTGAGCGCTAACACCCTCCCCAAGGAAGGGGATAACAACGCCGGCGCTCCAAGGCAAAGGAAAGATATGGCAGCAACCGACAACGCGGCCGAGCAGGTCGCCCACATCGCCGAGAAGATTCGCGCTGGCAAGACCACGCTGGGCATCGAATTCGGCTCCACCCGCATCAAGGCCGTCCTCATCGACGACAACTTCCAGACCATCGCCTCCGGCGACTACAGCTGGGCTTCCCATCTGGAAGATGGTCTGTGGAGCTACACCACCGAGGAGATCTGGGGCGGTTTGCAGTCCGCTTACGCCTCCATGGCCAACGACGTCGAGACCGCCTATGGCGAGAAGCTCACGCACGTCGGCCACATCGGCTTCTCCGCCATGATGCACGGTTACCTCGCATTCGACGAGGCCGGCGAACTGCTGGTGCCGTTCCGCACCTGGCAGAACACCAACACCTCCGAAGCTCACAAGAAGCTCTCCGAGCTGTTCCAGTACAACATCCCCGAGCGTTGGTCCATCGCTCACCTGTACCAGGCCGTGCTCAACAAGGAAGAGCACGTCTCCAAGGTGGCTTACTTCACCACACTCGCCGGTTACGTGCACTGGAAGCTCACCGGTAAGAAGGTCCTCGGCGTGGGCGATGCCTCCGGCATGTTCCCGATTGACCCGACCACTCACACTTACGAAACCGCATTCATTGAGAAGTTCGACGCTCTGCCTGAGGTCGCAGCCCAGCCGTGGAAGCTGGAGAACCTGCTTCCTGAGCCGCTCGTGGCCGGCACTCCGGCTGGCGAGCTGACCGAGGAAGGTGCCAAGCTGCTCGATCCGTCCGGTGCCCTGAAGCCCGGCATCGTGCTCGCCCCGCCTGAGGGCGACGCCGGTACTGGCATGGTAGCCACCAACTCCGTGCGCGTACGCACTGGTAACGTCTCCGCCGGCACCTCCATCTTCGCCATGGTGGTTCTGGAGCACAAGCTCAAGGCCCTCCACCCTGAGGTTGACTTGGTCACCACCCCGGCCGGCGATCTGGCCGGTATGAGCCACGCCAACAACTTCACCTCCGACCTCAACGCTTGGGTCGGCCTGTTCGGCCAGTTCGCCAAGGCTATCGGCCAGCCGGTTGACGCAGGTATGCTGTACGGCACCCTGTTCCGCGCGGCCATCGCCGACGACGTGGACGCCAACTGCGGCGGCCTGCTGAACTACCCGTTCCGTTCCGGCGAATTCCTGGCCGGTCTGCCTGAAGGTCGCCCGCTGTTCGCCCGCAGCCCCGAAGCCAACATGACCCTCGGCAACTTCATGCGCGCCCAGCTGTTCTCCGCGTTCTCCCCGGTCAAGATCGGCATGGACGTGATGACCAAGCAGGAGCGCGTGCAGGTCGACTCTCTCGTGGGCCACGGCGGCATCTTCGCCACTCCGAAGGTGGCTCAGAAGATTCTCGCTGCTGCCTTCAACACCCCGATCAAGGTCATGTCCACCGCCGCCGAAGGTGGCGCCTGGGGCATGGCCGTGCTCGCCAACTACCTGTGGAACACCAACGAGGATCACAGCAACCTCGCTGACTTCCTTGACGGTTGCGTGTTCAAGGACGCCCAGTCCACCACTGAGAAGCCGGTGGCTTCCGATGTGGTTGGTTTCGAGGACTTCTTCGCCCGCTTCACCAAGGGCCTGCCCATCGAGCACGCCGCCATCGAAACCATCAACCTCGAAGATAAGTAAGCCTTTCTGACCTCCCTCTATTGAGGGAGGTCCTTGAGATTTTGAAAAAACGTCCATCCATCACAGTGGAAAGGAAAACCAATAATGGCAACTTTGGCTGATTACGGCCCCGAGGTTCGCGCCGAGGTCAAGCAGGTTCGTGAGGTCGTCTCCAACCTGCACCAGCAGCTGATCAAGTGGAACCTGGTCGTGTGGACCGCGGGCAACGTTTCCCAGCGTCTGCACACCGCCGACCTGTTCGTCATCAAGCCCTCCGGCCTGCGCTACGAGTACCTGACCCCGTCCTCCATGGTCGTGTGCGACCTTGACGGCAACGTGGTCGACGGCACCGAAGCCCCGTCCTCGGACACCGCTTCCCACGCCTACATCTACCGCAACATGCCCGACGTCTACGGTGTCGTGCACACCCACTCCACCTACGCCACCGCTTGGGCTGCCACTGGTCAGAACATCCCGTGCGGCCTGACGATGATGGGTGACGAGTTCGGCGGCCCGGTGCCGGTCGGCCCGTTCCGTCTGATCGGCTCCGAGGCGATCGGCAAGGGTGTCGTCGAGACCCTCAAGAAGTACCCGAAGTCCCCGGCCGTCCTCATGCAGAACCATGGCCCCTTCACCATCGGCAAGGATGCTGAAGGCGCCGTCAAGGCCGCTGCCATGACCGAGGAAGTCGCTCACACCATGTGGGCCGCCCGTCAGCTCGGTGACATCATCGAGATCGACCAGGCCGACATCGATAAGCTTAACGACCGCTACCAGAACGTCTACGGCCAGCACTGATCTGATGGAGTGTCCGCCGCGTTACGGAAGGCTCGACGTACCTTCGTACGCCTTCGCCTTCCGCGCCTTGCGGACACACACATCAAATCAGCGCTGACTCCGCCAGCACGGTGGTGTCTTGGCTCCCCTCTCTGAGGGGAGCCTCGGTCGGCGAATGAAACTTAAACAAACCCCCATAAACAAAGAAGTAAAGGAAGTAACCCTATGGTTATGGAAAACCCCTTCGAGGGCAAGGAAATCTGGTTCGGCGTTGGTTCGCAGGACCTGTACGGCGAAGAAGCCCTGCGCCAGGTCGCCATTCACTCCGCTGAAATGGTCGACTACCTGAACAACACCGGCAAGATTCCGGCCAAGATCGTCCTCAAGCCCACCCTGAAGTCCTCCGACGGTGTCAAGGAGTTCATGGTCGAGGCTTCCGCCAACCCGAACGTCATCGGCGTCATCACCTGGTGCCACACCTTCTCCCCGGCCAAGATGTGGATTCGCGGCCTCGAAGTGCTGACCAAGCCGCTGCTGCAGCTGGCCACCCAGCACCACAAGGAAATCCCGTGGGAGACCATCGACATGGACTTCATGAACCTGAACCAGGCCGCCCACGGCGACCGTGAGTTCGGTTACATCGTCTCCCGCCTCGGCATCAAGCGCAAGGTTGTCGTCGGCCACTACACCGATCCTGAGGTCGCCGAGAAGCTCGGCACCTGGGCCCGCGCCTGCGCCGGCTGGGATGCCTCCAACAACATGAAGGTCATGCGCTGGGGCGACAACATGCGTAACGTCGCCGTCACCGAGGGCGACAAGACCGAGGCCGAGCGCGTGTTCGGCGCCTCCATCAACACTTGGGCCGTCAACGAGCTCGTCGCTGCGTACGACGCCGTCAAGGACGACCAGGTCAAGGAGATCATCGAGGACTACAAGGCCAAGTACGACGTCGACCCGGCTCTGCTGGACGCCAAGTACGACTCCCTGTTCATCGCCGCCAAGGAAGAGGCCGCGATGGTCAACATGATGCGCGCCAACGGCTGCACCGCCGGCGTCGACAACTTCGAGGACCTCGGCGCTCTGCCGCAGCTGCCGGGCGTTGGCCCGCAGCGCTTCCCGTCCGAGTACGGCTGGGGCTTCTCCGCTGAAGGCGACTGGAAGACCGCCGTCCTCGTGCGCATCGGCGCCGTCATGGGCTACGGCCTTGAGGGTGGCGCCTCCCTCATGGAGGACTACTCCTACAACTTCACCGAGGGTGACGAGCTCGACATGGGCTCCCACATGCTCGAGGTTTCCCCGTCCATCGGCACCATCGCCAAGCCGAAGCTGGAGATCCACCCGCTGGGCATCGGCGGCAAGGCCGACCCGGTCCGCCTGGTCTTCTCCGGCAAGCCCGCCAAGGACGCTGTCGTGGTCTCCATGTCCGACGTTCGCGAACGCTTCCGCCTGCTCATGGACGTCGTTGACGTCGTTGAGCCGCAGGGCTCCCTCAAGGAGCTTCCGTGCGCCCGCGCCGTCTGGGAGCCGAAGCCGAGCCTGAAGACCGCTGTTGAGTGCTGGATCACCGCCGGTGGTTCTCACCACACCTGCATGACCACCTCCGTTGGTCGTGAGGCTTGGGAAGACTTCGCCCGCATCGCCGGTGTTGAGCTCGCCGTCATCGACGAGAACACCACCGCTCGCCAGTTCGAGAAGGAACTGGAGCTGTCCGAGATGTACCACCGTCTCAACAACCAGCACTGATTCGATTACATTGAATGATTGGTTTACGGCATCAGCAAATGGGCGAAGGGGACGCGCAAAATTACCAAGCATACGAATAAGGGACAGCATCTGTGTCACTTCCGGAGGCATGGATAGCGAAGTGCGCAATCCATCGAATGTCGCTCCCATGCTGTCAATCTGGCTGTTGCGTAGAGCGCCTTGTGGAAGGCCCTGAATGAAGCCCACGTATTGAGACATGACGGCATAGGCGTTATTCCATAGTTCTGACAGATTATCCGATGCCTTGTTGAGCGAATCAATGTCAGGTTGTAGTTGTTCTGATAGTTGTATCGCCCATGAGGAATAGACAGATGCATTGCCGTTTGCAGGAGCAGGATGGGTACTTAATGTCTTTGAGATATTTTGAAATGATACGGCAAATTCTTGCGCGCCCACATTAACTTGTGGTGTAAGCTTTTCTATCTCATTCCAGGCACTCAATAAATCCGGTGTGTTGTCTCCCTTAAACTTGCTCACAACTGACTCTGATGTGCCATCAGATTGTGATTGGGCAGTAATATCCTCTATTACTGCGCGAAGTTCTTTCACGATTTCAAGGATTCTCTTTTGACGATCTTCGGCAGACATTAAACGCAAATCGCCCACTGGTAGATACTGTCGATTATGCGCGATGTCCCAAACAGGATCACGATCACTAATTCCAGTCATGCCATCTATGCTTTGCAACATCAATGGAAGTATACGATTCGGTCCATGTTCCGTGACCCGAGTATTGAAATCCAGCAGTTCTTTACGACAGGCCTCACTACGCACATATCTGGGAGTAATTATTGGAAGAATGATATTTGCATTACCAATACCTCGATCAAGTGCCTGACGCCAATCTTCACCCCAGTTTATAGAGGTCTTGTCGACGAATAACCCGAGTGTATTGCTGGTCTCGTAATTGTATTCGTCGATAATATCATTCACGAATTGAAGTATTGCCCCCTTGAGGTGGTCATTGTCTGCATGGCAGTAGCTTAAAAACAGGTTGGCATCAGTAGGGGCATTGGCATGAGCTGCCACATTGGTGTCGGACGGCCGAATAGGTAAAACTGATGGAATCGATAATGAGTAATGTTCAGCATCCGAAGTAGCTGTCTGGAATCCGTCACTGTCCCACAATGATGAAATTGGCAGAGCCCATATGTTGTTAGTGAACTGCTGCACCTTGTCTCCTGTGTATAAGACGTAGCCTCGGTGGAAGCGCTTGTCGCTGTCGCGCAATGCTGCAATACCAGAAAAATCTTTGCGGTCCACGGTATTGTTGGACTTCATTTCCAAAGCGACAAGTTGATTATCGTGTAGCAGCACGAGATCAACCTCTTTGGGTTTATTGCCAGTTTCCCGCCAGTAGAAAGCGTCGGGGTGTATATCGGACCATTGTATTTCCGGAATGATTTGATTGACGGCGAATGATTCAAAAAGCTCGCCAAACAGAACGCGATCATTATGAAAATCTCTGCCAGATTGTCGTATTGTTTCAACGCTGAATGACGTGTCTACTGGATGTATTTTTGCGCGGGTAAACAGTTGCTTGCCAGGTGCTGAGCGTAGGTTCGGTAAGGCGGAGATTAGGAATCGGCGCATGAAAATACTGATGTATCGCTCAATGGTGGAGGGATTCGAATGAATAGTGTCGGATATTCTTTTTACATTCAAAATCCCGCCAGGGACTGCAAGTAACTCTTTGAGTATGGAATCAGCTATTGCTTTATCCAATCGCTCTCCGGGAAGTATGGTATCGCCCAAAACATTATCGATATCCGTTTTTACGGAAAAACGTAAATCGCTCTCTGCAATAGGTATGGAGGGCATTGCATACGAGGGGAAACCTCCCACAGTCATATACCTAGCTAGTGTGTCCCTATTGGTCTCTGAATGATAGTTCGCATTTGGGGTACCGTTCCACAACAAGTCAATGATGCTGGTATCAGTATTTTTATTGATTTCTCTGCGTGTTAGGGGATATAAGGTGTAACGCAGGGAACGGCGGGTAAGGGGATCCTGTCCGTCTAGCCCATCTCGGGTGATTGATGCTGAACCAGTAAGAATGAAAAAAGGAGTAGAACCAGTTTGCTTGTCGATTACTCCCTTGACGGATAGAGGCAAGTCGGGAATACGTTGAGCTTCGTCGATAATGCACGGCGTGGGTAGCGAATCAACCCACTCATCCAAATGAGATGAGGCGTACTCGAATGTCCTCTTGTCAGCAAGCGTCTCATAATGATAGCCGTCTGGCAATTCTGTCTGAACAAGCATGGTTTTGCCGACTGCTCGTGCTCCTTCCAGCACCGCTACTTTGCTTGGACACTGACGGAGGACTTGTGCCAACGGTCGAGTTACGTATCGAACATTCGATGGAATCATGTTGATAAGTTTATCACATGCTGTATAAAAAAATGATATTTTATGTGATAAAAAAATAACATCCAATGACCTTAGAGCACTTCAGGTGATGTTTTCCAGCAAGATGCAGCCATGTTTCCAGATAACACAGACGCGCCGCTGCCTGGTGCGGAACCGTTGGCATGAGGTGGCAATCTCGATTATGCTTTCGTGGTCACGCAAAAAAAATCCGCTGTTAGCAACTCCCCACAAACGCATCAAAAATCGCCTGCGAGCGTGGATCTACCTTGTAGAGAAACTCGGGATGCCACTGCACGGCCCACAGGAAGTGGCTTGCCGACGGCCATGACCTCGAGTCCAGCAGCAGGCTCACGAACCGCCTGATGGTGATAGCTATTCACCGCAATCTCAGTCTGCCCTGCGAACAATGAAGCCAGGGGAGTGCCGGGCACCAAGGAAACGTTATGTCCGAACGCATCGTACGGCGGATTCATATGGTGTTCGATATCGCTCGGATGCTGGCTTGGCAGATCCTGCCACAACGTGCCGCGCAGCGCTGCGTTGATGAACTGAATGCCACGGCAGATGCCCAGAATCGGCTTGTCCCAAGCCATTACAGCTGGCAGCAGAATCGATTCCATTCGGTCGCGCTCAGGAGAGAGCACCTCGCTACGGCCGGTGGCGGAGGCCGCTGCACCAACCATCGGTCCCACATCCGGCCCGCCCGTAAACAGAAACGCGTCAAACCGTTCGGCGCATTGCGCAAGAATGTCGGTGTCATCGGTCAGCGGCAACATGACGGGCGTACCGCCGGCCCGCATTATCGCCTCCATATATCCGGGCAGCATCCACAGACTATCGCGCCCGTAATCCATCAGCGGAGTCACCGCAATGAGCGGTCGATTCGTAGTCATGCCTGCCTCTTTTCGCCCAAGTGTTGTTTTCGTCGTTCTGCCGCAAATCGCTTGATTCAGTGGCCAATAATGCCGCCACTGTACCGAACCAATGTAACCGGTCGGCCAACATTATTTCGTCAGCCAGCCGCGACGAGATCGCACAATGTGCCAATGATGGGGGGCATTCGGTGCGACCTTGTCAATGTTCGGGCCATTGCACTTTCAGCGGGGAAAGCATGCCCCGTCCGCGCATCATGATGAACGAGTAAGGTTGACGGGGAGGGAGAATCA
>QWCK01003676.1_pt1 | contig 16335 bp, 9 predicted proteins | sample 1972571 | NCBI WGS metagenome assembly QWCK01 (sample SAMN09866710, study PRJNA288562) | Human gut metagenome isolate term2_stool, whole genome shotgun sequencing... | isolation source: gut | host: Homo sapiens | place: USA: California
GGCCTTGGACAGCATTTGGCAGCGGCGACTGCAAACCATAGCGGTGGAGTCGGACGATGACAACCAGGTAAACCAGTTTGACGGCGCGCTCTATCGCGCATCGTTTCTGCCTCGCGTGATCAGCGACCGCGACGGCCACGCTCCCCAGTTTGCCAAGGGTGAGCACGCCAGTGCGGCCGACAAGGTGTGCTGGTTTCCGTCCCAAGGCGATGCCGACCGGCAGACGTATTCCGACTTCTCGATGTGGGACATCTACCGCGCCCAACTCCCGCTGCTCAACATCATCGACCCCGACCGCACCAGCCAGATGATGCAGAGTCTGACGACGATGTATACGCAAGGTGGCTGGATGCCCATCTTCCCTTGCTGGAACTCGTACACCTCGGCCATGATCGGCGACCATGCCACATCGGTTGTTGCCGATGCCTATGTGAAGGGCAATCGCCATTTTGATGTTGCAGTGGCTTATCAGGGGTTGCGCAAGAATGCCTTTGTGAGTCCGAAGACTTTTAAGGAATATCAAAACGGCATGGGTCGGCGCGCCTTGAAGAGTTATCTTAAATACGGTTATATTCCCATGGAAGACTCGGTGATGGAGGCTTTCCACACCCATGAGCAGATGTCGCGCACCCTCGAATATGCCTACAACGACTTCTGCGTGGCCCAACTGGCCAAGGCCTTGGGCAAAACCAATGACTACCGCGCCCTGATGAAGCGCGCAAGAAACTGGCGCAACGTCTTGAATCCGCAAACGGGATGGGCCGACGGACGCTATCAGAACGGCCGATGGCTCAACAACCGGGATATCACCGGTCGGGTGCCGTTCATCACAGAGGGTGCGGTGATTCACTATTCCTTCTATGTCCCCCACGACGTTTACGGACTCATGGAGGCGATGGGGGGACGGTCTGCCTTTGTTTCCAAATTAGACAGTCTCTTCGGGCTGACCACCTCTCCCCTGCGGGAAAACGAGGTGGAGCGTGGATTCTATTGGCATGGCAACGAACCCTGCCACCAAACGGCCTACCTATATGCCTGGGCCGGACAGCCGTGGAAGACGCAACATATCGTGCACCGCATTCTCAACACCGAATATCTTGATGTGCCCGGCGGGCTCTCCGGCAACGATGACGCAGGGCAGATGAGTGCGTGGTATATCTTTTCGGCACTGGGCTTCTATCCCGTTTGCCCGGCCACACCTTATTATATTATCGGTACGCCGTCGTTCAAGCGTGCCCGAATTGGGCGACTCACCATCGAAGCCCCCGGCGTTTCGGACGACAACATGTATATTCAAAGTGCCACGTGGAATGGGCAACCATACACCAAGCCCTATATCACCCACGACATGATTCGCCAAGGCGGAACCCTGCGCTTCACGATGGGCGCGCAACCCAACCAGTCGTGGGGGACGAACAAGGAGGACCTGCCACCAAACACGATGGAATAACCGGGTTGCGGCTTGTGGGAAATTTATTGACAAACACCCCGCTGTGCTTCGATGATTCAGAAAAAACTTCCAGCTGTCCGAAATACGAGAAATAGGAGGAATTTTATAAAACATTGAAAGACTGGGCGTTATAAAAATACCGCCTCATGCCTCCCATTTTGACGCCTGCGATAAGATAGCAAACGGCAGGACGATAACGGCCTTATCGCCATGCGACGAGGCCGTTTCCGCACGATCGTTAGGCCGCCAACGCAGCGCCAAAGAACCCTGACCGCAGCTGTTGGGAATTTCTCGCGTCGTTTCGGCTGATCATGGCCGCCGAAACATGGCGCTTTTTGCGCTGGTTATCCGAAAAAAAATCGTCGGAAAATGGTTATTCTTTTTTACACCTCATCCCCGCTGGTCAGCAGTAGTTTAGTTCCTTCTTTTTTTGGCGTTTCCGTGTAAACTTTTTGAGGAGCAGCACCTCGGCATGGAACATAAAATCAGGGCGATGATTTTATTTTTCAGTTTTTCTGTCTACTGTTTGCCTTTTTCCTGACTTCGTCATCTTATCGCCTTAGCGTCGTCGGCAACACGGTCATAGTTGATTGGCGACGCTCACTTCGCCATCCATCAATAAAAATTTGTTATAGCCGCTTTTGTTCATTACAAAACGAGTAGCTTTGAGTGACGAAGTCAGGAAAAAGGGCAGTCCCGGAGGAACTGCCCTTTCAATAGTTGTCAGTTGTCAAGCTATAGGTCCTTACCGTGCGCCCATACGCCTTCCTGTCAGGATTTCCCGAAGCCGAAATGGCTCTTGAGAGCCTTAAAACGGCTGCCGGTACCTTCTGTTGCAGCCTTGTGGTTTCTCACGGGATAGGCATACATGGTCAGCATACGCTCGCGCAGGAAGTCGGTGTCCTTATTCTCCATGTCTATTTTGTCTATCTGCGCCATGATGTATTGCTCGAAGGAGCTGCGCTGCTGGGGCGTGTACATGCTCGAATAGTCTTTGTTGCCCTGCAAGAGATCGTGTGCCACATAGTTGTTGGCGAAGAGTCTGTAATTGGAATGAATCTGCTGGTCGATGTAGGCCGCAACGGTGTCGAAGAGCTGGCTCTTCGGCATGTCGTGCTTCAGGCTCCCAAGCCATTCGTTAATGCAGGGTGCGCAATGGTATTTGATGTGCCCCTTGAATCCCTTAATACCGACCATCATGCTCTCGATGTCGTCCTGCGCCGTTTTTTTCCAGAATGGCACATCGCGCTTGAACTGGAATTCTCTTGCCTTGAGATAGTCGCAGGGATCGAACTCGTAGGAGATGGCCAGGGGAACAATATGGAGTGAGGCCAGCCTGTCAATGAGACTTCCCTCTCCGCCCATAACCATCATCTTGAGTATGGCGGGCTGGGTGAGGTCATTGGAGTCCTTGGCGCGGCCTTCACGCTGGGCAATCCACACGTTCTCGTTTTTCTCTTTGATAGCAAAGTGCATGTATTCCGACATGCGCTTGCTGGCCCGGTACATCTCTATGGAGTGCAGGGTGCGCTCTACGGTAAACGACTTATTGATGCGCACCAAGTCCTTGACCCATGGAATGGTGAGCAGGTTGTCTCCGATGGCAATCTCGCACGTAGTCTCAAAGCCCACGTCGAGCAACAGTTTGTCGAGGAATGCCGAGTCGAGCACGATGTCACGGTGGTTGCTCACGAAAGTGTAGCGATGCTTGATATTGATGCTGGAGGCATCGACGCTGCAGCCCCAGCTCCGCTCTCTGATGAGTTTTTGGAGAACAGGGTAGCATATTGCCTTTTGGAACTCCAGGTTGGTCTTGCATTGCAATATTCTCTTGGAGAGGTCCTCAAAGGTAACCTCTGGGAACATATAGCCTGCAACTTGCCTAAACTGCGGGTCTGCCAGCAGTCGGTCGTACACTTCGGGCAGTTCCTCAGGGACGATAGGACGAATGGAATCAAATTCTTCGGGAATATTCATAATCTTTTTGTTTGTTGTTAGTGCGAGTCTTTTATTTGGTCATAGACCTATTTCGGCGATAATCAGCTCTATGCCCAGTTCCTCGATGCGGTCGCGGTCTGCCGCTCGCAGGTCTGAGTCGGTAATGATGGTGTCTACGGTCTCCATGTCGCATATCTTGGCAAAGCCCCGCCTTCCAAACTTGGAAGAGTCGGCCAGCACGATGGTGCGTTGCGCCGCTTCTATCATCTGTCGGTTTAGAAGCGCCTCATTGAGATCGGTGGTGGAGATGCCATAATCAAAGTCAATGCCGTCGACGCCGAGAAACAGCTTGCTAAACGAGGTGTCGTATAGCAAACTCTCGCTGTATTGGCCCACCACCGACAAGCTACTCTGCCGCAGGTTTCCGCCCAGTTGCACGACATCTATACCATCAATCTGTGACAGGTTGATAGATGCGGGCAGCGCGGCCGACACAACCATGAGCCTGTGCTTGGGCTTGATACATGTGGAGAAGGCGTGTATGGTGGTGCCAGAGGCGATGATAATGGAGTCGTTGTATTCAATGAGCTTCGCCGCCTCCATACCTATTCTATGTTTCTCCTCCATATTGAGAAGCTCTTTCTCGTTGACCGAGCGGTTGACAGCAAAGGGGTTGATGGCTATAGCCCGGCCATGGCTACGGTAGAGCTTACCCTCTTTCTCCAAGGCGGTAAGATCCTTTCGGATAGTGACAGGCGAGACGTTGAGCTGCTCAGCCAAATCCGAGACTTGGAGAACGTCTTGCTTGATAAACTGCTCCAATATGACATCGCGCCTTTCTTCCTTTGTCATCGTGGTCTTTTTTACGGGATAATTTTCCTTGCAACAGACTTGGCAAGGATATATACCAGATTAATTTTGTACAAATATACGCAAATGTCGTTGTTTGGGATACGAGCCAGGCAGCTTTAACATATTATTAACAATAGGCCAGGCTTCATAGCCGTAATCCTTGGCAAATATCGCAAGCACAGCGATTTGCATCGAGGCCAAAGTTGGGTAGCGTGTTAGGAGTCGTGCCAAAGCGGTAAGGGAGAGCCTTAGGCATCATGGAAGACCACACTAACAAACTACGAATACAACATAAATATAATATGTGAAAAAAGAGAAGATATGAGTTTTTGATGGCTGAACAGTATTGAAATCGGCCCCGTGATGTTTCGATTTAATAACGCTAAGTTTCGATTTAACCTTAATTTAGTTAATATATGATAACAAAACACGAATATAAGTCAACAAGGGCTTATCTTTGTTACGTTTTAAAGCGAATAGCATATAATATCGAAACTACGACTGGTTGATTCTCATCAAAATTGCATCGAGATGGGTTTCTCCCGACGCAAACACCTAATTACAAACCCTAATATGAAGGAATTTGAAGCGGACGTTATAGTCATAGGCGGAGGCATTACTGGCGCGGGCGTGGCAAGAGATTGCGCGATGCGCGGTCTGAAAGTCTTGCTGGTGGAAAAGCAGGATTTCACGAACGGAGCTACTGGTAGAAACCACGGCCTGATGCACAGCGGGGCACGCTATGCCGTGACAGACTTCGAATCGGCGAAGGAATGCATCACAGAGAACATGATATTGCGTAAGATCGCACGCCATTGCGTCGAGGAAACCGACGGGCTGTTCATTACGCTGCCCGAGGACGACCTCGCCTACCAGGCCAAGTTCGTAGATGCCTGCCGGGCGGCGGGCATCCGTGCCGACATCATCGACCCGACGGAGGCCCGGCACCTTGAGCCGTCTGTCAATCCGGATTTAATAGGAGCCGTAAGAGTGCCCGACGCATCTATCGACCCTTTTAGGCTTACCATGGCAAACCTGATAGACGCCCGGCAGCATGGCGCCACCGTGTTGAACTATCATGAGGTGACGGGCTTTATCCTGGAGAGTGGCCGGGTAACGGGCGTAGAGATAAAAGATTGCCATACGGGCGAGGCCATGACAGCACATGCCCCATTGGTGGTCAACGCCGCGGGTATCTGGGGGCATTTGCTCGCCAAGAAGGCCGGCGTAACAGTGAATATGTTTCCGGCGAAGGGCACACTGCTCATCTTTGGGCACCGCGTCAACAACATGGTAATCAATCGCTGCCGCAAGCCTGATAACGCCGACATTCTCGTGCCCGACGATGCTGTATGCGTAATTGGAACGACCAGCGACCGCGTCGGCTATGACGAGATAGACCATTTGGCCGTTACACCTGAGGAGGTTGAGACCCTGATTACAGAAGGCATGAAGCTGGCTCCGGCCTTGGCCTCAACACGCATTCTACGAGCCTACGCCGGTGTGCGTCCCCTCGTGGCAGCCGACAACGACCCAACCGGCAGGAAAACCAGCCGAGGAATCGTATTGCTGGATCATGAGACGCGCGACGGGTTAGCTGGCCTGATTACCATTACAGGCGGAAAGATGATGACCTACCGCATGATGGCCGAAATGGCTACCGACCTGGTTTGCAAGAAACTGGGCATTGATGAGAAATGCAAGACCGCCGACATCCCCCTGCCAGGCTCAGAGAACTTTTCTGACAAGGACGGGGATCTGGTATATCAAATTGCCTTGGGGCGCCATGGAAGCATGACTCCATGCGCAGAATTGGACACGCCGGAAAGTCGAGCCTTGGTTTGCGAGTGTGAGCATGTGACGGTGGGAGAAATGCAGTTCGCAGTGAACGAGATGCACACCCTAAACCTGAAAAACCTGAGACGGCGTACCCGTGTGAGCATGGGCACGTGCCAAGGACAACTATGCGTGTTGCGCGCAGCCGGCGTGCTGTGCGGCATGAAGGGGTCGGCTGCAACAGATGCACGCCATGACTTGGCAGAAAGCATGCAGGAAAGATGGAAGGGAATGAAGCCCGTAGCATGGGGCGACACACTAAAGGAAGCACAGCTCTCCTCTTATATATATAGTGGATTGTATGGTCTCGGCCATGCTGTAAAATAAAAACTCTATCTGATGAAATTCAATACCATTGTTATCGGGGGCGGTCTCGCCGGCTATACCTGCGCCATTAAGCTGGCGGAGGAGGGGCAGCACGTTCTCCTCGTATCTGCGGGACAGAGCAGCCTACACTTCTCTTCGGGCAGCTTCGACCTGTTGGGCTACGACGAGGACGGCCAGGTGGTTAGCTCTCCGACCGAAGCAGTACAGCAGCTTCCGCTTTCCCATCCGTATCGGAAAGTGAAAGATTTCCCAGCGAAAGCAGAGGATGCAATGAGGCTGCTCAGCCAAGCCGGACTGGCCTTCAAGGGCGACGTGTCGGCAAATCATTTCCGTCTCACACCCGTGGGTATGCTGATGCCCACATGGCTCTCACTTGACGGAATGGTCGTTTTTCCAACAACAGACTCAAAACCATGGGAATCGGCAGCGATTGTATGCCCCATGGGATTCCTCGACTTCCCTACGGCGTTTGTCCAAGATAGCCTGTCCGCCATGGGCATCAGGACAAGAACCCTAACCATAACAACAGCAGAACTGGAGTATGCAAGGGAAAGCACGTCGGAGATGAGAGCTACTAACCTGGCCAGAAGGCTGGAGAGGGGGAAGGGTATTGAGGCTGTGGCACAAGCCATCAACGCATTGGATATCAAAGAGAGCGTCATCCTGATGCCTGCAATCTTCGGCTATGACGACCCAAATGCTGCCAACAAGTTGCAGAAACTGGTTCACCAGCCTGTTGTCTTTAGTTCCACCATCCCCCCGTCAGTGCCAGGCGTGCTGATGCAAAAGGCCTTGAAACAGCGGCTAAGAAATCTCGGTGGCATGATTTTGGACAACAATACCGTGCTGCGCGGCACCATCACCGATTGTCTCGAAAACATCGTCACCGACAAGATAGAAGATCCTATGCTTGCTGCAGACCATTTCGTACTGGCTACTGGCACCTTCCTCAGCGGTGGTCTGACATCCAACTATACCCACGTGAGCGAGCCGATCTTCGGACTTGACGTTGATGCCGACACCAACCGCCAAGCTTGGCATGTTGAAAATTTCTACGAGAAACAGCCATATATGAGATTTGGCGTACACACAGATGATGCCTTTCACACATCCAAGGATGGCAAAACCATACCTAACCTCTATGCCATAGGCAGTGTTCTCAGTGGAAAAGACAGTGTCAGGGCGGCAGACAGGGAAGGCGTGGACATGCTCACGGCTCTGCAAACGGCTCAAAATATCCTTGACGTATCATAAGAAAAACCCTACAACAGAATGTACGACTGGCGCAAAACCCATGAAATGCGCCCTTAAACAATATTAGGTGGATGAAAAAGGAAATCCAAGCAAACAACATCAGCCAGCATAATCTGGAACAGTGTCTAAAGTGCACGATATGCACCGCATACTGTCCGGTCTCCGCCGTAGAGCCTAAATATCTCGGGCCTAAGCTGTCGGGACCAGACTTGGAGCGCTACCGGATGAAAGATCCGAAAATCGCCGATGACACGCTAAAGATGTGCCTCAACTGCAAGCGGTGTGAAATAGCATGCCCCTCTGGTGTGCATATTGGCGACCTAATACAGGCGGCGAGAATCAAATACTCCAAGCACATTCCGGGACTTAGGGACAGAATGCTGGCCAATACCGACTTTGTAGGCACTATGGCCACTATGGTGTCGCCAATAGTCAATTTCTCACTGGGTCTCAAACCCACCAAAGCCTTGCTGCACTCGGTGATGAAAATAGACAAGCACCGCACGTTCCCTGCCTACGCCAACCAGAAATTCGAGACCTGGTTTGTCCGCGAGGCACAGGATAAGCAATCGCAGTTCAATCGCTTTGTCAGCTATTTCCATGGCTGCTATGTCAATTATAACTTCCCGCAGCTTGGCAAAGACCTGGTGAAGATCCTGAACGCCTGCAACTATGGCGTGCATCTCCTCGAGAAAGAGAAATGCTGCGGAGTTGCTCTCATTGCCAACGGGTTGTCGGGGCAGGCCAGAAAACAGGGGCTAACGAACATGGCCTCCATACGCAAGGCAATCGACAACCACGATGAGGCTATCCTGACCACAAGCTCAACATGCACGTTCACGATGCGCGATGAATATCCGGAGCTACTGGATATTGACAATAGCGATGTGCGGCAAAGCCTCCTCCTGGCTACGAGATTTATCTTCACGCTTGTGGACAAAGGCAAGATAAGGCTGGCTTTCCGCAACGACTATCATGCCCGGCTGGCTTATCACACCGCATGCCACATGGAGCGGATGGGATGGGTCATGTATAGTACGGAGCTGCTGCGGATGATACCAGGCGTAGAGCTCACCATGCTTGAAAGCATTTGCTGCGGCATAGCCGGAACGTATGGCTTCAAACGCGAGAACTACGAGCGGTCGCAGAAAATCGGATCCACGCTTTTCGAACACATCGAAAGAGCCCACCCAGATTATGTAGTAACCGACTGCGAGACTTGCAAATGGCAAATTGAGATGTCTACACCATACCCGGTCATGAATCCCATAAGCATCCTCGCTGACGCACTGGATGTGGAAAAGACACAGATGCTGAACCAAACCACAAGCCATCAGCCTGAATCCTAATCACGCAACACCTGCCCTGCTACTGCCATATCCCGGGGCACGGGGCGTGAGAAGAAATATAAACCTAATTCTTTTAATATTTATCAATGATGATTACCTAATTCAAAACTATTATGAAACATCTTGTAATTACAATGCTCATGGCTGGCTCATGCCACAATTTGCTCGCCGCAGAGAGGTACACAAAAGAAGTTCACGAACATTATATCTACGAGAAAATTAAATAAAATCTACCTAAATTATATAAAAACATGTGGAAATTTTTAATGCCTCCTGCTCATAAAGCAGAGCAAACTGGTCCCGAGGCAGACGCAAAGTACAAAAAATTACGCCAGCAAGTATTCCTTGGAATCTTCATCGGCTATGCTGGATTTTACATCGTAAGGAAGAACTTCTCCATGGCCATTCCGATGCTGGCTCCATTCGGCTTCGAGAAAGGCGAACTGGGGGTTGTGCTTTCCATGAATGCCATCGCGTATGGGTTCTCCAAATTCATCATGGCCAGTGTTTCCGACCGCAGCAATGCCCGTCGGTTCCTGCCTTTGGGATTGTGCCTTGCCGCCATCTCAATGATGTTCATGATCGTCCCGATTCAATGCTTCGGGGCAGAAAACAAGTCTCTCGCCATTGCGGTGATGGCCGCCCTCAACTTTTTAGTGGGTTGGTTCAACGGCATGGGATGGCCTCCCTGCGGACGAGTGATGACCCATTGGTTCTCCATTAAGGAGAGGGGCACATGGATGGCCGTATGGAACTGCGCCCACAACGTTGGCGGTGCCCTTGTCGGGCCAATGGCGGTCTACGGCGCCTTGTGGTTTGGCTCTTGGTTCTACGGTGCCGACGAGCAGCGGTATTTCCTCATCGGCACATTCTTGTTCCCCGCATGCGTAGCCCTGCTCATCGCGCTAATAGCCTATGTCCTCATTCGCGATACCCCACAGTCGTGTGGCTTGCCGCCCATAGAGAAATGGAGAAATGACTATGCTGCCACCTACGACGAGAAGTCAGAGAGCGTGCTTTCCACCAAGGAGATATTCCGTACGGTGCTGAACAACAGGTTCCTGTGGTACATCGCCATTGCCAATGCCTTTGTCTACATGGTCAGGTATGGCTGTCTTGACTGGGCTCCCACTATCCTGACCGAGCAAGGCATCGACATCAAGAATGCCGGATGGGCATACTTCGCCTACGAGATGGCAGCCATCCCGGGGACGCTGGTCTGCGGCTGGCTATCCGACAAGGTGTTCAACGGCCGACGTGCCATACCCACGATCATCTTCATGGTCATTGTGGCTGTGCTCATCTTGATCTATTGGCAAAACTTCACCAATATCAACATTGTGATGTTCTGTCTCATCGGAATCGGATTCTTCATCTACGGCCCCGTGATGCTTATTGGCGTGCAAGCGCTCGACCTGGCACCGAAGAACGCTGCAGGAACAGCAGCCGGACTCACGGGCTTCATGGGATATGTGCTGGGTACGGCCTTGCTGGCCAACGTTGTCATCGGCTATGTAGCCGAGTCGGCTGGCTGGGGCTGGACATTTGCCCTACTTATTGCAGCGTGCGTATTGTCTATCTTCTTCATGGGGCTGACTTACAAGCGTGAGCAGTACTTGGTTCATCAAAACAAGAAAGACGCTAACTCATAATATAAACCTATAATTTATTTAATTGTTCAACAAAGTCTCGCGGACGGCTGCCTATCATGCAGCGGCAACGCTCAGATACGGCTGTATAAGTTTCCGGAATCCTGGCCTGTGCTTTATATACCGATTGCTTAGACTCTTTCATAAGTTTGCCTATCCAGACTCCGTCCTTATCCCATATTCGCGCTCACGCATGCAAGGGGCAGAATGTCTGCGAGACTTTAATCTAAATTTTATGACAACAAAACTTTTCCAACTGGGCACTATGGGCATTGCGCTGGCTGCAATCGTTTCATCGTGCGACGACAACCAGCAGTTCACTGATGTGAACGCTGATGCCAAGAGAGTTCAGGTCAATGTCATCTCTCCGGAGATGGCCAAGGTAAGGGATTACGTTCCCTTGTATGCTACTGTTGCCCACCGCGGAACCACGTTCTGGGCACCCGAGGAAACCGAGGCTTCCTGGCGATGGGCTCGCAATATGGGCGCAGACTACCTGGAAAGCGACCTACAGGTTACCAAGGACGGCGTAGTGTTGGCCAACCACGACGAGAACCTCAAGCGCACCACCAACGTGTCCGAGCTTTTCTCCGAGCAAATTCCCTCCAGCAGAAAGGACTTCTATCGCAGCTTCCGCAATGCCGATGGCTCGCAGCATTTCTCAGAGCAAGACATCGAGGATCAGTACCAGCGCGATGTGGCCGACTTCCGCCCAAACTACACCTTGTCGTACTATTACGCTGAGCTGCTGATGCTCGATGCCGGCAAGTGGTTCAACGAAAGTTCATGGGAGGAAGCCCGCCCCGCCTTTGCCGCCCAAAACTACGGCAAGATGATTTACGACGCAGCCGGCGTGCCATCTGTGCGGTATGCTGACGGCCAATATGTATCGGCCCTACAAGACCAGATTAACTATGCCATGGGCAATATGCTCAAGCGCGATGCCGCCAACCGCCGCGTGCTGCCTTTCCGCATCAAGGATGAGTTCAAGAATATGACACTTGCCGAGATCTACAAGGCTGCCGTGCCCGCTGTCAAATGCGATGACCCCTCCGTCAAGGGAAGCAAGGCCTCCAAGTATATGGACTTCATCGAGTACGATTTCAAAAACGCTTATGTGAAAGACCCCAAGGACAACGGAAACCGCCCCGGCATATACCCAGAGTTCAAGGAGTCGTGGCTTAACCCCAAGGATATTGAGATTCGGGTTTACAACATCCTGAACGAATGGGGCTGGAATATCATCACGAAACCAGAAGCAGAGAACACTCCTTTCTATGTCGACGGCAAGGTAAACGTGGGCAACACCAACGGCAAGGTTATTCTGCAAACATTCTCGTTCGACGCGCTGCAGCGAGCCTATGATGTCTACAAAGGTCGAATCCCCATGTGCTTCCTGATGTGGACGGGTAAGGGCGCTACCGACATCAAGTATACAGACCCCAAGGGCTATGCCGACTTCATCAACTATGCGCTTGCCAAGGGAGCACATATCATGGGCCCGTCTATCGCCGGTGCACCCAACAACTATGATGAGCTCAACTATCCTTGGCAGGTTTGCCTCATCCGCCGCGCGCAAATGCTGAACCATCCTTACTCGTTCGACTCCTACGCCCAGATGACCAAATACATGGGCTACTACGTTAACTTCTGGGGAAAGAATCCCACGCAGTTCGACGATATCCTGAACGTGACGGTGCAGCCCACGAAGTACACCACCTTCAAGGAGCCACAGACTCACCCGGTCTATATGGACGGCTATTTCACCAACCACTCCGAGATCTCGCTGAAATATATGATAGAGAACGGCTTCCGTTGCAGCGCGAACCTCGAAAACCCGTTCCATCCCGGAAAGAAGTACGACAACTCACAGGCTCCGTCATTCGTGCCTGAGGCACAGGACGTTCTCCGTGAGCTCGGCTATTAATCAAAATATCATCAATAATATTTAGCATTACAGTTGTATGAAAAAATATATTATGCTTTCAGTCTTGGCATCCTGCGCCCTGTCGCTTTCAGCCCAAGACTTCGACACAAAGCCATCCGTCACCATTGACAACAAGAACGAAGACTTGCACTTCACCGTCGGCGCACGTTTCATGGCAGATGCCGCGTACTATCATTCCGACTTCACCCCAATGCAGAGCGGGGCTTCCATCACCGATGCGCGCATACGCACATCGCTCACTTACGAGAACTGGAAGTTCTACGCCGACTTTGGCTTCGGTGGTGGGAAGTTTAGCCAGAAAAACATATTCCTTGAGTATGCCACCCCACAGGCCAACGGCGGCCGACATGCCATCAAGGCCGGCTACTACAACGACCCCGCAGGCTCCATGGCACGCAACACATCGCTGGGGAGCTACCACTTTATCTCCCGCCCGGGTGCATCCAACGCACTGGGTGAGGGGCGTGAACTGGGGGTTACCTATAAGTACACCAACGATCGCTTCATGGCCTACCAAGGCATATTCACCGAGGACCAGTATAACAAACTGGAGGCTGGCTTCAACGGCATTGTGCTGTCGGGACGTTACCAGGTGCGCCCTCTCATCGATGAGGATCAAACGCTATCTGTCGGTGCAAACATCCGCTACCAGCATGTTGGTGGCGGCGTAACGGAAAACAACGTGCTGAAGAAGAGTCTGTCGTTGGGACAGACCCTCGAGACCTACGTCGACGAGGACATGCAGTTTGTGTCCTGCGAGCTTCCGTGGGCAGAAAACGTGCTCGATGCAGGAGCAGAGGCACTATACCACAACCGAAACATGTTTGTCAGGGGCGAGTATATGTGGAAGCGCATCACCAAGAAGCGCGACTCAGAAACCTTGTTCGAGGCCAGCAACAACAACATCGACACATGGGGAACGCTCGATGCCTGGATGGCGGCCAACCCGCTCAAGGCTAACAGTTTCCAAGGTGGATACGTAGAAGCTGGCTTCCTGGTTTTCGGCAATCCCTATTCGTTCGACAAAAACGAAGGCGTGCTCCGGGGACTCTCGGGCCGCTCACTGGAAATTGTGGCACGCTTCAACTACACCGGACTTAACGACATCAACAAGGGCGAGTATTTCTCGGTAGCCCGCAACCAATATTATCCTGACGGATACATGCAGGATTATCCCTACAAGTCGACCAGCATTGGCGGTGGCTCTGTGCGCTCATGGACTATCGGCGCCAACTACAGCTTCAACCGGTTTGTCCAGGTGATGCTCGATTACACGTACCACAACCTCCACAAGGACTATCTGTCCAACGACCGCAACTTCCATGCGGTGCAAGCTCGCATGCAGTTTGTATTCTGATCCGCACACACAGTTAGCTTCATAGGAAAATCCCAGTCAGCATACAGTTGGCTGGGATTTTCTGCTTGAATCCGATTTTTGCATGACGGCAGTCTTGATGACTTGATCAATGGGCAAATACTCAACATGGTCTAAAACTTTCCCCCGTAGCCTCAATACCAGCAAGGTGCGTGGGGCTAAGCGTTCCAAAACATTTGTAGCCGGGATGCTAACAGGCAAAAGCACAGTTTGTGTTTATAAAAATAAATTACTATTTTCGAGTGATTATTTTTTAGGCATCCAGAGAAAAACGCGCCATGTTTCTGCCCCAGTTTACCGCTCGCGCAACCTGAAAACGCACAAGGTTTTGCGGTGGCTGTCTCCTCGCGGTGTGGTATGGGCTTAACGGCTACGCGGTTGAGCTTCAGACGCGGTGCGATTAAGCTTTACCCGCACTGCCATTCAATATGCAACGGCAAGTGGGAAAAAATGACCCTTGACGGAAAATTTATAAAAGATGTTGACTATCAGCCAACTACGAAACATCGTATATTTCCCGAATTTCGGACGAGAGCAATGTAACTTTGAAATACGCCAAGCATTTAGGGGTGTTTGTCAAGATAAATACAAACACTCAGTTTCATCAATTCAAAGGCACAATTATTTAAAACAATATTTGCACTATCTGCTATTTTCGTTATCTTTGTACCCATAAAAACTGAAAAATTATGCTGTCATTTGAATCAGACTACAACAATGGAGCGCACCCCAACATCCTGAAGCGTCTCGTGGAGACCAACGACACGAAGAGCCGAACCTACGGCTACGACTTATGGTCGGACAGCGCGAGGTCGAAAATCAAGGCGGCCTGCGGCTGTCCCGATGCTCAAATCTGGTTTCTCGTGGGTGGCACACAGACCAACGCGACGGTGATCGACTCGCTGCTCCACACGTATGAGGGCGTGGTGTCGGTGGACACGGGTCACATCAACACGCACGAAGCAGGCGCCATCGAGTTTACCGAGCACAAGGTAATTACCATAAAAGGGCGTGACGGGAAGATGGATGCCCAAGACCTCGACAACTACATGGACGAATTTCTGCACGACGGCAATGCCGAGCACTGCGTCTATCCGGGCATGGTCTACATCACTTTTCCCACCGAACTGGGCACACTCTACACGGCCAGGGAACTCGACAGCGTGTATCAGGTGTGCCGCAAATACGACCTGCCACTCTACGTAGACGGTGCGCGGTTGGGCTACGGGCTCATGGCTGAGGAAAACGACATCACCCTGCCCTATCTGGCCAAGCACTGCGATGCGTTCTACATCGGCGGCACCAAGGTAGGTGCGCTCTGCGGGGAAGCCGTGGTTTTCACCCACAACAATGCCCATCCACACTTTTTCAACATCATCAAACAGCACGGGGCATTGGTGGCCAAGGGGCGCACCATCGGTCTGCAGTTTGACGCGCTCTTTACCGACAATCTGTATTTCGACATCTCGCGGCATGCCATCAAGATGGCCATGAAGATGAAAAAGATTTTCAAGAAGAAGGGATATCGGTTTCTGATCGACTCGCCCACCAACCAGCAGTTTGTCATTCTCCACAACGACGAGATGGCTCGCCTGGCCAAACACGTGCATTTCACGGTGTGGGGCAAGTATGACAGGAGTCACACCAGCTGCCGATTCGTGACCAGTTGGGCCACGACAGAAGAAGAAGTGGAGGAACTAAGGACAATTGTGATGTCGGAAGAGGAAACCGACAGGAGCTGAAGAAGCATGTGAGGGGGACGCCGGAACTTGACTGACGTAGGTTTTCTCGCCCTCGTAGGTGTTCGCCCTGAGCCGGATGACTGCCCCTTGCCATGCGTTGGCCAGGGGCATGCTCATGTAACCACGAACCGTGTAGTATTCCGGAATACCGTTTTGGGCATGGAAAATGCGGATGTCGACAGTTCGGCGACTGCCTCCGGCCGACACATGGTTGTCGAATATCAAACCCATTTTCCGAACGATTCCGACGCTGTCGGTGCGCCCTGCCTTCACCGCAAAGGCGATGTTGAAGAATCCTCCGCTTACCCAGGTAGACTCTATGGTAAGCGGATCGGTAGGCACGGTGATGCCCGGAGAGAGCTGGGCCGGAGATGTGACAATGACAGGGGCGGACGATAGATAACGATTCGTGGAGACATCATAGTAGACCAATGCCCGGTACACGCTGTCGGCCTTGGTTGCCCAGCTCGCCGTCCAAGGGGCATCAAACACCACGGCGTCTCCCGCGTCGGTCATCATGTGGTTGATTTTGCCTGAGGATGACGTGTGAACCATGGCAAAATCTGCCCGCAAATAGGAGTAGTGACCGTCGCCCGACTCGTATTCGTCGACCGT
>QWCK01003680.1_pt1 | contig 16334 bp, 29 predicted proteins | sample 1972571 | NCBI WGS metagenome assembly QWCK01 (sample SAMN09866710, study PRJNA288562) | Human gut metagenome isolate term2_stool, whole genome shotgun sequencing... | isolation source: gut | host: Homo sapiens | place: USA: California
AATCTTTGTTATGAATTGTAAGTATGAGGATGTAATCATACGTAACAAAAATGCGCCGACTGTTTTGTCGACGCACTCTTGATTGTTAGCTAAAAATAACTTATTCTGCCTTTTCAGCCTTATCTTTTCCATCTGTAGTTTCGGCTGCTGCAGCTTCCTTGGCTTCCTTTTTAGGCTTGGCTTGAGTCTTTTTTGGAGTTTTTGCCTCAGTAGAAGTTTTCTCTGCAACTTCTTCAACAGCCTTTTCGGTATCTGTAGAAGTAGCTTGCTCTACATCGTTCTGCTTGGAACGTGAGCGACGGCTACGACGAGTCTTTTTCTCAGCCTTTGGTGTTTTGGCCATGTTCTCATCGAAGTCTACCAATTCTATGAAAGCCATCTCTGCAGCGTCACCTAAACGTGTACCCAATTTGATAACACGAGTATAACCTCCGGGACGGTCAGCAACCTTGTTTGCAACCTCTCCGAAAAGTTCCTTCACTGCATACTTGTCCTGCAAGTAACGGAAAACCACACGGCGGTTTGTTGTCGTATCATTCTTGGAACGTGTAATCAGGGGCTCAACATATTTCTTAAGAGCCTTTGCCTTTGCGAGAGTCGTAGTGATTCTTTTGTGCATAATCAAGCTGACAGACATGTTGGATAACATGCTGGCACGATGAGATGCAGTACGACCCAGATGGTTGAATTTTTTATTATGTCTCATTTTAATTTTTACTTGTTGTGAACAAGGGTTTATATTTTGCGATAGGTTTATCGTTGTAACCTATTGCTGACTTTTTACTCCTTATCCAGTTTATACTTTGAAATGTCGGTTCCAAACGAAAGATTCAGACTCTCTAGCAAATCATCAAGCTCTGAGAGCGATTTCTTACCAAAGTTGCGGAACTTCAAGAGGTCGGTCTTGTTGTACTGTACAAGGTCGCCCAGGGTCTCCACATCAGCAGCTTTCAAGCAGTTGAGTGCGCGAACACTGAGGTTGAGATCAAGCAACTTGGTCTTGAGCAGCTGACGCATGCGGAGCACTTCCTCATCAAACTCCTGGTTGCCGTCCTTGTTAGGATCCTCGAGTGTGATCTTTTCGTCAGAGAACAGCATGAAGTGGTAAATGAGGATTTTAGCTGCTTCGTTCAGCGCATCCTTTGGATGAATGGAGCCATCCGTAGTGATTTCGATACAGAGCTTATCGTAGTCGGTCTTCTGCTCGACACGAGTAGGCTCGACGCTGTACTTTACATTACGGATAGGGGTATAGATAGAATCGATGGGAAGCACGTTGACATCGGTGCAGAACTGACGGTTTTCGTCAGCAGGAACATATCCCCTACCCTTATTAACAGTAAGGTCTATTTGCATGGATGCCTTGGAGTCCAAATGACAAATCACCAAATCAGGATTTAACACTTCAAATCCAGTCAGGTACTTACCAATATCACCTGCTTTGAATTCGGTGGAATTCTCTACGGTGATACTAACTTTCTCATTCTCGAATTCTTCTACTACTTGCTTGAATCGAACTTGCTTGAGATTCAAGATGATGTTGGTTACATCTTCCCTTACACCTGGAACTGAAGAGAATTCATGCTCAACACCATCAATGCGGACAGTGTTGATGGCATAGCCCTCCAGCGATGAAAGGAGGATGCGTCGCAAGGCATTACCAATGGTAACGCCAAAGCCAGGCTCGAGAGGGGAAAATTCAAATTTTCCGAAACTCTCAGATGCCTCCAGCATCACAACTTTATCAGGTTTTTGAAATGCTAATATCGCCATTAATTTAATGATTTATTTAGAGTACAACTCAACGATTAACTGTTCCTTAATATTCTCGGGGATGTCCTCGCGTTCAGGAGTGTGCAAGAACTTGCCACTCTTTGTGTGCTCGTCCCATTCGAGCCAAGGATATTTGCTGTGATTGAATCCAGCAAGCGCTGCATCAATTGCCTCGAGAGACTTTGAACGCTCGCGTACACCAACAATCTGACCGGCCTTTACGGAATAAGAAGGAATGTTAACTACTTGTCCATCTACAGTAATATGCTTGTGACTTACCAACTGACGTGCAGCTGCACGCGTGGGAGCAATACCCAAGCGGTAAACCACATTGTCCAAACGGCATTCGAGCAACTGGAGCAATACCTCACCGGTAATACCTCCGCTCTTGGCTGCCTTCACGAACAGATTGCGGAACTGGCGCTCTAAAACACCATACGTGTACTTGGCCTTCTGCTTCTCAGCGAGCTGTATGCCGTACTCCGACTGCTTGCGACGGCGGTTATTGCCATGCTGCCCTGGAGGAAAATTACGCTTTGCCAGAACCTTATCTGCACCAAAAATGGGTTCACCGAAACGGCGTGAAATTCGAGATTTAGGACCTATATATCTTGCCATAATTTTTTAAATGCTTTTAATCTATTGTATATTCAAACTCACTAATTACACACGACGACGCTTTGGAGGGCGACAGCCATTGTGTGGAAGTGGTGTAACGTCAACAATCTCGGTAACCTCAATCCCTGCACCATGAATGGCGCGGATAGCACTTTCACGACCATTACCCGGTCCTTTGACATACGCCTTTACCTTACGAAGGCCAAGGCCGAATGCTACTTTTGCACAATCCTCTGCAGCCACCTGGGCAGCATAAGGAGTGCTCTTTTTAGAACCGCGGAATCCCATCTTACCAGCTGAAGACCAAGAAATGACCTGACCCTCGCTGTTTGCAAGCGATACAATAATATTGTTGAACGAGCTATGAACATGAAGCTGTCCCATAGCGTCCACTCTTACATTTCTTTTCTTAGATGTTGCTTTTGTTTTTGCCATAATTAATTTCCCCCTATAAATTACTTAGTAGCCTTTTTCTTGTTAGCAACAGTCTTCTTTCTACCCTTGCGGGTACGAGCATTGTTCTTAGTGCTTTGACCGCGAACTGGAAGACCATTACGATGACGAACACCACGATAGCAGCCTATGTCCATCAGACGCTTGATACTCATCTGAACCTCCGAACGGAGATCACCTTCTACTTTGAATTCAGCGCCGATAATTTCGCGGATTTTAGCTGCCTGGTCGTCTGACCATTCGTTGACCTTCAGATCACGGCTCACGCCGGCCTTATCCAATATCTTTGCTGAACTACTTCGACCTATACCATAGATATAAGTCAATGCGATTTCGCCACGCTTATTCTGGGGCAAATCTACTCCAACAATTCTTATTGCCATTTGTTGATTAAATAAATAATTTTAATAAAAAATTAAACGTTTCTTTTGTCAAAATTCATGCAAAGATACTAATTATAATATGTAATTTGTGTCAATTGCAGATTTTTAACATTAACCCTGACGTTGTTTAAACTTAGGGTTCTTCTTGTTGATAACAAACAGACGACCTTTGCGACGTACGATCTTACAGTCGGCTGAACGTTTCTTTATTGATGTCCTTGTCTTCATATCCTAAGATGTCTTATATGATTATTATTTGTATCTGAATTCAATCCTGCCTTTGGTGAGGTCGTATGGACTCATGGCCACCTTGACTTTATCACCCGGAAGGATCTTGATGTAGTGCATACGCATCTTACCTGAGATGTTTGCTATGATCTGTACTCCATTTTCGAGTTCAACACGGAACATGGCGTTAGAAAGATTCTCTATCACTGTTCCATCTTGTTCTATTGCAGACTGTTTTGACATAATTAATTTAAATCCTTTTCTTGTTGTTCTATTTCTTCAAACGTTGATAAAATATCAGCCTTACCTCTTCGGATAGCTATGGTATGTTCAAAATGTGCCGCAGGCTTTCCATCACGTGTAACGATGCCCCACTTGTCCTGTAACATCCAAATGCTACGGTTTCCCATGGTAATCATCGGCTCGATGGCTATACACATTCCTGATTTGAGCATTAAGCCATTACCTCGAGAACCATAGTTGGGGATTGGCGGATCTTCGTGCATCTCGCGTCCTATACCATGCCCGGTTAGTTCTCTGACGACTCCATAGCCCTCTGCCTCGCAATAATCCTGAACAGCTGCACCAATATCACCCACATGTTTTCCCATTTGGGCTTGTTCGATACCTTTGTACAGGCTTTCCTTGGTTGTCTTCAGAAGTTTTCTCACTTCATCACTCACCTCACCTATACAAAAGGTATAACAGCTGTCTCCATTGAATCCATCAAGCAAAACGCCACAGTCGACAGAGATGATATCACCTTCTTTTAAGATTGTCCGGTCACTGGGTATTCCATGTGCTACAACTTCGTTCACCGAGGTACAGATGGACCCTGTGAAAGGGTCTCCGTATGGATTAGGAAAGTTCTTAAACGTCGGAACGGCACCATTGTCTCGGATAAATTCCTCTGCGATCCTATCCAGCGAAAGGGTTGTTACACCTGGCTTGATACGCCTGCCTATTTCTGCGAGAGTTGCACCAACAAGTTGGTTGGCTCTGCGCATGAGTTCAATTTCATCTTCCGTCTTCAGAAATACCTTCATCCCAAAAGGCCCAATTAGTATGCGCTTACAGCGCCATTGCCACGGGTACGGCCGGAATTTAACAAGCCATCGTAATGACGCATGAGCAGATAGCTCTCAATCTGCTGAAGGGTATCAATAACCACTCCTACGGTAATCAGCAGCGAGGTGCCACCAAAGAATTGAGAGAATGCGCTTTGAACGTCCAAGAGACCTGCCAGTGCAGGCATTACTGCAATAAATGCAATAAACAGTGAACCTGGAAGAGTAATACGGGACATAACGGTGTCGATGTATTCGGCAGTGTCACGACCTGGCTTAACGCCTGGAATGAAACCATTATTGCGCTTCATATCTTCTGCCATCTGTGTTGGATTCAACGTAATAGCAGTATAAAAATAGGTAAACGCGATAATCAGGATAACATAAACCACGTTATAGAGCAGGCTACGGTTGTTCATCATATCCTGTACCCACCACGATGCACCTTCACTCTGGTATTGTACAATTGCCAAAGGTATGAACATCAATGCCTGTGCAAAGATGATAGGCATCACGTTGGCTGCAAACAGCTTGAGCGGAATATACTGGCGAGCACCACCATACTGCTTGTTGCCTACCACACGCTTCGCATATTGCACGGGCACCTTTCGAGTTCCTTGAACCAGAAGAATTGCTGCGCATACCACTGCATAGAGAATGAGAATCTCTATAATGAACATCACCAATCCACCGCCAGAGATAGCAGTGAATCTTGAAGTCATCTCCTGCACGAATGCCTGAGGCAAGCGAGCGATGATACCAAGCATAATGATGAGCGAGATACCATTCCCCACTCCCTTGTCCGTAATGCGTTCACCCAACCAAAGGATAAACATACTTCCTGCTGCCAGAATGATTGTAGCCGGAATCATAAATACACTCCAGGAGATGCCACTGGCAAGCGCAGAGCTTGCCTGCATCTTCAGGTTAATCAAGTAACTCGGAGCCTGGAACAATAAGATAGCTACTGTAAGGATTCGAGTATACCATTGTATTTTCTTACGACCACTCTCGCCTTCACGCTGCATCTTCTGAAAATAAGGTACAGCCACAGCAAGAAGTTGCATAACAATGGAAGCAGAGATATAAGGCATGATTCCAAGCGCAAAGATCGATGCATTGGAAAATGCTCCACCAGAGAACATGTCAAGCAGTGACATCAAGCCACCCGCAGTTTGCGACTGAAGTTGGTCAAGTTTGGCCGGGTCTATACCTGGCAATACTACAAATGATCCAAAACGGTAAATAGCCGTAAACAGAAGAGTGACGAGGAGTCGCTGACGCAAATCCTCCACTCTCCAACAGTTCTTTAGTGTCTCTATTAACTTTTTCATTGTTAGATTATCGTTGTGTTACCACCAACGGCCTTGATAGCCTCTTCTGCTGTTTTTGAAAATGCATTCGCTTCAACCTCAAGCTTAGCCTTCAGCTCACCATTGCCAAGAATCTTCACAAGTTTCTTGCCATTGGTATAACCAGCTGCAACAAGGTCGGAAATCGCAATCTTTGTGAGAGACTTCTCATCAGCCAGCTTCTGAAGATCAGAAAGGTTAACTGCATAATATTCCTTGCGGTTAATGTTCTTAAAACCGAATTTAGGAACGCGACGCTGCAAAGGCATCTGACCTCCTTCAAAACCGATTTTTCTTTTATAGCCGGAACGAGACTTTGCTCCTTTGTGGCCGCGAGTGGAAGTTCCGCCCAAGCCAGAGCCTGAACCACGACCAATGCGACGACGAGAATGTGTTGAGCCTTGTGCGGGCTTCAAATTATTTAATTTCATGTTACGTCTGAGTTTAAAAGTTACTACTTAACTATCTCAACAAGGTGATGTACCTTACGTACCATACCCATGTTGCCAGGAGTGTCTTCAATCTCAACAACCTGAGAAATCTTACGGAGTCCCAGAGAAAGAAGTGTTCTCTTCTGATCTTTAGGAGAACCGATAGAGCTCCTTACTTGTTTTACTTTAATTGTTGCCATTGTTGTATATCTCCTAATTAACCGTTAAATACTCTTTCCATAGCTATGCCACGATCACCAGCAACCTGATAGGCATCGCGCATCTCAGAAAGTGCCTTGATTGTAGCTTTCACCAAGTTGTGTGCATTGGTAGAGCCTTGTGACTTTGCTATCACATCAGTAATGCCGGCACTCACCAGCACAGCACGCATAGCACCACCGGCCTTCAGACCAGTACCTGCAGCAGCTGGCTTCAGTAAAACTTTGGCACCACCATATTTAACTTCAACTTCGTGAGGTACAGTACCCTTGAGAACGGGAACCTTAACCAGATTCTTCTTTGCTGTCTCGGTACCCTTTGCAATGGCTGCAGCAACTTCGCCTGCCTTGCCCAGACCGTATCCGATGACACCTTTGCCATCACCAACTACAACGATGGCAGCGAATGTGAATGTGCGGCCACCCTTTGTCACCTTAGTTACACGGTTGATAGCAACCAAGCGATCCTTCAGTTCAGCGTCACTATTGATATTTACTTTATTCATTGCCATAATCGTTTAAAATTTAAGACCACCCTTACGAGCTGCATCAGCCAAAGCCTGCACACGACCATGGTAAAGATAACCATTGCGGTCGAATACCACAGCCTCTACTCCTGCAGCCTTTGCTTTCTCTGCTACTAATTCACCAACTTTTTCTGCCTGCTGAATTTTAGGAAGCTTTTCAAGTCCTAAAGAAGAAGCAGAAGCCAAGGTTTTTCCTTCCAAGTCGTTGATAATCTGAGCATATATCTGCTTGTTAGAGCGGAAAACGCTGAGACGGGGACGTTCAGCCGTTCCTGTTACATTCTTACGAATGCGAAACTTTATCTTAATTCGTCTTTGTTCTTTCTTTGTTGTCATAATCGTAAATCCTAATTAAAATTACTTAGCTGCAGCAGTCTTACCAGACTTTCTGCGGATGACCTCGCCCTTAAACAGGATACCCTTACCCTTGTAAGGTTCAGGCTTACGGAAAGAACGAATTTTAGCACAAATGAGTCCCAGCAACTGCTTGTCAGCACTTTCAAGCGTAATGACAGGAGCCTGGTTTCTTTCAGACTTTGTCTCTACCTTGACTTCCTTCGGCAACTCCATGAAGATGGGGTGTGTATAGCCAAGGGAGAACTCAATTAGGTTGCCTTGGTTGGAAACGCGGAAACCCACGCCAATAAGTTCAAGCACCTTGGTAAAGCCTTCGCTCACACCAACAACCATATTATTAACCAAAGAGCGGTACAAACCATGGTATGCCTGCTTCTGCTTGTAATCTACAGGGCTGGCTTCGTCTACCTCCATGGTTATCTCGCCATCTTTGTTGACGAGTTTGATAGAAGGATCTACTTTCTGAGTAAGTTCCCCCTTGGGACCTTTTACAGTAACAACATGTGATTTCTCATCGTAATTTACAGTAACTCCCGATGGAATGCTAATTGGCATTTTTCCTATTCTTGACATATAAAATCCTCCAATTAATATATGTAGCAAAGAACTTCACCACCAATTTTCAGGTCTGAAGCCTCTTTGTTAGTCATTACACCTTGAGACGTAGATAAAATCGCGATACCCAGTCCGTTAATTACTCTCGGCATGTCTTTATAACCAGTATACATACGAAGTCCTGGTGTTGACACTCGCTTCAATTTCTTGATCGCGTTTTGTTTGGTTACAGGGTCATACTTCAAGGCAACCTTGATAGTACCCTGGGGGCCATCCTCTATAAATTTGTAGTTCAGGATGTAACCCTTCTCGAAGAGAATCTTTGTGATTGACTTCTTCAAGTTTGATGCAGGCACCTCCACAACACGGTGATGAGCCATGATTGCGTTTCTGAGTCTTGTCAGATAATCTGCTATTGGATCTGTCATAAAATATAAATGTTTAATTAATCGGGACTATCCCGACAATATTAAAAATGTCTTTGAATGAGAGTCGAATCTGTCAGCCGTCCCACATGCCAACTCATTCGATTCCACATCAGGAACGTCGTTACCAACTTGCCTTCTTCACTCCGGGTATCAAACCCTTCGAAGCCATTTCGCGGAATTGGATACGCGAGATTCCAAACTGGCGCATATAACCTCTTGGACGTCCGGTAATCTTGCAACGATTGTGCAAGCGAATGGGATTAGCATTCTTTGGGATGGCTTGAAGTTTGCGGGCAGCCTCGTACACCTCAGCAGGATCCTCAGACGTAGCGACGATCTTTTTCAGCGCAGCACGTTTATCGGCGTAACGAGCAACAAGTTTTGCACGCTTAACCTCACGAGCCTTCATAGATTCTTTTGCCATATTTATTTATCGTTTTTTGCGTTCTTAAATGGAAGACCAAAAGCCTTGAGCAGAGCATAACCTTCTTCGTCTGTCTTAGCGGTAGTAACGAAAGTAATGTTCATTCCCTGAATGCGGTCGATTTGGTCAATATTTATTTCCGGGAAAATAATTTGTTCAGCAATGCCAAGCGTATAGTTACCACGGCCATCAAGCTTGCTGTTCACACCCTTGAAGTCACGGATACGAGGCAGAGCCACACGAACCAGCTTCTCCAAGAACTCGTACATACGCTCACCACGCAATGTTACCATCACGCCGATAGGCATTTTCTTACGAAGCTTGAAGTTGGCAATATCCTTTTTAGAATAGGTCGTCACCGCTTTCTGTCCTGTGATAGCACTAACTTCATTAACTGCCACATCAATAATCTTCTTGTCTTGGGTAGCATCTCCAAGTCCCTGATTGATAACAATCTTCTTCAGGACAGGAGTTTGCATTGGTGAAGAATAGTTAAACTGCTTCTGCAATGCAGGCGCAATCACTTCTTTATACTGTTTCTTTAACTGTGCTGTATCCATTATTTAATCTCCTCCCCTGACTTTTTAGAAACGCGGATAACATTTTTCCCATCACGCTTTGTAGCCACACGGGTAGGTTTTCCACTTTTAGGATCAATCAGACTCAAATTCGAGATGTGAATTGGGGCCTCCTGCTTCACGATACCTCCCTGAGGGAACTTAGCTGAAGGCTTTGTGCTCTTGGACACCATGTTGACTCCCTCAACAATGGCACGGTTGTCGTCTACAATCACCTTGAGCACTTTACCGCTTTTGCCCTTGTCTGCACCGGCAAGAACAATTACGGTATCGTTTTTCTTAATATGTAATTTACTCATTACCTTAAATTTAATTGAATTAAAGAACCTCAGGTGCCAAGGAAACGACCTTCATGTTGATAGCACGCAGTTCACGTGCTACCGGGCCGAAGATACGACTTCCACGGAGTTCACCTGCATTGTTCAGCAACACACAAGCGTTGTCGTCAAAGCGGATGTAAGAGCCATCCTGGCGGCGAATCTCCTTTTTGGTACGAACAACCAAAGCTTTAGATACTGCACCCTTCTTCAAGTCACTCGTCGGAATAACGCTCTTGACAGAAACCACAATAACGTCACCGATACTTGCATAACGGCGGCCGGTACCTCCAAGTACACGGATGCACATTACCTCACGTGCGCCGCTGTTATCACATACTGTAAGTTTTGTTAATGCCTGTATCATAATTACTTAGCTTTTTCTACAATTTGTACTAATCTCCATCTCTTGGTGCGTGACAAAGGACGGGTCTCCATAATCTGCACGGTATCACCTACATGAGCTTCATTCTTCTCGTCATGTGCATGGTATTTCTTTGTCTTCTGGACAAATTTACCATAAATAGGGTGTTTTTCCTTAAACTTCGATGCAACTACAATGGTTTTATCCATCTTGTCACTGATCACAACACCCTGTCTTACTTTTCTTAAATTTCTTGTTTCCATCTGGGTCATTACTTAACAAGTTCTCTCTGACGAAGTTCTGTCTTCATGCGTGCGATATCACGACGAACAGCTTTAATCTGCATCGGATTCTCAAGCGGAGTGACCTGATGGTTAAGCTTCATATTGTGCAAAGCTGCCTCTGTCTGCTCCAGCTTCTCGCGCAAGTCCTTGTCGGCGAGTTGTTTAATTTCATTAATCTTCATACTACTTAAGCGTTTTTATCGTAATCACGTCTTACAATAAACTTTGTTTTAACAGGAAGCTTCTGTGCTGCAAGGCGAAGTGCCTCTTTAGCAACATCAAAGCTAACTCCTTCTACTTCAAAGAGGATGCGACCCGGTGTAACCGGTGCTACCCATCCTGCAGGATCTCCCTTTCCTTTACCCATACGGACATCTGCAGGCTTGCGAGTGATTGGTTTGTCAGGGAAAATGCGAATCCACACCTGTCCCTCACGGTTCATGTAACGATTGACAGCAACACGAGCTGCCTCTATCTGGCGGCTGTCGAGCCATTTGGCTTCAAGAGTCTTGATGCCAAATGATCCGAAGACCAGTTGTGTACCTCTATGAGCGTTGCCCTTCTTGCCGCGCCCATCCTGAGGTCTTCTGTATTTTACTCTTTTTGGCTGTAACATTGTAGCTTCTTCTTTTAACGGTTATTACTTCTTCTACGACCACCGCGTCCCTGACGGCCGCTGCTACGGTTGCCACCCTTGTTCTCCTGTGTGAAGTTTGGTGACAAATCACGCTTTCCGTAAACCTCACCACGGCAAATCCACACCTTGATGCCCAGAAGACCTACCTTGGTCAGAGCTTCTGTCTGACAATAGTCAATGTCTGCGCGGAATGTATGCAGAGGTGTACGTCCTTCCTTGAACATCTCCGTACGGGCCATCTCGGCACCGTTCAGACGACCGGAAATCTGCACTTTAATACCCTCGGCACCAGCACGCATAGTATTCTGAACGGCCATCTTGATTGCACGGCGATAAGCCATCATGTGCTCAATTTGACTGGCAATGTTTTTAGCTACGATTGTAGCGTCAAGCTCAGGCTTTTTCACTTCGAAGATGTTGATTTGAATATCCTTCTTAAAGAGGTTCTTCAACTCTTCCTTGAGCCTATCTACATCTTGGCCACCTTTACCAATGACGATACCCGGACGGGCAGTGCAAATAGTGATGGTTACCAGTTTCAAGGTGCGTTCGATGACAATACGAGAAACGCTGGCTTTCTCCAAGCGTTTGTTCAGATACTTGCGGATTTTCTTGTCCTCCACGAGGTTGTCTCCGAAGTCCTTGCCACCAAACCAATTTGAATCCCATCCACGAATAATTCCTAGACGGTTGCTTATTGGATTAACTTTCTGTCCCATTCTATTTAATCTTTTACGTCATTAGTTTTGGCATCAACAAACAGCGTCACATGGTTAGAACGCTTGCGGATTCTGTAACCACGTCCCTGAGGTGCCGGCCTCATGCGTTTCATCGTTACGCCTTCATCTACGAAGACCTTACTTATAAAGAGTTCTCCATCTTCTGCCTTGCGTTCGTTCTTGGTTTCCCAGTTTGCAATGGCCGAGCGCAGCAGTTTCTCTACGTCAGCAGCAGCATGCTTCTTGGAGAATCTCAACACTCCAAGCGCACGGTTAACCTCCATTCCACGAATCATGTCTACAACGTAGCGCATCTTGCGTGGGGAGGAGGGAACGCCTTTCAGCTTGGCAAAGTATTGATTTTTGCGGGCTTCCTTTAACTTTTCAGCCGCGATATGTTTTCTTGCTCCCATTATTGAATTTGCTTGTTTTAAATGGATTCTCCCCTGTTACTTATTTATTGTTACCGGAGTGACCACCGAAGCGACGTGTTGGAGAAAATTCTCCAAGTTTGTGCCCCACCATGTTCTCGGTAATGTAAACAGGGATAAATTTATTTCCGTTATGAACTGCAACAGTGTGACCCACAAAATCCGGGGAAATCACTGATGCCCTGGCCCAAGTTTTAACAACACTCTTCTTTCCACTTTCGTTCATGGCAAGAATTTTCTTCTCGAGCGATACGTTGATATATGGACCTTTTTTAAGTGAACGACTCATAATTTACTCTGATTAACTTAATTACTTCTTATTAGCTCTCTCAATGATATACTTGTTTGAAAGCTTCTTAGGCCTGCGAGTCTTGAGACCCTTTGAATACAAGCCCTTGCGTGAGCGTGGGTGTCCACCAGACTGGCGACCTTCACCACCACCCATTGGGTGATCAACAGGGTTCATAGACACACCACGGTTGTGTGGACGACGACCCAGCCAACGTGAACGACCGGCCTTACCCGAACGCTCCAATCCATGGTCTGAGTTGCCTACACTACCTATAGTAGCCTTACAAGCAGAGAGTATCAGACGAGTCTCTCCAGAAGGAAGCTTGATAACGCAGTAAGCGCCATCACGCGAAGTTAACTGAGCAAAGTTACCAGCCGAACGAACGAGCAAAGCACCCTGACCCGGACGTAATTCAATGTTGTGAATTACAGTACCTACAGGAATGTTAGACAAGGGGAGGGAATTACCAACCTCGGGGGCTGCCTCAGCACCCGACATCACGGTCATACCCACCTGAAGTCCGTTAGGAGCAATGATGTAACGTTTCTCACCATCTGCATAGTACAACAGAGCAATGCGGGCAGACCGGTTAGGGTCATACTCGATTGTCTTGACTACAGCAGGAACACCATCTTTCTCTCGTTTGAAGTCGATGAAACGAAACTTTTGCTTGTGACCACCACCAATGTAGCGAACGGTCATCTTGCCTGTATTGTTTCGACCACCGGACTTACGTTTGCCGTAAACGAGAGACTTTTCTGGCACGGATGCAGTAATTTCTTCGAACGTGCCAATAACTTTGTGTCTTTGTCCCGGTGTAACCGGTTTAAATTTACGTACTGCCATTTCTTATTTATATATTGCTGTAAAAATCAATTGTCTCACCTTCTTTCAGGGTGACGATAGCTTTTTTGAACGCACTCTTCTGGCCTTTCACAAGACCGGCCTTCGTATAGCGGCTCGAGCGCTTTCCTGCATAGCTCGCAGTGTTCACGTCTACTACAGTAACATGATACAGATCTTCGACCTCTTTCTTAATCTCGAGTTTATTAGCCTCCGGGCGAACAACGAAGCCATAACGGTTGGGTTGCTTCTCTGTAATCTTGGTCATCTTCTCAGTGACCAGGGGCTTGATGATAAATGCCATAATTCTAATCTCCTCTTATTATTTGTTTAAGATGTCGTCGATGGTCTTCAAGGAGCCCTCTGTTATAACAAGAACATCTGCATTCAAAACCTTGTAGGTGTTGAGTGCATTTGCTGTCATAACTTCAGCTTTCTGAATATTACGAGCTGACAAATATACATTTTTATTTACTTCTGGCAAAACAACAAGTGTCTTCTTGCCTTCAATTTTAAGATTTTTAGTAATATTTACGAAATCTTTTGTCTTCGGAGCCTCAATATTGATATCTTCTACAATGATAATTGCGTTATCCTTAGCCTTATAAGACAATGCTGATTTGCGGGCAAGAGCTTTTACCTTCTTGTTAAGCTTGAAACTATAGTCGCGGGGCTGAGGGCCAAATACGCGACCACCACCTACGAGCACCGGTGAGTTGATATCACCACGACGTGCACCGCCACTTCCCTTCTGACGAATCAGCTTGCGGGTAGAGCCGGCACGCTCACTTCTCTCTTTTGTTTTGGCAGTTCCCTGGCGTTGAGCTGCAAGATAGTGCTTTACATCCAAGTAAATTACATGATCGTTAGGCTCTATTCCAAAGATAGCATCATTCAAGGTTGCCTTTCTTCCGGTCTCCTGACCGTTGATATTTAAAACACTAACTTCCATTACTTCTCAATTAAAACAGTTGAACCTTTGCAACCGGCGAAAGAACCCTTAACAATAAGGAGATTCTGCTCCGGAATTACCTTTAACACCTTGAGATTCCGTGTCTTTACACGGTCACCTCCCATTTGGCCACCCATGCGCATACCTTTGAACACTTTGGCAGGGTAAGAACAGGCACCAATAGATCCCGGCTTGCGGGCACGGTCATCCTGTCCGTGGGTCCTCTGACCTACACCGGCAAAACCGTGACGTTTGACAACGCCCTGAAAACCTTTTCCTTTCGATGTACCTACCACGTTCACGAAGTCTGCATCAGCAAACAGTTCTACCGTGATGGCATCACCGAGGTTGTAATCCTCTTCAAACTTGAACTCGGCCAAGTGCTTCTTTGGTGTTGTACCGGCTTTCTTGAAAATTCCGGCCATAGGCTTTGTGGTACGGCTTTCCTTAGCTTCACCAAAACCTATCTGCACGGCTTCATAACCATCATTCTCAACGGTTTTTACCTGAGTAACAACACAAGGGCCAGCTTCGATAACAGTGCACGGTACATTCTTACCGTCGGCACTGAAAACGGATGTCATTCCGATTTTTCTTCCAATTAATCCTGGCATTTCAATAAATGTTTATAATGAAATATAAATTATTAATATTGGTAACTCGTAATTCTAATTACTATACCTTGATTTCAACTTCTACTCCTGAAGGCAATTCTAACTTCATCAAAGAGTCCACAGTCTTGCCCGTTGCACTGTAGATGTCGATCAGACGCTTGAAGTCTGACAGCTGAAACTGCTCACGGGCCTTCTTGTTAACGAAGGTAGAGCGGTTAACAGTGTAGATGCGTTTGCGTGTTGGCAATGGAATAGGACCGCTGACGATAGCGCCGGTAGCCTTGACAGCCTTGACGATTTGCTCAGCCGACTTGTCAACCAATTGATGATCATAGCTCTTCAGCTTGATACGAATTTTCTGACTCATATTATGTACTTTAATTAAAATGTTATAGTATACAGCTGAAAGGTATGCTGCTTAAGAGTCGTTCGCTAAGCAGCACCTTTTCAACCTCATCTTATTTCTTCATTTCCTCCAACACAGCATCTGCCAGCGACTGAGACAGCGGAGCGTGGTGATCGTATTCCATAGAACTGGTAGCACGACCAGAAGTAATCGTACGCAACGCGGTTACGTAGCCAAACATTTCCGAAAGCGGAACCATGGCCTTCACGATGCGTGCACCGCTACGTCCCTCGTCCATACCTTGTACCATACCGCGACGCTTGTTCAAGTCACCAATCACATCACCCATGTTCTCTTCAGGCGTAACAACCTCTACCTTCATGATAGGCTCCATCAAAACGGGGCCTGCCTTCTGGCAGCAGTTCCTGAATGCGGCATGAGCAGCGAGTTCGAATGAAATTTGGTCTGAGTCCACTGGGTGGAAGCTACCGTCCACGAGGGTCACCTTCATATCGGTCATTGGGAATCCGCCAAGCACACCGGCCTTCATGCAGTCCTTGAAACCTTTTTCTACTGAAGGAATAAACTCCTTAGGCACATTTCCGCCCTTCACCTCGTTCACAAACTGCAAGTCGCCCTCTGTGTAATCGGGATCCTTCGGGCCGATGTTTACGATAATATCGGCGAACTTACCACGACCACCACTCTGCTTCTTGTAAACCTCACGCCAGCCATCAACATTCTTGGTAATGGCCTCCTTGTAGTTCACCTGAGGCTTGCCCTGGTTACATTCTACCTTAAATTCACGCTTCAGACGGTCAACGATAATGTCTAAGTGAAGCTCACCCATACCCGAGATAATGGTCTGTCCACTCTGCTCGTCGGTATGAACGGTGAACGTCGGGTCTTCCTCAGAGAGCTTGGCCAATCCGTTGTCAAGTTTGGCAATATCAGCCTGGCTCTTGGGCTCTACGGCAATGGAAATCACGGTGTCCGGGAATGTCATGGATTCGAGTACAATTGGATTGGCCTCGTCACACAGGGTGTCACCCGTACGAATATCCTTGAATCCTACACCTGCACCAATATCGCCGGCGTCAATGCTCTCCATGGAAATCTCCTCATGAGAGTTCATCTGGAACA
>QWCK01004144.1_pt1 | contig 16326 bp, 20 predicted proteins | sample 1972571 | NCBI WGS metagenome assembly QWCK01 (sample SAMN09866710, study PRJNA288562) | Human gut metagenome isolate term2_stool, whole genome shotgun sequencing... | isolation source: gut | host: Homo sapiens | place: USA: California
AAAAGCAAAATGCCCGTAGAGCCGATAAAATAAGGCTTTGCGGACATTTAAGAAGATATAAAAAGATAGTTAAAAAGATATATATAATTTCTCCTATAAATATTTGCAAATCTTTGTTTCCATATAACGCAACAGCCGATCTATCACAACTAAAACTACCCAGTATACAACTCCCACAGATATATACGCCTCGAAGAAGTTTAAAGATGAAGCTGCCAAAATTTTGGCCTGTGCAAGTATATCTACAACCCCTATCGTAAATCCTATCGCAGTATTTTTTATCATGGAAATAAATGAATTTCCCAATGACGGAAATGCTGCTACAAACGCCTGTGGCAAAATCACTTCTTTGTAGGCACTCACTGGGCTTAATCCAATAGACAAAGCTGCTTCTCTCTGTCCTTTATCCACAGCCAGTAATCCCCCTCGGATAACCTCTGAAATAAATGCTGCAGAATTCATCGCTATGGTAATGACCAAAACAGTTCCACCGACCAGATTTCTCATAACAGGAAATATTTGTGGCAGTCCAAAATAGAAAATAAATAATTGAGTAATATATGGAGTTGATCTGAAGTAAGAAATATATAGTCCCGCCAATGTTCTTAATATTTTAAATCTGGAGGTAAAACAAATTTCCAAAAAAAGTCCTAATACAAAAGCTATTGCAAACGCAACACATCCTAAACATAATGTATACGGTATCTTTAACATCAGTTTCGGAAATGTTGAAACAAAAAATTGTGTATCAAAATCCATTTCTATCTCCTTTGCCAAGAAAAGGCAGTCTTCATGACTGCCTTTTCTAAATTCATTATCTATTCAGTAATTTCCTCTTTTGAAATGTCTCTGCCGAAATATTTCTCTGATAACTCTGACATTGTTCCATCGTCCTGCATTTCTTCAATTGCTTTATTCACTGCATTTATCATATCTGGATCAACATCTTTTGCAAATGGAAACGCATTTTTGTCAATTAGAATTGGATCGCCAATTAATTTGAAATCATACTCACCTTTTTCATTAATCTGATCAAAAGATAATACTGTAATCGGGAATGCATCATAATGTCCAACTTTTAACTCATCATAAATATTTCCCTCTGTTGTAACAAGCTCCATTTTCTTATCATCCGGAAAAGTATCATTTATTTTGTTCAATGCTGCTTCAAGAACTGTTCCAAACTCAATACATATCTTTCTTCCCTGCATATCTTCAATAGAAGTTGCCGGATCCTCACCTCTAACTGCTAATTTAATTGCATTATATCCATAAACATCACTAAATGTATATTTCTTTTCTCTTTCATCTGTTACAGAAACCTGACCGGCAATTGTATCATATTTTCCAGAATCTAGTCCTTCAAACATTGCTGAATAATCACCCACAACCTCAAATTTGATCTCATAACCAGATCTCTTTCCGATTTCTTCCATAACATCATGTTCAAAACCAGTTAACTCTCCGTTGTCATCCGTGTAAATGATTGGATAAAAAGAACCATTTGCAGCAACTGTTATCACTTTATCTTTTTCATCAGTAGATGAATCGGCCTCCTTATCTGCTTTTTTTGATCCACACGCTGTAACCATCCCCACACACATTGCAGCGCATAGTAAAATACTAATAACTTTTTTCTTCATAACACCTTTCCTCCTGTGTAATTATTACAATAACAATAACATTTACCCCCCCCCTGTCCAATTTATATATTTTATATATGCGTTTATTTATTCCTTTTATCTATAATCAATTGATAAGATTATTAAAATCTCAGGCTCTCTCAATTCTGTCTTAGACAATATATGATTAACCGTGTACTACCTTCTCCTGGATTTTAATTCTTATTAATCAGAAAAGGACACGCAGCTTTTAATAGCTTGCGTGTCCTAAAACTAAACTTACCTAAACTTACTTCTCATGATTGTTATAATATTTTTTCTTTTAAATTTTTCTTTGAACTGTCTCCAGTTCCTTCGCCCTTCCAAAGCCCTGCGAACCAACGTAAGGGCCATGAAATATGTAGATTGCTGTGGAAGAGCGTCTAATTGTTTCAATATTCAGTTGTTATTAAATTTCTAAAGTATTATGATCCAACCTACTAACTTTACCCGAAATTTGTTTTTAATTTGTTTTTCCCATCATTATAATGGCCTTGCCCACTAATCTGATTGTAATTATAAATTTGTTAAATTCTTCTTTCTTTTCTACAATATCTTACTTACGGTTCCTCAATGTAAACTCCATCTGTGAAACTGCTGCTCATATCTTGTCCTGCAGAATGAATACAACGTACACGATAGTAATAATCACCTTCTACATCTAAATATTTCTTAGATGATACACGATCAGCATTTTCATTAAATTTCTGCCAAGAATCATAAAAGGACCATTCTGTATCTTCTTCTTTTGCACGTTCAATCATTACGCCGATACCGACACGTTCCACTTCATGCGAAGCTAACGTTGTTCCTCCGGCATAGATTTCTCCCGGGCCCATTCGGACAATTTTTGAATATCCGGTCAAAAGATCTTCGCCTCTGGCAACTTTTTGGTTATAGCCAATGGATTCTGCATCTTTTGTAAGCTGGGATCCGTCGATCACCTTCACGCTAGATGCCGCCTGTGTATCCGTCGATACACCAAAGCTTAATCCTAAAGCCATAGCGCATACGCAGCATATGGATCTACATCGCTTCATTTATCTACCTCCCATCTCTCTCTATTTAGGGTTCCCTATATAATAGACACATGAGTTCAAAAAAACTGACGCATTTTTTACAAAAAATACAAATTTTTTAAAATATTTTCCATTTCTGCCTTTGTCATCGTTCCTGTTAAGCAATAATATAGATTATTATATTTAAATTCTGCTTTATACCTGTTCGTCTCCGTTTCAGGTGTTTTGTATTCAGTCACTTCTATCGGAATATTTTCTTTAATGAAATAATGATCTGTAATCTCATCTTCATTATCTGCTCCTAAAGATACTTCTCCATAAGAAGCACTAATCATAAATTCCGTTCTTTCTCCATTGCACACATAATCTAATTCCGCCACCTGAATATCCGTATCCAATTCCATTATTACAAATTTCATATCTTCAGGATACCACCATAATCTTACAGGATCTATCCCAAACTCTTCCCCTATTTTCTCATATGCCTTCTCTTCATCTTCTTCCTCGATAACTTTGTTCTTATCGCTGGAATTGACTTTGGATACTTGTCTACCACCTACGGAGCTTTTTACAAACTGCAGCATTCTCTCTGGTCCGCCAATGCTTGTCATTCCAATTGCCATTACGAGGATCAGCACTGCTGCCAGCGCTACAATTCTACGGATATTGCGTTTCTTCCGGCGCATTGTATAGATTTTCTTCTCCTCGCTCTGATTCTTCAACATCTCCCGTCCAAGGCGAAGTGCTTCCTGATCTTCTTCTGAGAGTTTCGCATACGCATCTGTTCGCTTCATATCTTCAGAACGCTTTTCACGCTCACGGATTTTTTGATCCAGTGCATTTTTCATGCGGATCTTCAGCTCATTTGGAATCTCTTCATTATCGTTAAGTCCGACTTCTTCTTCTATCTGTTTCGCTTCTTTATTCAATTGATCTTTTAGGATTTCTTTCAACTGATCTTTTTTTTCACTCATAATCTACCTCTTAACGAAATCTATCCTCTCTTTCTCTTGACCAAATCTCTCGGGAACGTATAATATAATTATATGCCAAAGTTGAAAATCTTTCACTGTTTCGTAAAGTGTATACGAAGCAGAATTATCCGTACGGCATTCTTATTGTAACATATATTATCGAAAGGAGCTTTTTATGAAACGTATTATCTTAACCGGCGGCGGTACTGCCGGTCATGTTACACCTAACATTGCCCTGTTACCACGTCTTAAAGAATTACAATACGACATCCACTATATCGGCTCATATAACGGAATTGAGAAGGAACTTATCTCTCAATTCGGTATACCATATCATGGCATCTCAACCGGTAAACTCAGACGTTATTTCAGCGTCCAGAACTTCACAGATCCATTCCGCGTTATCAAGGGAATGGGTGAAGCACGTAAACTGATTAAGATTCTGGAGCCTGATGTTATATTTTCCAAGGGAGGTTTTGTCTCTGTACCAGTAGTCCTTGCCGGTAAGGGACAACATGTACCAGTCATTATCCACGAATCTGATATGACTCCGGGGCTTGCCAACAAGATTTCCATTCCTTCTGCAACGAAGGTCTGCTGCAACTTCCCGGAGACATTATCTTCTCTCCCGGCAGGCAAGGCTGTTCTCACCGGATCTCCGATCCGTCAGGAACTTTTAAGCGGAGATAAGTACCGCGCCAGAGAATTCCTTCACTTTACTTCCGACAAACCGGTCATTCTGGTTGTCGGCGGAAGCCTCGGTGCCGTTGCCGTGAACAATGCCATCCGTGCGATTCTCCCGGAGCTTCTGAAAGACTTCCAGGTTATTCACTTATGTGGCCGCGGCAAGCTCGATCCTTCTTTGAACGGAACAGAAGGCTACGCACAGTTCGAATATATCAAAGAAGAGCTGCGTGACCTCTTCGCACTGACCGACATTGTAATCTCCAGAGCCGGAGCCAATGCTATCTGCGAGCTTCTCGCCCTGCACAAACCAAATCTTCTGATTCCGCTGTCTGCCAATGCAAGCCGTGGTGATCAGATTCTCAACGCCCGTTCTTTCGAGCGTCAGGGATTCAGTATGGTGCTTGAGGAAGAGGAACTTACGAACGAAACACTTCTCAGTGCAGTTCATGATTTCTATGATAACCGCGAGAAATACATCGATGCAATGAAGCATTCTTCCCAGCAGGATTCTATCGATACCATCATTGATCTGATCGAATCTGTAACTGCTTAGATACTTACAAAACTATCTGATTCTGACGCAGATATCTGATAGAAGAAAACAGGTGTCATATCCGGCACCTGTTTTTATTTGCCATCCAGTTGGTGAAACTGTTCTTCGTAGTACTTCTTAATCCATTGCTTTGCCCTGTATAATGTACTATACAGCGTATCCACAGATATCTCCATTTTCTCTGCAACTTCTTTTTGTGGTTTATCCAAAGTATATGAAACGGTAACTGCCTCATACCATCTTGAATTTTTCTCATATAGATCTGCAAAGATCGTATCGTGTAGCTCGCGGCATTCTTTCTGACGAAGTACTTCTATGAGTTGAGCATCCAGTCCCTCTGACGAATATGGCACCTCCTGCTCCGGAACCTCTTCCATCGGTGTCTCCCATTTACTATCTCTTAGATAGTTCTTTGCCATATTCTTTGCGGTAGTGATCAGCCATGCAGGCACGGACTCCATACATATATCTCCCAGGTTGTCGTATAATTTCAGGAAAACTTCCTGCACAATCTCTTCTGCCACATAGTGATCTTCGACGTAGTACAATGCCGTTCGGTACACTTTACTTACATTTTCTTTGTAAAGCCTGTCGATTTCAGCTTTCTTTACATCTTCAGATTCCACCATTTAATTTCCATCACTTTCAAGTTTATAATTTAGACAGAATATCCTGCTTATCCTCTTCGGTAAGCTCGCCCATCTTCCAGCCAAGTCCAACTTCGTCACCTTTATAACGCGGAATCATATGTAAATGGAAATGGAATACAGTCTGCCCTGCTGCTTCGTTATTATTCTGCACGATATTGTACCCGTCACAGTGTAAGATGCCTGTAAGCTTTGTAATCATTTTCTTAGCCAGCACCATAACTTTTGCAGCCTTATCATCGTCCAACTCATACAAATTGGCATAGTGTTCTTTTGGAATAATCAGTGCATGTCCTTTCGAAGCCGGGCTGGCATCCAGAATCACGCGGAAATCTTCATCTTCATACAATGTTGCTGTAGGAATTTCTCCATTTGCCAGTTTACAAAAAATGCAGTTATCATCTTTCATTTTCATGTCCTTCTTTCCTTTAAAAAGTCATTTTAAAAATTGTTGATTATTTTATCCGCCAATGCTACACTATGAAAAAATAAATTCATAAAGGGCGGTAATCATTATGTTCACAGAATCTGATTATGAAAAATTACACCAGATCATGGCAGAAAGTCCTGAGAAAGAAGAGCTTCTCACCAGACTTCTTCACTCCCATCGTATGGATATCAGTACCATCAGCCATGAAATTCGCAACCCGCTGACTCTTATATACAGTACCTTACAGATGATCGAAGCATCCAATCCGGAAGTTCTGAATATTCGGCACTGGTCAGACTTACATAGCGACATCGAATATATGAAACAACTACTGGAAGAGTTATCAGCATACAACAACGGTCAACGTCTGTCACCTTCTTCGACAGATTTCGACATCTTCCTCAAGAAGATTTCCTTATCCTTTGCTTCCTCCATCATTGAAACCGATATTGAATTTATCTCCCGGATAGAGCCGGAACTTCCTGTTATGCCTGCAGATTCCATCAAACTTCGGGAAGTTCTTCTGAATCTTCTTGGAAATGCGCGCGATGCAGTACTGATTCAACAATCTACATGCTCTAATCATCTTGATTCTGCCTGTAATTGTGAAAGTAACAGATCTTTGAATCCCGGAAAAGCACTTACCTATTCCCCGCAAATTCACTTTCACGCATGGAAAGAGCATTCAAATCTGATTATTTCCGTCTCCGATAACGGCTGTGGTATTGCACCAGAACATCTATCTTCAGTCTTCGAACCATTTGTCACGTACAAATCGTCCGGAACAGGCTTAGGTCTGCCACTTTCCCGCCGAATTATCGAAGCACATGGCGGAACACTGACTGTCCACTCAGAACCAGATCTGCCGGACTGCCAGCTAAAAACTACATTCACCCTTACAATTCCAATCCCTTAAAACATTTTTAATAATGTTTCGGCTTATGTTTCCAATATGTGAGTACCGCCAGTAAAAATCCGGATACCAGCCCGCCAATGTGGGCTGCATTATCCACCCCTTGTGCAGTGAATCCATAATAGAGACTTAAGCCTGCCATCAGAACAAGTCCTCTTGTTGAAATCTCTCCGACTCGTCCATGATTACGGATTGCAACATAAAGAAGTGCTCCCACAATCCCAAAGATTGCTCCGGAAGCACCCGCTGATACCGCATAGCTTCCCTGACTCACATCAAACCATGCCGATACGAGATTTCCCATCAACCCGCTTCCAAGATAAATGAGCAGAAAATGGATCTTTCCGATCTCTGGTTCCAGGCTGTAACCGATGACCAGCAGCATCACCATATTGTTCATCAGATGACTGAATCCAAAATGCAAAAACATACTGGTAATCAGTGTATAATATCGTTCTCCGTTCATGAGATATGGAACATACATTGCCCCATGTTCCATCATAAATGCGGAATCCTCAGTCATACCCACGAAAGACAGTCCGAGGAAGATCAGAACATTCGCTGCTGCGATTGCAATTGTACAAATTGGTAGTTTCTTGTAATTTCTCATAGGAAAATTCTCTCATTAATTTTCTGTAATGTCAACGTTATTCTGCAAGATTTTACTCATCAAACTCTACGATCAGATAGTATCCTCTGTCCGTATGTTGTATTTCTTTGATCACTCCCTGTCTTGCATGAATACGCTCAGATGTCTTGTAAATTCCGGACATTGCAACTGCTGGTTCCACTACATAAGTAAACAGGTTCGTATTCGGACTTCTCTCTGTTACTTCCACCTGCTGGCCTTCTACCACCAGCCCTTGTCTTTCCATTTTAAACCGTTCCTGTCTCACGACAAACCGCCTCCTGTCTCTGATATTCCAGCCGGGATTTTTTCCGGCATCATTCCTGTCAGTACAGTATAACACTAGAGATCTTCTTCTTCAATATACAGCCCGTCCCAGTCTCCCCACTTTGGTTTTCTGCGTCTGTGAAGAAAACGCTTCATCGGTGTCCACAGGTTTTCTGTCTCACGGAGTATCGTACTTCCCATTTCCTGGCTTGCGATCCAGTCATGTTCTGTCCGGTCAAAATATGTGCTTCCTTCCTTTTCTTCCTCTGTTCCCAAATCTGTATTTTTATCCTCTGCCAAAACATTTTCTTCCTCTTCTTTTACACACTCCTTTATAATCTGTTCCAGACTGTAATTTTCTTTCATAGTCTCTTTATGCAAAAGGAACACGATCTGGACACATTCTTTATCCTGATAATCTGCACATTTCACCAGATATTCGCTCAGATGGTGAAATCCTTCCCACAGACTTTTTTCTTTCGGTGGATAATAACAAAAATAATACTTTTCTTCTGTGTAAAAAATATACTCCGGATCCATCAGAATACAATTCACATTGAGAAGATACCTTTCTACTTCTTTCACGACACGCAAAATAGATTTTAGCAATATTTTTATTTCTTCTCCACTCATCGTATGCTTTTCATAGAGCGCTTTCATGGACACTTTTCCACTCACATCATAATCATAACAGCTTTTGTCATCCATTCCCCGTCCATGCATTTCCAGCAGTCCTTCCACCTGATTTTCTTCCAGCATTTTATTTTGATAGTCCTCTGTATAAGGGACTGACTCTTCTATCGTAATCTTACGTTCCATTGACGAACTCCTTTATTTTCTTAATATCCCGAAGCTTTTTCTCCGGTTCTGTAATTGCCGCACGTTTTTCCACACTGACTTTCATCTTCCTCCATGTTCCCTGTGCCCGGACACAGACTTCATCTCCTTCCACCGTAACCTGTCCCTGGATTGTAGATAATAGGATACACTTTCCATTCACGCGACTTTGAAAAAGTGTTTCCAGTTCCGCCGCATCTGTCCCGCTTTTATCTCCAGTTCCGGTCTGTGAACCCGGTTTTTCTCTCGCCTTATTGCTTCCAACTACCGCTGTCTCATAAGCTGCTCCCGCAATTATATTCTTGTCATGGTAATAAAAAAATGCATAGATACTGCTCATGACCAGCAACATAATGATTGGCATTAAGAATGACATCTCTACTGTATAACCTCTCACGCTGCACCTCCCTGCTCTGCCAGCATCAGAATATATCCAAGAGTCAAAAATGGGAAAAATGGCATTGTCTTCACCCGTCCGCGAAATGCCAATATCACCGAACAGACTCCACTTATAAAAAATGCTGCTGCCAGCACTCCCACAACTTTCCAAAACCCCAGATATCCTCCAAGAATCATAATTGCCACGCTGTCCCCATAACCGATTGCTTCTTCTGTCACTTTACTGACAAGAAGGAACAGCACTCCCACTCCGATTCCTGCACAGATTCCAACAAGATTCTCTACATTTGTCTGTTCCATCTTTTCCAGGAACACTCTGATTCGATAAAAGTCCACTATTTTCCAGATGACTGTCAATATCCCCCACAATGTCAGAACTCTTCTGGAAACTTTTTTATTTCTAATATCTGACACAGACAGCCCAGTTAGAATTAACAGCACAACTATATCTACCATTCTATTTATATTTCCCACATCTTGTACCTCTTCTCATTCTACTTATCATTCCTGGCATTCTACTTTCCACCACATTTTGAGCATGCGCGCTTTCCTGGTACTTCAGAAATTCTCGCTGTATATACGGTACGCTTTAATCCGCTGCATGTCAGTGAATTATGATACCGGTCACCCTGATCCGTAATATACACACTTCCACCCATACTGCTGCCATGAACACATTTCTCACAGGCATGATACTTTCCGCCACTTTCATTGCGAAGGCTATTAAGTTCCGATGACGCCGCCGCATGGATCGACAGGTCCAGATGCGTACAATGTGGATTTTTGTGATAGACAACTCCTGTATCCGTTACATATACAATCTGATCATCTTCTTCACCAAACCCTCCTGCCTCATAGCCGGTCCATGCCTTGATCCTCATAGTTTCCTTATAAGAAATCGGCGCTATAGAAAAGCCCGGAACCGGAATCCGCACCTGATAAGATGCCTGAATTTCTCCAATTCCCGTAAACGGCGACAAATAAGATTGATTGCAGTCGATTCCTGAACTGCCACCTTCTACAATGCTTCTCTCTAACCGTTCTGCTCCAATAGAATTTACAACATCACGTTCCAGATTTGACGGAATCACTGCCGGGGCTTCTACTGCCTGCACTGCAAGCTTCTTTCCCGCTTCCTGAAGTCCGCTTCGCACAGCCGTCTGCACGGATAACAGCTCCAGCAGTAATACCAATGCCAGCGTCGCAAAAAAGAAGATTGGTACTGCCATGGCAGCCTCCACGGTAATGCTTCCTTTTTTTCGGGTGGATGCAGATGCCCTTCCTGTATACTTGGATTTGTATATGCTGGATAATAAAGGGATATCTTTATCTGAGTTCATCGAATCTTTCTCCTTTCATTTTTTTATGTTTTCAGTTAGCAGAAATTTTATAACTCCCGGTAGGGGGAGCGGAAGGACATCTGCACCCACCCGTTATTGATTCATTTCGTTATTGATTCATTTCGTTTTTAATTGTATCCAAAATATGTCGGAAAATCGTACATAATCCCACGACGCAGATTGCATGTGCTGTGAAATTCTACTCTGCTGATGCAGGCATCTGCCCGAAAAAATGTCTTTCCATATCGTATCTTTAAATTTTGTTCCACCATATCTAATGTACGCATCCCAACTTCATCCTGGGATTTCAGGAACAACAGCATGCGAAGGTATTCCCGATAAGCAAGTCCGCTTTCCATATCTTTACCACTATCTGCTGCCACATTTTCTCCTGCACTGCCAAGCTGCATCAGTCCGGAAAGGCTTAGTTTCCAATCCTCTGCGTTCTTTACAAGTGGTACTTTTCCTCCACTTATCAGCGTTCTAATATCCATGATTGCTTCACCATAAGCCCATGCAAGTAAAATTCCCTGCGCGGCACCCTCTGCCAGTTCCGGAAGTCCAATCACCGTACATAATGTAAGCGCTACTGCCTCGGCTTCTGCCTTCTTTTCTGAATCCGTCTGGATATATGCATAATCTGGCACAAATCGGACCATAAGAAGCTTACTGGCAACTGTCTCCATATTTTCTCTGTCGCTGGCATGGCCTTCCAGAATATATTCCAGTTCATAGTCCAGACTCCCCGCACCTGCCATGTCACCAAGATTCCCATTGCCGAAGTCTTCATTAGCAGAATCTCCTCTGAAAAAATCTCCACCGACAGAATCTCCACTATTATAATTTCCATTGCCAGATTGCAGGCTATCTGAAGCCATCTTGAAATGTTCCAGCACGTACTCTCCAAACAGTAATTTACTGATTGTACTTCCCGTTCCTGCTACATCTGAGAAATCTCCATATCCCTGATTTCGTTTTCTATGAGATACCATTTCCGATAACGTAATGCTTTTCTTTGACATTACACGTCCCTTTGGCATAATCAGATCTACAAGAGGCATGCTTTTTAATTTCGCCACATGCGATAAGGGATTCTCTTCCTCTGGAAGTTCCTCCTTCTGCGACAACAGCTCCTGTAATTCCTGTTCCGTTTTTGCCCCGTCTCTTTCATAATTTTGTAAAGCCTCCTCTCCTGCTTTCCATGTATCTGTCTGTCCAACCAGTTTCTTCACCTTATCCAGTCCGTATTTATTTTCCATATATGCCGTCACCTGCTCGTAAAATGCACTGGCACCTTGGTCCGTCAATAGCTGAATTCTTGTAATTTCCTGATCCATCCCGCTTGCTCCGTAATAGGCCAGCCGTTCCTTTAACAATTCTTCATTGTAACTGCCCGTCTCATAACTTCCTTCCAGCGCAAAAATTCCGTAGACTTCCCAGAGTTCCTTCTGATACTCTGCAAATATACTTTCCACCGCCCGTGTCATATCTGCTCTTCTGTAATTTTTTACATTCTGTAAAGAGGCACTTTCCAGCATTGCTCCGGCAAATGAAATAAGTAAAATAAATACCAGACTTAAATACACTGTGACTTCCCCCTTTAAATACCGCTGCTCTCGCTTGTAATCTTCTCGAAAATCGTCTCGACCAGACTTGTGAGCTGAGATTTGAATATAACGACAAGTGAAATCAGTACGACCAAAATTAAGATAATTTCCACAACTCCGACTCCGTCTTTGTTTTCCAATATTTCTCTCACTCTGTGTTTTAAATACCAGACTCTCCACATAATTAATCCTCCCGCTTTCTCTATTCTTGCTTCTCTACACCCGCTTTTCTATTCCGTCATATCTTCTGTGACATATTTTTATATTTTACAATGCCTACATTTGTACGGTAAAAAATGCCGGGACTACAACAATCACAAGCACCTCTGCCAGCATCAGAAACATCGGAAGTAACAGCTTTGTTCCTGCTTCTTCCCCGAGCCGTCTTGCTCTTGCTTTTCGCTCTTCAAAAGACTGGATTGCTTCCAGCCGAAGCAGGTTATTTAGACCTTTTGTACCTTTTCTCAGGTTTTGTGACAGCAATGCACCAAATCTCATATATTCCTGTGTCCCGCATCTTCTTCCGAATTTCTCATAACATTCTGCTTCCGGAACACCGCCATCCATCTGTCGGCATGTATACTTCATTTCTTCATAAACTGCACGCTTCCCTTGCTGCTTTATCCGCGAATCGTAATCATTTACAATCTTTCTCCATGCTTTGCGGACCGTCATTCCTGCTCCTAAAAGTAATGTCAGCTTACTGATGACTTCCGGATAATCCAGACACATCTGTTTTTGTCTTGCCTGTTTTTCTTTTATCTCGTTCTGCTTGTCCAGCGCAAAAAACAGCACGGAAATCACAACTGCAGCCGCCATAATTACTGCACCTCTCCAGTTCATTACCGTATAAAAATGTATTTCCTGTCCGTCCACCTGTTTCGGCAATGTTAACGTCCCGGATTCTCTGGTATCCTGATCTTTTTCTGCCACTGTCCGGCGCACCTTTTCTAATAACGCTCCATCACTTCCGGTCATTCGTGGATAGACCATCGCCATACATTCATACAGTACCTGTTTTTCTACATCTTCCCGATACGTCAATATGGCTGTCAGCTTCACCGGTGTCCCTTCACTTACAAGCTTATCTTCCTTTAATTTTCCGTAAATATTGATCACATCATAGCGGTCAAGCTTCCATGTAACATCGATCGGCTTTCCTGGAATCTCGGTCAGAAGATTCAAATCCCGGTCCACATGATCCAGACTTATATTCTCCGCCAGAATCAACGAATCTATTTTCTTTACTGCCTGCTTTAATACCTGACTGATTTCCTGTTCTCCATAGACCTGCTCTGTTACTTCGATCGGAATTTCCCCCAATACCCGGTCTTTTCCCTCTACACGCAGTTCTTCCGTCTTCTTCCCTTTGCCATAAGTTTTTCTTGTGATCTCCTCTACATTTTTTCTGTAGGCACCATTGTAATCCCAGATAAGAGCTGCAACGCCCACCGAAAACACCACTAACATGATCCCGATACTCAGACTTCGATCTCGATGATCTTTCGCCCAAGCCCGTATGCGCCCAAATATATGATCAGACATCCTGTCATCACTCCTCTTCCTGCTATATTTCCGTAAAGATTTCCCATAAATTCCGGAAAACTGACAGTCATATAAAGTACAATTCCAAAAGGAATGACCGACATCACCTGAAATTCATATTTTTTCGCCGCCAGCATTGTATCAATTTCCCGTTTTACATCAATTTTGTCTCCAATCTGATCCGCTGTATTGCGGATAATAGACATCAGATTTCCTCCGCTTCTCTTGGCCGTGACAAAGACTCCGGCAAAGCTTTCCACATCTGGAAGCTTTGTTCTCTCGGACAGTTCTTCTACTGCCTGTTCCACCGGTACCTGTACCCGGATCTGCCTGACCATGATTTCCAGCTCACGTAGAATTGCCGCATCATCAGAGTAAAAAACCTGCATCTCTTTCAGGCTCTCTTTCACTGCATTTTCCACAGAATATCCTGTATTCAGTAAAGAGGAAAATGTCTGTATCAGTTCTTTGAACTGTACTAGAAATTCCTGTTCTTTTCGCTTAATGCATTCGTCCAGAAGCTGTATGTAATACCACACGCCTGCCGGAATCAACAATATAACTGCCACCCATGAGCGATAATATATCCATGCCGTTCCTGTCACAATCATGATGACCTTCAAGATCATTTTTACATATTCACACTTCTTTATATCCTGCTGCCAGTAACTTCTGTGTATGAACCAGGTCGTCCATTTTTCTCCAAGTTCCCTGAATTTTCCCATCCTTTTCTCCTGTCTCTTCGAATCTGTACAGTGGACTCACCAGAATCTCACCGTCCTGATAATCCAGGATTTCTGAAACCTCCAGTACTTTACGGCTTTTATCTCTGAGTCTTCCAAGATGCACAATAATGTCGATTCCTGATGCAATCTGTCTCTGAACTGCCCCCAGAGGAAGATCCATTCCCATCAGCACCATGCTCTCCAGCCTAGAAAGCATATCCTTAGGACTATTGGCATGACCGGTACTAAGACTTCCATCATGACCGGTATTAAGTGCCTTTATATGGACTCCCTATGTTCCCATCATGCAGAAATACAATATCTGTACTTAATATACACTGTATATAACGTTGTTATCTTGCCATTCCACAGTTACAAATCGAGTAGGAGGAATTTCTCTTAAATGAGAAATTCCGACCTCTCACACCACCGTACGTACGGTTCCGTATACGGCGGTTCAATCAACTTAACAAGTTAAGCTATTCTTTTACCTGTGTATGCAACTCGTCTAGCTGTGTTTCTGTCTATTCCAAGTTTTACAAGGTTCTTCTCTCGATTCTGTGGTGTTTTCCATTGTTTCCAAATGCACATGCGAAGCCGATAACGGATTCTTGAATCTAATTCCTTGCATAGTGTTTTCATACTGCCTATCTTGAAGTAGTTAATCCAACCTCTTATGAGCTGATTGAGCTTCTCCACTTTACAGCTGTTGCTAACACCCCAACTACGGCATGTGAGTTCTTTCATTCTCTTCTTAAACTTCGCTACTGATTTTGCATGTGGTTTTGCCTTAAACTGATGCGCTCTTGAATCAAAGTAGAACCCAAATCCAAGGTATTTAAGTCCGCTTGGTCTGTCTACTTTACTCTTAGTCATGTTGACCTTGAGCCCTAGCTTTTCTTCGATGAATCGTGAGATATTTCTCATAACTCTATTCGCAGACATTTCACTTCCGACCATGATAATACAGTCATCTGCATATCGTACAAAGTTAAGCCCTCTCTTTTCCATTTCCTTATCAAGTTCATTGAGCATGATGTTTGCCAGCAATGGAGAAAGGTTTCCGCCTTGTGGAGTTCCCACAATGGAATCCTCATACTCATCGTCTATCATAATTCCGCTCACTAGATACTTCCTTACAATAGAGATGACATCTCCGTCCTTAATTGTTCTTCCAATTAAAGTCATTAGCTTATCATGGTTTACTGTGTCAAAGAACTTTTCCAAGTCGATGTCTACAATCCAGTCATTTCCGTCATTCATTATATCAAGTGCCGTTAGAATTGCCTGCTGTGCACATCTATTAGGTCTGAATCCGTAACTGTGGTCATGGAACTGTTCCTCATAGATTGGTGTTAACGCCTGTGCGATGGCTTGTTGTATGAATCTGTCTGTTACTGTTGGTACTCCCAGGTTTCTGACACCGCCATCAGGCTTTGGTATCTCCACTCTTCGTCGCCGTTCTTTGCAAGGTGTTCCTTCAGTTCTGTGTACTTCATTCCGTCCACTCCCTCAGCACCTTTGTTTCGTACGACTTGCAGATATGCTCTGTTGAGATTATCACTAGATAATATCTGCTCCATTAGATTACTTGTGTCCATGCGTTCTTTCCTTTCCGTCTCGCTTGATTTGACCACCTTTTACCCGATTGGTTACGGCAGATGTTGTCATTTCTGCAATACGAGACATACTCAAACTGATTGATTGTTCGCCCCTTCGCTCCATCCCCATTACAGAGACTTCTTCACTACTATGGGCTCGGCTGACTTCTCACAGTTCGTTGTTACTAGGCTAATGAAACCTCTGTGAGACCTCCACGCTTAAGGTGCACGCTCTTTCTCTCCATATATCCGCCGCATTTACTCTGCTTCTACAAACGTGGTAGTTATTAGACTTCGCTGTTCTTTGCCAGCTTATCACTCGAAGCCTAGCCTTATATGCGATTTCTGTCCGTCGGACCAGAGATTTGCTTACAGCTTCCTTCAGATTCCACCTCACGGTAGACACCCTTGCTGTTCGGCTATACATTTCCCACTACCTGGGCATGTTCGGGACTTACACCCGTTAGAGCGCGCCCATGGCGCGCAAACAAAG
>QWCK01003688.1_pt1 | contig 16304 bp, 16 predicted proteins | sample 1972571 | NCBI WGS metagenome assembly QWCK01 (sample SAMN09866710, study PRJNA288562) | Human gut metagenome isolate term2_stool, whole genome shotgun sequencing... | isolation source: gut | host: Homo sapiens | place: USA: California
CTACCTTCAAACTTCAAATAACAAACAACCCTTATATGCTACCAGACATATAAGGGTTGTTTGTTATTATGAAAGACGGCTAATATTGGATGCTTACGGAAAAATTATAACCATGAGCAAAGATATTCATTTTACCGGACAGCAATATTTCAGTAACGTTTCTACTTGCATTAGTAAAAAACAGTTAATTGTGTTAAATTCCAGGCTTGTCGCTCTGCAGGATTTTCATACAATACAGGAATGTCATTTGTAATTATTTGCGAATTTCGGTGGTATGCCAGCGCACTTTTCATACACCATTCACGCGTTTTGTGCCTAATCGCACTGTAATTTGTGCCTTATGACGATGCCGTTTGCACCAAACAAGTCGCCATTTAGGTACAAAACGCAATGTGATTAGGCACAAAATGCAGGACGAATTTTGTCAATATGTTTCAAACGCGTTATTATCAGTTACTTGCAAAACGCTCTAAAAGACGAACATTCTGACGCGAAAAAATTTTGCTTCAGAATATTGCCGTTTTCCGTGTTAAATTTTACAGGAATTTTTGTTAAAACCTCAAACGGTCATTACAGAGCCAACAATCTGTTCGAGCCATGATGGCCATTGGGGATTAAGGATTTTTTTTTGCATATTAAAAAGAGAATGTGCCGATTTTGACACATCCCCTTTTTTTACATTATTAAAAACACAAACGGGGCAAGTATGTTTTGTGACATTGAAACATTATTGTTACGCGCCGTTACTCTGCGCCCGAAAGATGTCATAACTTGGTTACAGACCGAGGTCTTTCTTCAACGCCTCAACCTTAACGTCTGCATCTTTTGAGCAGCGTTCGTAACATCCGGCACACTTCATACTGCCATCAACAACCTCTGTATAGAACTTTATCTTAGGCTCCGTTCCGGAAGGACGCACGCTTACCTTTGTCCCATCCTCGCAGAACCATTGCAGTACGTTGCTTGATGCCGGCATGTCAAGTTTTGACTTGGAGCCGTCGGCATTGGTCTGCTCAAGCAACTTGAAATCCTTGGTAACAAGAACCTTTGAACCGCCAAGCTTTTTTGGAGGATTGTTGCGGAATTTCTCCATCATCGCATTGATTTCATCTGCCCCACTCTTCCCTTTTTTTATTACATTTATCGTTACTTCTTTCGAGAATCCGTATTCGAGGTATATCTTCATCAGCAGGTCATACAGTGTCATGCCATTATCCTTAGCCCATGCAGCAATCTCGCAGACAAGACAGATACTTGCAGGTGAATCCTTGTCGCGAACCTTGTCAAATGGCAGGAAGCCGAAACTCTCCTCACCACCTCCGATATATTTCTTTTTGCCTTCGTTTATGCGTATTTCATTGGCAATCCACTTAAAACCAGTATAGCAGTCCTTTAGTTCCACTCCATTCTTGTCTGCAATCCGCCTTATTGCCTCTGTAGTCACAATAGTCTTGACCATGAACTCGTTTCCTTTCAACAGCCCCATCTTCTTCTTGTTGGCAATGATATACCAGAAAAACATCATACATGTTTGGTTACCGTTGAGTATTTCCCATTCACCTTTGTCGTTGCGGCATACTATTGCGAGTCTGTCTGCATCAGGGTCACTTGCGATCACGAGGTCAGCATTGAGTTTGGAACCGAGTTTGATCCCAAGGGTCATTGCCTCTGGGTTTTCTGGGTTCGGGGAAACAACTGTCGGAAAATTACCATCAATGACCATTTGCTCTGGAACGACATGGATATTTTGGAAGCCCCATGAACGCAGTGCTTCCGGTATTATGACGCGTCCTGCGCCATGCATCGGAGAATAGACAATTTTCAGATCATTGTGTTTCAGTATCACTTTCTGATCCACCATTGCCTCTTTCACAGCCTGTAGATAATCCCAGTCAATTTCGCCGCCTATTATCTTGATAAGATCTTTGTTTGGCTCAAACTTGACATCATCTATGCCGACCTTATTAACCTCGTCGATAATGCCTTTGTCATGTGGGAACAGGACTTGTGCGCCATCGTCCCAATATGCTTTGTACCCATTATATTCCTTTGGATTGTGAGATGCCGTGACGTTAACTCCGGCCTGCGCCCCAAGATGCCTGATGGCAAACGAAAGCTCCGGCGTGGGGCGGAGGCTTTCGAAAAGATATACTTTTATACCATTTGCCGAAAAGATGTTCGCCACGGTCTCGGCAAAAAGGCGACCGTTGTTGCGGCAGTCATGGCCGACAACAACTGACAGGTCTTTACGTCCTGGAAAGGCCTTCAATATATAATTGGCAAAACCTTGCGTAGCCATACCCACTATATATTTATTCATACGGTTGGTTCCCGCCCCCATAATTCCACGAAGTCCACCGGTACCAAATTCCAGTGAACGATAAAAACTGTCAATAAGTTCAGACTTGTCTGTGTTGTCGAGCATTGCCTGAACCTCTTCGCATGTCTTTTCGTCAAAAGAAGGAGACAGCCATTTCCTTGCCTCTTTTTCGCATTGAGCAATAAGTTCTTTATTATTTTCCATATTACTTAATATAACTGTTAAAAACAACCTTGTATCATGCTACAAAGTTAGTTATATTTTTTTATATAATGCAGATTTATAATCAATATTTAATTTTTCATATTATTTATTTACGGTATGGTTTGCAGAACAAACATAAAATGTTATCTTTGCAGGAAAATAACAATTATACAAAATATTATGTCTGTTATATATAACATTGAAATACACTATACGGGAATAATCATTGCCATATGCACATTCCTCATCATCGGACTGTTCCATCCAATAGTAATAAAGATGGAGTATTATTCCGGCACTAAATACTGGTGGACTTTCTTGCTGTCTGGCTTTGTTTTTATCTTTGCAGCACTTTTTGTGGAAAACGTTATAATCTCTTCGCTGTTCGGTGTTACCGGAGCCTCATTGTTATGGGCTATCGGGGAATTGTTTTCCCAAAAGAAACGTGTGAAGAAAGGATGGTTTCCAATGAATCCGAAGCGCAGGCATGAGTATGAAAAAGGCAAATGCAAACACATTTCAGATACAGATCAGGAAACAAATGCCACTGAATGAAAACCGTTTTAGTCGTAATCGGAAAGACAGACAACAAGCACATAAATGCCTGTATAAGTGATTATGTTGGACGTATCGGGCATTATTTGCAATTTGAAATGGTTGTGCTGCCAGACATCAAAAACACGAAAAAATTCACTGTTGAGCAGTTGAAACATGCAGAGGGCAAATCAATCCTGAACCAATTTCAGCAATCAGACCATGTGGTTTTACTAGATGAACACGGTGACGAGCTTCGAAGCATTGATTTTGCCAAATGGCTGCAGAAAAAACAAATGGCTGTCAAACGGCTCGTTTTCGTAATAGGAGGTTCCTACGGCTTTTCTGACACGGTATATGAGCGTGCAAACGAAAAATTATCTCTTTCGCAAATGACTTTCTCTCATCAAATGGTTAGAATGATTTTCACAGAGCAAATTTATCGTGCTTGTACCATAATAAAAGGAGAGCCATACCACCACGAGTAACAAAATGAAATTAAAAAAGCATACGGGAGACAACGTATGCAAATCATTGTCTTCCGTATGCTCATGCGCAATTTATTTCAACGTATCAATGAAATGGTTTGCAATCTGGCGTAGCAAATGATTTCGTGTGTTACCTCCGTATATACTATGGTTACGGTTCGTATAAACGTTCATCCTGAAATCTTTGTCTGCCTGCACAAGACTTTCTGTATACTCGAACGTATTTTGAGGATGAACATTATCATCTGCAAGACCTTGACAAATCAGGAGTTTGCCACTCATTTCGCCAACGCGTTTTATGGGATTAATGTCATATCCTGACGGATTTTCCTGCGGCGTACGCATATAACGTTCCGTATAAATTGTGTCATAGAACCTCCAGTCTGTTGGTGGAGCGACCGCCACGCCAGATGCAAACACCTTACTGCCCTCGCTCATGCTCATCAGGGTGTTGAAGCCTCCGTAACTCCAGCCCCATATCCCGATTTTATCTCCATCCACATACGACAGTGATTTGAGATACATGGCTGCTTCCGCCTGGTCCTTAGACTCGTAGAGTCCTATTTTCAAATACGTGCATTTCTCAAACTCTGCTCCTCTTGCACCGGTACCACGCCCATCAACACATACTACAATAAAGCCCTGCTCTGCCAGATAATGGTCATATAGTGCGCCTTGCCCCATGGAGCCAAGACGCCATGAATTGACTACCTGCTGACTGCCAGGACCACTATACTGCCACATTATAACAGGATATTTCCGTGCAGGATCGAAATTGTTCGGCTTAATCATTATACCGTTGAGTTCCACGTTATCTGATGTCTTGAGCGTGAAAAATTCCTTTTCGCCAAGCGGCATACTTTTTAATACGCCCCTAAGTTTGGAGTTGTCTATCAGATTGGAAATTATTTTGCCTTTATTAGTGCGGATGTTAAAACGATATGGGGTGTTGCAATCGCTCCATGAGTTAACGAAGTATTTGAAATTAGTGCTGAAAACAGCATCATTCCACCCTTTTTCAGAAGCCAACACGTTTACATTACCTTTCTTGTCTGAAGAATATATCTCACGGTTCATGGCATCAATGCCCGCCGACTGGTAATAAACGGTTCCTGATTTCTCGTCATATCCGTACAATGTTGTAACCTCGTGGTCGCCAAAAGTTAATTGACGTTCGAGATTGCCGTTCAGAGTATATAGATAGAGTTGCATGTACCCACTCCTGTCACTCGGTATGATTATGTGCTTATCAGTGACCATTATATTATCCATCGCTTCTTCCCTTACATATTTCTCCACTTTTTCCTTGACTACCAATCGGCTAACGGTAGAGTGAGGGTTGACGGCATACAAAGAAAGTTCATCCTGATGGCGGTTCATAGTATAAACTATAATCCGGTTTGCATCGCTCGTAGCCTTGATTCTTGGTATGTATCCTTCATTGGGCAGAGGAATGTCAAGGGTTCTCGTCTTGTGCGACTTTATGTCGTAACTCAATACACTTACGCTTGAATTTGTTTCTCCCGCCTTAGGATATTTATATGAGTATTCTCCGGGGTAAGTGGTGTTTTCTTTGTGTTCCGGATACGTACCCTTAAACATCTGCAGAGAATATGTCTTTACTTTGCTCTCATCATACCTTATCCATGACAATACCGTTCCATCGGCGTTGAATATCATTGCAGTTGAAAGGCCAAACTCCTCTTCGTTCACCCAGTCTGGAATACCATTTATTATCTCGTTGAACTTGCCGTCTTTTGTCACCTGGCTTTCTGAGTTGTCGTATAATAATTTAACAAGAAAAATATTATTGTTCCTTACAAATGCGACCTGGGTGCCATCGTTTGACCACACCGGAGACTGTTGCGGACCATTGTCAGACAACATTTCCAGTCGCTTGCTCGATATGTCATATATGTAATAGTTTGCTTTGAACGAACGCCGGTATATTCGCTTTGTGTCTGTCTGTATCAGCATCTTCTTGCCGTCAGGACTAAGTTTGTACCCTTCAATTTTATTTATTTTAAGATTGTTGGTGTTGTCTGCATCGAACAGCACAGATAATTTTTCACCGTTTTTGAAGGAATATTGAATGATTTGCTTCATGTCATCACTAATCTGTGCGTAACTATCACCATCCGGCATGGGAGTTATAGCACTTAAATATTGTGGAGAGAACTTGTTAGAGGTTATGTCTTTCAAATCAAGTTTTGACTGAGCATTGGCATCCATGAAAAAAAAGAGTGCCACAGCAAATAGAAATACTATCTTTTTCATTATAGATTTAATTGTTAATTTGTGGCAAAGTTAAGGATTATTTGCTATATTTGCAAAGTTTATCTCAAAAAATCATTTCATGGAGGAAAAGCACTACAATGACTTCGGCAGTTGGATAAAGAAGAAACTCGGTTGTAAAGTCCAGAAGATAAGCATTGATGCAGGATTGTCATGCCCGAACCGTGATGGGACAAGAGGTACTGGTGGGTGCATTTTTTGCGACAACATGGCTTTTTCACCAGCATATTGCAGTGGTGGGATGAGCATAAAAGAACAGATTTCCAAAGGAATAAAATTTTTCAAAAGGAAATATACTGGCATGAAGTATCTGGCATATTTCCAGTCGTTTACAAATACATATTCTTCTTTTGACAAACTAAGACGGATATACGAGGAGGCACTTGATGTTGAAGATGTCGTTGGTATGGTTATTGGAACACGTCCAGACTGCGTTGCCGATGACTTGCTCGACTATCTTGAGCAACTTGCCAGACAGACGTTCCTGATTGTTGAATATGGAATAGAGAGCACAAACGACAGGACATTGGAATATATAAACAGAGGACATACCTTTGAATGCTCAAAGGAAACAATTTCGAGAACCAAGGACAGAGAAATAACCGTTGGCGGACATATTATTCTCGGACTTCCTGGGGAGACGCGCGAAGACAATATCATAGAGGCGGAAATACTGACAAGAATGGGACTTGACATAGTAAAACTGCATCAACTTCAGGTAATAGAAGGTACACGGCTCGCAGAAATATATTCAAAAGATAAATTCAAGTTATATAATCTGGATGAATACATAGAACTCGCGGCATCTTTCATTCAACACTCTGGAAAGAATATGATTTTTGATAGGTTTGCCTCGCAAGCCCCAGACAAAATGATTATCGCGCCGAAATGGGGGATAAAGAGTCACGAATTCACCGACAAATTGGATTGCTATCTACGGAGAAACAATATTTTTCAAGGAGAGCTAATATGATACATAAAAAAACGCCACTTTCCATATTGTATTTTATAATTTTACAGAATCAAAAGAAATAGAAACATGGCAGAACATAACGAACTTGGGAAATGGGGCGAGGATATAGCCTGTAGGTTCCTGCAAGATAAAGGATATGTCATAATAGAACGCGACTGGAGATCTGGTAAAAGGGACATTGACATTGTTGCAATCGACAGGAATGTATATGTCTTTGTTGAGGTAAAGACACGACAGAACAAAAAATACGGTGATCCCGTTGATGCTGTAGGATATCCGAAGATGCAAAACTTGCGTAGAGCGATAAGCAATTATATAAAGTACCGCAGACTGAACAATGAGGTAAGGCTTGACATAGTAACGGTTGTGGGGCGTATTGGCGACAAACCGGAAATCGTGCATATAAAGGGCGTGCCAATTATTTAAATGTGGCATATAATAAAAGAAAAAGCGATAGGCTTCACAGCTGATCGCTCTGTATCCCCAATAGGTATTAGTTTTTTAAGGTAAAAAGATTGTTTTCAGGATAACACTTGCAAAGGTAATTATTTTATTTTAACAAACAAAATTATTTCTTGTTATTTTTCAACAATAACAAAATGTAATTTAAAAATAATAATTCATACTTGCATATATTATTATAAAACACTATTTTTGCACAAACAAATATTTATATTGAAACAACAAACAAGATGAGTGATATTAAACTTGACATCACGAATGCCTTAAGTTTCCTTAAAAGAAACGCATTTGGAGTGTTGGAGCCAGAAATCAAAGCGGCTCGTGACATGTTGGAAAACGGAACATGCCCAGGCAACGACTTTCTGGGATGGTTGCATCTCCCTTCTGGCATAACAGGCGCTTTTATCAATGAGATTGAAGAAACTGCAAAAATACTGCGTGAGAATTGTGAGGCAGTTGTAATTGCCGGTATAGGTGGTAGTTATCTTGGGGCAAAGGCTGTAATAACAGCACTTGAAAATAGTTTTTCGTGGCTACACGACAACGAACGTCCAACAATACTATTTGCTGGAAACAACATTGGCGAAGACTACCTTTACGAACTTACAGAATACCTAAAGGGAAAACGTTTCGGGGTTGTAAACATTTCAAAAAGTGGCACCACAACGGAAACCGCACTTGCATTCCGACTTCTGAGGAAACAATGCGAGAATCAAATGGGCATTGAAATGGCGAGAAAGGTCATTGTCGCAATAACAGACAAAAATAGAGGAGCGGCACGAATTTGTGCAGACAAGGAAGGATATAAGAGCTTTGTAATCCCAGACAATGTTGGAGGACGTTTCTCTGTGCTGACACCTGTCGGGTTGCTTCCCGTGGCATGTGCAGGATTTGACATAAAGGCTCTCGTTGATGGAGCGCGGCGTATGGAAATTGTTTGCAGAAATGATGTGCCGTTCAAAGACAATCCTGCTGCACAATATGCTGCTGTGCGTAACGCGCTTTACAGAGGCGGCAAGAAGATTGAAATAATGGTGAACTTCAATCCGAAATTACACTTTATGAGTGAATGGTGGAAACAACTTTACGGAGAAAGCGAAGGAAAGGACGGAAAGGGAATATTTCCCGCATCTTGTGATTTCACTACAGACTTGCACTCTATGGGACAGTGGATCCAGAGTGGCGAACGCATCATATTCGAGACAGTTTTAAGCATTGATAAGCCGAACAAGAAACTGCTTTTCCCGATGGATGAAGAAAACCTTGACGGGCTAAATTTCCTTGCAGGAAAACGCATTGACGAAGTTAATAAAATGGCAGAAATCGGAACAAGGCTTGCACATGTTGACGGAGGAGTTCCAAACATTCGTATCTCCATGCCGCAGCTTGATGAATATTATATCGGACAACTCATTTACTTCTTTGAGATAGCATGTGGCATAAGTGGAAATGTTCTCGGTGTAAATCCTTTCAACCAACCCGGTGTAGAAGCATACAAGAAGAACATGTTTGCATTACTTGACAAACCCGGCTACGAGTCAGAGTCTGCGGCAATCAGGCAAAGACTGAACGGGTGAAAACTGTATGGATTTTTCTTTTAACACATTTGACAAATAAGTGATTGCGAAAGTACATTGCGAAACTGCACCTTCTAAAACAGAGTTTGGAAAAGCATTGAGACGTGCCAAGTGCATACTTTTCGACATGGACGGCGTACTAATTGACAGTATGCCGAACCATGCTATTGCATGGCAACGTTCAATGGCATCGTTCGGGATCAGGATGACTGCCTTGGATGCCTATATGACAGAAGGCGCACGTGGCGTGGACACGATACGAAAAATGTTCCTTGAGCAGCAGGGGCGCGTTATAGACGAGGTGGAAGTACAGCATATGTATGATGAGAAGGCGCGGCTGTTTGCGAAGTTACCAATACCGAGAATAATGCCTTACGCCATTGAACTGCAAGAGATGTTACATTCTATGGACAAAGAAATTGGTGTGGTGACTGGCAGTGGGCAGAAACCACTTACCGACCGCATTGTCAGGGTTTTCCCGAGGGTTACAAAGGAAAATATGGTCACAGCCTATGACATTAAAAAAGGGAAGCCCAATCCAGACCCGTATCTTGCAGGAATGGCAAAATTTGGTGTCACTCCAAACGAAACCATTGTTGTTGAAAATGCGCCACTGGGTGTCATCGCGGGTGTCGCCGCCAAAGCCTATACTGTTGCGGTAAACACAGGCATACTTGATGACTCGACACTCGCCAAGGCAGGGGCAGACATTATTTTCCCCAATATTAAGGCATTGTATGAAGCAACAAAAATCTACTTATAAAACATAGTTAAAAAATATATGGCAACGCCATTTATAGGCACTGTCCTCACCTGCTTTTATTTTTCATATACCATGTGTGGGTGAACAAATGGTACATAAGCAATGCCAAAACGACAAAACAAAGTGCAACGGCATATATTTGGCTTTTTCCTCCAAGCAACAATCCCAAAGCCGCACCTGTTGCAAGGCCTGATTGCCATGTGAGGAAGAAGGTTGACTGAGACGTGCCACGCTGGCAGTGTCTGCTCAACTTAATAAAGAACAGCAGAAAACGGGCTCCAGCCACCCCTACCCCAATGCCTATGAGAAATGCGGCTGACAATATTGCCGTTTGCATGCCACGGAAAATCATTATTAATAAAGCACCTATTATAAGAATCAAAGCAGACAAAATCTCACTCTTCAATTCCGCATTGGCAAAGACAAATTTCTGCGACAATAGAGCAATGACAAAGCCACAAAGCATCAGCAAATAGGAACAGATGTCGTTGTAATGAATGATGACAATGCCAGCGGCTAACATTATTAAAAACAAATTCGCGAAAAGCCACTTACCGCTATTGAGGAAAAAACGGTCGGTGCAGAATGTCTTTATGTTTTCAACGGGAGCGCGAAATGGAAAGTTCGTCATCAAAACCAGGAAAGTTGCTATTATCGAGAAAGCCGAAGATAAAATGAAAACCATGTCTTTTCCGAAGTGGAAATCGACAACAATGCCAGCAATCGGCCCAAGGGCTAACCCCAACCTGCCGAACCATGCGGCAGAATGGTTTGCCTCTGTGCGTTGGAAAGATTCGCAGACATCAATTATAAGTGTTCCGGAAAGACTCATTTGAGACAGTCCGTACATTGCAGAAGTAATTATTTGTACAACAGATACTATAACGAATGCGAAAGGAGTATTAGCAGACAAAATTATCTCAGGATGAACTTTACAAAAGTAGAATACAGAAACATTTGTCAGGGCTATCCATGCTATAGACAATGCACATACTTTATTGCGCCTGTAACGCTCCACCAACATTGAGCAAAGTGGGCCTAACAGGAAAATACCTATTCCATGCAATGCAAAGAACATTGCAATCTGCACAACGTCAAACCCGAAACGTGTTGCCAACCATGATGGCATTACAGGTATGAAGACATACATGGACATAGTCAACAGAAGATTTGAACAGGCAAGTGCCCAAAATCCCTTGTGCCAAAGTCTTACATGGACAGGAGTATTCTGCGTGTACATATTTTATCAATAACTTTCCTGTTTGTTAGGGAAATCAAGTTTTTTCACATCTGTTATGTATTGTCCTATGGCATTTGAAATTGTATCGCTAAGGTTGGCATACCTCCTTAGAAACCGTGGGCTGAACCCTTTTGTCATGCCGAGCATATCTGCCACGACTAATATCTGCCCGTCTGTGCCTCCTCCTGCACCAATTCCTATTGTGGGTATGGTTAGGCTCTTTGAAACTTCTTCTGCAAGTACAGACGGTACTTTCTCCAGTACTACAGAGAAACAACCTGCTTCCTGAAGAAGATATGCGTCACGTCTGAGCTTTTCTGCCTCTGCCTCATCCTTAGCCCTCACTGAATATGTACCGAACTTGTTTATGCTCTGAGGTGTAAGCCCGAGATGCCCCATTACAGGGATACCTGCATCAAGAATACCCTTCACGGTGTCAATTATTTCCTCACCGCCTTCAAGCTTCAACGCATCGCAACCACTCTCCTTCATCATTCTGACAGCGTTCTTAACCCCTTCCCTCCTGTCTATCTGATACGAACCGAAAGGCATGTCGCACACCACCAATGCTCTGTTCACACCACACACAACAGAATGTGCGTGGTATATCATCTGATCAATGGTAATTGGAAGTGTGGTGCCATTTCCTGCCATGACATTGGATGCTGAGTCACCTACCAAAATCCCATCTATGCCTGCCCCGTCAACTATTCCCGCCATGGTGTAGTCATAAGATGTCAACATAGAGATTTTCTCTCCACGCTCCTTCATTTCAATAAAGCGATGCGTTGTTACCTTTCGCGAATCGCTGACTAAATATCCAGCCATTTATATATATGATTAAGATTATTTTATTTGTTATCAATTAAATACAAAAACCGTTATAGTCTTTTATAACCATGTCGCACAGAGGGAATATTTTGTCTTTCGTATTTGTAGTTGCGAGCCCGACTACATACATTCCAGCAGCCCGTCCTGACAGCAGCCCATTAATGCTGTCCTCGAACACGAGGCATTCGTGTTTCCCTAATCCGAACCTTTCTGCCGCCCTCAAATAGCAATCCGGAGATGGCTTGCTTTCTGAAAAATCCTCCGATGTGAGGATCTCGTCGAAAAGTCCGGCAAACTCAGGACGTTTGTCGTACACAGTTTTCATCTTCTCTCTGTTTGAACTTGTCACCACCGCAGTCTTAATGCCTCTCTGACGCAGCGACAAAACAAAACTTGTAAAGCCGGCAATGTATTCAAAATCCATTTCCGACTCAAATTCACATAATCTTTTTGTGATTTTTCCTCTCTCCTTTCTTAGTTCTCCTGAAAAATATTTTTCGTATATCTGAACAAGGGTCTGACCTTTTATTTTCTGTTCGAGTCCAGACTCGTCTGCATGATATCTGTTACATTCCCTGCCCCAGAAAATTGAATATTGTGGCTCGGTATCAAAAACAACACCGTCCAAATCAAATAATGCCGCTTTGAATGATTTCTCCATATTCATTTCCCATTTCAATTTGCAAAATTAATCATTTATTAGATTATGGAGAAATATAAACATGAAAAAAGCATTTTTAGTTATCGGGCATCTGTTTTTTATGAAAAAAGTATTAACTTTGCAAGCAAAATGATATGTATATATGACAAAAAACAAAATATCATACCTGCTTGCTGCAATCCTTACATTTTCGTTTAATTATTACATGACCTCATGCAAAGGTAATGATGATGCGAATAGTAAAGATTTGGCATATTTCAATGCTTACACCGTACTTAAAGATACTTCCGTCTGTCTTATACCGTCGGATTCCGCCTCGCCTTCATGCAGATTGCATATAAAAATGACGTTCTCGAAAAATAACATTTTAAATTGTGTTAACCGCGAACTGCTGACATCAGGAATTATAATGCCAGATTATTTCTCCACAGACATTGGGGCAGTTCCACCAAAAGAGGCAATAAGCTTGTTTTCAAAAAGATACATCGAAGAATACAAGCGAGACTACAAGAGCCTTTACATTGCAGATAAAGAAAACCCAAAGAGTTACAACATAAATTACGATGTTTCCACTTCTGTCAAACAGGGCCGAAAGGGAATTGTCATTTACTCTTCAGAAGCGACATACAATTCCGGCGCACTGCATGACACTAAGACGCTTATAGCAAGGAATATAGACGTAAGAACAAAGAAAATACTGAAACTCAAAGACATAATAGTTGAAGGGTCTGAAAATTTCATATCAGAACTAATAGTCGATGCGCTTTGCAAAAAGTATAACAAAAAAGACATTGGTGGACTGCGAGATATGTCTATATTCAAAGGCATATCCCCCTATCCTTCTGATAATTTCATGCTTGAAAAAGACGGAATAGTTTTTATATATAACTCTGACGAGATTGCGACGCATGACATTGGTAGAATTGTCTTGAAAATAGATTATTCTGACATAAATAAATACCTTAAAGAAAGAGTTTGACGACCTTAAATGGTGTTATAGTAAATTATCATGGAAATAATAAAAAAGTATTTTGGAAATAGATTCACAGAAAGACAACTAATACAATTTGATGCCTTGGACGCGCTGTACCACGACTGGAACTCAAAAATAAATGTGATTTCCAGGAAAGACATAGACATGCTGTATGAACATCATGTGCTTCATTCCTTGTCAATCGCCAATGTTATAGATTTCAGAGCCGGCACAAAGATACTGGATTTCGGAACAGGCGGTGGTTTTCCGGGAATACCACTTGCCATAGCATTCCCAGATTGTCATTTCACGATGATAGATGGCACAGGGAAAAAAATACATGTCGCGCAGGAAGTGGCAAGTGCAATAGGACTGGAAAATGTGGATATTGTACAGAGACGTGGTGAAGAGGAAAAAGGTCACTATCAGTTCATAGTAAGCAGGGCCGTAATGCCGCTGTCGGATCTAATGAAAATTGTAAGGAGGAACATCGGCGGAAAACAACAAAATTCCCTGCCCAATGGCGTAATAGTTTTGAAAGGTGGGAACATTGATAACGAAATACACCAGTTCAAGAATATAATAGAAACATGGGAGATAAGGAAATTCTTTGAGGAGGAGTGGTTCAAGGAAAAATATGTAATATATCTTCCCGCATGATGATTTAGTCAAATAATATAACGTGAATAACATGCTTAACGTAAAGAAATTTATCTTCAATCCTTTTCAGGAGAATACGTACATCATAAGTGACGATACAAAAGAATGTGCTATAATAGACTGTGGCGCGTTCGATGAGAACGAGCGTTCGGAGATAAAAAAATATATTGCAGACAATGATCTTGACCCAGTAAGACTGATTTGCACCCACGCGCATTTCGACCACTGTGTCGGTGTAGATTTTATACACATGGAATATGGACTACATGCCGAGGTGAGTGAAAAAGACAATTACCTTGTCAGCAAATTACCTCAACAGGCAATGGCCTTCCTTGGCATTGATTATAATAAAGATTTTACAAAGATATTCAATAACTTCAAAATTGAAAATGACATATATTTCGGGTCGCATTCGTTGAAAATACTTGAAACGCCAGGACATTCCAAGGGCAGTGTAACTTTCTATTGCGAGGAAGAGAAAACCGCTTTCACAGGAGACACACTATTCCGAATGGGAATGGGAAGAACGGATTTAGGAGGAGGCTCAATGACTGATATTATGAATAGCCTCAGGAATGTTTTGGGCAAACTGCCAAAAGAAACAGTAGTTATGAGTGGGCATGGCGGTAACACGACAATAGGTTACGAACTGGCAATGAATCCATATCTAATGTAAATGGAAAAAAAAATATTGGGCATAGATCCTGGCACTAACATAATGGGGTACGGCATAATAAGCGTTGAAAACAACAAGGCGGAAATGGTTGCCATGGGTGTCATAGACATGCGAAGCGAGAAAGACCCATACCTGAAACTCGGAAGAATATTTGAGCGGGTGACTGGAATAATAGACGAGTTCCTGCCAGATGAAATGGCAATAGAAGCACCTTTTTTCGGAAAGAACATACAATCTATGCTAAAACTCGGTAGGGCGCAGGGCGTTGCCATTGCTGCTGCCATACACCATAGTGTTCCTATACACGAATATGCGCCGATGAAAATCAAACTGGCACTTACGGGCAATGGATCTTCGTCTAAGGAACAAGTGGCTGGAATGCTCCAGAAACTGCTTAAACTTGATGGTGGGGAAATGCCTAAATTCATGGATGCCACCGATGCCCTTGCAGCGGCATATTGTCACTTCATGCAAATGTCAAGGCCGGAAACGAATGCGGTTCATTATAGCAGTTGGAAAGACTTTGCCGTGAAAAACCAACAAATAGTTAGGGCTTTTCGGTTAAAAAAACATAATTAACTCTTTCGGTATTAAACAAATTAAAACAAGCAACGTTTAAAGAAAAAATATTAAAAATGAAAAGGATTATTATTACTATGGCACTTGCCTGTATGGCACTTGTTTGTGTAAACGCGCAAGAGAGATACAAGGCTGCACTTGAAATGGCACGTGCTGTCGCCGAAGACGATAAAAAGGATGTTGAATTAAGGAAAATTGCAACATTCAAGTATGATGAACTGTGCTACACTGGTCAGCGCACGAGAGAACAGATGCCAGAGAAGTATAACGAACTTGATGAACAGGCACTTGCATTGTTTGAGTTCATTGACTTGTACTTGTCAAACTATGAGAAAGCGAACGACAAGAACAAAGCAAAGATAATGCTTGATTTCAAACAGTTCTGTATCGAGTTCCCACGTTACAGCGATGATGACGCATCGCTTACCGAGGCTTACTACAACGATAACTACATAACACAGTTCAACTTAAACACAGACTGGGTAAAGGCGTATGGCAAGGCCCGCACTGTCTACAAGAAATAGTTAACTCTTATTTTAGGTCTGTGTTTATTCGTGTGGGTGACGGTCGCCTTATTTGCCCCGTGCACAATATGATAAATTCCATACGGTGCAAGAAACGAGATAACGGTAAAGTTGAGAGGGGGCTGAATGGATGGATGTGGCAGAGCAGACCGCACTTGAACCATTCAAAAAATGGTAGCCACGTTTAAAAGACATCTTTTCGGCAGAATCTTAGTCCTAATGTGCATAGCCGTTGGAAAAATCGGCTTGCCCTACTATGACTTCTGAACCCTTACACCTGGGGAGTTCGGTTACATATACAAGGCATACAGCAATGAACGGACGGCAAGATACAGTGATTGCTGGGAGCGCATGCTCATGTAAGCATTCAGCATATTGCGTAAGCATCCAATATTAGCCGTCTTTCATAATAACAAACAACCCTTATATGTCTGGTAGCATATAAGGTAAGCATCCAATATTAGCCGCCTTTGCGTGGTCTTCCTGCCTTACTACCTTTGCCCGAAAAACTTATGTTTGTACTCAACGAAACAAATGTTTTTCG
>QWCK01003691.1_pt1 | contig 16298 bp, 12 predicted proteins | sample 1972571 | NCBI WGS metagenome assembly QWCK01 (sample SAMN09866710, study PRJNA288562) | Human gut metagenome isolate term2_stool, whole genome shotgun sequencing... | isolation source: gut | host: Homo sapiens | place: USA: California
ACAGACCTCGTAAGAAACTAAACTTCCTAACTCCTGGGCAGCTTTTTTATCAAAAGCTCAACGAAACCAATTCAGTTGCATTTGATAGTTGAATCTACGAATACCGATTTTGTAAAGTGTCGTTTCGAAAAATGTTGTACCTTTGCACCAAGAGATACCTAAAAGAAACACTTCACACCTATGCGACCACGCATTTACAACATATTATTACTGCTCGCTGGCATGCTATTAGCCGTAGCTGCCACGACAAGTTGTGTCTACAACACACCAGGAGGGGATGAAGAGCTGACGCTCCTCATCAAGTTTTCGCCTACACACCCTTTCCGCACTATAGAGCAGGGCGCAGCAAACGACTCCTACACCGTAGGCACTTACAACCCCATCACACTCTTCTTCTACGACGGGGGCGGCAACCCCACCGAGCCGTACCGTGTCGAGCTCAAAAGCGATGAGGATATCGCTAAGGCTATGGGCGATGGTTACGAGATCAAGGTGCGTCAAGCCGTTCGCAAAGTCTCTGCCGTCGCTGGACGTGAAGGTGTCTTAAAGCCCGCTGACCTCGGCGATCTTCTTATCTACGAACTACAGACCTTGGGCGGGGCTGATAATGCAACCAAAAGCTTTCTACACAGCGTTCCTTACGTAGCTCCACAGGCAGAGGTGCAGGATGTGGCAGGGAGCCCCAACAAGCTCACCGTAGAGCTCCAGCCCGTCCCCAACGTCGCACGTCTAGAGATCTCGGGCAATATAACGATCCCTCAGGAGTCACAAAAAACTCTCGCTGATGATATCGTTACGAAGAGGATGAAGACCTATCCTAATGAAGGCTATTCTTACGTAGCTAGCCCTTGCGAACTCCCCATACGCTATATAACGGACTTCACCATACGAGGCATCTACATCAATAACTATAAGGAGAAGGTCGGAGCTACCAACGAAGAGCGTAATTTCCTAGACTCCGCTAAATATAATTTGACCAGCAAAGTCTGGACAGGTCACAACGACAAGATGCACACCCTCTTTGGTGAGCTGAATGAAGCTGACGATTACGCTAACAAGATGATCGCTGGCAAGGTAGACGCTTATCAGATCTACCCTGGCTCCGCTGCCAATCCCGAGGCGCTAGATCATGTCATCGTAGAGGTCGAGTATACGCTACATACCCGTGTCGGTTACTTCGACGCAATGGTATATAATAAGGATAAGAGCGACTACGTCTACGCTTGCTCTCGTGTAGAGACAAAGCCTGTGCAGACGCTCAGACGCTTCATCACCATTCGCAAGTTTCTCGTCACCAAGGGTACTACCGACGAGTCACTCGTAGCCTTCGAAGCTGGTAAGATATACCGCATTGACCTGAAGTATCTCAACCCGCTCTTCTCGATGAATGTCAAGCCTGGCGTCACAACGATAGATGATAACACCGAGATCACTCCAGGACGTGAGCGCACCGACGAACTGCCCGAGGAAACCTCCGCAGCCGTACGTGTCGACGTCTCCGGCTGGACGCATATCAACATCAACACCGAACTAGAGTAAACGAAGAACGAAATGAAGAACGAGACGAATAACGAAATGTAGGGACGCTCGGTCCCACGTGTAACCCTTTGTAGGGACGCACGGTCTGTGCGTCCGTCCCCGTTAAAGGTTACTGCGTCAGGCTGGTTCGACAACGGACGCCCTCCCACTAGACACTACCGAGCGTCCCTACAGAGTCGGATCAAAGGTTACATCGTCTCCCTCCAACCAGATAAACCAACAAACAGAATATTCACTTTTAATCAACTAACAAACTTTATGAAGTACATGAAGATGGCCGCCATCGCCATGATGGCATTCGCGCTCTTCTCTTGTAACAACAAGAAGAACGAGCCAAAGTGTGAGGATGCAGTCCTCAGCATTCGCATCGATGACGCAGAGCTACGCGCTCTTGAAGGTCCAGTTGCCGACAAGGCTAAAACCACCGTCACCGAAAATGTTGTGCTTACGCTACTGCCTAGTGGTCGTAAGCTGACTCTTACCGACGCTCAGGTTACAGCAGCAAAGTCTGCTGATGGCGTTCAGATCCCTGTCGGTGAGGTCGTTGAGAAAGTATCTCTAACAGCCAACATGGCTATGACTGAGGACATTCTCGCATTCCAGAAGATGAATGGTACTACACCAACCTTCGGAACTAAGATTCCTCTCTCAGCAGATGAGACTGCGACCACTCCTCGTCAGGATGGTGACAACACGATTTACTCAGTAACGCTACAGCCTAAGGCCTCACTTACTCGTCTAGAGGTTGCTGGTAAGATCGTAGGTCAGAAAAACGCTAATGGCAAGAACGCTTATACGGACATCTCTGTAGAGACTGTCTATATGAACAACTATTGGAACAAGCTTGCTGATGCAAAACGTTACTTCACAGAGGGTGATGGAGCTTCTGGCTTTAAGACGACTCCTGCTATCCAAGGTGATATGAAAGACGATATCGATGCTGATAACAAGGAGGCTTTCGAGAAGAAGGAGAAGGTCGCTGGTTATCAGCTCTTCCCAAAGAAGGCTGATGAGACAGCTACTGCTGAGTTCTTCGATCACGTAATTCTCAAGATCACTATCACGTACTCAGCAGACGCTCAGGCGGCTGGTTATCCTGAAAAGGCTACTCGCTTCGTCACTATGGTTAAGTTCTTTGAGAAGACCTCTGGTGACCTAGAGAGCTTCGCAGCTGGTAAGATCTACAAGCTTGACCTTGCTGAGCTTAGCAAGGACTTCAAGACTGATGAGGATGGTAAGCCAGTAGATCCCTCTACTCCAGATCCAGAGCCTAAGGGAGACAAGATTCTTGAGGTCAAGGTTCTTCCTTTCGAGTGGACGGCTGTTAACATCAAGCCTGACGTAGACAACGGCGGTTACAAGAAGTAATCACGCCTGACGTACTGACACGTACGTCTACAATATAGTTTCGCGGCGTGGCTCACGCTCCACGGCGAGCGGAGCCACGCTAGCGACACTAACTTTCCCACACACTAGCTACTTAATCACTAGCTACTAAACTTACTAGCAGCACTAGTTCCACTAGACAACACTAGCAGCACTAAAGCTACTATTCACTAACCACTAGTCAACCCGCTCCACTAGGTCTCAGAGACTAGACTGGCTAGAGACTCTCTAACCTCTAACCTCTAATAGCTCACTACAGCAATGGCAAAGAAAGTACTACTACTACCCCTCACAGTGCTACTCATGGCGCTACTCTCCTCATGCGTATATGAGGACCTGAGCAAGTGTCCCGAGCCACGACTGCGCTTCGTCTACTACGCAGACGGCAGCGACAACGTCCTACCCAACTACATCAAGGATGGACAACTATACATGTACGATGAGTCTGGAGCGGTATGCTATACACAGCAACTCACACGTCGAGACCTAGCCGAGGGGATTCAGCTGCCCGTCTTGACATTCGCTCAGTACCGAGTCATCGCTTGGGCCAACGTCACGGACCAGTCGCAGACAGCCAACTCAGACCAGCTCACCAAGGCTGACATCACAGCACAGCCCGATGACAAAGGCATCTACCGAGGCACCGACTCGCTCTACCGTGCTGAGCTATTGCTCGACCTGCGCGACACACCGCAAGGCGAGTACACCGTACCCTTCTCATCAGCTCACATCGGGCTCGATGTCGTCGTCAAGGGTTATGACACATTCCATCCCGGTGCAGGTGCGCCACAGATAGAGATCCTATCAGGCGGTATGCACTACAACTTCGTCGAGCATCCTGCCGGCATACCATTGCCCGATGCTTACAAGCCATTCGTCCCCTATGTGGGGCACTCCGAGCGTGACGACATGTATCGCGCACGCTTTGACCTCTTCCGCTTCACCGATGCACAGGCTCCCACGCTACGACTCACCGATAGCAAGACAGGCAAGGAGATCGTCACGATCCGCATCTCCGACTACCTCAAGAGCCACAACCTCACCTTCGACAAGCTCCACGAGGCCAACCTCCCCATCATGATAACCTTCACAGGCGCACTCAATGTCAAGATCAACCCCTTCGTCTGGGGCAGCATCCACATCAAGCCTGACAAATATAAGTAGAGAAAATAGAGATTAGAAGTTAGAGATTAGAGAGACGAGAAGCGATATGTAGGGACGCACGCTAGTTCCACGTCGCTCTGTAGGGACGCACGGTCTGTGCGTCCGTTGTAGAACGGCAAGACGAGTATCGATTCACTCCGATCCACTCCGATTCCCTCCGATCTCCCCCTCCAAGCAAAAAAAACACAATAACTATATGAAACGTCTGACCATATACACCATTCATCTCATCAGCGGCTTGTTGCTTGCTCTGCTCACCGCAGGGTGCGTCGCCGACCGCAACGTAAGCGACTGCGTCGCCGAGGGCGAAGAGGTCGAGCTCGAGTTCGCACTCAAAGTGCCAGCACTAGAGACCAACCTGCGCCAGCTCACCGCAGAGCAGGAGAGCCAAGTCAATTCAGTAAAAGTTTTAGTCTTCAACACGCAAGACGCCACAGGGCAGACACTTGCCGAGGAGGACGAGACTTTCGCTTATGCGGCTAAGATGACCACGACCAACTTCACACCCGATCAAGACGGTGTCACACACGTTGTCTGCAAGCTCACGGCTACTGACAAGCCTATGCGCGTCGTCTGCATTGCCAACCACAACGTCCCCGAAACTATTCTCACCGAGGGTGCCATCAAGAAGAACATCCTTGAGGATGCTAATATGAAGAAGCCCTTCACCGAGGCAGGCTGGAAGACCGACGGCACGCAGTTCATCCCTATGTGGGGTGAGAGCGATGCACAGCCCGTCAATAAGGGCACACGCTTCAACAGCTGTGCCAAGCTCGCTTATGGCAATGCTGGTCAGAACAGAAACAACGAAGGCGTCATCCACCTCGTTCGTGCCTTAGCACGTGTCGACGTAGGTGTCAACTTTGAGGACAACCCCTCTAGCGAGACCGCTGCAGGAAGCGAAACCTTCAAGATCAAGTCCGTACGTGTCTATCGCTACGCTACCTCTATGTTCGTAGCAGGTACGCAGGCGACCGCCTTCAACTTTGCCGGTGGGCGTCGCAATGCCCTTCCCCATACACCCGAGGGTGTCACCGCGGCTACCGATGCTAAGCCTCTTGTCTTCACCGCTAAGACCGATGAAGATGCCAAGGGCTATGTTCGCAACATCTACATCCCCGAGATTGAGAACAAAGACAAGGCTAAGGGCGAGCGCATCTGCCTCGTCATCGGTGGAGACTATAATAAGAGTGGCAAGGAGACCTATTACCGTGTCGACTTCATCAAGCGTGAGACCAAGTCTCCAAAGGATGAGATTACCGAGCAGCTAGACGTGTTGCGTAACTACCGCTACCGCTTCAACATCACCAAGGTAGCTGGTCCTGGTACAGACACGCCCGAGGAGGCGCTTACCACTGAGCCGGTCAACATCAATTGGGACGTACTCGTTTGGGACGATGCCGACATCGACAAGATTGTCTACGACGGACAGTACTACCTCTCTGTCTCCAAGGATAGGTTCCACTTCGGCAAGGATGCCACCAGTGAGAGCTACACCATCCGCACCAACTGGCCTGACGGCTACAAGATCGTCAAAGCTGATGGTACCACCGAGTGGGCAAAGACCAAGGACGAAGCAACTACTCAAAACACTTGGGCATACTTCACCGAGCCCGCTGGTCAGACCTTTGCCGTCGACCAAGACATGACCAGCACGGTCAACGTCCTCGACAACACCACAGGCGCAGACCGTACCATCACCACGAAGGAACTCTTCGTCAAGGCAGGTCGCATCAAGTGGCCTCTCCAGATTACCCAGAGCAACAAGATCGAGCTAGACATCACCCTCTACGAGGGCAACAGCGGTGGCATCTACGATCCCTCCAAGCCTATCAATCGTCTTGAGGTCAAGCGAGGGGAGACGAAGTATGTCGTTGTCAAGTACACCAAGGATTCGCAGCTCGAGCGTCGTATCATGACCGACAACGAGCACTACACTTGGACCCCAGAGTGGGATAAGCCTGAAGAGGGCGTAGCACTCTATAAGGTTGAGCTACTCGATGGCACGCTCCCAGAGGAGGAGTTTGCCCTCTCTGAGGTCACACGCTTCCATATCAATAAGGGCGGTGCTGAGGCTCATGCAGACCTCACCACCTACAACTTGACAGACGATGCGCTACCCTTTGCCGACCGAGCTTTCACTTGGAACTTGATGAAGAAGCAGAAGTCCTATGCGCTCATCAACGACAGGCCTGCCTTCTTCTATATCAAAGCGACTGCTCCTTACCAGCTTAAGATTACTTCAATTAAGCTGGCTCCTGGTTCCAAGCAGACTGACAAGACTAAGGTGGTACACGATTGGTACGTGAATAAGGTAATCAAGGAGAGTCCGGGACAGCTCACTGGTGATAAGATTGAGTTCACACCTTACGACTATATCGAAGGTGAGACAGGTATCACTCCTGGAGATCTCAAGGGCGCATCCGTCACGTTTGAGATTACCTCTACCGATCCTAATAGACCTTTCCAGAAGAAGCCGTTCACTATCTACTTCCAGGCTGGTATTATGCAGCCTACGGCAAACTGCTACCTCATTAAGAAAGGGCAGAAGATGCCTATCGTCTTCCCCGTCTCTGAGCGCATTCACGAGGCCGCTACTTGGTACAATGCTTATGAGGCAGACTTTGATGCTGCGCTAGAAGAGAGGTTGAAATTCAACCCCAATCGTCGAAAGGATTACTATAATACGGGTAAAGCACTCCTCAATGAACTTGATTCGACCAATCAAGCATGGCATCCAGAGGTACTCTGGTCTACAATTGACCCGACTGGTAGGACGAGTGGTCTGAAGGTGACTAAGGCATTCTACCCAGGGGTAGGATGGCAAAACTATCTGCACGTACAGACACAGGGTGACGTTCAGCCAGGTAGTGCTGTGGTTGCTTGTGTTAGAAACAGTGACAATGTGATTCTTTGGAGCTGGCACATATGGGTAGTGGACACCTATCCTTGGGAGCCTATCCAGGGCTTTGATCCAGGACGAGTTATGAATCGTAATTTGGGTGCTGCCAAGACACCTGCTCCTGGTATCTTGATGGAGAGTAATTGGCCCGATCCTCAAGAGATGGGGATGTACTACCAGTACGGACGTAAGGACCCATTCTTTGCATACGATCAGCTCACAAGTAAATTTGATAAGACTAAGTCACCCAAGATTTACTATTCAAACGTTCTCGATGGAACGCAAGGTGAAGCTGAGAGGTCGTGTGGCTTGGGTACTGATTTTAGATTCTTCCGAATGAGAGACTTGATTCAGCAACCGACCAAGATGGCGATGCGTGATGCTCAAAACGAGTACATTCTCGAGTTTGGGTCTCGTGACCCTAATGTCGGTACCGACGTCTCCGTTCCAGCATCTCTCGCCATCTGGCAAGGAAGCGAGTTTGCTCTTGAAGCTAATAAGTCTGTGCGTATGAATGCAAACTTGACTACGATTAAAACACCATTCGATCCATCACCCTATGGATGGAAAGTTCCCTCTGCAGGACGAGAGGCTGACTATATAAAGAATGCCAAATGGATAAACCTCAGACACTATGGATTTTTCCACAAGGGAGATTATAATGCCATAGACTATACAGCGAAAGGCAATGGTTGCTACTTCCACTTGGCTACACGTACCTCTTCATTTGATGCACTTGGTACGTTGGTCTACACGACTAATAATAATCTATGGAAGTATGGTCCCGAATCCCGTGACCAAGCTAGTTGGCAAGAGAATTGTCCAAGTAATGCGATACCTGTCCGTCCGATCACAAATGAGCGCGAGGCTGACTACAAGAGGTACACGGAGGAGGGCTTCTACTTAGATAGAAGGTAACACCCGCACAGTCCGTCACGGCACCGCCCCGCTAACCGCGGGCACGCCGTGACCGACACGACGGCACACCGCCCCGCTAACGCGGACCGCCGTGCCGACACCCACCCCGAGGGGGCGCCGCCTGCACATTCGCAGGCAGCGCCCCCTCGCTCGTTACGACGAGCGAGGTAATCGGAGGGTATCGGAGCGATCGGAGTGGTCGGAGGGTATCGGAGTGGTCGGAGTGAATCGGAGGTGATCGGAGTGTCTTGTCTTTGACTGAGAAAGCGTATATTTGCAGGCAAGGAGGGAGGATCCGATAGCTCTGATGCTTTCCGATAGCTCAGATGCTTTCTGATGACTCCGATCCCCTCCGATCTCTAATCTCTCATCTCTAGCCTCTAATCTCTAATCCCCCCATGTACCAGACGTTCTTGTCATCTCCTGGAGACTACCGCAATCTGCGCGTCTATCAGGTTACGACGGTTATATACGACCTGACCTATTACTTTACACAGCATTTTCTGCAGCGGGGGGATCGGACCATTGATCAGATGGTGCAGGCGGCGCGCTCGGGTAAGCAAAACATCATCGAGGGTAATGAGGCTGATATGACCTCTCGAGAAACTAACATCAAATTGACGAATGTGGCTCGTGCCAGTCTGGCTGAGCTATTGACCGACTACGAGGACTACCTGCGGGTACGCAACCTGCCGCTCTGGGATGCCACACACCCACGCTACGAAAGTGTACGTCGCTACGCTCGCAGTGAGAAATTGCTAAAGGGGTACCAGGATGTGATGCCCCGCCTGACCGCTGAGGAGCTGTGCAACCTGACTATAACCTTGATTCATCAAGCTGACTACCTGCTCGGTCGGCTACTTAAGTTTCAGCAGGATCGCTTTCTGAAATAGGGTGGCATCCGTGAGCGCATGAGCAAAGAGCGTCGTGAGGCTAGACGGAAGGATAGTGATCGGAGTGATCGGAGCGATCGGAGTGATCGGAGGGTATCGGAGCTGATCGGAGCTGATCGGAGTGACCAGAGTGATCGGAGGTGATCGGAGTGATCAGAGTGGATCGGAGAGGATCAGAAAGGATCGGAGTGTATCGGAGCTGATCGGAGTGGGTGGTGGCTAGTGATGCGATGCTCTCGGATGCTTTCTGATGGCTCTGATGCTTTCCGATAGCTCCGATGCTTTCTGATGGCTCCGATACTCTCTCTCTCTCTCGATCCTCTCTAATTTTGTTACCTTTGTGGTGACGATCGAGGCGTCAAAAAAATGAGCGCGCTTCTGTCGACAAAACTTTTATACTTGATCTACTATACAGACTATGTCACAACCGACACAAGATGAGTCGTACCTCTTTTTGGTACGCGCCTATGGCGTGCAGGAGCTCGCCATCCGTTACTTCCCCGATGTTTTACCCGCTAGCGCTACGCGTCATCTGACACGTCTGATACGCGGTGATGGCGAACTCCTCGACAAGCTCACGCAGATAGGTTACAAGCGTGGCTGTCGTATCTACACGCCCGCCATGGTGCACCTGATCGTGCGCTACTTGGGTTTACCGCAGCACTATATATTTGCTGACGATTGACTTCAAGCGACCACAAATAAGACGATCTAAGAGCCACAAATAAGGCGACTGAAGTGCAGCAAATAAGACGATCAAAGTACCACAAATAAGACGATCTTGTTGTTTGTTTGATTCGTGTTTAGTATCTTTGCGACAGAAGATCGTTTGAATATGGTATCGTATTATAAAAGAACCTCTGATCGTGTGCTTCGGGAGCTCCTTGAAGCTTTTGGAGCAGTTCTGATCGAAGGGCCTAAGTGGTGTGGTAAAACAACGACAGCTTCTCAAGTCGCCAAAAGCATTATAAAGATGCAGGATACAGATATGAGAGCTGAATACCTCGCTACAGCTCAATCTAAGCCCTCTCTCTTGCTTAGAGGTGAGTCTCCACTCTTGATAGATGAGTGGCAAGATGCACCTATCCTATGGGATGCTATACGTACTCAAGTTGATGAGAGGGGACTCCCAGGTCAGTTTATCTTGACCGGCTCTAACACTGTAGATAAGTCTGAAATACTACACTCAGGTACTGGAAGAATAGCCAAGTTGCGAATGCTACCTATGAGTTTATGGGAATCTAGAGAGTCTACAGGGGAAGTTTCTTTGCAAAGGCTCTTTGATGACGCTGACTATGACATCGATGGCAAGAGGTCGATACTCTCCATAGAAGGACTTATATTCGCCGCATCTCGTGGCGGGTGGCCAGCCTCTTTATTTGCTCGATCGGAGAAAGCGCAACTGATGATTGCTAAAAACTATGTCAGTTCTTTATGTGACGAAGATATTTCTCGTATTGATGGGAAACAGCGGGATAGCAAGATCGCTGAGTCCTTGTTGAAATCCTATGCGCGAAATATTTCTACTATAGCGCAAAAGAAGACCTTATTGTCAGATGTCTCAGGGACAGGGGAATATGCCTTGTCAAAGGATACGTTTACTGATTACGAAAGGGCTTTCGAGCGTCTTTTTATTATTCAGAATATTGATGCGTGGAGTCCAGCGATACGAAGTAAAACAGCTATCAGAAGTACTCCCAAAAGAAGTTTTTGTGACCCATCTATTGCGGTGGCATCACTGGGCGTTTCCCCAGAGGCGATGTCTGTCCAGCTGAAAACATTTGGCTTCATCTTCGAGCAAATGTGTATCCGTGACTTGCGGGCATATACGATGGATCTAAATAGTCATGTCTCATACTATCGAGATCGTTATGGGCTAGAGGCGGATATTGTACTTCATCTTCAAGATGGCAGATATGCCTTGATAGAGTGTAAGCTTGGAAGTCGAGAGATAGACAAGGGAGCCGAGCATCTGCTTGAATTAGATAGGCTCATCAAGGAAAACAACAAACAAGAGGTACAAGTCCCCCTGAGGGAGCCAGATCTCTTGATTATCTTGACAGGTGGACAGATGGCTTATACTAGACCTGACGGCGTTAAAGTCATTCCTCTTGCTTGTTTGAAAGAGTGACAGCTTCTTGTCACCTATCTTTTCATTCATAACTTCACGAACTTACGTCTCGCGAGGCTCTGTAGGAGCTTAGCGAGACGTATCTTACTTAGCAAGACTGCGACAACGATACCGGCAGCTAAGCCGACAAGGAGTCCTACAAGCCAGTAGGAGCGGTGACGTGTGGGCTGGCGCTCGGTCAGCTTCGTCTCCTGCTGACGGCTCAGCTGCTGCGTGTCTCTCTCGAGCACATTCCGTTGCTGCACCACGCTATCTCGCTCCTTGACGACTAAGCGTCGAGCACGCAAGTAGCGTACGCGGGGTGGCTGCTGCTTACGGACGATCGCTGTCGAGTCGCTAGCTTGTGACGCTAGCAGCTGCCTCTCTAGTAGCGTGCTCGGCATGATCGTGTCTAGGAGGAGTAGCTCCCACTCCTCCAGGGTCGTGTCACGGAGGTGCTGCGCCTCACGGCTCACCGCCCGCTCGCTACGATGCTGCGACTGCTCATGTGACTGCTCTAGGGAGCGTTGTCGCTGTGAGCCACAGCTCAGGAGGAGGCAGGCGGTGAGGAGGAGTGCGGTGCGTTGTGCGTTATGACTCCGCATGGTACCTATACTTATAGTCAAGCCCGAGGAGTGCTCCCGCGAAGGTCATCACCTCACCATAAGCGACCAGCACGGAGCTGTCGATGACCCCCAGTGGGGGGACGGTGAATCCCGCCACCAGGAGCCCTATGCCAGCGATGGAGAGGGAGACAGCTAGGTATAGCTGCTTGTTTCCTTGGGGTCTTATCGTTTGTGCCATAGTGATAGGTACTCTTTGAAAGCGTCAAAGCAAGGACATGCCTTCATCCACTCGTGCGGCTCTATGACGCCGTTGTGGTTAAGGTCGGGGCTCAGGTCCCTGTGTCCTACGATTCGTGCGTTGGGATGGATCGCTATGAGAGCCTTCAGTAGCTTGCGCATGGCTGCGCGCTGCTCGGGGGTACGTGTGTCCCAGGGTGTGCCGTCGGGTCTCAGTCCACCCTCGTAGCATACGCCTAGGCTGCATCGGTTGTAGCCGATAGCGTGTGCCCCTGGCATGGAGGGTGGTCTCAAGGATTCGATAACGCCTGCGCGTGTGATGTAGAAGTGGTACCCAGCCATGGCGAAGCCTCTGGCGCGGTGGTCTTGGTCTAGCTGCCATGCGCTGTAAGTCATGTTGCTGCGCGTGGCGCTGCAGTGGATTACGATATACTTAATGTCGTTTGGTTTCATAGTTGTTGTTAGGAATCGGAGTAGATCAGAGTGATCGGAGCTGATCGGAGTGGATCGGAGTGGATCGGAGCTGATCGGAGGGGATCAGAGTGATCGGAGCTGATCGGAGTGGATCGGAGGGTATCGGAGTGGATCGGAGTGATCAGAGGTAGTGCTCCTAGTGGCACTAGGACGCTAGTACCACTAGGAACTAACCTCTAATCTCTAACTTCTAATCTCTAACTAGACGCCTATCTGGTCATTGCCTGTGTTAGAGCCGCCGCCCGTTTCGTTGCCTGTTGGGGGCGTCTGCGAGCCTGAACCTTCGCCCGTTTCGTTGCCCGGTTGGGTGGGGTCTGCTGATGGGTTGGATAGATCAGCCTTGAGGTATTTAGCGTATGTCATCTTGTGACGGATCTGCGCCCCTGGGACAAATATCACCCTATTGCCGTGTATCATCTCACGCTTGAACTCCTCGGGCTTGTCGCACGACTTGCTGCGCAGCGTGGCTCTAAATCGTCCCAGGTCGCCTAGCTCTACGATACGTCCATTGGCTAGCTCTATGGAGAGCAGCATGGAGACCGTGTTCATGACGCTGAGCACGTCTCCGACAGATATAGCGGAGATCTGTGCGACCATCTGAGCGATGTCTGCCTGTGAGGTGACGCCGTCGTAGCGAGCCTGTGCGTAGTACTTAGTTTCAGTGGAACCAGGGGTTACACCTTTTCGACTGATTTGTTGGACAGCATACTTGATTGCCATAGTAAATTGATTTTTTGAGTTGATGAAATTTAGTTTGTCTCCCTCGGAATCTGCGACTGCTACGTAGAGGATCTCCTATATATAATAGGTGTCATAGAGCGTGCCGGCGAAAGCTCTCAGAGGTGATCCTATCGATAGGCGTCGTAGAGCTCATTTTTCTCTAGTTACTCAGTCCCTATCGTGGAGCGAGTGGCAGTATCTCTGAGGAGACGATGCAAAGGTACGACAGCGGGGTAGGGGTGCCTGCTGTCAATATCCCCGAGCATCTCTCTCGTGACCTTAGCGGATGGTACACGCCCTGTAAGGTATCGACGGCTAGATGGACGGACGCGCTTGTAACATAGATGGCAGGGCGCGAAGGACACTGCGTAACGGTCTCTATTTATGTGCGATACGGCGGATGTGTCAGACCGTTGAGACGTCTGATCGGTGGGGCAGAACGTATGTGACGAAAAAAAGTTGCTCGAAACGCTTGCATTGTTCAGAAAAAGTTGTACCTTTGCATCACGGTTCAGGAAGGAAGACCCAGATGGGCTCCAGAATGAAGCTTGACTTCGTAGCTCAGTTGGTAGAGCAACTGACTCTTAATCAGTGGGTCGAGGGTTCGAGCCCCTCCGAGGTCACAGCGGATCATAGTTTTAAGTAGAGAAGCCTCTTGCATGACGCAAGGGGCTTTTTTTTGGATCGGAGTTGGTCGGAGGGTATCGGAGTGATCGGAGTGGATCGGAGGGTATCGGAGCGATCGGAGTGGATCGGAGTGATCGGAGGGGATCGGAGTGATCGGAGGGGATCGGAGGGGATCGGAGTGATCGGAGGGGATCGGAGTGGATCGGAGTGGATTGGAGTGATCGGAGCTGATCGGAGTGATCGGAGCTGATCGGAGGGTATCGGAGTGGATTTAGAGATTAGAGATTAGAGGTTAGAGATTAGGGATCGGAGGGGGGCGGAGTGATGTCACATCGTTACACGTTGGGGGGATCGTTTGCGCCGAATAGTGTATCTTTGTGGGGAGGATCCACGGCTGTGCCGTTGGGTCCGAAGCAGCGATATGCTGCGTGCTTTTTGCCTCTTTACATCTCATGCTCAGTCTCATGAATCAAACTCCCGACACTCCCCATAGTTCCTCGGCAGGGACACGTATGTACGTGCCGCTGCACGTTCACTCGCACTACTCTATACTAGATGGTATGGCACCCGTCGAGAAGCTTCTCGACAAGGCGGTCGCTTGCGGTATGCCGGGCATTGCACTCACAGATCATGGTGCTATGTATGGCATCAAGAACTTTACCAACTATGCGAACGATAAGATCAACGGCGACAAGCTCGCCCAGATCAAGTCGCTCCGCAAGCAGATCAAAGAGCTAGAAGCTGATGCGTCCAACGCTGAGGAGGTGGCGCGCATCGAAGGGGAGATCAAGACGATCGAGCAGAGTCTCTTCAAGGCGATCGTAGGCTGCGAAGTGTACGTAGCACGCCGATCACTCGAGCTGAAGGACAAAGATGCCAAAGATCCCGACAACCCCACCCGTAGCATAGACCGCAGCGGCTACCACCTAATCCTCCTCGCCAAAAACCTCCAGGGCTACCGCAACCTCATCAAGATGGTCTCGATAGCGTGGGAGCATGGCGAGTACTACAAGCCGCGTATCGACAAGAAGCTGCTAGCGGAGCATCATGAGGGGCTCATCGCCTCCAGTGCTTGCCTTGGTGGCGAGATAGCGCAGCATATCCTGCATGGTCGTCTCGACGAGGCGCGTCAGACGGCTCTGTGGTACAAGGAGACCTTTGGCGAAGACTACTATCTAGAGATCATGCTTCACCCGAATAGCGATTCGGCGAGTGGTCAAGAGACCTACCGCAAGCAGCTGCAGGTGGCTCAAGAGGTGATCAAGATGGGTCAGGAGCTGGGCATCAAGGTCATTGCGACGAATGACACCCACTTCCTGAACGAGGAAGATGCCGAGGCGCACGATCACCTGATCTGCATGACGACCAATTCGCCGATCTCGGATCCCAACCGTATGCGCTACACCAAGCAGGAGTGGCTCAAAACACCCGAGGAGATGACAGCACTCTTTGCCGATTACCCCGACGTGCTGGAAAACACGCTAGAGGTGTGCAACAAGGTGGAGTACTACAGCATCGACCACGCCCCGCTGATGCCTCACTTCGAGCTACCCGAGGGCTTTACCAGTGAAGACGACTATCTGCGCCACCTCACCTACGAGGGAGCCAAGAAGCGCTACGGAGACCCTGTTCCCCCGGAGGTACAGGAGCGCATCGACATGGAGCTGGGCGTGATACAGAACATGGGCTTCCCGGGTTACTTCCTCGTTGTGCAGGACTTCATCGCAGCTGCCCGAAAGTTAGGAGTGCGCGTAGGGCCAGGACGTGGTTCGGCAGCAGGCTCTGCGGTCGCTTACTGTCTGTCGATCACGCAGATTGAGCCGATTAAGTATGGCTTGCTCTTCGAGCGTTTTCTGAACCCCGACCGTATCTCCATGCCCGATATCGACATTGACTTCGACGATAAGAATCGCTGGCGTGTCCTCGAGTGGGTGACTAATAAGTATGGCCGCGATCATGTCTCCAACATCATCACGCTCACGACGATGGCTACCAAGGGCGCGATCAAAGGAGTGGCACGCGTCGAGGAGCTGCCTCTAGATCAAGCTAATAGGCTCTGCAAGCTGATCCCCGATAGAGCCCCCGAGGGGGTCAAGCACCTCAACATAGAGTGGATGGTGCAGAACAACCAAGAGTTTCGCGAGGCGTCAGTCAGCCAGAACGAGCAGCTCGCCAATACGATCCGCTATGCTCGTCAGCTAGAGGGTACAGCCAGCACTACGGGTGTACATGCCTGCGGCGTCATCATCAGCGGGCCTCCTGTCAGCGATGTGGTACCGCTCTCGACCGCCATCGACCCAGACACCAACGAGCGCAAGCTGGTGGCGCAGTATGAGGGCAAGGTGATCGAGCCTACGGGACTGATCAAGATGGACTTCCTCGGTCTGCAGACCCTCAGCATCATCAACGATGCCTTGCAAAACATCAAGATGTGCTACGGCATCGACCTAGACATAGACACGATCCCTGTCGACGACCCCAAGACCTTCGAGCTCTACTCACGCGGCGACACCGTCGGCACCTTCCAGTTCGAGAGCACCGGCATGCGCAAGTACCTGCAGCAGCTTGAGCCGACCGAGTTTAAGGATCTAGTGGCTATGAATGCGCTCTACCGCCCAGGACCTATGGACAATATCCCCACCTTTATCGAGCGCAAGCATGGTCGTCAGGAGATCACCTACGACCTGCCCGAGATGGAGCCTTACCTCAAGGACACCTACGGCATCACCGTCTATCAGGAGCAGGTGATGATCCTCTCTCGT
>QWCK01006936.1_pt2 | contig 16284 bp, 21 predicted proteins | sample 1972571 | NCBI WGS metagenome assembly QWCK01 (sample SAMN09866710, study PRJNA288562) | Human gut metagenome isolate term2_stool, whole genome shotgun sequencing... | isolation source: gut | host: Homo sapiens | place: USA: California
ACTTCCGGATTCTTGGCTAGGACTTCAAAGCGTTGTACCTGTTTAGGGTGAAAACCTAATTCTTTGATGCGCTCGGCTTTCGGTTTTTCTTGTGGTGATTGGACACCGCTGTCCATTTGCCACTTTTCGCTATCGTCGCTTTGTGTTTCTTTTGGCGATTGGACACCGCTGTCCGTTTGCCACTGATTACCCTTGAAGCTGTTATTTTTTGGCAATTTCAGCGTAAATTCGCCGATCTTGCGTTCCGCGTCGAGTAGTGCGCCGCTCAACATTTGCGCCTCCGCCAACTTCTGTTCGCGTACGCCTTTAGCTAGCGTTAAGCGGTCAATCGCGCTGATCTCTGCTCGTACCGATTTAAGCTTTTCTCGCCCAAAGAGTACGAATTTCGCCAAGTCTTCAATCTTTGCGGGCAAGCCGGAGAACTCTTTAACAGCTAACTCGTTCATGCTTCGCCTCCTTTTACTTCGTTCTGGTACTCTGTTTCTGCCGCGATTAATGAATTTAGCGGAACGCCATAGCATTTAGCCATACACATTAGCGTGCTCAACTTAATTTCATTCTGTCGCGCCCCCTTTTCGATGTTTGATAGGTAGTTTTGCGAAATCCGTAATTTAGTTGCCGCCTGTGTCTGTGTAAATCCGGCGCGCTTGCGAATTTTTCTAAGATACTCACGCAACATTTGCCACCTCCTCCCTGCTGGTTATCTCAATCTGTGATTAGTATATCTTGTTTCGGGATACAAGTCAATACTAATTTTGAGATAAGCTTGACGATTATCTCTTTTTGTGATAACATGTAGTTACTAAATCAATTTTGGAGGGTAAAATGAAAATACGGCAACTGCGCCAAATCTTAAATCTAGGCCAAAAAGAATTTGCAGAAAGTATAGGCATAGCGCAGAACTCATTAAGTAATTACGAAACCGGTAAGCGCACACCCTCGCCCGAAATCCTTAAAAAAATATCCCCAAAATATAACGTTCCGGCTGACTATCTTTTAGATAATGACTGGATTGCAGACGATAGAATTGCTTCCGCGTTAAAAGAGGAGCGCGAATTGCGGGGGCTTTCTATCTCTGACGTCTCTGCGGATTCTGGGATCCCGTCTGCAGATCTTCAAGCCTATGAAAACAACACCGCCCCAATCAACGATTATTTATTTCGGAGAATCTGCTACCTGGTATATGGGAAGTCCACGGCAGAGTTTTTAGTGGATCATGATTTATACGACGAATATATCCCCGAGCACTTCAACGGTGACGTAGATGCATATGAGGCTTTCAAGGACGCCTCAAGGCACGATCAAGGTCATGAAAAAATCAAGCGCGCCCATCAATACAACCACCCCGATATATTTGTCCCGAAATTAAAAAAAGTCCCCTTATTGGGGACTACTGCAGCCGGCGAACCGATATTGTCAGATGAACATTTTGAAGGCTATGTCGGGACAACGGCAAACGCCGATTTTTGCTTGCGCGTTATCGGCGACAGTATGGTCGGCATAGGAATTTATGACGGCGACATCGTTTTTGTTAAGTCGCAAAATGAGGCGGAATCCGGCCAAGTGGTAGTCGTGCGCATCGACGGCGACGCCGTTACTCTTAAACGTTTCTATCGCCATGCCGGAAGCGTTATTTTGCAGTCAGAAAACCCCGCCTATCCGCCTATGATATTCAACGCCAATAACTGTGACGAATTCCGTATATTAGGTATTGCCATCATCAAACAGAGCATTATTATATAAATTAAAAGCGGGGCGAAGGGGGGTATGTAGCATGAACCGGGAATCATTTTTACGAAATTTAATTTCGGAGCAGTGGACATTGAAAGAATTTGCTGAGTATATTCAGATGCCATATTCAACACTTTTATCAATATTAAAAAATGTAGGCGGCGCATCAGTTAACAACGCCAAGAAGATTTGCGACGGGCTGGGCCTCTCATTGGACGCGCTCGACTCCCCCGACACGGGCGATGTCTTGGTTAACTTCCACGTACCGCGGGGCCTTACACAAAAAGAGCACGAATTATTTCAACGCGCTCTTAGCTCGTTTGTTGCAGGCGAAAGAGAAAAAGATGACTGATTTATCTGTTGCTAGCGCAACAATTCTACATAGCCCCTCAAGCAATAAATTTACATAAATTAAAAGCGGAGCGCTGGTAACGCTCCGCAGAGAGACGCGCCCACCGTGGCATTAGGAGATGCAGAAACACGGCGACGCGGACAGAAACACGCCCGAAATGGGCTGTTTTCTGCATATTTAATTATATCATAATAAGGAGGACGCGTCGGCGCGTATCTGTGACGATGGGCAAAAAGACGAATGCGACCATGAAATGGGCAACCGCCGAATTACAAAAGAAGATTGATGAGGCGCAAGAAACGAAAACGGGGAAAAATATAACGCTTGCGGAGTTGTTAAAAGAGTGTGCGGAGTACCGCGCCCCTGATGTTAGACCGTCAACACGGCGCGCGCATGCGGATTCGATTAAGCGGCTTGTTAAGATATTTCCGGATGGTCTTTTAATATCAGCCATTACCCTGCCCGTTGTGCAAAGGTCTTTTCTTAAAATGCGCGACCTGTCCGGCGTCACTGTCAGCATGACCACCTCATTTTTTAAGCAGTCCATGAAGTACGCTAAGCGAATGAAATATATTAAAGACATAAGTTTTATCCATGAGATGACGGTTTCCGGACGCGCTAAAACCGTTGACGATGTAAAGCGCGCGCGCGAAAAGTTTTTGACACGCGAAGAGCTGGCGGAAGTCCTTCAAAAAGTACACGAAATAAAGCCGAGATACGCCCTCATGCTTGAATTTATAGCGCTTACCGGCTTACGCGCCGGCGAATGTTCCGGTTTGCGTTATCAAGACTTTGACGGACAAAACATTGATATTAACGGCACGATCACCCACTCCATCCCGTTTTCTGCCAAAGAAATAAAAACGCCGCCGAAAACACTGTCATCTTTCCGGACGGTAGCGCTCAACAGTCGCGCTATTGAAATTTTGAACCAGATCCGGATTGAAAACATGAAGTCGGCGGCCGCATGGGGTAAACGAAAATACACGGAAAAAGGCTACTTTTTTACATCGTCGACGGGCAACCCTATCCGCTTTTCCGACATAAACCACACGCTTCGCTCGCTTAAATTGCCACGCCACATCACGACGCACGTGTTCAGGCATACGCATATATTTTTACTTGCCGAATTAGGCGTTCCGCTTAAAACGATTATGGAACGCGTCGGGCATATCAATCCGAAAACGACGCTTGCCGTTTATTCGCATGCAAGCGAAAAAATGCACCGAGACGCCGCCGACAAACTCGACGAGATATCCATGTGACCGTGGGGGAACAATGGGGGAAAATTATTAAGCGGAAACGAAAACGACACGGCGGAAGTAAAAATAAAAAAGCCCACAACGGCGGGCATTGTAGCGATTATACGACTTGTACGGCGGCAATAAAAACGGTAGTGTTTATATATTAAATATATAAAACACAGGCAAAAGAACGCCCACAAATAGGCGTTTGTTGCGTGTAGCATATTTCCATGGGGGAAAATTGGGGGAAAATTATTTCAAATCCAGCCGACAACGATAGGCTTTATGCGTCATAACGCAATCGTTAAAAAGTTTTTTGAAAAATCTTTCATTTTCTTTGCTTTTTCGCTTGACAAGTCATAACGACTGCGTTATAATATAATCAGAAAGCGGGGAGAGAGACCCGCCAAGGTTAAAAATTTAGGAGGAACAAAAAATGACTACTATTGAAATCAACAACAACATGACCGAGCAGGAAGAAAACGCCGTTTGGTTTAACTACCGCCCAGACTTCAAAATGATTGACGATAACACCGGAATGATCGGCGACTACGCGATTATTAAATTTAACGAAAGAGATCCACAAGTTTTTGACGATGAAAAAGAACGCGCCGCGGAGATCTGCGACTGCTACACAAACATGGAAATTATGCAGGCGTTAGTACTTATGATCCACAGAGGAGAGAGTGAACTTTATAGGCTGCCGAAATATATAGCAGAATTTAACCGCATGGGTGAATATGACCGCCCGATGGACTTTTACCCCTTTATCAAAAGTGAGGACGAAATGCGCGAATACTTATACGATGAATGGATCAATGATGAGGGTGAAAACACAACGCAAGCAGTTAACGAGTATATCGAAAGCCTTGGCGATAAGTACGAATATACCCGCATCGGCGCGCTTATCTGGAATTACTAAAGGAGCGGGCAATGTTAATCGATGAAGTATTAACGGCTAAAGAAGCGGAGGATCGCTGGAAATTAGCGTCGGGACAGATCCGGCAATTAATCTTTCAAACGCCGGATAGGTTTATAAAAGGCGAAGTCAGAAAATCAAGCAGTATCTGGCTAATCACTAGAGACGCCATGGTGCGCCATTTCGGAAAAGAACCGGAACAATAAAAAAGCGGAGCAGGAAAAAATCCTGCTCCTTTTTTATTGCAATTCGTTTATAATTGCCCGTTCGCTTTCGCTTAACTCGAAAACGTGCGCCCGTTCTGCCGCCGCCCGTTCTGCCGCCGCCCGTTCTGCCGCCGCCCGTTCTGCCGTATATTCCTTTTTTTATTGGCCTTTGCGCATCCAGGCGCCGGATCATGTGGCCGCCGTTTTTTGGGATCGTTATTGTTATTCCTGCTTTTGCAAGTTTTTTTAAGCGACTAGCCGTTACCACTTCACTTGGATATGTGTATTTTGGCAAGCTTGCCTTTTCGCTTTCTTGTATTTCTTTTATTTTCCGGTCTAAGTCCGGCGCCGTTCGCGCCATGTTTGCATCGTCTAAATTAGTCAGAAAGCACGTCGGCACATTTGCGCCGTTTTCGTAAATAATACGAATATCAATGGCTATGCCCGTTATTTCTGGCCGCTTTGCCATGGTACTGAAAAAGGTTAGCCCCGGACAAAATAAAAAGAACGGAATGCTCCGCTCTTGATAAAAATCTATAATTTTACTGATAAGGGAAAACGGCGGATTATCCACCACCACCGCCCCGTCGCTATAGTCGTAATTTTCATAATCACCGCCGGGATAAAACGGCCGCACGATTTTAGCCCCATTTATTCCGTACTCTTTTACCGCCCACTCCTTGACCGCATCATAAACAGCCGGCGGAGTATAACAGTCGTCCGTCGTTTTCTTTGGCTCAAACTTCTTTACAAATTCGTCGTACGTTTCGCCCGTTCTGGCGTTTCGCAATTCGTCTGCCACTCTTCCACCCCTTTTTGATTTCGCACATCGTTAAATCAAACGCTACTTAACCGCCGCCGCAATAACAGCGGCTACCGCTATGATCTGCCACGCTCTTTTTTTTCGCTCAAGACTAGTTCGCTTTTTCAGCTCTTCTTTCTTCCACCGAATTAACGACTGCTCGGACTCTTTCAAGGCTTTTTCTGTCCGCGTCAAGGATTCCTTCTGCTCTGTCTGCAATGCTTTCAACCGTTCCAACTCCGCTTTCAATTCGCTGTTGCTGGTGTTCAATCCGCCCGACGCTGCTTTCAATTCGTTGATTAAGCTCTCCCGCTCGTTCGTTCTCTGTTCTAGCGCGTTCAATTCTGACGTTAGTGTCCGCCATTCCTCCGCCGTCAATGTCACCGGCGCCGCCTTCGCTGAATAACCACCAAACAAAAAAGCCGCCAATAATAGCGGCAACAAGAATAATAGCAATCTTCGCTTTAGCAATCGTTCTCACCCCTTTTATAGTATGTGCAATTTATTCACATACCATATATAGAAAACAAGTTGAATTTGCCATATGTCAGATTTTACCGCCTTTATGAAATAAGGGATCTCTTTATTTCATGTTTTAGCGATTTTATGACATAAGCAATTATTCTAACTTCGTGAAAATGCTACTTTTTACGAAGTTCAGTGTTTTAGCTTCGTGAAAACACCGATTTTTACGAAGTTCAACGTTTCCAAATTAAAAGGGACTTGCGTATTTTCATAGGCAAGTCCCCGCAGCGCTCCCGTAGGATTGCCGCTGTTCAATTACATTATAACATCGGCACGCTTATTTTTCAGATATTTCCATTTTGGCAATAACTGCCGTCACTACCTAGGAAAAAACCGCTGTTTTTTCCTAGTGACACTCGCCACCTATGAAAAAACACATGATTTTTCATACATCGTACTTTTGTTGCCCATTCGCTTAAAAACGTCACCAAAATAGGCGTGTTTTACAGGCTTTTATTCATCGCTTGGCATAATCAGTCACGCCGCGCGCAATTGCCGCAGAAAAGGCGTTTAACTGCGTTTTCAGAAGTTCGAGGTCGTTTGCGTTGTCGATGAACGCCAATTCGATTAAAACGGCTGGCGCATTGGTTCCGTTCAGCACCCAAAGGCGGTCTCTTTGCTTGATTCCACGGTCAAGAGTATCAATCGAATTAATAATCTGAGTTTGAATACACTCCGCTAATACTTTTCCTGCCTCCGACTTGTAAAGCGTCTCTGTGCCTCTTGCCATCGTGTTAAACGCGTTACAGTGAATTGACACAAAAACGTCCGCTTCCCACGCGTTGGAAGTTTCGCATATTTCGCTTAAACTGTCCGACTGGAGCATAGCGGATTTGCAACCGGCGGCAATTAGATAATCCCTCAACTGCTCGCCGCAGGTTAAAGCATAATCGCATTCGCGATCACCCGTTACCGGATTGACCGCACCCGGATCCGGCACGCCATTCGGAGCGTGACCCGGATTAATAAATACTTTCATCGTTCATTCTCTCCTTTCACATTTTTATTTTCTTCTCGACTTTATCTTTCACGAGATCCAAAAAACGCCCCATTGCCACGTTACCGCCGTCTCTCATGTTTTCCAAAATAGATAAAAACTCTGATGCGCCAAGGTACATCCATACGAGATTAACGGCGAAACCAGCCCCCGTCATGAAGTCCCAACAAAAGCCAGCCGCCGTGGCTATCGTGTACGTTACGACTTTGTAGGTGAAACCTTTGCGACAAAAGCGTGACGCGATACGCCCTTCGGCGAATGCTACCGGAATAAATATCCACTTATCAAATCCGGATATGTTCTCCGGCTTCGCCCCTTTTTCAATGAGCATTTGATATGTGATCGCGCTCCATTTAGTAGTGAGATCGATCAGTACTAATAAAATAAACACGCCCAGCACTTGAACGTGTTTTAAGTGAATCAACCAAATAGCGCCGCTACCTAAGGCGGAAAAAAAGGACTTCACCCACCAAGCGTCGGCGAGCTTCGTCATCGCCTCCGATACGCCCTGAATTATTTCGTTTAGCTCTTTAACCATAAATTTCGCCCCATTAAAAAAGCACCCTAGAAAGGTGCTAATACACATTAACCCACGACATAGTGTTCCAGTCGACTTTTTTCGTTTTATCTGAATTGTAAACGGTTGCCGTTGTAGGAATTTTAACACCTCCAGTCGGCACCCAATTTTCGGACAGAATAACCGTTCGCAAGGATCTGCACTCATCAAATACGAAGTTATCCATGTCAGCACATTTAGGAATAGAGACTGCAACAAGTCGAATGCAGCCGTGAAACGCCCAGCTTGCGATCTTCGTACACTCGGGAAGTGATATTTCCGTAAGGTTTGAGCATTGGGAAAACGCGTCATTCGCTAATGTTATACAAGCGGGTAATGATACGCTTTTTAATTGACTACAACCGCAAAACGCTTTAGTGCCGACATATTCGCAATTCGGAGCGGCCGCCCCGGTTATTTGAGCGTAATTATAAAGTGCCCTTTCTTCAATTTGCGTCACACTTGCGGGGAACTCAAGGTTTTCCGGCTTATTCAATTTATATTTTTCCGCAATATATTGTGTGACGATTTGAATGCCGTTCGGGAAACAGTATTTTTTGAATAAAACGGGGACTTTTTCTGTGTGCGTTCTGCCCGCATAATCCACCCATTGAATAGTAACTTCCGCTGCATTTGGATCAGGAACAGCGGGCAATCGCCACCGCCCATCACTATCGGATATTGCGGTTTTTCCATTAAACATGATTTTTACGTTCGGTGGCGCAGTCCCCGTCATTTCCGTTGCTCCATCTCCTATAGTGTCGACTCTAATCGGCGGCAATGTAACAACCGGAAAAACGCTTTCCAAGCCGCGGAAATTATCCATGTCATAATTGCGCTCTTTTAACCATTGATAAAAAGATTCGACACTTGCGCCGCTTTTAAGTTGATACCGCGCATCGCTTTCCGCCCTCGTGTAGATATCCGTTTGCCCAGGCTCGCCCGGCGGGCCTTGCGGACCTTGTTCGCCCTGCGGGCCTTTCGGTCCTTGCGCCCCACGTTCGCCTTTATCTCCCTTTACTCGACCTAAAAGTATTCTCACAGGATCACCCCCTAAACGACTTCATAATAAAGGTTGCCGTCGCTATCCAAAGTAAAAGTGACCTGCGGAGCGTCGCCCTTATCGCCTTTCACGCCCTGCTCGCCTTTCGGACCAGCCGGGCCTTGCGGACCTCGTTCACCAGCCGGACCTTGCGCGCCGTCATTGCCCGCCGGGCCTTGAATGCCTTGTTTACCCTGCTCACCTCGCGGGCCTTGAATACCCGTCGCGCCGCTTAAGTCGGTTAAAAATGTATAAGCAGTCTTACCTTTGGCGTACATTTTCGAGTTATCGGGATCATCAACATTTTTTGTTGAAATTAAAACAATATCGCCCTCTTCTAAGCCGTCACTCGTAAACGCCGCGTTCATTTCGCTTACGCTTGAATAGACTTTCGAAAAGCGGAACGGCTTACCCGGATCACCTTTAACGCCTTGAATACCTTGCTTACCGTCTTTACCCGCCAGACCTTGTAGTCCGCGTTCGCCTTGCTGGCCTCGTTCACCTTGTGGCCCCGGATCGCCTTGCGGGCCTCTGTCACCTTTCGGTCCGGTCTCGCCTTTCGGTCCCGGTATGCCTTGAATACCCTGCAGTCCTTGTGGGCCCTGATCGCCCTTGTCGCCTTTCGGGCCTTTAATGTTACCTAAATGTTTTCTCGCCATTTTTTACGCCTCCTCAATACTCATCTACGTATAAGTCGCCGCTTTTTTCTAAATAAAATTCAGGAGTTTTGCCGATCGGCCCTTGTGGTCCTGCCGGTCCTTGTGGTCCTTGCGGCCCCTGCGGCCCCTGCGGCCCCCGTTCACCTTTCGCGCCTTTTTCGCCAAGACCCATAACCAGCGGGCGAGTAAGGTCAACGTCAGCCGTTATCTTTTCGCTTAAAATATCGCCCATAATGACCCCCCTCTTTAATCTCTGCCGAGTGCAATCCAGTTTCCGCTAGGACCTGGATTATTATCGCCGCTGTATTGAACCGTAAAGTTGTAGGTCGAAAAACGCACTACATGAAAGGTGCCGTTATCTTGCGGATATACGGGATCTCCAGACGGGCAAGCAATGACTGTAAAAACAGACGAAAAACTGCGAGGGAATGATACCGTTGCTTTTCCTTGATACTCAACTTGCGGAATTTCGCCCCATTGAATAAGAAAGCCGCCCGGCTGTTTAGCATATCCGCCCGACCACCCAGCATAAATATCGAAATCATCTTCATAAACAACCCCAGACGGTAACCGCTCTTTATCAAATCGACCATTATAGCCAAGCGTCGCGATCTTGCTTTGCGTCGTGCCGATCCGGCTATTAGGGATAAAATCAAGCGCCGCCCGTGATCGCCTTAATTCGGTTCGCCAAGCCGTCTAAAAGTCCACGGATCGTGCCGTTGTTGCCTTTCGGCGCCGCTGTATCGTTTACGTTGTGCGCCATTACTTGGTGCGCTTTCGGATTGCCGTCATGGTCGCCGATGGAAGTCGTAACGATGACGCGCGCTTGCTCTTCCGTAATACCGAGTTGGATAGTCGGCGTGACGGTTACATTTTCCGCGCCCGTGTAAGCCAAAATAACGTCGACGCGCAAGACCTTATACTGCGACGACTGCGCGGGGATATTTTCCAGCGTGTCGCTTTCCACCACCGCGTACGGTGTTTTAACTTCCGCGCCAGCGTCAAGTCGGGCAAACAAAGCAATTCGATTGAACGTTTGTTCACTCTGCGCGCCTTTGTTGTCGATTTGAAGCGTGACGATAACCGCTTTATTCTTTTGCTTTACGCCCGCAATATCGAACGTCACGGGCATTGTATCGAGCGTTAAATCATCGCCCGTGCCGCCTTTTGCTGCGTAAATATCAATGCTTTTATTAGCCGCCACCGCCTCCGCGTTTAGCTTTAAGCCGTCATCGGTGACGCGCGTTTTACTCCAGTTAGCCATATTAGCCCCCTATCGTGATGTACTCGTATGTAATAGCTCAGCCACTCTGCATAATTGTCATGGTCAACGCTTACCGTCACCACGCCAACGCCGAATGTGGCGTTTAACATTTTTTGAAAGTTACGGATCGTATATGGTAACTGCGCGTTAATTTTCGCTAAAATCTGCTGCCGCCGTTCCTCAAGCGTCGCCCCGACGGCGGGCGTTAGTTTCAGCATTTCCTCCCACCGCCGAGCGCCGCGTTCGTCAATGTCCAAAACGAACGTATTCAGTGCGTTACCAACTAAATTTTGAATAACGATGTCAAGCTCCGGCTCGACTACATCAGCGTAGGCGATAAACTCCGCCGCATTAGCGAGTACGTCGGGGAAGTATCGGCGAATACACGCCGCCCGTAAATCAAGCGACTTTCGAAGCGTATCAGCCATAATTTACCGCCCCCAAAACGGCGAGTTCATCGGTGCCGAGCTCAAGGTTGCGCGTCGACCCGTTTAGCGTCGTGCCCTCAACGTCAAGCACGCCGGCAACGTCTAAAATCGCGCTCTCAATGTGGGCGATACGAACGACTAAACCCGTATTTTCAAAGCGTTTGGTCGTGACCGTTTGAGTGTTGCGCCAACCCTTATTTAATACCGCCAAATAGTCGCGGATAGCACTTTCAACCGCCGGCTTTAAGTCCTCAAGCGTCACCCCGTCGCGCGGGGATATTTTAAGATTGACGTTGATCGCCTTATCCGTCGTTCCTACGACCGTTACATAATGCCCAATAGGCGCAATGCCAACGCCTTTTTGCCGGTACGGCTCGGGATCGACCGCCTCTTGAACTTGCGCGATAAATTCCGCTGTTGGTGTTTTTTGTTCGCTTGTACAGAAAACAACTTTAACCGTGCCGCCACCGTTCCAAACCGGATATACTTTAACGCCGCCAACGCCCGAGATCGCGCCGACCTTTTCTTTGTAATCCGAAATGTTGCCGCCGGAAAACCTCCGTGTCCTCATCATCAACGGCGGGCACGGTTACCTCTGTGATCTCCGCGATACGTAAGCCCATGTTGAAGTCAATCGGAATCAATCGCCCGTCTTGCCGGTTACCATCACGCCCCGCTGTTTCGCATTCGAGCAACATGTAACCGTCTTTTTTAACCTCAATAACTTTGTAATTCAAATCTTCACACGAAAAGCGAGCCCCCACCGCGACCCGCGCCGTGATCGGCTCATATCTGCCTTTAACGACGGCTTTCGTCGCTTTGTGTGGAATAACGCCGCGTTCTTTCGCGCGCTCAATCAGAAATTCCCTGTCCGCCGTGTCCGCGAACGTGTTTTTCAAGTAGTAATCAAGCGCCGCGTACAATAGCTCAATTTCAATCGAAACGGGCGCCGTCGCGTCAAAAATGATACTGCCTTCCCGTTTATCAATACCCGCTTTTACCGCGTCTAACATGCGTTTTCTAACGGTTTCAGCCGTTTGTTTCTCATACACCCACGCTCACCTCTCTCTCCGCGTCAAATGCGCCGTAAATCGTATGTACGACGAATTTCGCCGTAACGTTACCCGCTTTATCATGTTTCAGGTCGAAACGGTCAACATCGGTGATCCGGTCATCTACCATTAACGCCTCCCGAATGCGTCGGGGGATCTCCGGCAATACGTAAGGTAAGGGCAAGCCGAATAAACCCGTTAATTCATGACCGTAATCGGGCGAGTAAATAATGTGCTTGTAGCGCTCCGTATTCAGAATTTTATACACGGCTTGCTTGACCGCCTCGACTTCATCGGTCAATGCGCCGTCGACCCGCTCCGCCTCGATCTGCATGCGATACGTTGCATGAGGGGGCGTAGCGTCAATGCCGCGCGCGACTGATATGTTGTTAAATTCGTCAGGTAAAAGCCCCATTATGACCACTCTCCCGTCAGTTCCGCATGCTCCGCGACGCGGCAAAGAACGTAAAACAGCTGTCCGCCGGCTTGCCGCAACATGATCACCTTTTCGCCGTTTTTCAGCTTATTATGTACGGTGATTTTCTTTCTGCCCCGGTACGCGTGCGCGTGGCTTTCATATGACGCGTCACCGCTGCCGCCGCCTTTCGTTTCCGTCATATGAGATACCGAAATATCCACCTCGTAATCGCGCACCATGTCGGAAAGCAGAATAAAATCAGCGTCTAACGTTCTTTTATCGTCAATCTTTATCTCAAGCGGATCATCAGATGTAACCACGCCGAAAACGAGATCCGACGGCTTGCCCGCCGCCGTGGTCTGTGCGACCATTGCCCGGATTAAGTTGGCGGGGCTTTCATTCAGCATTAATAACGCCCCCTCTCAACGTTAAATTCATTTGATGGTCACGATGATAAAAACTGTGCGTTACTTTCGTTACTAGCATTTTTTGAGCAATTTCCACGTCGCCGAGCTCCAGAGATACAGCAATCAGAGATCCGGCGCGTACGCGGATATCACCCGCTGCGCCGTCGATGGATAATTTCCGCCGGACGACGTTATGCTGCGCGAGCAGTTGCCTTGCGAGTTCCTGCGGACTTTGCGCGTTTCGATCCAGCTTTTCGTACATCTGCAATACGCCCCATTGCTTTTTTGCGTCGGATTGCGCGAACTCGTCAGGTGTCATCGGCGCGTAAAAGGCTTTATGCTCTCCGCTTTCTTTGTCCTCCGTGACCAGCTTAACCAAGTTATACGTGTCATTGTCGATACCGCTTTCATAGGCGAAATTCTGCGCCGTTCTGTTGTTGACCAGGATCGGCACCCACAACGCCGACGGCTCTTTTAGCGTCAGCTTTCCGAAGTCGTCGAAAAGTACAAATAGCTTTTTTGTATGCATCATCGTTATGTCTAGCGCCGTCTGGATCATATCGGCAAGCGTGACGTTATCCTCTGTCCGCTTGTCAATTACAAAGTCCGTATCGGATATGTCGCCGACTTTCAGTTGAAAGTCCTCCGCAAGCATCGTGATCAATTCGCTTGCTTTTTTGCCTTTATACGTAATGCTGTCCTTATTTTTCAAATAGCGCAGTTGGTCGTACGCCGTGACCTCGATGTGTTGTTCCCGGTTGCGCCGCTTTTTGAATACATATCCAAAAAAACACGGTGCGCCGTCTACTACCAGCTGCACCGTGTCGCCTTCTTTGAAATCCAATATTTCGTCTTTGTGCGCCGAAAAAACAAGTTTCCCGGGCGCTCCGGTTAATTCGAGCGACAACTCCGCTCCGTCAAGCACGGCGGGGGCAAAGTACTTGTCGGCTTCTTTGTTATGAATGATGATTTTGAAGCTATCCAAGTTTAACCACCTTACCCCTCAGATTTTTTGCGAGCGGATTTTCAAGCCCGCTCCGTTTCGCCGCCGCTCTCCAGTCGAGCGTGCCGTTCCCGACCCCTTTCACCGTTTCGAGCACCGATAATTGATTAGTAATCTTTACCGCTGCCGGAAACTTCTCATCGGGCGTGTAACGCCGCTCTTTTACCTTTAGCGTCTCCTTGCCGTCTTTATCCTTGACGACCTCGACCTCCTGCGTTCCAAAAGGAACGTATTCACGCAGTTTAATTGCTACTTCAATATCCGTCGCGTTATTGGCGTTTTCCGAAATCGTGTAATCCTCGATCGTCGTCAGCATGTTAGTGTTCCACAACATCGAGCCGTCAAAATTCATGCGAGTAACAATAAATCTCATCGGATTCACGTTTTCTTTCGCGTCTTTGATCGCGTCTAAAAACGTCGCCGCCGGCTTGTACGAAAATGAATTTCCGAAAAACCGAGTCGTATTTTTGCCGTTGATCGTCGTATCAATCGCCGTCGGCGCAACGGGAAGAAGGGTCTCACCTAAATAGAAATAGTAGCTCATTGCAGAACTCCCTCCGCTCCCGTTTCCAGCGCCTCCGCGATATTTTCACAGAACGCCCTCATCATGCCGTCAAAGTTACGTTCGCCGCCGCTCGTGACGTGCAAACCGCCCGCGTCGACTTTAACAGTCGCATTCACGTAACGGTTGATCGCCTCACGCTCTGCCGCGTCGCGTAAATATTTCAGGTCGCTTACCGTACTATCGAGCGCGTCGGCTGCGCGTTTACCTTGTTTCGCACCTTCCGCCGTATTATCGGCGATCGCGTTTTCAACATCACTAGCGCCGTCCTTGGGTGGCGTGCCAAACGCGCCGTTCGGGCTACCGATGTTGCCGAGAAAGTCCTCAAAACGTTTACCGGCAAAGTAGCCAGCGCGGGCTGCGTCTGTCATGTTCATATAGCTTGCCCGCCTAAAAGGAACTACGCCGGCAATTTCTTTACGCGCTAATGTCGGCGCGCTTACCGTTCCGACGTTCATGCCCGGAAGCTTATTAATCAAGCCGACAATATCATTTACCGCGTTGGCAACCGTTCCCACAACTCCGTTCCAGATCTCGACGAACAGATTATAGATAGCCCACCCAGGATCGACGAAAACCTCGCCTAAAAAGTTTGCAAAAATAATAAACCTGTTCCACACAACCGCAAGCAAATTGTAAATTCCGGCAAACACAAAACTAAACACGTTGAAAATCAATCCGGTAGCCGAGACGCTCGTTCCTGCGAAGTGATTCACCGCCGCAATCGCGCCATAGAATACCGCGACCAATCCGACCACCGCGCCGACGAGCCACGTCATCGGGCATGCGTACATTGCCGCGTTCAAACCGCCTTGTGCGTACGCTTGCGCAATGGTCGCCGCCGTCGCTGCCCACGTATGAACCGTATGCAACGCCAACGCCGCCGCCGATATGCCAGCCCTACCGGCTGTAACTAACATCATGCCGGCCACATGTCCAAGCGCCATACTTACCGCCGTTAGCGCGCCTTTGACTAATACGCTATGCTCGTCAAAAGCCGTGTTAATTGTGTTTAATCCGTCGGCCGTTAAGTCAATCAGCCACGTTACCGCCGTTACTGCGCCCATGAATACGGGGGCTAACCTCTGCACCGCCGTCGATACGTTATCAACGATCGTTTGAACGCTCTTACTGTTGGCAAGCCGCGTTATTGCGCCAAACACGGGCGCGAACGATACGACCGCCATATTACCAATCTTTTTGAAGTGGTCGCCCCAGCGTTTCGGTACTTTCGCGAACGCGTCATCAATATCTCCCATATGCTTAAGTATGGAGTCTTTAATGACCGCAGATGTGATTTTGCCCTCTGCCGCAAGCGCCTTTACTTCGCCGCGCGTCACTCCGAGCTCTTTCGAGATCATGTTTAGGAGCATAGGCGCGTTTTCGGAAATTGACCTAAATTCGTCGCCTTGTAACCTGCCGCTGCCGAGCGCTTGCGTTAATTGAAGCATGGCGCTTTTTTGTTCCGCGACGCTTGCGCCGCCGACCGCGAAAAGCTTTTGAATGCCTTCCGTAAATCCGACGACTTCCGCCGGATCGGGGAACGCGTCGCGAGCGTTAATCGCCAATTTTGAAACGGCGTTTGCCATGTCAAAATAACTGCCGCGCGCTCGTTGCGCACTCTCGAAAATAGCCTGATTAAGTCCGGCTACCTCTTTTTGAGAATTGGCCACCAGTCCGAGCCGCGCTTGAATGCCCGCGAACTCTTCTGCCGATGTGCCCACCGACGCTATTGCCGAGCCGAGCGCCCGCGCTCCGGCGATTGCTCCAGCCGCAAGGAAACTGCCCGCAAATACGGATCCAAGCATATTGAATTTACCTACCGACTGCTGCGCCGCCGTGCCCGCTACTCGGGTCGAGCCGGTGAACTTATTCAGCTTGTCGGAAGCTTTTTCCGTAGCGTTTGCAATTTTAAGAAGCGGGGCGCTCATGCCGTCGCGCAGCATTATGAAGTTTTTAATTGTCGCCATAATTTACCCCTTTTTCAGCTTTTCCGCCTCTTTTTTCTTCGCGCGGGCGTACTCATCAACAAACGCGACTACTGCCGCCCGTTCCCAGTCGGGCAACTCCATTACTTCGTGCGGCAATAGTCCGCATTTGATAAACGCAAAATACGC
>QWCK01003702.1_pt1 | contig 16271 bp, 13 predicted proteins | sample 1972571 | NCBI WGS metagenome assembly QWCK01 (sample SAMN09866710, study PRJNA288562) | Human gut metagenome isolate term2_stool, whole genome shotgun sequencing... | isolation source: gut | host: Homo sapiens | place: USA: California
CCGAACGATGCCAGAAGAATCACCATGTTGGTGACAGACCGCTGGGAGCCTTCCATGCGGCTTAAGTTTTCCTGCACAGAAGCCAGTTCTTTCGACCGCCCTGACATCTGCTCTTTCCGTTTTTCGCCCTGTCCGTACTGAATCGTCTCGTCGAGGCCACGCAGGGAATCCAGCACGAAGCTGTTCAGCTCGCCAAAGCCTGTCCGGAACTCCATTCCTTTCTGGCTTCCGCGCTTTCCGTTCCACATCGGGATCACAACGCCGACCGTCAGATACGCCGTAAGTGCAAGCAGCCCTGCCAGAACATGGTATCTTCCAATGAAGCATACCATAATCAGAGAAGTTAATGCTGCAATCGCAATCGGGGAAATCGTATGCGCATAGAATACTTCCAGAAGTTCGATATCGGTTGTGATAATCGAAATCAGATTTCCTTTGTCCCGTCCTTCCAGCTTCGCCGGGCAGAGCTTCCGCAAAGCTGCAAACACTTTATGGCGGATGATCGCCAGCAGTTTAAAAGCAATAAAGTGGTTGCAGTACTGCTCCGCATAATGCAGAATGCCGCGCAGCACCGCGTTCACGATCATCACCGTGAGTATCGTTTTTACCGGGGTATGTACAAGCCACATGTTTTGCACCGAAAGGCTCGTCCCTGCCGCGCCCGTCAGTAAGCCATGCACGATGACCTGTCCTGCCAGAATCGTCAGGAAGATCGCACATAAATATCCCATTGTTCCAAGAATAATTGCCGCCATCATAATATGAAGCAATGGCTTCACCAGCCCGATCAGGCTTCCCATAATCCGGAGGGCGCTTCTGCGTTTTGCTGTATTTTTCTTCTCGTTCATCATGCATTCCCCTGCTTTCCATAGTTTTCCAGTACCATCTGGCTGTCGTACAGATGCCGGTATGCGCCGTTCTGTTCCATCAGTTCCGCATGCGTTCCACGCTCGCAGATGGTACCGTTTTTCAGGAAATAAATCTGATCTGACTGTACGACGTTCGCAAGGCGGTGGGAAATCAGCAATACCGTTTTCGTCTTTGCGAGTTCATGAATCACATTCATGATCAGCTCTTCACTCTCGACATCAATATTCGATGCGGCTTCATCAAAGATATACACCGCACTGTCGCTCCGAAGCAGCGCCCGCGCAATCACAAGACGCTGGCACTGGCCGCCGGAGAGGTTTCCTGCTTTTTCGAGAAGCTCTGTCTGCAGTCCATTCTGTGTCTGTAAGAATCCCAGCAGATTGACTTTCTGCAGAACCGCCTCCATCTCCTCCTTCGTCGCATCCGGTTTCGCCATGCGCAGGTTCTCTTCTACGGTTCCTTTAAATAAGTAACTGTTGTGGCGGACCAGAACAACGTGCTTCATCAGATCCGTCTCATTGACTTCCGAGAGCGGCACGCCGCCCAGGGTGATGCTTCCCGCATATCCGCGGTTCTTTGCCGCAAGGATGCCCGCGATCGTACTCTTTCCGCAGCCGGATTCGCCGACCAGTGATACAAAACTGCCCGCCGGGAGCGTCAGGTCAATGCCTTTTAAGATTTCCCGGTCCTCTTCATAGGAAAAATGTACATCCTCCAACACGACATCCAGCGGTCCGTCCGGCAGCGTCCGCTCTCCCGTCTGCGGCTCCGGCAGATCGAGGATTTTGAAAATCTTGTCACTCGCCGCCATGCCGTTCATCGCGATGTGGAAGAATGATCCGAGCAGACGAAGCGGCAGGAAAAACTCGCTCGCCAGCAGCACAATGCAGAGCGTGCCGGACACGGTGAGGTTTCCTTTCAGAAATTCCGATACCGCCACCGCCATGCCAACCGCCGCGCCGCCGTATGCTACGATGTCCATCACGCTCGTTGAGTTGAGCTGCATCGTCAGAACTTTCATCGTGATCCGGCGGAAGTTCTGGGATTCCACATCCATCTCGTCGGCTTTCTGCTGGTCGGCCTGATAGATTTTTAAGGTCGTCAGACCCTGCAGATTTTCAAGGAACGAATCGCCGAGCCCTGTGTAAATACTCCAATATTTGTTCAACAGCTTCTTCGCAATCTTCTGCACGACCACAATCGAAATCGGGATCAGCGGTACGCAGATCAGAAGGATCACACTCGCTTTCATGCTCACCCGGCAGAGGATGGCGAACAGCGTGAGCGGTGCGAGCTGGCTGTAAAACAGCTGCGGCAGATACTTTCCAAAGTATGTTTCGAGCTGCTCCACACCTTCGGTGGACACCTGTACGACCTCTGAGGAAGACACCTGCTCGCTGTACGATGCCCCCAGTTTCAGCATTTTCTCATAAATTTTTTCACGCAGAATCCGTTTCACATCCACACACGCAAGATACGAAGACCGCGCACCCATCCGCTCGCAGAAAAAGCGGATCACAACAACAATTGCCAGTGTAAAAATCGTCCGTTTCACAGCCGCTGCCGTTACCGCACCATACACGACCCATTCCAGCAGATCGGCGATCGTAAATACTGCGATCACCTGCGACAGAAGCGCCGCCCACTGCCACAGAATCGTGTACACGATATACTTTTTCGCGTGGGACAGCAGCCCCACCAGTCTTGTTTTAATCATAAGTACCTCTCTTTTATGCTTTTGCTTTTCGCTTCTCTCTCATGCTGCAAATCAAATGCCAGATAGCTAAAATCGGATGATACAGCAGCATCCTCGGCCCCGAAAACCGCATAACGGCGCGGATCTTTTCCCGCATTTCCGGCTTGTAGCAGTGTACTTTGCAGTTTGCGCAGAATGTTTTCTGTTCCATGAAGGGACATTTCTGGCTCCGCTGTTTTGCATAGTCCGCTAATTTCTGACATTCCGGACACATCCCGCCGGATGCATTCCCCTTTTTTCCATGGTTCTTCCGGCAGTACAGGCGGATCATCTCTTCCACGACGTACTGTTCTTTCTGCCGCTTTTTTTCTACTTTGTTCATTTTGTTTCTCCTAGGATATGATCTTCTGTTTTTACGGTTTTGACCTGCAGGAAGAAATACAAAATATGGCACATCCATACCACAGCAATACAGATTCTTCCAATCGGCACATTCTTCATAGCAAAAAAGCCGATCGCCATCACAACCGTTACCATCCCGATAATTTTACATTTCGTTCCTACCGTCATCGCCCGATGCTGTACGAAGCTGTCGAGATGCTTCTTATATAACTGAGTTCCAATAAACCAGCTGTGCAGCCGTTCCGAACTTTTCGCAAAGCAGAACAGGGTCGCCATATAGAATGGAACTGTCGGCAGGATCGGAAGCACAATGCCGATGGTGCCAAATCCCAGGCACAGAAAACCGAGTATAATCCAAAAAATTGTCAGTGGATTTCTCATCATTTTCCTCCTTTCTTATCGAATAATAAATAGAAAAATAGCCGCCCATGGTTCTTGGCGAATACATGAGCGGTTAGTTATCACTTACGCTAGTTATAGATTAACATTGTTTGCCTTTCGTGTCAAACACATTTCACTCCTTAGAGAACACTTTGCAATCGTAGGGCAGTATCCTCGCGCACCTCCTTATTTTAACTCATGCTCCCACGAGGTGAGTGACCATTTCCTTTTTCTTTTCCGATGACTCGCGTCAAATTTCCATTCTTTCTTCTGCTAAGATAGCAGCGATCGTATCTGATATTGTGCTACCGTATGGCGTATTTCAACCTTTGTTCCCCTAAAGGGAGCGACCGTCCTAACGAGTTTATGACACCTACTGTATTTTGATTTCAATCCACGCTCCCGCGAGGGGAGCGACAGTCTCTATTGTCGGAATGATGCCGGAAAAAACAAATTTCAATCCACGCTCCCGCGAGGGGAGCGACATGGTACATCGGTAATAACTTATTGGAAATTTAACATTATTTCAATCCACGCTCCCGCGAGGGGAGCGACGTTTTATCATAGCTCTTGTCATCATTCCAGATATGATTTCAATCCACGCTCCCGCGAGGGGAGCGACCTTTTTCTGGATCAGACTCCATTCTATGTGGTAACATTTCAATCCACGCTCCCGCGAGGGGAGCGACCCCACTGCTGTATTTCTTCTACATTTTCCATCAATTTCAATCCACGCTCCCGCGAGGGGAGCGACGGCAGGAATCACGGCAACGCAGAACTTGTCACAGGATTTCAATCCACGCTCCCGCGAGGGGAGCGACACGGTTTGTTCTCCATTTGTAATATCATCACAGTATTTCAATCCACGCTCCCGCGAGGGGAGCGACTTGCCCAGCTGGTGTATTTGGTCGATGGCGTCCATTATTTCAATCCACGCTCCCGCGAGGGGAGCGACAAAAGTTACAGTACATTTCAACCAGAACCATAGCAATATTTCAATCCACGCTCCCGCGAGGGGAGCGACTGGAGACGCAAAAGACATCTGGCTCGCAGTCAGAAATTTCAATCCACGCTCCCGCGAGGGGAGCGACATACAGCCCACACGAAATAAAAGAGAGACTGCAGATAAATTTCAATCCACGCTCCCGCGAGGGGAGCGACACCATTCGGTCGCATTTTCCGTCTTTTTGCTGCCATTTCAATCCACGCTCCCGCGAGGGGAGCGACAGACGATCTCCTTGCCTTTTTAGGACAAGATCAAGATTTCAATCCACGCTCCCGCGAGGGGAGCGACGGAATTGCGCCGATCTGAAGGCGCTGTGAAGCGAAATTTCAATCCACGCTCCCGCGAGGGGAGCGACAATGCATGACAAGCGGCGTGGCTGGAAATAACCTGATTTCAATCCACGCTCCCGCGAGGGGAGCGACCAGTATGGCAGCCATGGGCACAACTCTTGGCAATGGATTTCAATCCACGCTCCCGCGAGGGGAGCGACTTGTCAAGCCCTGCTGTTTAAAATATCCTTTCAATTTCAATCCACGCTCCCGCGAGGGGAGCGACAAAAGACACAGCCGAAACATGTTCGAGACAATCGATTTCAATCCACGCTCCCGCGAGGGGAGCGACCTCCATCGTTTCCGGCACGTTCTCGTTGTTGTAGGTATTTCAATCCACGCTCCCGCGAGGGGAGCGACATGCCAGAGCTGAGACTGACGTGCGGAAAAAAAATTTCAATCCACGCTCCCGCGAGGGGAGCGACTGCGACCGCGTCGGTCGGTTTCGCGAGGTTTGTAAATTTCAATCCACGCTCCCGCGAGGGGAGCGACGTTTTGCCATCTGCTCGCCCTCCTTAATACTCGGAATTTCAATCCACGCTCCCGCGAGGGGAGCGACGGCCCCTCGGACGTTACGCTTTTGACCGTACCCGTATTTCAATCCACGCTCCCGCGAGGGGAGCGACACTTGCCACAAACCAGGTGTCCGGAAAACGTGTATTTCAATCCACGCTCCCGCGAGGGGAGCGACGAAGATGTAACAACAAAGGTTGACAGCCTGGAAATTTCAATCCACGCTCCCGCGAGGGGAGCGACATCCACTTATCAACATACACATTATAGCACACGGATTTCAATCCACGCTCCCGCGAGGGGAGCGACGGATTTTTCGGACTTTTTCAAATTCTTTCTTCGTATTTCAATCCACGCTCCCGCGAGGGGAGCGACTGTAGATCCCTTTTTCGGTTCTCTCGATCATGTGATTTCAATCCACGCTCCCGCGAGGGGAGCGACGTTCGGAACCTTACGCAGCATTCCGGCCGCATCTTTATTTCAATCCACGCTCCCGCGAGGGGAGCGACTCCTTTGCGGCGCCAACCTTAAACTTGTTATCCAATTTCAATCCACGCTCCCGCGAGGGGAGCGACGCAATACTCAGCCGCGATCCGCGGAACGCAGAAATTTCAATCCACGCTCCCGCGAGGGGAGCGACGATGCAGGCGCAGAAGCGTGCTATATTGCAGCGCATTTCAATCCACGCTCCCGCGAGGGGAGCGACTAGAAGCTTATTTCGCATAGCAAAAGCGGGCAGTTATTTCAATCCACGCTCCCGCGAGGGGAGCGACGTCAACCCCTTGCCCCGTAGGGGTGCGAGCATAAGATTTCAATCCACGCTCCCGCGAGGGGAGCGACAAGAAAAATATTAAAGATTATCCTCAGCTTGAAATTATTTCAATCCACGCTCCCGCGAGGGGAGCGACTTCAGAAAACCTTTCGATTTCGAAGGCGAAATTTATATTTCAATCCACGCTCCCGCGAGGGGAGCGACTTGAATCAATCAAAAGCGGAATTTCCGAAAAACTGATTTCAATCCACGCTCCCGCGAGGGGAGCGACTTAAACTTGTCCAGTCTTCGGGCAAATAGGAAGGAGTATTTCAATCCACGCTCCCGCGAGGGGAGCGACTGGAAAACGCACTTCTGGGCGCTTATCTGGCTATATTTCAATCCACGCTCCCGCGAGGGGAGCGACTCTGGACGGAAAGAGCCTTGAAGAAATCAAAACTATTTCAATCCACGCTCCCGCGAGGGGAGCGACGAACGCAGAAATGCCGGAATATAAGGCATCTTATGATATTTCAATCCACGCTCCCGCGAGGGGAGCGACGTCGGGGGAACGGGGGCAGAGCCCCCTCAGAATCATTTCAATCCACGCTCCCGCGAGGGGAGCGACCTTATGTGTACGACTCGGAAGATCAAAGCGGATGATTTCAATCCACGCTCCCGCGAGGGGAGCGACATGCTTATTTTTCCATGGACGTTTTACGACCATGATTTCAATCCACGCTCCCGCGAGGGGAGCGACGTCGCAAAAAGGGCGGAGGTTGTCAGCCAGGAAATTTCAATCCACGCTCCCGCGAGGGGAGCGACCAAAAACCCCAAAAAAAAATACATTTAACTCACCAATTTCAATCCACGCTCCCGCGAGGGGAGCGACGGAAGAAAGAAAGCATTGTCAGAAGATCAGATTGCCATTTCAATCCACGCTCCCGCGAGGGGAGCGACGGATAGAAAATATAATGGGATTGCGGTAGCAATTATTTCAATCCACGCTCCCGCGAGGGGAGCGACGATTCAGTGGATCCTAATCAGCTGATAGCTGTATAATTTCAATCCACGCTCCCGCGAGGGGAGCGACGTAGAGGGTCTGAAGAGGGGTTCGAAACGAGGAGGATTTCAATCCACGCTCCCGCGAGGGGAGCGACATTGGTGCATAATGACATTGGCTACTTATGCGCAATTTCAATCCACGCTCCCGCGAGGGGAGCGACTTTGCCGGATCTCCGACATATCTGCAGATGTGCGAATTTCAATCCACGCTCCCGCGAGGGGAGCGACCTGTGATCAACAAAGACAAAGAGATCGATCGGATGCATTTCAATCCACGCTCCCGCGAGGGGAGCGACGAGGAATGGAAACAATGGATTGCAGAAACCGTACAATTTCAATCCACGCTCCCGCGAGGGGAGCGACTCATCATATTTTGAGATTGCCGGTGAATCCATGGATTTCAATCCACGCTCCCGCGAGGGGAGCGACTATAAGTGCATCCGTTCCTTTCTCATCCATATTCAATTTCAATCCACGCTCCCGCGAGGGGAGCGACCTTTCACCATAACGATTTGGCGTGGATAATGCTATTTCAATCCACGCTCCCGCGAGGGGAGCGACTTCAATTTTATCTAAAATTCACCCTATGTTTTTAACCATTTCTCACAACGCTTCATCTTTCTCCTCCTTCCCTTTCCATTCTTTTCTTCCCCATCTTCTCAATTCCAGCACCTTTTGTGCACTTTTTCAGGTGCGAATCTCCCGGGCTTTTTCTGTGTACTACCGATTCGCACCTAAAAAATCAACACCTGATCTATAGCTGTACCACGTTCTACACCGATATGTTCAACTTTAGTTTTATAATTGTTTCCCAGATAATAAAACCGAAGACTGTCTTTTTCTTCATCGATAATGTCTGCTAAAATAGATTTTAATACAATACACTGTGCATTATCCAATATACATTCGAATACAGAATTTTGCACCCGTCTTCCGTAGTTGGTACATTGTTTGGCGACTTTACGTAAACGTTTTTTCCCCGCATCAGTTTCCGTATTGACATCATATGTGATCAATACCAGCATCCTCCCACCTCACTTCCACAAAAATACAGGATAGCTGTCCAGATCCCCTCGCAGATATCTTGCGAGCAGCATCGCCTGCACATGAGGAACCATTCCCCATTCCACTTTTTCGTTTAGATAGGGATGCATAATTGTTTCTTTTTTCTTATTCTGCCACTCTGTCAGCAGTTTCTTTCGAAGTTCATCGTCCATCAAAACTGCGCCATTTTCTTTTCTGGTAAAATTCTTTCCATTGACGATTTTCTTATTAACAAGTGACAGCACAAAGCGATCCGCCATAACAGCTCTAAGTTCTTCAATCATATCCAGTGCCAGCGAAGCTCTGCCCGGTCTTTCGGTATGCAGATAGCCCATGTAAGGATCCAGACCGACCCCTTCCAACGCCGCTGCAATATTATTCGTCAGAAGCGTATACACAAATGACAGCATTGCATTCATGTTATCCATAGGCGGTCTTTTGTTCCGCCCTTCAAACTTGAAATCTTTCTTCTGCTGCAAAATCAATTCGTCAAACACGCCAAAATAAACACTTGCTGCTTCACCCTCAAATCCTCTTAACTGCTCTTTTGACTCACAATTTTGAATCAGCTTCAAAGAATTTTTCAGATTCATAGACGCCGTTTTGACCCGCTCCGCATCAATCTGCATTCCGTGGTCTCGCACCGCTCGTTCCAGTACCCATCTTGCATTGTATACTTTTCCCAGAATACAATTTTTCGCAATTTCAAGACTGATTTTCGAATCCATGCAGCTATTGTATTGCTGTTCCCGCAGAACAATATTTCCTTTTGTTTTTCCCGTTACTCTAGCCAGAAACTTTCCTTGTGGTGTCAGAAAACACAATGCTATATTTCGATCCGAGCAAGCTCCCATTAACGCCGGACTTACTCCACGATAACCAAAGGATACAATACTCTCCAAATTATGCAGCGGCAATCTTCCGAGTTCTTTATCATCCTCATAGATAACAATATTTTCCCCGTCAAGTCCCAGATAACTGTTCTCAGAAGTAACATACAACGTATTTAATAGCTTTTTCATTCCTCTTCCTCCAGTCTCTGTTCGATATAGGTTTTCACTGAAACCGTCTTATTCAGTTTCGGAAGGCAGATGTCCTTTAGTGAACATGCATTACATGCTTTGCTCGGTTTCACTTTTGGTGTATACTTTCGTGCATAATATTGATGCATTTCCGCCAACATATGAATTACTTCTTCCCGCAATTCTTCTGTAATTTCTATCTGCTCCCGTCTTCTTGTTTCGCCATAGAAAATTGCTCCCTGCGCCACTCTGGTCGAAAACATTTCCTCCAGACATAACGCCTGTGCCACCACCTGAAGCTTGTCTTCTTCCGTAAGCTTAGGTTTGCCTTTCTTGTATTCCACAGGAAACACAGAATACAATCCTCTATGTCCATGCAGTTGAATTCCATCTTCACACTTCTGGAATTCAACTACATCACACTCCCCGCTGATTCCAAGTTCTCTCGAAGAAACCGGCAGCGCACGAACAATAATCGTATCTTTCCGTTTTTCTGTCAAATAAGGATCGTGTGCCTTTTTATGCATTAGTTCACCCGTGACGGTATGTACGTTTTCAGCCCACTGCTGCTCCACATGAATCAATGCCCATTGTCTTCGGCAGAATTTGAAATGCTGAATTCCGGATATCATCAGATACTCATCTTCTGTATATTCCATCAGACCATCCTTTTCACCTGAATTGACTCAGGAATGTCTTCTTTGTGCAAAGTAACTGTATAGTCCTGATATTTTCTTGGATATTCTACATCTTCCTTTCTTTTTACTTCTACCGCGTCAAATAACTTATATGCAGGGCAGTCACCAAGTTCTTTACTATGCTTGAATACAATCAGTTCACGAACCGCCATTTTGCCTCTCGCTGCAGAATGGTCATGCTCAAACATATTGATAATTGCTTCCCACAGCAAATCAAGATCTTCTTCTGTAAATCCCGTTACTTTACGGGCAAGGTTTGCTGAGATGAATCCTTCCGCACGGTATAATGCATAAGGTACAATACTTTTACGCCCTATCTCTGTGTTTTTATCTTCTGCATCCTTTTCCGTTGTGATGGCAACTCTGGTAATTGTAACTTCCTGACTGATAATCGGATCAATACTGCGTGCAAATCCAATCTGCACCGGGCCTCTTACCTGACCACAGTTCAGTGATGCTTTCACAAAGGTCGTCATGACCGCACCAAAGGTTCGGATATCGAAAAAGTGATCACACATATAATTTCTTAATTTTACATCTGCATCCGGATCATTTCTTTTCAATTTTTTCAGTTCTTCTGTCACTTTTTTGTCTTCTGTTTCATTGACCCCCACCGATACGCATGCTTCCCGATCACCTCGGTTAAGCGGAACATCTTTTTTAATATAGATTTTATAGCCATCCTCGTCTTCTTTTACGGTTTCAACATAATTTCTGATCTTTCTTTTCAGGCACACATCTGTAACAAGACCTAAGCCACTTTCAGGGTCAACACGCGGCATATTTCCAGCATCTGGATCTCCGTTTGGGTTGCCATTTTCCACATCAAACAGTATTACAAATTCATATCTGTTTTTGATTACATCACTCATTTATTTTTCCTCCTGTTTTTCATTTTTGCTCTGTTTCTGATGATAATAGCCCAAAATAAATTTTCCCTGTTCTTCCAATGATAATCTTTTTGGAAAATATTCTACTTCTTCGAAAATTTCTCTCAGTCTATCCTCATAATATTTTGCCAAATTTGGTTTATCTCTTTCCAATTTTCGTATATGACTGTTTTTCAATCTCATCAAAATCGGAAATACCATCGCTGGCGTTACGCAGGCAGAGTTAAAATAACGATCTCGAATGGTAGATTTTATTTCTTTGTTCGTATTTATCTTATTCGCACCAATCTGAATTGCCTCCAAGATCGAAAAAGCCTGTCCTAATTTAAAAGCAACATCATTACTTGTTTTTCCTGAATTCATACACGCTTCGCCTTCCTCCCATTTGTAATTTTTAATAAGATACGCTTTTATAATCGCTGCTCTTCCCCAGGTTACATCTCCCTGATCGGAACGTATTCTTATCAATGTATCAATATACAAGCTTGCCGGATATCTGTTATCCGAAAGAATTGCCTCCAGCACCATTGCTGCCATATGGGCAATAGCCTTTTTGTTTTTGGTTCTTTGATTGATTGTCTCTTGTAGCAAATCATCGACCCCAAGATAATCTATTTCATCCTTTTTCAGTTTGGGAATATTAAGCCGCTGGTAATGTTTTTCCAGATTTTCCAACATATTTCCAAATGAATTTTCATAGAAAAATCTCACGGACAATCTTGCTGCATTTGGTGACAGACACAAAACATAAAATTTCTGATCCTTATTGATTTTTATATCTTTTACGTCTATATATTGCCCTTCTGTAAGCTTTTCCAATATGTCATGCACGATATCCTCATTATCCTTCGTTGGATTCAGAAATGTAGAAAAGAAATCCTGATATTCTGTTTTAGCTCCTTCCGCCCAATAAACAACCATGGACTCACCTAATGAGAATTTATACTTTTTTTGCGTCAAAAGATAATTCAACGATGTAGTATAAGCAAATTCTGCATATTTTCCAACAGGTGCATTGTAACTTTGTGTTTTTCCATAGGATTCAAACGCTTTTTCATTAAATGAAATCAACGAAGCTCCACTGCTCTGTGCACCTGGAATACCTTTAATATTTTTATGAATTCTGGAAATTTCATCCAAATTTCCTGTCACAAGACAAATTCCGGTTGCTTCTCCCTGTTTCTGATCCTGTGTCTTTTCCCATGCTTTCTGAACTTCCTCATCCTCCTGCGCATATTTCCCATTTACCCAGAAAATCAGATTGCCTCCTTCTGTCAGCTCCTCCCATGTTTCGGCAACTACTGGATTTTCCTTGGCCTGCTCTGGTTTCCAGCTTTCAAAGAATGCACAAATTGCATTTGCAGTTTCTCCCTGACTATTCTGTAATATCTGCAGATGTTTTTCTTTCGTCGCCTGAAAACATTCCTGCATTCTTTTGCTTGTTCCATCTTTGTCGATCCCTAACATGTATTTGGAATTGTCGCATAGAAAGTTAGCAGCTACACCTGATGATCGTGTTACCATCGTCGGCACAAATAACGGCTGCGGACTTAATATTGTTTTTTTTCCTGCCTGCACTTCTCTTTTCAAACTTAAAATAGCCTGAATTTTTCCATCGCATGACAATTGAATCCCATAAGAAATTTTTTCTGTGCACCATCCTCGCCTTGAAATCTTTCCTTGTTTTTCCAGGTCTTCGTAATACTTGACCAATGCTTGAAGAATCATCGTATCACCTCACAATTCCGTAAATCAATGACACCCTTTCGCATAACCGCTCGAAAAAACATTGGTTCAATGTTCTCTGGATCGGAATAATCCATGCCGAAAAGCATCAGTCCCATATCTTTTTCCTCTACATTCTCATACGCAGTGTGAATCTTCTCTTCTCCGCATAACGCAAAATGCGCCGGAAATTCTCGGCAACCAAAATAGGGCATGTGATAACATTCCCCTCTCTTGAGCCTTCGAAGCATAATGTCTTTAAATTTGCCTGGATTATCCGTTTCATTGGCCTTGTCCGTCATCTCAAAATGAGCTTCTATCACGTACTCTACATCTGTCAATATCACAGAAGCTCTCTGTACAATGTCCTGTTTTGTACTGATATACAATGGTTTTTCTGCTCCATTATATACTTCAAAAACCTTGCTTGCCAATGCCTTACTTTTTACTTCATTTCTTCGAACGCTGGTAAAACGAATCGGCTTATTCACATAGATTCGATCAATTTTCCATCTCAGGCCCGGATGCCAATAGATGGCCTCCAGGATGCCTCGCGCTGCGGAAGGTGTCATCACGTCGTAAGAATATCTTTCTACTTTTAACTCTGGTCTTGAAAAAAGTGCATAATCTCCCCATACTTTAACTTTTACTCCAATTCCCATAGGCGTTTCCTCTTTTCCTTGTTGTCAGACTTATGTCTTTCTTCCATTTTGCACTTGTATTATTATGTTTTCATAATACAATACCTTCTTCTGTAATTCAATTCAAATTTTACATAAAAATGTATTGAAATTTTTATGTATTTTGATTATAATAATCTTCGACAGGATCTCCATCCTGCGGATTGAAAAAATACATTTTTTTGTAGTGAAAAAACGAGAGGGAATGGAAAGTTTAAATGCTTCCATTCCCTCTCGCTTTCTCATACAAATAATGCTTTTCCCAGTTCAACTGACAAATCCAGTCCCATTTCTTCTGTATAACGTTTCAGATCTGTCAATTCATAAAAATCTTTTACATCGCCTGAAACTTCTCTTACGATTCCTGCTTCATAAAATTTTTCACACTCATTTTTCCGAATATTAATACAAAATTGTCCGGCTTTTCGCATATTACTTTTAGTGAATCCCTGACCCTTTATCTGCTGCAGAATCTCCTGAGCCTCTTTTGTACAACCAATAAATACTGCTACCGTAGCTCCATCAATTAACTGAAATTTCTCTGCTGTTTGTCTGAAATTATATTTCCCTTTTTGAAATTCCTGCAGAATTTTCTTTTTATCCAGATCTTCTCCCCTTAAATAATACAACCTTTCAAAATATGTTTTTATGGTTCCTAAATCTGAAATTTCAGCTTCATCTGCAATCAGACTTTTTGCCACATCAATTTGCTGTCTTTGTCCTGAAACGGTTTCTTTTTCATCGAATTGAAATATAAACACATTACTTTCAGAAACATCATACTGCCCTTCTCTATTGCATCTTCCCGCCGCCTGAATCATCGAGTCAATTCCCGCCAGTTGTCTGTATACTGTCCGGAAATCCAGATCCACTCCAGCTTCCACGAGACTGGTCGCAATTACGATACATTTTTGAGGATTCTTTTTGTCCAATCTTTTTCGTATCTGCTCCAATACTCGCTTTCTATGCTTCGGATACATACTCGTTGATAAGTGGTAACAGCCTTCGCCTTTTAGTTTCTGATATAATTTCTGCGCTTTTTTCCTCGTATTGACAATACATAATGTCTGGAATCCGCCTTCCAATCTGCTTACAAGTTCTTCTTCACTTAGATAGCCAAGATTTTTATAGCGCACTCGCTCAAAAAATCGGAATTGTTCTTCCATCCGCGGACATAGTTCTATTGCATTTCTCTCCTTTTGAAAGAGAGACTGCAATGCTGGCTGTGTAGCCGTACAGAGTACCACGCTTGATCCGTAACGGTCAATCAATTCTTCCATCGCAGCAATACACGGTTTCAGATAATCAACTGGCAGCATCTGCGCTTCATCAAAAATAATTACACTGTTGGCCATATTGTGGAGTTTTCTGCATTTTGATGATTTATTAGCATACAAAGATTCAAAAAACTGTACATTCGTCGTTACTACAACCGGTTTATCCCAGTTTTCCGCGGCAAGCTGCATCGGTTTGAATTCTTCTGAACTATCATAATCAACATTATAATGATTTTCCAGAACATTCTGATCTCCCAGAATTTTCCGGAAAACTTCTGCATTCTGCTCAATGATGCTCGTATATGGAATCACATAGATAATTCGATCCATATGATTGTACACACCATGTTTTAATGCAAATCCCAACGATGCAGTTGTCTTTCCGCCGCCCGTTGGAACCGTTAAGCGAAACAGTCCTTTCGAATTTTCCCCTTGTTCCATGCAGTTTCTTAAAATTTCCGTTCTTCTTCCATTAACTGACTCTGTTTCCTTATTTTTCAACCAATCTTCAACATGTTTCTCCAGCTTCTGCAAAAGCGTCGTCAGGTTCTCCCCCGCCTCGCGCTGTGTCTTCCCTGCTTTCATAAAATCTTCTGTATCCAGAAAATCTGCATCTACAAGGCAAGAATAAAGCATCCGCATAAAAAAGCTCAAAGAAAAATCTGGATTTTCTGTTTCTGTTGGATTGAATGGCAACGTTGTTAATGCCGGAATTTGTACTTCTGTTTTGTACGCTTGATAGTCTTCGATCCGCTTTTTCCTTCTCCCTGCCAATGTAGATGCACTTCCCGTATCCAGTTCATTCCCATAATCAGGCAGACCTGCATGGTGTCCTGCAATGCAATATTCTAATAGTGGATACATTCCCTGCTGTTCCAGACATAATCGAGCACCCGCTGTCGCGTGGTCTACACTGATACTATTATCTTCCTTGATTTTTCTCTGAAATTTGTCGCTGTACTTTCCAATATCATGCAGCATTCCACAGCAATAGCCCCATTCCCCTTTGCCAAATTTTTCCGCAAAATCCCTTGCCCGTTCTGCTGTTCCCAGCAGATGCTGCAACAACAACTGTACTCGATCTTCCTCTCGATGTGCTATATATTCCATTGTAAAATTCCCCCTTTGTTCTTAAAAATATATTAACCTAACTACTGCTAATTGTATATAAAAATAATCACCTGCTGTAAAAACAGATGATTATTTTTGAACTCAATTACATTTTATATAAAATGGATCGGTAACTATTTTCTTTTTTCAGATTTCCCGGAATCTCCGATACCTCTCCTCTACCAGCTCTTCCGCATCCAGCTCCGCATATTTCCCCATAAATTTCAGAATCTTCCTTCTCAGATCTCCACAAACCGCAGGTAATGTCTCCACCGTAAACTCTTCCGGTTCCGCCACAATCTCTTCTACGATTCCAAGCTCTTTCAAATCCCTCGCCGTCAGCTTCATCACCTCGGCGGCCTCCGGCGCGCGTTTGCCGTCTTTCCATAGAATACTTGCAAATCCCTCCGGCGACAGGATGGAGTAGATGGCATTCTGCATCATCCACACTTCATCCGCCACGGCGAGTGCCAGGGCGCCGCCGCTGCCGCCTTCGGAGATGACGATGGTAAGGACTGGGGTTTTTAAGGATGACATTTCATACAGATTCCGCGCAATCGCCTCGCCCTGGCCGCGTTCTTCGGCTTCCATTCCGCAGAAAGCACCTGGGGTGTCTACGAGGCAGATGACCGGGCGGTGGAATTTTTCGGCCTGTTTCATCAGACGCAGGGCTTTGCGGTAGCCCTCCGGGGACGGCATGCCGAAATTGCGGTGGATGTTTTCTTTCGTATCCGCGCCTTTCGCCTCGGCGATGACCGTGACCGGTGTGCCGTCAAACGACGCAATACCACCGATGATCGCCGCATCATCGC
>QWCK01003707.1_pt1 | contig 16260 bp, 13 predicted proteins | sample 1972571 | NCBI WGS metagenome assembly QWCK01 (sample SAMN09866710, study PRJNA288562) | Human gut metagenome isolate term2_stool, whole genome shotgun sequencing... | isolation source: gut | host: Homo sapiens | place: USA: California
AACGACAAAAACGACGATGAGTATTTTTCCAGCCACCATATTCCGGTGGAAGGTCTCGCCATGGAGCGCCTGTCCGTAAAATCCAAAAGATTGCATTGACAAAAAGGCGATTGTCTTTGGCTCGTCCACCCCAATCGCCACGTCTTCCGGGCAAAAGCGGAGCTAACAAACTCCATGCATGATCCGAAATATCATGACGATGCATTGCAGAATCCATAAGCTCCTCCATAGAGAAGAATACATGAATTCAATATGTTAATCAACTTATGACGACACTGCCCAGTTTTGTGAATGATAATGCCAAGAAAAATCGCTTGAGGTTATTTGTCGTTATGGCTTGGCTCGAATACCAAGCGCAATAAATGTGATCTGGGTTTGTTCGCACTCTCCGGCATAATCTGCCAGGGTTCCAGAGCAACGTTCTCGGCGTAATCCACGAATGTTCTCTACATGTTCGTTTAATCGTAACTCCTATTTTGACAGCCCTTCATCGTTGTTATAAAAACTGTTATAGATTTATAGATAGAGGAATAGCTTCGATGATCGGTTCAAGCGCTGACTGGAAACTGACGACGACTGCCTATGCCCATCAACGGGCGGCGATAGAAAAGCTCTCGCAGCTCAAGGTCGGAGCCCTGTTTATGGATATGGGAACAGGAAAAACTCGTACGGCCCTTGAGCTCATCTGGCTTCGCAGGAAGCGTATTGTAAAATGTGTCTGGTGCTGTCCCGTATCCCTCATGGAGGAAACCAGAAGGGAAATCCTCCGGCACACGTCCTGCATCGATACAGATATTCACATGGTGGGTCCCCGGACACGAGAAGAGAACATACCGCAGGCCATGTGGTATCTTGTCGGCCTGGAAAGCCTCGGGAGGTCTCCCCGTGTGGCCTATGTCCTTGACAGGCTGATCGACGGTGGAACTTTTCTTGTGGTTGACGAGTCAACCTACATCAAAGGCCATCGGGCGAAACGGACACGGCGTCTTATAGGGTTCGGTACCCGGGCACCGTATCGGCTGATTCTTACCGGAACGCCGATCCAGCAGGGAATCGAAGACCTGTATACGCAGATGGAATTCCTTTCTCCATTGATTCTAGGGTATCCCTCAAGGCATGCCTTCCAGAGTGCTCTTGCTGTTTTTCAAGACCGAAAGCAGGCTTTTCCAGTTGAAGGCGTCAGCCTTGATGAAGTCTGCCGCGCCATAGCCCCCTATGTCTATCAGGTCAGCAAGGAAGATTGCCTGAAGTTGCCGCCGAAACTGTATCGTCGTATTTTGTGCAGTTTTTCTGAAGAGCAGACAAGCCTTTACCAGGCAGTAAAGACCCGTTTCCTGGACGAGATCAATCGCTATGGGCTATCCGATCTCAATATGGCGATTTTCCGTTTGTTCAGCGGACTGCACGCCGTTTCCTGTGGCGTTTTGCCATCCGGCTTTCTAGGCGTAAGGCGTCTGAGGAATCGGAGAATAGATACCTTGTTCAATGAACTCAGGCAATTCAGAACCAGCCATGTGATCATCTGGGCCAACTATCTCGAATCAATCGCTGCGCTGAATGAGGCGCTTCCCACGGCGTTTCCGCAGATACCGGTATATACTCTTCACGGCAGGGTTCCGGCGACGGAGCGAGCGGCGAAGATTGATCTCTGGAAAAAAAGAGGCGGCGTACTTGTGGCGACGCAGGGGACCGGAGGGTACGGGCTGACGCTGACGGAATCGCATCAAGTCTTTTTCTATTCCGAAAATTGGCGATATGCGCTCAGACTTCAGGCTGAAGACAGATGCTACCGAATAGGCCAGAAGGACAGCGTATGCTACGTGACCCTTCAGGGTGAAAGCCGGTTTGACGAACGCATTCGTTCGGCGCTTGCCCGAAAAGCCGATGCACTTGAGGAACTCAAGAGGGAAGTCAGGAGGCTGAACGGGAACCGGAACGCCATAAGGAAACTGATGGAGCATGCGGTATGAAGCGTTGGCTCGGCATGGATGTGTTCACTGCGGCACGCTCTCGGCTGGAGGAAGTCTTTGACGCTTTCGAGCGAGTATTTGTTTCTTTTTCTGGCGGAAAGGATTCCGGGGTCGTCGTCCAGCTCGCACTGGACATTGCCCGTGAAAAAGGCCGTCTTCCGCTTGACGTGCTGCACATTGATCTGGAGGCGTGGTACGCACATACCGATGCCTTCGTCACCCGCATCATGACCAGACCCGGTGTCCGTCCGCACTGGATATGCCTGCCTATTCATTTAAGGAATTCCGTATCACAAATTCAACCGCACTGGCTATGCTGGGACCCCGATGCAAGGGATTTGTGGGTTCGCAAACTTCCCACTCATCCCGGTGTCATCGCAGACGAAACATACTTTTCATGGTTCAGGCGGGGAATGGAATTCGAAGAGTTCGTCCCCCTATTTGCAGAGCATTTCGCGGAGGGGCGTTCCTGTGCCTCAGTAGTGGCCATCCGGTGCGACGAATCCCTGAATCGCTTTCGGACCATTGCCTCTACGACCAAACGCCGGTGGAACGGAAGAAGCTGGAGCACTGTAACTCCTTCCGGGGTCGTCAATGTTTATCCGATTTATGACTGGAAAACAGAAGACGTATGGACGGCCACAGGCCGGCAGGGATGGGACTACAACAAGATTTACGATCTTATGCACCTGGCCGGCGTGGGCATCCACCAAATGCGCCTCTGCCAGCCGTACGGTGACGATCAGCGCAAAGGGCTCTGGCTGTTCAAAATGCTGGAACCGGAAACATGGTCCAGAGTGGTCGGGCGTGTGCAGGGGGCCAATTTCGGCAATCGTTATGTGGAACTTTCCGGAAACGTGCTCGGCAACATCCGTATCCGTCTTCCGGAGGGGCACACATGGAGGAGTTATGCCGAGTTTCTGCTCGACACCATGCCTCCACCCACGGCGGAGCACTACAGAGAGAAAATCAACACCTTTTTGAAATGGTGGGCGAAGCACGGTTTCGAAGAAATTCCGCAGGAGGCCGATCCGAAACTGGAGTCCCGCCGCAAGGCCCCAAGTTGGCGGCGTATCTGCAAGACATTGCTGAAAAATGATTACTGGTGCAAAGGGTTGAGTTTTGGCCAGACGAAGCGCGATATGGAGCGGCAGGCGCAGACCATTATGAAATACATGGAGCTATGATGGAATTGCTGGAATTCAAGCATGAAAATGATCCGGCAAGGAACCGGGAACTCTTCGGGCTGCTGGGAGAATACGCGACAAATTCTGTTATTTGGGAAAAGTTGGGAGGGACCATCAGTTCCGAGCCGGGACGCCTCTGGTTCATCGCAACGGATGGGGAAACAAGGCACGTTGTGGCGTTCGGATCAATGCGCTTCGGGCGGACACGGACCCACATCCTCCATTTATACGCGCTTGAGGAGGGAGCAGACATTCCCGTGCTGGAACATTGCCTTGAGTGTGCCCGGAAAAACGGTACGGCACATCTGACAACCACGGATTATTGGACGAGAAAGGAACTGTATCTGCGATATGGTTTCGCCCCTGCCCGAAAAATCGGACGCTTCGTGCGCTTTGAGAAGGACCTTACGTGTGAACGTTGATGAACTATTGACCGAACTGGAGTGTGCCCTTAAGGCAGAAGAAAGCGATCTGGATAGACGCGTTGACGTGTACAATCGTATCGTTTCTCTGGCTGCGTCTTATCTTCATATTCCACATCCGGTGGTATGTCCGCAGCTCGTTCCGGTGGATGACGTCCGGGGAAATGACTACAATCCCAATAAAGTGGCACCTCCCGAAATGCGGCTGCTCAAGTTGTCAATCCACAAGGACGGTTTCACGATGCCCGTTGTGGTGGCCCGCGACGGCAAGGGGCATGTCGTGGTGGATGGTTTTCATCGGCGGCAGGTAGCGAAGACGGATGTACAGATACGGGAAAGCCTTGGCGGATATTTACCCGTGGTCAGGCTCGACAAGAGTATTGAGGATCGTATCACTTCCACTGTGAGGCACAATATGGCGCGGGGTACGCATCAAGTAGAGCTGACGGCGAGGCTCGTGACGCTACTCCGTAATCACAGTTGGACAAACGAAAGGATAGGCACAGAACTCGGTATGGAACCAGATGAAGTACTGCGGCTGAAGCAGATGCAAGGCCTTGCCGAAGCCTTTGCCGACCGGGAATTCTCGCGGGCATGGGATATGTGTTTTCAGGATACGGCAAAAGAGCAGGAATGAACTGTACGGTTCAGCCGTGTGCCGATAAAGGCCGCTGTGGGATTGCCGTTGCCGAGCGCTCAACTGATTGAAGGACGAATTTCTGGGTTAGAAAACAGCCTGCTGGACAGCCATTAACACTCTTCACGGCTGTTTTCAACTTTAACAGTAGAAAAAAACACGCAATGCAAACGTACATTCTGTTTTTTCCCCGTATCGGGCGAAACCGCGAACTCAAGAAAGTCCTTGAGGGGTATTGGAAAGGAGAACTTTCCGAAGGACAGCTCCGCAACACGGTGGACGAGCTGAAAAACGGCATTGGAAGATTCAGCATGGCACAGGGCTTTCCTTCGTCACTGTGGGCGACTTTTCTTTCTGCGATTTTCTTGATCTGACTATTGCACTGGGAACCGTTACGTATATTTTTCGGAATGTGGGCTCCGCTTTCGACACCTACTTCGTCATGACGAGAGGCGATGGCAGCCGCAACATCCCGGTCATGGAAATGACGAAGTGGCTTAACACCAAGTACCATTACATCGTCCTCGAACTCTCCTCCAATCAGACCTTCCAGCCTTCTCTTGAGTGGCTGGAGAATGATGACGCCCTCGCAGGGCAACTTGGTTTTCATGCTAAGCCTGTTCTACCCGGTCCCATTACCAACTTGCCACTCTCCAAGGACAAAACAGAGGTTTCCTAGTGGGAAAGCCTACCGCAGCTTGGAAATCTACATCAGTTTTCTGGAACGGCTCACTCCACAGTGCGGCTGGATACAGGTAGATGAACCGATCCTGTGCACGGATATGGCGGATAGGCGCTGGGTTTTCCGTCCGGAAATGCGCGAGAAGCACAATTATCGCGGTGTACCAGATGGAATGCAGTGAAAAATTCGCAAAACGCCTTTCGAACTTCCGGCAGACTATAAGCAGCCATGATTTATCATTTTCTAAACTTGCATTATCAATTTTTTATAGCTATCTGAGTTTACATAAATTTTATTTGCCTTTGCTTCATAAAAAATACGTTTTCGCATTTTTCTATCATTAGAATATTTCTAAGTACAGTTTCTTAAAAAATGCTCCTCTTAGTCAATAAAAAGGAATTATTTGTGACAAAAAGGAATAGAGCGACAAATGTCCTTTCTTCATAAAGCAGAGATATGTCTTCATATTCCACAGTTCCATAGTGTGTGCTCGTCTGGGAACCATGGCCACGTAAGAAAATTTCCCGGTAATCCTGCACTGTTGCCCCCCCACGAGCGCGACCTCTTTCGGGTACACAGAGAGGAAGGCAAAAAGGGCTTGCCGTGCCTTGATTTCTGGGGAGTAGTCCGTAGGGTGACGAAGTCCCGTAAGGGACAATACGGGGCCTTGTATATTGCCATTCAAAGAAGTCTTTGGTCCTATGAGAAAACTCCACCTCTCCTCTAAGAGGAGGACCGAGCATGAGTGGTAGATCGATACGGGGCCTGAGTTCAAAGCTCGCAGAGGAGTCAAGGTCGCCACTCATTTCATGACAGTCCCGAACCGTTGCTTGGGCATAAAGCCCGTATTTACAAGGATGGGATGAACAATGAAAAGGCGATGTATTATTGGGATTGACGTTTCGAAGTATTCTCTTGATTGCTTTTACTATCCAGAAGAAACGATACATCAAGAGGTTAACACTAACAGGGGGATTGATACTCTTATAAGAAATCTGAAAAATATCTCTCCAGACATCATTATTGTGGAAGCAACAGGACAATATCATCGCCTGTTAGTTGAAAAGCTTCATCACTCGCTTCTTCCTGTGAAAGTTGTAAATCCACGTCAAGTAAGAGATTTTGCGCGTTCACTTAACAAGCTCTGCAAAACAGACGCAATTGATGCAAAAATTTTAGTCGAATTTGCACTATCTCGGTGCATCATTCCAGACACACCAAAATCTGAGCACGGAACAAAATTATCCGCACTACTTGTTCGCAGGGAGCAATTACAATTTTTAATTACGCAAGAAAAATGTCACATTGAATCGACTGAGGGGCAATACGCCCATTATATTGAAGCGATACTGGACACTCTCAAGGCTCAACTGAAAGAAATAGATGCCTCCATTTCTCAAGTTGTCAAAAAAGATGAAAAATTTGCTCAAGATAACAAAATAATCCAGAGCATTCCAGGAATAGGGCCAATTGTCTCAGCCACCATTCTGACAGAGTGCCCAGAGATAACACGAATAGGTAGAAAGCAACTTGCTTTTCTCGTTGGAGTGGCCCCATTTAATCGAGATAGTGGACGTTTCCGAGGGCAACGGCATATAGCTGCTGGACGAGCTAAAATACGAAAAATACTTTATTGTGCTATGCGGCCATGTTTGCGCTGGAATTCAACAGTACGAAACTGGTTTGAACATTTTTTATCCTCAGGGAAACCTTATAAAGTTGCTGTGGTTGCGTGCATGCGAAAGCTATTAATGGTGTTGCGTGCGATGCTAATTTCTCAACGCAGGTGGCATCCCTCTTTAAAAGAAGATGCAGAGACGATTTGAAATAACCTAGATGACTTTCTGTAGCTATAAGTGGGGAAAAGCTTTAAGTCTTGACTTGAGATACCGTTGAGATACCGTTGCTCCTCTCCGCAGACAGGCAGGGATGGAAAGGAGGCAAGTTGCCAAGCAAACGGCGGATGTACCATCTGCTCAGGCTGGTGACGAAAGTGGCCCTGTGGGGCGCGTTCTCCCGTCTGGCAAGCTGGCTCATGGGTAAAATCCTGAGCTAAAAGCAAACCCGATGGAATGAAGCGACCCCCAACAGTGCCGTCAACACCGTTGGGGGTCTCCATCGGGTAAATAGGTCGAGAACCTTTTACCGGAGGGGAGGCCCTTAAAGAACCATCCCATGCCGGGGGTCAGAGTGCGTCAACACTCTGGCCCTTTCTGTTTTGAAGGATAAGGAGTTCCGGGAAGTTTGGCAAGTCTCGGCTTGGATCGAATAAGGCAGCGAAGGCCCGGTTCATCGGGCGAATCTCATCAACAATCGGAGTTGAACGAGACACATAAAAGTTCATTGCACTTGATGGCACCTTACCCGCGTCATTCATCCATTGATTACGCCCTTCATTCCAAAAGGCCAGATTTCTTCGAATAAAAAGCGAAAGATAATTTATCTGGCTGGCTAGCTGACTAATGGACGAGTTGAGCTAGAAGCAAATCAATAGAAAAAAACACTTTTGACAGAGGTTGAAACTGTTAGGGACTATCAGTTAAGAATACATCCCGGACGAGACTCCGCTTGATGGGACGGTGGTGTTGGCCGCACTTACTGTCCCTCTTTCCTTTGAAAATAAATCTATTCAGGGAGGCTAGCAAATCATTTTGCCCATTTATAAAACCATCCACCCTGTCAGTCTTGAAATAACTGCACAAGCATGAGTATGCCTACCGCGCCTGAAATATCCGGAGCTGATGGTGACGAGTTCAATCAATTAGGATCTAAGCAATTGTACATACCATGTTTCACCTATTTCCGTAGAAGGAATAAAAAACACATGGAGTCTTTCATAAAGGCTGTCAATATATCATTGAAAAAGACATGCTACAATATAGTTATAATAATGGTATACTGCTTCACAATTATTACGATTTAGAAACTGCTTTCACTCATTAAAACTAGGAGATACAGCATAATGGGAAGAACTTATGGATACATTCGGGTATCCAGCAGTGATCAAAACGAAAGCCGACAGTATATGGCTATGTATGAACAAGGTATTGCTGAAAATCATCTCTTCATCGACAAATTATCGGGCAAAGATTTTCGTCGTCCTCAGTATAGAACTATGCTCAGACAACTGAAACCCGGAGACATACTCTGTGTCACAAGCATCGATCGATTAGGGCGCAATTATGAAGAAATTCAACAGCAGTGGCGTATTATTACACGGGATATGAAAGTGGATATTTTAGTACTGGATATGCCACTACTCGACACCCGGCGCGACAAAGACCTCCTTGGGACGTTCATTTCAGATTTAGTCTTGCAGGTACTGTCATTCGTTGCCCAGAAAGAACGAGAAAACATTCGGAAACGACAAGCGGAAGGTATTGCGGCCGCAAAGATAAATGGAATCCGTTTTGGCCGCGAACCAAATCCACTTCCTTCCATGTTCGCACAAGTATATCGCCTGTGGAAAAAGGGAGAAATAACAACAGCCGAGGCCGCAAGACGCTGTGGCATGCCACGATCGACATTCCGTTATCGAGCTGTCATATTTGCAAAGAATCAAACATAACATGGCAAAAAAGTGTACTTTTTTGCCATGTTTTTTTTGGCGCTCGCTCTGAAAACAGAGTTAACAGAAAACCATTCCTATTTCCAGTAAAAAAAGCAGCCATCTTACCATCCCTTCCACGGTTTTCTCCCACAGGCGAAAAAGTACACTTTTTCGCCACATCTTTTTTTGTCGTCACCCCATCTACCCTATATCCCTGCAAGATGTTTTTGCAGGAAGCTTCAATCGGTTTCTTGGGGTTCGCACGGTGTCAAATATTGTTGAAGGCGGGCTGGCTTGCGCTTCAGCTTTATGAAAGCTCTGCAACTCATACCGCTTATTTGGAAACTCAAATTTTTAGGAGCAAAGTTTATGATGTCGAAAGGCGCAATGGGGAATTTGATAAACAAATACCGTGCAGTATTAAAAAAATGCCACCTATTGAATGTATTTGGATCATTAGCTATGGCGGGAACTCTTGTTGCAACCGGGGCTATAGCTGCATCGGCTACGGAATATTCCGCAAGAATCACCGGAGAAGAAACAGAATATGATGCTATAAAAACGGGTGAAAATAAAACGTACATGTACACCTTTTCAAACGGTGACACCATTACCGTGGAAAGTGACTATACTCACGGTGGATTAAATGCCATAAATATGAAAGAAATTAAATCACTTACAATAAAAAATGATGTTAATATCAATACAATAGGAGGTAAACATACAACTGTAGAGGCAATACAATTTAAGGGAAACAGCAATATTACAATGGATAATTTGAATCTCAATGTTATATCAAAAGATTCTACAATTTCTAATTACGCATCTGCTAAGGGTATAAGCATGTTTTGCGTAAATGATAACAGCTTTAACGCAGGAAAAACAAATATTGAAATTGAGGTAAAAAATCCTCTGAAAGGCATACATGCCGTTGGCATAGATCTTACTGCTTCAAAAAACAATGTTGTCGCTCTTGACGATACAAAAATCATTATAAAAGGCAGTTCAGAGAATGAAAGATTTGACGTAACACACCGTGGTATTTATGCCACAGGAGAGAGCAATACGATTACCACCGGTAAACTGGATATTGATCTGTCTGGTGAAGCTCGCGCCAACATGGATGCCTATGCGGTGACTGTGAAAGGCGACGGCAAGTTGTCCACTGCCACTCTGGGCGACGGCAATATATCGGCGTTCGCAAAATCCCCCAATGATGCTTTTTCTGTGGGGATTACTGTGCATGACGGAGCTGTGGTCTCCAAAGGCGATGGTTCTATCACGGCAATCGCCGAGGCTGGTCAGGGCACGGGATATGGGCTTGGCATTCGCGCCAAAGGCGAAGGGGCGAAGCTTGACGTGGGGCATGACGATGTGACGGTAAAAGTCACTGGCGGGCTAGATGATGGCGACAAGTTCATCCAGTCCATCGGTGCCATCGCAGATTCCGGCGGAAGCCTCAGCCTGGCGGGTGGCTCCATTACGGCCTCTGCCGACTCTGAAGGTGCCTTCATTCGCGGCGCCCTGTCGACAGGAGGAAGCAGTATGACCCTGGGAACTGAAGAAGGCTCGCTGGCGGTCAAGGCATTCGGCAATGACAGCGCCGCCGCCCTTGAGACCAGAGACACTTCCACCATCGCCCTACAGGGCAATGTTTCCGTCGAGGCCCCCATTGCTCTCTATGGCAACGGAACCATCACGAATTTCGGCAATCTGACCGTCACTTCCGGCACTGTCGCTGATTTCATCGGCACGTTTACCCAGGATGACGGAAATACCAACCTGAGCGGTCAGGACTTTTTCGGAGGCAACGTCAATGTGTTCAAAGGCGCACTCACCGTGGGCATGCCTGACCGCGGCGGCGTAAGCCTGCAAAACAATGAGGCTATGCTGGCGCTCGGTCAGAATGTGACGTTGGGCGAGCAGGCGAAACTGGTCGTTGGCGATGCCGCAAACAGCGGTGCCACCGTGGCTTTCGGCGACAACTCTCTTCTGGTCGTGGACGGTGACAAGGCGGCCTCTTCTTTCATGATCAGCGCGCCGGACGCTGCCCCGCGCTCCATCAGCGTATCCGACGGAGCCAACTTGTATATTGTCAACGCCAAAATAGGCGAAACCTATAAGATCACTGACGGTTTCGTCGCAATGGATGGAGACGTCGCTGGCTGGACCGGAGACAATCTTGTCACCGGGCGCATGATTAACGCTATCCGGAGCGACGGAACAGACGGAAAAATCATCGTCACCACAGAGCTAAAGAGCGCGTCCGTCGTCTTCCCGGGCGTATCCATTCCCAATACCATTGATGAAATCTTCGTCTCCAACAAAAACGATGTGGATAGCGAGAACCCGGGCGTCGCATTCATCTCCCGTGCTCTGGAACCATTGTATCTTCCTGAATCGGACGTGGTGACCACGCTGGACAGTGCTGCCCAACTCTCATATGCGGGCGGCGTGCAGGCCTCGACCATCGCTGTGGCGCAAGCCCCAACGCGGGCTATTCAGGACCATCTGTCCCTTGCTACCAATGTAGCGCAGAGAGGCACATGCCTGCATGAAGATGGTTTTGACCTGTGGGCCAACGCCCTCTATGGGGCGAACCGCGCGCGCGACTTCAGTGCCGGAAGCCTTAACGCCGGATACAATTCCGACTTCGCGGGCGGCGTAATCGGCAGCGACTGGACGTTTGGTGCCGGTGTTGGAAAGGGCAGAATCGGCCTCGCCTTCAACGTGGGCACAGGTGATACTAAATCACGCGGAGACTTCAACAGCACCAAAAATGATTTTGACTTCTGGGGCGTGTCTCTCTACGGCGGCTGGAGCACAGATAATATCAATGTTGTTGCTGATTTTGGCTATTCCGCTTCCAAGAACGAGCTGAAACAAGATATCCCGGCCTCACTCGGCATGGGCGGTAAGCTCAAGGCGGACGTGGATTCCAGCGTGCTCACCACTGGAGTCAAGGCCGAGTACATGGTTAAAACTGACGTACTCGACGTAATGCCCCATGTCGGTGTCCGTTACATGGCCGTGAAGACGGATTCTTTTTCTACGAAGCTCGATCAGGGCGGCGATCTGTTCCATACCGACGGGGACCTTCAGCATGTCTGGCAGTTCCCTGTAGGCGTGAATCTGAGCAAGTCCTTCGAAACGGAATCCGGATGGAAGATCAGGCCACAGGCCGATCTCTCCGTGGTACCCGCCGCAGGCGACACTAAGGCGAAGATCGACGTGCGCACCCCCGGCGTGGACGCATCTGACTCCATGAAGCGCCGTGTTATGGATACGACATCGTTTGATGGCGTATTCGGCGTTGAAGTGCAAAAAGACAACATATCGCTCGGCCTCGGCTACAACGTGCAGGCGTCCGAACACCAGACCGGACAGGGCGTGACTGCGTCCTTCATGTACAAATTCTAATTGATTTCGGGCTCCGGCGGATACTTTTGCCGGAGCCCTTTGACTACTTCCCCTCGTCAGTATGAATAATTATTAAGTTGCTACCGAGTACTTTTAGTTTTCCTTAATCATTTGATGCAGTTTGTTAGTCATACACAAAACTCATAAAAGAATGGATAATATAGTTTATTAGTTGTATTGGACGACGTATCTCATTCATTACGTGTACTGAGAGTTTTATATGAAGTGCACTTTATGTTGTGTTTTTTTAGTTATAATGTTTTTGATATTCATTCCTTACAGCAAAGCTCAAAAAACTCCTTTAGGTGAATTTCCCAATTGAGGTGATTCCATTGAGCAAGTTATCAAGGAACGAAATATAAAATATCCTATTACTGAAAATAGTATGAGTCTTATTTTTGGTATTCCAGTGCAGACTATGCTTGCAAAAGATGTATTTGATGAAGGAATACATATAGATTTGTATTCATTTTTTTACAATAAACTTATTGAGTTTAGTATTTCTATTGAACCTAATAATTTTGAAAAAACATACTATGAAATAAAAAATAATATTGAGCTAAATTTTAAAAAGTATAAAGATTCACATTTTATTAAAAATGAAGACATATTCATAGATAATGATAAAAAAACAATCATTATCCTAATGAAAGCTAAAACCATTATACTCTATTTTATTGATTTTGAATCATATAAGAAATATAAAAAAATAACAGACTAATAATTAAATATATATTGTAAAATGTTATAATATTAAATAGCTATATAATGTTTTATTCGGAGGATATTATGATTAGCGATAGTGAACTTTTTAAACTGTTAATAAATAAATATCCTAAAGAACCTATACCTTTTATCGTTGAACAATTTATGATTTTCAAGTTTTGTCTTATCCAGGCTGAGAAAAAAATGGATTCCCTAAGCATAGAAAAAGCTACACAACAGCCAATAAGGTTAGAAGATCAGGCCCAGAAAAATAAAAAATATCAGTATCATTTAGTGATGAATCCTGAAAGGGCTATCAACGTCGATATTGTTCAGTGCTGCCTGTGTGGTCGAAAATTTCAAAGTTTGACAGCGAACCATTTATTATCTCACGGTATTTCCGTGGACGAATATAAAAAACTATGCGGCTATGCTCCAACACAAAAACTAATTTGCGGTAATCTTCTGAAGAAATTAAGGGAAAACGCTCAAAAAGCCCGACGCACTAGAGAGAAAAAAATATCGAGGGAACACTAGAAAGCAAGCCCGCTGGATCCCCTCATCGTATTTGTCGCACACCGTTGGAAGTCTCTATAGTATAAAAGGGTGTTAATGCACCTTGCCCCCTCTGCTTTGGAGAAAAAGGAGTTTAGAGAAACTTGGCAAGTTACTGCCCTGAGAGATAGGGTCAGGACTCGTTATTTTCAAAGAAAGGAAACCAGGGTATTGCAGGAGGCACGGAGGTTCCCATGCTTGCATCTGCTTTATCTTTCCGAAAGCCAGTTGGAACGTATCAAACCATTCTTTCCCCGTTCTCACGGTGCTCCCCGTGTGGATGACAGGCGCGTCGTCAGCAATATCATCTATCTCATCAAGCACGGACTTCAGTGGAAGAATGAACCTGATGAGTACGGCCCGCACAAAACCCTGTACAACCGTTTTGTTAGGTGGAGTAAACGCGGAGTTTTCAACAAAATTTTCAATACGTTGACAAATCAGACGCCTTCTGATGGCTCCCTGATGTTCGACTCCACCCACCTCAAAACTCACCACATGGCGTCAATTCTGCTCAAAAAGAGGATTCTCCACGTCTTATCGGTCGAACAAAAGGAGGCCTAAATTCCAAACTTCATGCCGTTTGTGACGGGCATGGGCGGCCCCTTCTGCTTTTACTACCTGAAGGGCAGGTCAACGACTACAAAGGTGCAGCCATTCTCCAGCACCTTCTTTCCGATACCTGTACGTTTCTGGCAGACGGAGGTTCTGACACGAGTTGACTGCGGGAATCTCTGAGAGCCAAGGAGATGACAGTCTACCACCCCGAAGAACCAGAAATAGAGCATTTTCCTTTGATAAGACGCAATACATTCAGCAAACTGAAAGACTGGCGGCGTATCGCGACTCGGTATGCCCGCTGTGACCATACCTTTTTCTCAACCATCTGCTTGGCTGTTATCATTATCTTTTATCTTAATTAATGAGTCCTGACCCTAGCTAACTGTACAGATCACCGGGTGGACATCCTTGACTACAGGTTTTACCGCTGGAAAAAAATTATGGTATAGCTCGCAACGTCAATTAAGCCCATATTTTTTAATCCATTGATATAATGTTTTCCGACTAACACCTAAAATTTTGGCACATTGTGCTTTGTTGCCATTTGTTCGTATGAGTGTTTCTCGGAGGTTAAACTTTTTATTGTCCATCCCATCTCCTGCCGAGTGAGGCATTTCAGAATCAGGGTGGAAGCTATAACCCATTAATATATCACCATCCTCCATAATAGCTGCCTCGGCAATGATCTGTTGAAGTTCCCGTACATTTCCCGGCCATGAATGTTGCTTGAGCCTTCGCAAGAAATCTTTGCTTATACTTGTTGCTTTACAACCAAAGGTTTGGCGAATTTTTTTTAGAAAATGATTCACAAGGGCTTCGATATCTCTTATGCGTTCACGCAGGGGAGGGATATAAAGAGTAATCGTATTTAGACGATAAAAAAGATCCGCCCGAAACTCTCCTTTTGAGACGAGCTCCTTCAAACATCGATTGGTAGCGGTGATGATACGGATGTCTACAGAAATATTTTTCCTCCCCCCTACGCGCACAATTTCCTTTTGTTGGATAGCCCGAAGTAGGCTGACTTGTGCCTTGGGAGAGAGTTCGGCGACCTCATCAAGAAACAGTGTGCCATGATTGGCCAATTCAAATTTTCCCAACCGCCGTTCCAGTGCTCCGGTAAAGGCTCCTTTCTCATGCCCAAATAACTCACTTTCAATCAAAGTTTCTGGAATGGCACCACAATTGATTGTAATAAAAGGCCCCATACTGCGACGGCTGAGCCCATGCAGGGAATTAGCAATAACCTCCTTCCCCGCCCCTGACTCCCCTTCAATACAGACATTCACATCATAAGCCGCCACGCGTCGTACCCTCTGGTATAGTTCGAGCATGGCTTGGCTAGTGCCTATGACGTCGGAAGGTGACTCCCTGAGCTCCTGAATTAATGTCTTTTTCTTGCTGATCTCCAAAAATTCCCGGGAGAGCCCCCGGATCAGATCCTTTACGGGGAAATATTCTAAGGCGCTCCCAACGCCCAGACCGTCAATATTAGTCTGCTGGTATAACTGAAGTGTATCCTGTGCTGTGTTGATTCCTCCCCCGTAAAACAAGCATATCGGACAGTTGCCGTGAGTCGCCTCGCGTACGGCCTCTAGAGCCTGATTGACATGGCGGATCGCGTATTGCACGCGATCCTGCTTCTCCAGTGGTTCGGAACCATAGAACGTCCACCCCACGTTGATGATGAGTACGTCCACTCCCGCTTCCGTCGCAAACAGCTTAGCACTGTCTATAGAGGCCGAGAAACCAAAAGTGACAAACCCTTGCTCTTTTGCTTCGCAAAGCATGGCCACTTCACGTTCTTCAGAAAATCCGCGTCTGCGCAGGGCATCAAAGAAAAATCCCTGATTCATACTTACAGGGGGCCAGTTGATGATTCCAGCCACACCAAGGCTCTTCAGACGTCTGAAACGTTCCTGTTCCGGGCATGAAGGATCCCCTACAAGCATGCCTGCAACCAAAGGGGTCTGAGGGCAGCGCGGCAAAATTTGGGAACGAATCAGCTCTTCTGTCTGCTCGTTGGCATTACCGAAGGGCAGGAACGATGCATAAGAATTGACTCCCGATATACGATAAATTCCCGAATTCAGAACGACGAGAAAAGGAATGCCCCCTTTAACGGCACTTATAGCGCTGAGCCCTGATCCGGGAATGGAAAACACAAGGGGTTTCTCGGCATGACGGGCTCCCTCCACAAGACGGCGGAGACGAGAAACGTTTTCCGTAAACATGTATACTCCCAGTGTATATTAGGTTGCAAAAGTGTTACCTCAAAAGTAACATAAAGGCGCTCCATATACAATTCTGGTTTTCATTTCCATCGAGATCCCCACGTCCATTATGTATATTTCTATATAGCACATGGAGAAAAAATGTTACCTAAAAAAGAGGTTCAGACACTCGTACAGGCGGCAAAAGCAGAAAGGCGTACACTGTTCGGATCGCCCTTATTACCTGGAGAAATTTGCCCTTCCTCCGTTGACTGGCTGGTTGCCTGCTATGGCTCTCGTGACAATTCAGGAAATTTCGACTGGCTTTCCAGCTACCTACCATACGCAGATGCTAATG
>QWCK01003793.1_pt1 | contig 16253 bp, 15 predicted proteins | sample 1972571 | NCBI WGS metagenome assembly QWCK01 (sample SAMN09866710, study PRJNA288562) | Human gut metagenome isolate term2_stool, whole genome shotgun sequencing... | isolation source: gut | host: Homo sapiens | place: USA: California
GTCCTTGGCGATGTAGAGATCGTTGGTGGGGAGATAGGCCTCCGGCTGGTAGAAGTCGTAGTAGGAGACGAAGTACTCGACAGCGTTGTGGGGGAAGAAGCTCTTAAACTCCCCGTAAAGCTGCGCCGCCAGTGTCTTATTGTGCGACAGCACCAGCGTCGGCCGCTGCACCTCGGCCACCACATTGGCCGCCGTAAAGGTCTTACCGGAGCCGGTGACGCCGAGCAGCGTCTGGAAGCGCTGCCCCCGCTCTACGCCGTGGACCAAGTCAGCGATCGCCCGTGGCTGGTCGCCGGTCGGCTTGTAGCTTGATATGAGTTCAAAGTCCATCTTGTCTCTCTCCTCTGTCTCTCCCGACAAAGGTACCAAAATAGCACCCAAGGGAGCGGGGAACAATTGAGTGTTCAGGGGTGTCGCATTTGAAAGACACCGTAGCCATTCATCTAATAGTGAAGAGTGGGGAACGAAGCACCCCTTGTGGGTGCCTCACGGATAAGCCCTCTAGGTATATGATTACCCTAATGCTCAAAGGCGTCACCCCTGTTCCACGGGCAGGAAACCGGGGAGTATGTGATAGAATTTGCCTAACTTTGTCCCTGATCACTATCAGGCAAGTGCTATGGGCAAAGTAATAGCTATATCCAATCAGAAGGGCGGTGTCGGCAAGACAACGACGGCGATGAACCTCTCTGCGGCCTTGGTCGCTCTGGGGTGCCACGTGCTCCTTATCGACGCAGATCCGCAGGCCAATGCCACCAGCGGGCTCGGCGCTCAGGCCAAGTCCGCCGAGCTCTCTACCTACGGCTGTATCCTCGGAGATACCGACCCGAGGAAGTGCCTGATCCCCTCCACCGTGGAGGGGCTGGAGATCCTGCCATCACACACCGACCTCGCGGGGGCGGAAGTGGAGCTGGTCAATGTCCCGCAGAGGGAGTATGTCCTCAGGCGGATCACGGAGCTGCTGAAGCCGGACTTCGACTTCATCCTCATCGACTGTGCGCCCTCGCTCGGACTCATCACGATAGCTGCCCTCGCCGCCGCCGACTCGGTCATCATCCCGGTCCAGTGCGAGTACTTCGCCCTCGAGGGGATCAGCAAGCTCCTCAGCACCCTGCGTATCGTCAAGGAGCGGCTTAATCCCCCCATAGACATAGAGGGCTTCCTCATGACCATGTACGATAGCCGGACGAAGCTCTCCACGCAGGTCTATAAGGACGTCAAGAAGCACTTCAAGGACCTCGTCTTCGACACGGTCATCAATCGCAACGTTCGTATCAGCGAGGCACCGAGCTTCGGGAAGAGCGTCCTCGATTTTGACCTCTCCTCCAAGGGAAGTCAGAACTACCTCGAGCTGGCTCACGAGGTGATGGAGAACAATCACATCCAGATCCGCCGAACCATCTCATGAGCACGAACAATAGAAACAGCGCCTCCCTTGGGCGGGGACTCGACGCCCTCTTCCCCAACGACTTCGTCAATATAAAGAAGGTGGAGACCGGAGGATCCTCCTCCATCTCTGAGCTTCCTCTCGACGCCATTTACCCCAATCCGGATCAGCCGCGTGCCGACTTTGATGCTGAGACTCTCGAGGAGCTTGCCTCGTCGATCAAGCACATCGGACTGGTACAGCCGATCACCGTCCGTGAGGATGGCAAGGGTGAGGGGAAGTACATCATCATCAGCGGCGAGCGGCGCTACCGAGCTGCCCGACTGATAGAGCTGGAGACGATCCCCGCCTACATCCGCACCGTGGATGACGACCAGGTGGTGGAGATGGCTCTGATCGAGAATATCCAGCGCGAGGACCTCAATGCGATAGAGATCGCTCTCACCTTTAGCAAGCTGATCGATGCCGACGGGCTAACGCAGGAGCAGCTGGCGACACGCGTCGGGAAGAAGCGCGCTACGGTCGCCAATTACCTCCGACTCCTCAAGCTTCCCGCACAGATACAGCTGGGACTGAAGAATAGGAAGCTATCCATGGGGCACGCCCGCGCTCTCCTCAGCATCGAGGACACGGAGCTGCAGCTGGCGCTCTACAAGCAGATCCTCACTGACGACCTCTCCGTCAGAGACGTGGAGCAGATGGCTCGCGAGTACAGCACTGTCGAGCCGATCAGTAAGGCTAAGTCGCAGGAGGCTCGTCAGGCAGCCAAGGAGCGCCTGGCACAGTACCGCAGCACCACGGATCAGATCTCGAGGAGCCTCGGGACAAAGGTGAAGATGAGCTGCAACGCCTCCGGCAAGGGTCGGATCACGATCCCCTTCGCAAGCGATGATCAGCTGCAGGAGATCCTCTCCATGCTGAGCAAGCTGTAGTGTATGTGCCGACCGAGTAGTCATCTACTGCCCATTCTCCTTCTCTTGGTACTGAGCCTGGGGACGGGTTTGGCATATGGCAGTGAGGCGGTCGGCTGCGATACCATTCCCTCCTCACCCCTTCAGCAAGACACCACCATCCTCACGCCCGCCAAGGCAGACGCCCTGGCAGCGCAGCAGGATAGCGCTCGGCTGATACCGACGGAGGTTCCTGTGAAGGCTGAGGTGCAGAAGACCTTCTCCCCCAGTCCCCGCGCCGCCGTCCTCTGGGCGATCATCCCCGGTGGCGGACAGGTCTACAACAGGAAGTACTGGAAGGTCCCGATCATCATCGGCGGTATGACCGCCCTCTACTACGCCATATCGTGGAATAACAACAACCTCCTCGAGTACGCCAAGGCCTACAGCGACATCAAGAGCGACGACCCGATGACCAACGACTCGTGGATTGCCTTTGTCCCTGCCGGCGCCGACCCCAATAGCTACCGGACCAACGGCTCCTTCCAGGAGACTCTCCGCCACGGACGTGACTTCTATAGACGCAATCGCGACCTCTCCATCATCATCTCCGTAGGTGTCTACGCTTTGTCCATCATCGATGCTTACGTCGATGCGGAGCTGGCACACTTCGACATCTCTCCGGAGCTGACGCTTCAGGCGACCCCTACCTACATTCCCTCGACCACCTTCCCCTCATCGGGCGGTCCTGCCGTCCAGGTAGCGCTATCCTTTTGACCTCCTCTATGAGACGCCCTATCCCACTCCTTCTACTCCTCCTACTGATGACGCTTGCCATGCCTCGGGCATTTGGTCAGAGCGAGGTCGAGGAGCCCGACCTGGGGCGCCTGCCGGAGAGCTTCGACATGGCTCTCGACTCGCTACTCAACTCTCGGTACAAGGAGTACTACTCCCTCAGCAAGCCGAAACGACAGGCGAGCAAGCGGGAGCTGGAGAGCAAGGATCAGCTCTACCGCGACCGACTGGCGCGGATGGAGAGCGCCATACCGCTCACCTACAATCCCGCCGTGCGGGAGGCGATCGACCTCTATGTCAATCGCCGAAGCAACCTTATGAGTCTGATGCTGAGCCGCGCCACCTACTACTTCCCCATCATCGAGGAGGAGCTCGACCGGCAGGGACTACCGCTGGAGCTGAAGTACCTCGCCATCGTCGAGAGTGCACTCAATCCCACCGCCGTCTCGCGGATGGGGGCGACAGGCTTCTGGCAATTCATGCTCCGCACCGGCAAGATCTACGGTCTCACGATCAACTCAGTCATCGACGAGCGTATGGACCCCCGCAAGTCCACTCGCGCCATGTGCGAGTACTTCAAGGATATGTACGCCCTCTACGGCGACTGGATGCTCGCCATAGCGGCCTACAATTGCGGTCCCGGCAATATCAATAAGGCGATCCGCCGCTCAGGAGGGAAAAGGGACTTCTGGGAGATCTTCCCCTACCTCCCTCGCGAGACCCGATCCTATGTGCCCTTCTTCATCGCCGCATTCTACAGCATGGAGTACTACCGGGAGCACGACATACGCCCGTCGGCGATCCACATCCCGATCGCGACGGATACGGTCCACCTTGCCCGCCGCTGCACGACGAGGGAGCTGGCGGAGATCACCAGCGTCTCTCTCGACACCATCGAGCTGCTCAATCCGATGTACAAGAAGGGGATCATCCCCGGCAACCAACAGTCTCAGGTGATCGTCCTGCCGGCGCAGGCTGCGATCGACTTTGCCTCTAATAAGGAGAAATACTTCGCCAGTCACCATAAGAGTGAGGCGAAGGTAGAGGACAGCGCACCCGACATCGAGGAGGAGCAGGCTGCTGACAGCGAGCGCGAAGTGACCTACCGCGTCCGACGTGGCGACTCTCTCGGCTCCATCGCTCGGCGATACCATGTCACCACGGCTCAGATCAAGGAATGGAATGGTCTCAGGTCAAATATGATCCACCCCGGGCAGAAGTTGGTGATCCGTACCGGAGCCAAAGCCTCAGTCTCAGCCGCCAAGTCCGGCACGTCAAGCAAGAAGAAGAGCAGCACCCGACAGCAGAGTGCCCGCTACTACACCGTAAAGAGAGGCGACACCCTCTCCGGCATCGCCGCGAAGTACAAGGGTGTCACCGTCACCCAGATCAAGCGAGCCAATAACCTCCGCTCCAATAACATCCGCCCCGGGCAGCGTCTCCTGATCCCCTAAGTTCACACGAGATTATGAGTAAGGACATCAGCGATATTGAGCGCAAACTGATTGAGAAGAGGCGCGAGTGTGATGCGCTTAAGAAAAAGCTCAGAGAGTCACAGATTGAGAGCGCGATCAACCAGGCATCCCTCGACTATCTAGCTAAGAAGCACCACATTGATCTGAAGGAGATCAAAAAAGGGTAATGGAAGATACGTCCCATTTCGGACAACGCAGTCTCAAAAAGCAGGACTGACGTCCGGTTTAGAAAACCACAAGAACAAAGCACCACAAAAGCCTTCCGATACTCCTCTCTTTTCCTTATCTTTGTGGGAGAAGTATTATAGAACCCCAATTCTTAAAGATACATACAACCATATGCTAGCATACGTATTTCCCGGCCAAGGATCCCAGCACATAGGCATGGGCATGGCCATGTACGATAATAATCCTGAGGCGATGCGTCTCTTCGATCGTGCGGATGAGATCCTCGGCTTCGGTCTGAGCAAAATCATCTTCGACGGCACGGAGGAGGAGCTGAAGCAGACCGCTGTAACCCAGCCTGCCGTCTTCGTCCACTCCTACATCTCCGCTGCCATCCTTGGCTCTGAGGAGAAGCCCGACATGGTGGCAGGACACTCTCTGGGAGAGTTTACTGCCCTCGCTGTCGCCGGCGCACTCTCCTTTGAGGACGCTGTCCGTCTGGTCCACATGCGCGCCGTAGCGATGCAGAAGGCCTGTGCCGAGGCTCCATCGACGATGGCGGCTATCATCGGTCTTCCGGATGCCGAGGTGGAGGAGATCTGCGCCAATATCCTCGACAAGCTGGTGATCCCAGCCAATTACAATAGCCCCGGACAGGTAGTCATCAGCGGCTCCATCGACGGAGTCGATCAGGCAATGGAGGAGGCCAAGAAGGCAGGAGCCAAGCGTGCCATCCCGCTGAAGGTAAGTGGTGCATTCCACAGCCCGCTGATGGAGCCGGCTCGCCAGGAGCTGGAGCAGGCGATCCACCAGACTCACATCCAGACTCCCCGCTGCCCGATCTACCAGAATGTCGATGCCAAGCCGCACACCGACCCTAAGGAGATCGAGAGTAACCTGGTCAAGCAGCTCACCGCACCGGTCCTCTGGTCACAGACGGTACAGCGCATGATCGCTGACGGAGCAGATCGCTTCATCGAGTTTGGTCCGGGTAACACCCTTCAGGGGCTTATCCGCCGCATCGACCGGAGCGTAACGGTAGAGGGACGCGAGGGCTGATTACTCACGCCACGTCAGTGTCAGAGAGTACCGATCATCAGTTCACCGAGGGGGATGCCCTCCATCGAGTAGAGCTAAGGACAGCCTACCTCATAGAGCGCTACGGAGCGCTACGACAGGAGGTAGAGCTGCTTAGAGACCAGAATAGTCTGCTCCGTAGTCAGCTTGCTAAGGAGACGACCAGAGCAGAAGGACTCGAGCAAAAGCTCGCCCTCAGAGCACCCATCTCAGCTGATGACCCGGATGTACGCAAGTCTGCGGAGAGCCTCTACGGAGAGATCGATGATCTCGTGGAGACCGTGGACGATGTACTCAGACTCCTGGAGACTCACACCAAGTAACACCGACTGACACCTACCCACCACCCATCACTCCACAGTCGTCATGCCTGACAGATCCCCGGATATGCAGGCAGAGACACCTGCACAGACCCTCACCCGCGTGATCAACCTCCGCGTGGGCGAGGTGCCTATGGCTGTCACCATCCCCCGCGAGGAGGAGGCCGAGGCCGCCCTTAGGGCGGCCGCCAAGGAGCTCAATCATCTCCTCGACGAGTACAAGTCCCGATACGATCTGACGGTCCCGGAGGCACTCACCTACGCAGCCATCCACCTCGGCAGGGACAAGTATCATCTACTCCAGCAGCAGGAGCACGCCGACTACGACAGACGTCTCTCTAAGCTGGCTGATGACCTGGACAAGACCCTGGGGAGATAGGAGAGTATATCCCAACACACAGTAAGATACAACACCATATGAGCCCAATAATAATTGCGATCATCGTCTCCATAGTCCTCCTGGCATCGGGCTGGCTTCTGCTCAATAAGCAGAACGAGCGCCATGCCCAGAGGCTCTACGAGAACGAGATCGCCAAAGCCAAAGAGGCTCGGCAGGAGTATCTCGACCAAGCCAAGATCACTCGGGACGAGTACATGGCCAAGGCGAGAGAGGATGCCGAGATGCTCAAGAGAGACAAGCTCCTCGAGATCAAGGAGGAGTTCCTAAAGAAGAAAGCAAGTCTTGCCGACGAAGTGCAGGCTCGCCAAGCCACACTACAGTCCATAGAGTCCAAGCTGAAGAAACGCGAGGAGCAGCTCGCCAAGCTCCAGGATGACATGTCCCGCCGCTCACAGGCGATAGAGCAGGAGGGAGCCAACCTGAAGAAGCAGATCGACTTCAATAAGAGCAAGGAGGCCGAGCTCGAGGCACTCCGTCACCAGCAGCTCGAGCAGCTCGAGGAGACCAGTGGACTGACCAAGGAGGAGGCCAAGGCGCAGCTGATGGAGCACCTCAAGAGCGAGGTCAAGTCAAGCGCCGCCATCATGACCAATGAGATCATCGACGATGCTAAGCTCAAGGCGAATGCCGAGGCGCGCAAGATCGTCGTCAAGACCATCCAGCGCATCGCCACCGAGACTGCGATAGAGAATGCGGTCACCGTCTTCCACATCGATAATGACGACATCAAGGGTCGCATCATCGGTCGTGAGGGACGCAACATCCGCGCACTAGAGGCAGCCACCGGCGTCGAGATCATCGTCGACGACACGCCGGAGGCGATCCTGCTCTCCTGTTTCGACCCCGTCCGCCGCGAGCTGGCGCGTCTCTCGCTCCACGAGCTGGTACAGGACGGCCGCATCCACCCCGCCCGCATCGAGGAGGTGGTCGAGAAGACTGAGAAGCAGCTCGAGGAGGAGATCATGGAGACCGGTGAGCGAACCGTGATTGACCTCGGTATCCACGGCATGCACCCCGAGCTGATCCGTCTCGTCGGTAAGATGAAGTACCGCTCCAGCTATGGGCAAAACCTCCTCCAGCACAGCCGCGAGACCGCCAATCTGAGTGCCGTCATGGCTGCAGAGCTCGGCGTAGATGCCAAGAAAGCACGCCGTGCCGGACTCCTCCACGACATCGGCAAGGTGGCCGACGAGGAGCCGCAGATGCCTCACGCTCTCCTCGGTATGAAGCTCTGCGAGAAGTACAAGGAGAAGCCCGACATCTGCAATGCCGTCGGCTCCCACCACGACGAGATCGAGATGAGCACCCTCATCGCCCCCATCGTGCAGGTCTGTGATGCCATCAGCGGCGCACGACCCGGCGCACGTCGTGAGATCGCCGAGGCATACATCAAGCGACTCAAGGCACTCGAGGACCTCGCCCTCTCCTACCCCGGAGTGATCAAGACCTACGCCATCCAGGCAGGTCGCGAGCTCCGCGTCGTCGTCGGTGCCGACAAGGTCGACGATGCCGGCACCATCGAGCTCTCCAATGCGATCGCCGAGCGCGTACAGGACGAGCTCACCTACCCCGGGCAGGTCAAGATCACCGTCATCCGCGAGCGCCGCGTCGTCTCCTACGCCAAGTAATCCATTTCAGAAAAAAGAGAGAGGGTGTGCCATCCAGTACGGATGGCACACCCTTTTTTGCCCTCATTGGTGAGGGGCAAATCTATTACCGGTATTAGTTAATACTATTACCGGTATTAGTCGCGACTATTACCGGTAATGGAATTAAGTCTGAGGGATGGGGATGTCAGGCTTAGTCACGCGGGATCCTTCGTCTGGCGTCCCTTTCGGTACTGGAAGTAGTAGCCGAGGGAGGCGATCGTGAAGTAGAGCGCTGTCAGCACCCACATAGCCCGACACTGTATCAGGATGTCGTAGAGGGATGCACCGGTACCCAGCAGGGCAATGTACCCCTGTACCGCATGAGTGCTCGGGATCAGGTAGGCAACGGACTTCCATAGCCAGGGGATATTCTGCCACGGCCAGACGACACCGGTGAGGAAGAAGAAGACCAGCGACAGCGGGACGATGTAGATCAGCACCACCTCCCGCCTCTTGAAGAGGAAGGAGAGTCCGATGGACATAAAGATCACCGAGAGCAGATAGGGGACGACAAAGATCAACATCCTCAGCGGCGTCGTCAGGATCGGGATCCTCAAGCAGTAGGGTACGATACAGAGGACCCAGATACTGAGCAGGAAGTAGAGCACGAAGTAGATCACACTCTTATTGATCACCATCCGCATCGGTCCGTGGATCGTCGACGGTATGAGGTAGTGCGTGTCGTTGCTCTCCCTCGCAGTGGCCGCCAGCATACAGATCCCCAGGATCAGCGTCTGCTGAAGGATCAGGATCAGGATGGGCGGCATGAGGAAGGTCCCTATGCCTGCGACAGGATTGTAGTATCCCTTGCCGTCCTGATAGACCGGACGCACCTCTATGTCCGTCAGTGCCTTAGTCGGCTTCCCTGCCCGCTCCGCATGGATCTCACCGCCCATCTGGAGGGCGTTATTATTGAGTGCCACCATATAGTTCTTATAGTACAGCAGCACATTGCCGAGGCTCATCAGCTCCACTTGGACCTGATCCGCACCCCGGTAGAGATCGGCTTGGAAGTTCTTCGGGATCCTGGCGTAGCCGTAGGCGTCGCGATCCATGATCATCTGCTCCGCCTGCTCTATCGTGGGGACGACCGCCACCACCTCCACCTCCTGCGAGGCGTCCACACGGCGGATGTACTCGCGGGAGAGAGAGCTGTTATCCTCATCCACCACGACCAGCTTCGACTCCTCGACTACCTCGGTATTGTAGAAGGCGGCGTAGAGGAAGGGGTAGATAATCGGGACGACAAAGAAGAATAGCAGCACCCCGGCATCCCCCTTGATCGCATCGATCTCGGTTCGCCAGATCGCTATGGTATCGGTACGGAGGAGAGCAAGGCTCCTTCTCCACTTATTATAGGACATAAGACACTTCGGACAGCTCACGCTTAAGGTTTCCGGCACAGAGCAACGGCAGCAGGACAAAGGCTGCCAGCCCCAGGTAATAGGGGATGCTGAGCGAGAGAGGGAACCCGTTAAGCGACTGATCAGTATAGATCATATAGTAGTACCGCATCGGGAAGAGGTAGGAAAGGGTGCCAAAGGGGGAGTACATCGCATCGATCGGGAAGGAGAATCCTACGATGGAGAAGGTAAGTACCCCGAAGAGACTCGCCAGACTCACTCCCAGTCTCAGGATCGGCACAAGGGTGATGAAAAAGACCCCGACTGCCTCCGCTGCCACGATCAGCAGGAGCAGTGCCAGGAGCATGGGACCCCAGCCGTTAGCAAGGGGGAAGCCGCAGAAGGTGTAGAGCATCGCCAGACAGGCGCACCCCACCACAAACCAGATCAGCGTGTGGACTGCCAGCTTGCCGGCGAGGGCGACATGCATACTGCCTCCCGCGGTCTCTAGCCACTCCTCGGCCGACTTCGCCTTGATCTCCACGCCGACAGCGTAGGCAGTCACCTGCATGATCAGCAGCTGGATGATCCCGAGGATGAGGATGTTGCTGAGGTAGACGGAGTAGTTGAGCCACTTATTCCCCTTGATCTGATCCTTGACGACGATCGGCATCACGTTGGTCATGATCTCCGTCTCCGTCTTGCCCATCAGGGTCCCCATCTGGAGCCCCACAGCGCCATTTGCCATCTCGCTGATCATGCGGAGGTTCTTATAGCTAAGGTTTCCGCCGATAATCGAGTGGTAATTGAGGTAATAATTGATGGTGGGCTGCTTGCCGGAGGAGACCTTGTCGGTAAATCCCCGGGGGATGACGAGGATGCCGAAGGCCTGATTTTGCTGCATCAGCTCACGAGCCTCGGTGAAGCTTGCCGTCCTCAGCACCACGTGGCTCTCGGAGAAGCTGTCGAGGTTGTCCACCAGCTTCCGTGTATTGGACGTGTTGTCCAGATCCACGACGGCGATGGGCAGATCCCCCGGCAGCCCCTCACCCATAAGGGTAAGGAGGAAGACGGCGAAGAACAGCGGAACCACGATCATCCCCGCATAGTAGATAGAGTGGGTGGAGACCAGTCTCCACTCGCGCTGCACCACCTTCAGGAAAGGAGAGGATGTACTCACGGGACGACGCTTCACTTCAGACTACTCCTGTCGATGACGACACTCATCCCCGGCTCCAGATCCTCTATCTTATCGAGGAGCTCCGCCTTTACTTCAAAGGTGCGGAAGTCTATCTGCCCGGTCGGCTTCTTTGCCTTACGGACGGAGTAGATACCCATGTCCTTGAGATGAACCACTCTGAGGAGACACTCCCTACCGTCCAGGGCGGGGATCACTCCCTTGAGCGTCGTACCGCGATGGATGCCGGAGAGACGATCCTCGCTGAGGGCAAAGACGACATAGCATGAGGTGGGATCGGCGACATTCATCACCGGGGAGCCGGTGCCGACCAGTTCGCCCACATGGGGCACGATGTCAGTGACACGCCCATCGAGGGGCGAAGTGAGGGTCCCCTCGCTGACGTAGAGGTCCACCTCCTTGAGCGTCGCATCCATATTGCTGACCAGCCCCTCCGTGGTACCGGTGCGGTCGGAGAGCGCTCCACGCTTGGCGAGGTCGTAGCGACTCTTGGCAGCCGCCTCGGCCGCCTCGGCAGACCTCACGAGAGCGCGTGCCTGATCGTACTTCTGAGCAGAGACGACACCTTCCTTGTAGAGGTTCTCCACGCGCTGGAAGCTCGACTGAGCCACCTCTCGAGTCACCTTGGCGCTCTGCCACATCTGGAGGGCAGCCTGCTGTACCTCTGCGGGACCGCCTCCGGCGAGGGAGCGATTGAGTGCCATAGCAGAGGCACGCATAGCCTCCGCCTGCTCCCGCTTAGCGTAGACCTCGGGGGAGTATATGCGGACGAGGGTATCGCCCTTCTTGACCATCTGTCCCTCCTCCACGAGATACTCGGAGATACGACCCGGCACCTTACCTGAGATACGTATCTCATCCACCTCTACGTGACCGATCACCTCCGACTCCCGGGGGGAGAAGAAGACGAATCCTGCCAGTGCCACGAGGGCGATCACGACGAGGGTGGTGACGATGGTGACCACCATTTTATGTCTCAGCTCCTTTGAGAGGGAGCTCTTCTCTTCTGTCTGTGCCATTATTCAAATACGATTACAAAAACAATGGGGAATGGTACTATTATCTGGCGAATTGTGCAGTGGGGACGTAGTGTCTGATCTTGCTCTCACTCGACTTCAGGGCGATGGCAGCGTCGATATAGCTGTCGTAAGCTGCCGACCAGGAGGTCTGAGCCTCGGTGAGGACAAGCAGCGGGATCACCCCCTCACGGTACCCCAGCTGAGCCTGCCTGAGGGTCTCGTCGGCGCTGGAGAGACTGAGCTTTGCGGCGGAGAGCTGCTTATAGGCCTCCTGATTGTTCAGCAGGAGCTGATGGATCTGGAGATTGATCTTCTCGCGAGCGTCGGTCAGCTGCCTCTGCTTGATCCCCCGCTCGGCGGCGGCACCCTTCCTCTTGGTGATCCCGGTGTAGATGTCCGTGAGGGGGATCTGAAGTCCTACTGCCACATGCCAGCTCCCACCATACTCATCCTGCATGCCGGCAAAGAGATTGGGGTTAATAGTGGTATAGCCACCCAGCAGGACCACCTTGGGGAGCGCATCCGCCAGCTCCACCCTCTCCTTGGCGGCAAAGATCTTATCTGCCGTCTCGAGGGCACGCACCTCGGGTCGAGCATCGATGCCACCACTGATCTCCTGCTCGGAGAGGAGGATCGGCGTGTCGATCACCTCGTTGCGGGCAGTATCCAGGGTCACCTCATCAGCCAGACGGTAGTCACTCTCCAGCCCGAGGCCGCACTTCTGCGCCAGGAGCATCTTGGAGAGAGATAGACCGTTCTCCACCTTGAGCCGCAGCTGGTTGGCATCGCTCTGCTTGACCCGTATGGAGAGTGCGTCCGCCTCGGTGGCGACACCCTCCTTGACAGCCAGGTCCACATTTGCCACCGCCTCATCGAGGAGAGCGGTGAGCCTCGTCGCCAGCTCCAGCTTACTCGACAGAGTGACCACCTGCCAGTAGGTGTCCTCCACGCTCAGCTCGAGCTCTCGCTCTTTCGTCTCCATCATGATCCCCGCCAGATCTACCGCCGAGGAGGCCATCTTGTAGCCGTTGATGATCTTGCCTCCCATAAAGATCGGCTGGACGAAAGAGACGGTGCCGACCCTGGTATTACCGAGGTCGATGGCGGTCTTGTCCTTGATCTTCTCCGGCAGGTACTGCCCCAGCCCGAGGAGCGCATGATCCCAGTCGATCGGCTGCAGGGGATCCTCGATGTGAGAGTAGGCTGCTCCCAGTGATACCTTGGGGAAGAAGTTGACCCCCACCTCGCCCTTCTTGGCCTTGGCCATATCGATCTTCAGCTCCTCAGCCTTGAGCAATTCGTTACTGGCGGTAGCCATTTGGATACACTCCTCCAGTGAGTAGACCTGCTCCTGTGCATAGGCCGGAGTCAGGAGGAGAGCGGCGAGTAGCGGAGCCGTCAGACTCTCCAGGACACGTTTCAGATTTCTCATACTTTCATTACATCTCTAACCACATCTTCCCCACCGACAATACCTGGTGCAGGGAGTGGATACGGAACTCAGACGCACCTATGGGCAAAAGGTTAAATCGGTCCTGACACATTTCGGGTAAAGTGCACCCTACTCCGCTTTTGTGGGTATGCGTGAATACCTGTACCTTTGTCAGGTATAGGGAGATAATGTAATCGCACATATATATAATGAGTATACAGACAGAGAAGATCAGGGCACTCATCGAGCGAAGGGAGCAGATGCTCCTCGGAGGTGGCGAGGCTGCGGTGGAGAAGCAGCACAGCCGCCACAAGCTTACCGCCCGAGAGCGGATCGAGAGACTCTTGGACCCCGGTACGTTTGAGGAGCTGGGGACCTACGTCCGTCATCACAATGCCAACTTCGGGGCAGACAAGAAGATCTACGATGGCGACTCCGTCGTCACCGGGAGCGGTCTCGTGGATGGTCGTCTGGTCTATGTCTATGCGCAGGACTTCACCGCCTTTGCCGGCACCTGCGGCTATATGCATGCTCGCAAGATCTGCGAGGTGCAGCAGCTGGCGATGAAGGTCGGGGCGCCGATCATCGGCATCAACGACTCCGGCGGAGCACGCATCCAGGAGGGAGTCAATTCGCTTGCCGGTTATGGTGAGCTCTTTGAGAATAATATCCTCGCCTCTGGCGTGGTGCCGCAGATCTCCGGGATCTTCGGTCCCTGTGCCGGAGGGGCGGTCTACTCCCCGGCACTGACCGACTTCAATATCATGGTCTCCGGCACCAGCTATATGTTCCTCACCGGACCGAAGGTGGTGAAGACGGTGACCAATGAGGAGGTGACTGCCGAGGAGCTCGGAGGAGCGTCCGTCCATACCCGCAAGAGCGGTGTGGCACACTTCGCCGTGGAGAGCGACGAGGAGGGGCTGGAGCTGATGCGCCACCTGCTGAGCTTCCTGCCGTCCAATAATATGGAGGAGGCGCCTCGGGTCGCATCGTCTGATCCTGTAGATCGCGATCTATCGGTGCTGAATGATCTGATCCCCGATAACCCCAATACGGCGTACGACATGTACGAGGTGATCGGTCAGATCGTCGACGGGGGCGAGTTCCTCGAGGTGCAGCGGGACTTTGCCCGTAGCATCATCATCGGCTTTGCCCGCATTGATGGGCGGAGTGTCGGTATTGTCGCCAATCAGCCCGCTGCCGCCGCCGGCGTGCTGGACGTCAATTCGTCCCGCAAGGGCGCCCGCTTCGTCCGCTTCTGTGACGCCTTCAATATCCCGATCGTCAGCCTCGTCGATGTCCCCGGATTCCTCCCCGGCACCGGTCAGGAGTACAATGCCGTGATCACCAATGGTGCCAAGCTCCTCTACGCTTATGGAGAAGCGACGGTCCCCAAGATCACCGTCATCACCCGCAAGGCATACGGCGGTGCCTACATCGTGATGGGGTCGAAGCACCTCCGTGCCGACATCAATCTCGCCTGGCCCTCCGCCGAGATCGCCGTCATGGGACCCGACGGAGCGGTGGAGATCCTCTACGGTAAGGCTCTCCGTGATGCAGAGCATCCGGCTGCGCTCAAGGCGGAGCACATCCGGGAGTACCGGGAGAAGTTTGCCAACCCCTACTACGCTGCTTCATACGGATTTATCGACGACGTGATCGTCCCCGACGAGACCCGTAAGCGCATTGCCCGAGCTCTGCGAGACCTCCGCAATAAGCGTCAGGAGCTGCCGGCGAAGAAGCACGACAATATCCCCCTCTGATATGGACACTCAGCACTACGACCCCTCCATCGAGGCACTGCTCTCTCTCGGTCAGGCGATCGACACGGCACGAGGTGAGGTGGTGACCGCGATCGCACTGGCGCTGGCTGACTACGGTCGGTGCGTCGAGACCTCCGGTCTCTGCGACGAGGAGAGTGGCGAGCGGCGGTCGGGCTGGTCCGACAAGTCGCTCACGATGCGCCGCCGCCCCTGGTAAGGACTTACTATCACACAAGAGACCTATGAAGCAATACCGATACACCATCAATGGTCACCCTTACGAGGTGACGATCCACTCTGCCGATGAGGAGACGGCTGAGGTAGAGGTGAATGGACACCACTACACCGTAAGGCTCGGTGATGAGTCTGCCCCCGCACCTGCTCGGCAGACCCCTAAGCCTCAGCCCGAGCCGACTGTGAGTGCGACGCCTGCCGCAGAGGTACCTGAGGAGAAGCCCGCTGCTGCTGCACCGGAGAGCCAACCCAAGCGTGCCGCAGGAGGTCGCGAGGTGATCGCCCCTCTCCCCGGCCTGATCCGTGAGGTGCTGGTTAAGGAGGGGGATAAGGTAAAAAAGGGTCAGAAGATCATGATCCTCGAGGCGATGAAGATGGAGAATGAGATCAATGCCGACAGCGATGGCACGATCACCTCTCTCCTTGTCGCCAATGGAGACTCCGTCCAGGGCGGCGATCCGCTCGCCACGATAGGCTGAGAGACCTCATCGGATCCTTGTCGGGAGAGACGCCGACACGGAGATGGGACGATCTACTTCCCTCTATGGAAGATGCAGGCGAAAGTCGATGACGTAAAGTGAGGGCTTTTTCGCTGAGTTTCTGTACCTTTGTGCGATATCGTGGAGGGACAGCTGAGATTTTAGATAACCCGGCCGGCAATCCCGCAGGCCGACAAGACGTAAAAGTATGAACGTAATCACAAAGACCATCACTCTGCCCGATGGTCGTGAGATCACGATCGAGACAGGCAAGCTTGCCAAGCAGGCTGATGGCTCCGTGGTTGTACGCATGGCGAGGTCTACGTGCAGATCATCCTCTTCAGTGGAGACCCCAATGAGCTCCCCGACCAGCTTGCCGGACTGGCAGCCTCTGCCGCCATGGCGGTCAGCACCGTCCCCTTCGACGAGGTGCTCTCTGAGGTGCGGGTGATCCGTCTCGATGGTGAGTGGGTGATCAATCCTACACTCGACCAACTCAATCGTGCCGATATCGACCTGATGGTCGGCGCGACGGAGAAGAATATCATGATGGTCGAGGGTGAGATGAAGGAGGTGCCCGAGAGCGATATGATCGAGGCGATCAAGCAGGCTCACGAGGCGATCAAG
>QWCK01003712.1_pt1 | contig 16245 bp, 15 predicted proteins | sample 1972571 | NCBI WGS metagenome assembly QWCK01 (sample SAMN09866710, study PRJNA288562) | Human gut metagenome isolate term2_stool, whole genome shotgun sequencing... | isolation source: gut | host: Homo sapiens | place: USA: California
GGCGTCCGGTTTTTTCACAGTTTTTCCGTGTTCGACTTTTGATTCGATCACTTCGTCGCCGTTTGTAAATTTCACGGTGTACACTTTCGGCTCAAATTTTGCCACAAGATTCACGTCTGCTGTAATCGGTTTATCGAAGCTAAAGGCTTTCTCGCCATCGTACCAGCCGATAAACTGATAGCCTTCTTTTACTGGATCTTCTGGTTTTATGACAGTATTTCCATGTGTAACTTTTGATTCGTTTACGGTTTCGCCGTCAGTAAATTTCACGGTATACGTCCTCGGCTCAAATTTCGCCACAAGATTCACGTCCGCAGTGATCGGTTTATCGAAACTAAAGGCTTTCTCGCCATCGAACCAACCGATAAACTGATAGCCTTCTTTTACTGGATCTTCCGGTTTTGTAACAGGATGTCCGTGTGTAACTTTTAACTCGTTTACTTTTTCGCCGTTTGTGAATTTCACGGTGTACACTTTCGGCTCGAATTTCGCCGTAAGACTCAGATCGGAGGTAATCGCCGTCTCAAAGTCGAAAATTTCTTCCCCGTTAAACCAGCCGACAAATTCAAAGCCTTCTTTAACCGGAGCGTCCGGTTTTTTCACAGTTTTTCCGCGTTCGACTTTTGATTCGATCACTTCGTCGCCGTCGGTAAATTTCACGGTGTACACTTTCGGCTCGAATTTCGCCGTAAGGCTCAGATCGGAGGTGATCGGCGTTTCAAAGTCGAAAGATTCTTCTCCGTTAAACCAGCCGACAAAGTTGTAACCTACTCTGTTTTTAACATCGGGCTTATTGATTATCTTTCCATGGGGAGCGTTTATTTCTCTTATCTTGTCTCCGTCAATAAGCTTAATCTTATAGATCTTTTCTTCATTGGCTTTCGGGTTTTCTCGTTTCTCTGACGTTTTCTCCGTCTTTTCGAATTCAAATGTCAGTGTCGGATAAGTTTTGTTTTCATGGCTTTTTTCTGTCTTTTCACGAGATTCCAACACATTATAGATTCCGTCGAATACATGGCGTCGGAGTGCTTTGTCGCGATAATCTCTTATTTTGATTCCACGAGTATAACCCCACTTTTCAGCATAAGCAACGTAATTTTCAAACCAGGGTTTTCCTTTCGCAATCTCCGAATCTCGGAGCCGCGTTAAAATCGCGAACACTTCTGCGTAGGTAATGTGATCGTTCGGACGGAACCGCCCATCGCCATCGCCGACGATCCATTGTTTCCGCGCCGCTTCTTCTATGTAAGGCGCAAACCAGGCATCTTTTTTCACATCGAGAAAGGATGACTCTGCCCTTCTTACCTTAAAATTTTTATTTTCCAAAAGTACGACCATCCGTGTAAATTCCGCCCGTGTGATCTTCTCATCCAACGCATAATCCTCATCGCCTCGCCCGACGACCCACCCTTTTTGAATCAGTGCATCGATTTTTTCATTGCTCTGAGCATACCCTTTAATAGGTAGCGTAAGAATAATGAAAAGGGTTGCATATAATAAAAATCTCTTCCTCATGTTCTCTCCTTTCATCCTTTGTTAAGCACATTATATGGCAATACTTTATAAAGATAAAGATATGAGAAGGACTTAGCTTATAATTATTAATTTAATAGATGCCTTTCTGTTTACTGCGCAGCATTGTTTCTTTACACATTAAAAAACAGTGCGTACACCGCACTGTTTCTGTCGCCATTTCAGTTACTTAATGGCAAAGTATAAAAAAACGATGAGTCCCAAGATAATTCGATAATATCCGAAAATTTGGAAGTCCTTTTTCCTTACATAATCCATAAATTGTTTAATGACGACAACGGCAACAATAAAGCTTACGAGAGCGCCGAGGAAAATTAAAAACCATTGGTAGCCCGTAAAAATCATGCCGTTTTTCACAATTTTTAATAATGTCGCGCCGAACATGGTGGGAATGGCGAGGAAAAAGGAAAATTCCGCCGCCGCTCCTCGCCCTACGCCAATTAAGAGCGCACCTAAGATGGTAGCGGCGCTTCGGCTCGTGCCGGGAATCATGGCAAGGCATTGGGCAAAACCGATTAAGAGGGCCATACCGTAGGGAATGTTTTCTACCCTATGGACTTTCACCCGTCTATCTCCGTTTTTATTTCGCTTCTCGATTAAAAGAATGAATATCCCGTAAAGAATAAGAGTTGTAGCTACCACTTGGGGCTTAAAGAGATGAGCGTCGATAAAGTCATCAAATAACAGACCTAAAACGGCTGAGGGCAAGACGCCGACGATGACCTTGAGCCAGAGCTTCATAGTCTTTTCCCGAACGGCAATTTTTTCTTCATCATTTTTATAAAATGGCCAGAGTTTTGAAAAGTAAAGGACAACGACGGCCAAAATCGCTCCGAGTTGAATGCAAACGTCAAATGCGTTTTGAAAACTTTGGGGATTAAGTGTAATCCATTCGTGGGCAAGAATTAAGTGTCCGGTACTGGAGACCGGCAGAAATTCCGTCACCCCTTCGATGATCCCCAAAATAATCACGCGAATAATATCCATAAATCCTCCGATTAAACTTGTAGATTGACAAATTTCGTGTATTCGTTTTTAAAGAGAAGTTCCACCGTGCCCGTGGGGCCGTTGCGGTGCTTGGCAATAATCAGCTCGCCGAGACCCTGTTTCTCCGTGTCGGGATTGTAGTATTCGTCACGGTATAAAAACATGACGATGTCCGCGTCCTGCTCGATAGCCCCTGACTCTCTGAGGTCTGAAAGAATAGGCCGGTGATCGGCGCGCATCTCCGGCGCACGAGAAAGCTGAGAAAGAGCTATAACGGGAACGTCCAGCTCTTTAGCGATGCCCTTTAGCTGACGGGAGATTGACGAGATCTCCTGTTGACGGGATTCCGCTCGTCCTCCTACTTCCATAAGTTGCAAATAGTCGATGACGATAAGATCCAGCCCTTTCTCCGCCTTTAAGCGCCGACATTTGGCTTTCACTTCCAGAGGTGTAATCCCCGCCGTATCATCGATTGAAATTTTCATCTCGTTCATATAGGTCATGGTCTCGATCACTTTCGACCATTCCTCCGATGTAAGATCGCCTGAGATGATCTTCATAAGATCCACGTGACAAAGGGACGAAAGGATCCGCTGAGACAATTGATTGCGGCTCATTTCGAGAGAAAACATGGCCACCGACGCATTACCCTTTAAAGCGGCATTGGTAGAGATGTTGACCATAAGCGCCGTCTTACCCATAGACGGCCTCGCCGCTAATAAGACGAGATCCGCCTTTTGAAGGCCCGATGTCTTTCTGTCCAAATCGATAAAGCCCGTCGTAAGTCCTGTGAGACCGCCTTTGTTTTCCGAGCGCTGCTGCATAATATCGAAGGTCGTGACCATAACTTCGCTCATATCCACCAGGCCATTGCGCTGGTTATCCTGAGTGATATCGAAAATGGATTTCTCCGCCTTCTCGATAATGGCGCCTACATCGTCATCGTCTTCATAGGCGTCGTTTACGATTTCGCCACCGGCACGAATCAAAGAGCGCAGCGTGGACTTTTCTTTAATAATATGACAGTAGGCTTCAGTGTTTGAAATGGCGCCGGTGCCTGAGGTCAAGCGCCCTAAATAAGTATAACCGCCGACAGCTTCCAATTGTCCGTTCTTTTTTAAGAAATCGGACAATGTAATCATGTCGGCGGGCTCATTTTTATTATAAAGTCGAAGAATCCCCTCGAAAATTGCTTTATGACTGTCGTAATAGAAATCGTCCCCATGGATGATTTCAACGGCCGTTGTAATGGCCGTCTTGTCCAAAAGCATGGCACCTAAGACGGAGGCTTCCGCCTGCTCGTCGTAAGGAGGGGTTCTGCCGGCATCAGCGTTCATTATTCTGCAGTCACAACGACAGTAATATCGGCAGATATATCGCCGTGAAGTTTTACATTCACTCTATGAATGCCGGTAGTCTTAATGTTTTCGGGGAGTACGATTTTTTTCTTATCGATTTTTACACCGAAAAGCTCATTCATACGTGTGGCAATATCTTTCGCTGTGATGGCGCCGAATAATTTTCCGCCTTCACCGCCCTTCGCTTTAAGGTCAACAGGTTTTGATTCCAAAAGTTTTTTGGATTCTTCTGCTTGGCGCACTCTTTCCGCTTCATCGGCCGCTTCTTTCGCCTTCATTTCCTTCCAGTTTTTAAGGTTTTCAGGTGTCGCTTCTACCGCCAGTTTACGGGGAAATAAGAAGTTGCGGGCATAACCGGATTTGGATTCGACTAAATCCCCTTCTTTACCTAATTTGCTGACATCTGCTAATAAGATAACTTTCATTCTTCTTTTTCTCCTTTTTCTAAATACTCTTCGATGGCTTGAATCAATTGTGCTTCTACACCATCGATGTCGTCACTTTTCACTTGGGCGCCCGCCATATTTAAATGGCCGCCACCGCCCATTGCTTCTAAAATCAACTGCACACTGATCTCGCCAAAACTTCTGCCGGAGATATGCACAATATCTTTTTTCTTGTTGAGGACAAAAGAGGCCTTGATCCCGTGAATCCCTAAAAGTTCGTCGGCGGCCTGGGCACTTACCAAGATGGAGTTGGGCATATCCCCGTCCAGTCTCGAAATGGCAATATTGTCGAAAATAATGCGTGCGTTGTGCACCACTTCCGCCCTCGAGACGATGGTATCATAATCGTCTTCAAAGAAGTAGCGAACCTTCGACATATCCGCTCCGGCACGTTTTAAAGCCGATGCCGCCTCAAACGTTCTTACGCCGGCTTTAAACGTAAAGTTTTTCGTATCCACGACGATGCCGCTCATAAGAGCGTTGGCCTCAAATTCGGTTAAGCCAATATCGTCGTACATATAGGTGAGCATTTCTGTAATGAGTTCGCAGGTAGAAGAGGCGTAAGGTTCCACATAATTAAGCACCGGATCGTTTACATATTCGCTGCCCCTTCTATGATGATCGACTACCACCACATTGGATGTCCGTTCAAGAATAGGCGGATATTCCGTAAAGGAGGGCTTGTGATTGTCGACGAGAATTAAAATATCGTCTTGACGCAAAAGCTCTTCCGCCCGCTCTCCGGCAATAATACATTTATAGAGCTCAGGTTCCTCCCGTTCCATAACTTTTAAGAGCAAGTCGATAGACGGATTGGATTCCTTTAAAATAATATAGCCCTCTTTACCTTGGTTTTTCGCCGCCCGCATCACGCCGACAGCGGCACCGATAGCGTCCATATCCGGGTTCGAGTGACCCATGACAAAGACTTTCGGGGATTTTTCGATCAATTGACGAAGGGCGATTCCGAGCACCCTCGCCTTAACCTTGTTACGTTTTTCCACGGCCTTGCTTTTGCCGCCGAAATAAGCGTAAGTGTCTTCGGTTCTGACGACAACCTGATCCCCGCCCCTACCTAAGGCGACGTCGAGGCAGGTATCCGCCTCTTTGTATGCATCAATAAAAGCTAAGCCTTCACGGCTGACACCGGCGGAAAGAGTGACATTGACGCTGTTACCTGCGTCAATCTCCCGAATCAAATCAAGGATCTCAAACTTCTCCTCTACAATAGATTCCATGTCCATCTTTCGCATGACGATTAAATACATGTCTTCTTGAAATTTACGCACAAGGGCGTTGCGGGACCTGAAATACTCGTTGATACGATGGTCGATTTCGGCGATAAGAAGAGGCCTTTTCGACGTAGGCGCCGCATCCACCACTTCATCGAAGTTATCCACTTCCACGACCATGACCACATTGCTCGTATCCTCGTAAAGCCTTTCCATATCGAAATAATCACTTCGATCCACAAAGTAATAGAGACAGAGGGTATCCCCCTTGCCACTTCGTTGATAGTCTACAATGTTTCGATAGGTGGCATAAGGTGCATCTCCTATGGTGACGGTCTCACCGTTTTCAACCGTACGAACACCTTCATCTTCTTCCGCTTCGGATTTTTTACCTAAATCGGGAATTTCTTTTTGAAGCACACTGCCCCGTAAATTCTCGCCCTCTAAAAGCGTGGCGAAATGGGAATTGTGCCAGATAATCACGCCGCCCTTATCGGTCACCACCATGGGAAAGGGCATAGAAAAGATTGCACGTTCCGTTACCTTCTCAAAATCCTTATGGAGAGATTGGAACTGATCACTTAAAATCTCGTTGAATCTATTTGCCGTTCGGTATGCGTAAGAAGCGGAAATAATAGCTGCTATCGCACCGAGCGTTCCGAGAACTGGATTGTAAATGAAAAGCGCCACGGACAAAAGAGCGATGATCACTAAATAGAGATAATAATCTTTTATTGAAAATCGATGGTCCATAGTATCACGCTCCTTGAATGTTTCGGATATTCAGGACTTGATCGAGGAGTCCCAGGGCCGCAAGAGCCATTTGCCCTACGGGAATAGTTAATGTAAAAAACAAAATCAAACCTCTCGCAATGGGTTGACGCACATAGCGCAGTAAAAAGAAATTTTCGATGGCTAAACCTTGAAAGGCCATAAGTGTCGCCACAATGGCACCGAGATTTAATACATAGAGCTCGATCCCCGGGGCCGTCGTTTGAGCGAGTCCGTAGCCTACCGCCACTAAAATCACCGAAGCGATCATGGCTATTTTCGGCAAACGCAGGAGGAAAAAAGGCCCGGGACAGACGACTTTCTCGCCGGCGATGCGCATATTCCTTCCGCTTACACGATAAGAGACATAGGTCATAAGTAAGCCCGACAGGACAATAAAGGCCGGTACGAGACTGATGGCGCGGCTCATAAATGTCTTCAATTGCAAGCTGATGCGTGCCTGCTCCATAGATGAAAGTCCGGCGTTTTTAATGACTTCCTGCTGAATATTTTCCACATAGGTCAAAAATTCGCCACTTTGAATCATTTGAAACATTCCGCTTCGATAGAGCATAAATCCGAAGCTTACGATAAATAAAACCGTACCCACAGACATAGTAAAGTCGACACTCTTATCGGTGCGCATACAGTAATCTAAAATCAGAATCAACGGTCCCATTACCGTCATAAGGGAGAGGGCCGTCATGGGATCGGTTAAAAAGCCCAAGATCACACACACGCCTAAAAATACGCCTGCCACGGGTAGGACTCCTTGGCGCCGCATCTCCGACAAAAAAAGTGCCGGAATAAAGGCAAAAAAGATGGGCATGACCATTCCACCTAAAAACAACATGATGGAATATAAAAACAGCTTAAGCACACTTAAGCCTGAAATTTTACGATACAATCTATCACCTCATATCAGTTCATTCTACCATAATTCCCATGATAGTTCTATTTTTACCCCCAAACAAAAAAGACCCCCACGAAGGGAGCCTCTCCGATTAGTCGGCACTGTACGGTAAAAGTGCAACTTGACGTGCACGCTTTACGGCAGTGGTGACTTTACGTTGGTGCTTAGCGCAAGCGCCGGTAACACGTCTCGGTAAAATCTTGCCGCGATCGGAAATAAAACGTTTTAACGTTTGTGTATCTTTGTAATCGATCTTTTTATCTTTGTCTGCGCAGTAAATGCAGACTTTTTTTCTGGAACGAAATCTTCTTTGCATATTCTCACCCCTTAACTGAAGTTAAAATGGGATATCATTGTTGTCGATGGGATAATAACCTTCGTCGTCAGACTTCGGACCGAAGCCGCCGGCATTGGCATTGTTCCCAGCGTCTGCAGATTGATAGGCCATATTGGTCGGCGGAGCATTAAAGCCTGCACCACCCGGGTTTGCACCCATATTCCCGGATTCTTTAGCTGATTCGATAAAGTGAACGCGGTTTACCACGACATCGGTCGTAAAGACGCGCTCGCCGTTTTTTTCGTAGCTTCCGGTATTGATTCTGCCTTCAACTGCAATACGATTACCCTTGTGAAAGTAATTGCTCAATAGTTCAGCGGTTTTGCCGAAGGCCTTAACGCCGATAAAATCGGCTGTGGGTTGACCGTTGGCTTCCGCTTCCTGTCTTTTTTCTTTACTCATACCGCGGTCTACGGCAATGGTGGCAAATGTATTGGCCATGCCGTTTTGACTGTAGCGAAGTTCCGGATCTCGAGTCAATCTTCCATAAAGTACAACTAAATTCACGATATCACCAATCCCGTTTTTTATTCATCTACGCGAACGACCATGTGACGCATAACGGTATCGGAGATACCTGCGATACGGCTGAATTCCTTAATGGCTTCCGGCTCAGCTTCGAATTCGACGAGTGTGTAGAAAGCTTCTTTATAATCTTCGATTTCATAAGCGAGTTTACGGGTGCCCCATTCATCTTCCGATTTGATCGTGCCATGATCGGCGATAATCGTTATAAGACGATCATATTGTTTCTCACGTCTTTCAGATTCAGCATCGGGATAGAACATTAGGATTACTTCGTAATTGTTCATTGTCTGTCACCTCCTTGTGGACTGACGGCTCGCACGGCGAGCAAGGATAACTATCTGATCCATTATAAATTCTATGCATTCAGGTGTCAAGGAAAAAGATCTACTTCCCATGAAGTTTATCAAAAAGATTCGTTAAAAAAAAGTCCATATATTAAAGTCCATATATTATAGATGAAAAGAGAGTCTCTTTATATTTTGTGTTCATCTCCTTTTCCCTTGACTTTAACCTCAGCCGAGTCTCATAATAAGGGATAGAAGCACTCGGTGCGCTCTGCGCATCGTTATTTTTTTGAATTCACGTCGTCATCTACAAGATCAGGAAGGAGTGGTTTATGCTAAAGGGCTTTTTACTTATAGCTTCAGCGGCGTTATTTTGGGCGTTTAATGGAAATGTAGGCGGGTTTATTTTTGAATATAAGAATTTTACCCCCGAAATTTTAGTATCCGTTCGTTTAATCGCCGTCGGCATCTTCATCTTCCTTCTGGATTTAAAACGAAGCGGTCGCTACGCCTTCCGCGTCGTGAGAAAGCGCGAAAACATTCCGAGCTTCCTCCTCTATGCACTGGGCGGGATCACCCTTATGCAGTACAGCTATTTCTGCTCCATAGCCACCTCTAACGCGCCGACGGCGACTTTAATGCAATACGGAGGACTTTTTCTGATCGTCGCCGTAGTTGCAATTCAAACCAAGACGCCACCGAAATTTAAAGTCTACCCCGCCCTTGCCATATGCAGTCTGGGACTGTTTTTCATGGTTACCGGAGGAGACATTCATAGTTTAAAGATCAGCAAGGAAACTCTCTTTTGGGGCGCCCTTTCCGCCGTAGGCTTTATGAACTTTAATGTTGCACCTACAGGCCTTTCAAAGACCTACCGCTCTATGGAAATTATGGGACCGTCCATGCTTCTCGGTGGCGTGCTCCTGGCCCTCATTACCCGGCCCGATTACTCCTCGGCCATCTGGGATTTTCAATCCATTGCCTCCGTGGCATACTGCGTCATCGGCGGTACCCTCATTCCCTTCTGGCTCTTCCTGGAAGGCGCCCATTTGACGGGCCCCACTCTTTCCAGTGTGTTTAACCTTATGGAGGCCGTGTTCTCCACTATCGTTGCCGTCTTTATTTACGGCCTGTCCTTTACCTCCACCGACTTTTTAGGCATGGCCCTCATTCTGATCGCCGTATTGATCATATCCTTTCCGGAAAAGAAAAAGCCGGAGAAGAAAAAACCGCTCAAAGAAAGAGTGCGAGAAAATCTGTAGCCTTTTGGCTGCAGTTTTTTTTGCGTCAACAAATTTTATCATGTGATTTCGATTCATTCATTTAAATACAACAAAGGGAGAAGCCTATAGGACTTCCCCCCTTTATAATTACTTCTTTTTTTCTTGTAGTTTGTAGTAATAAATTCCTGCTGAAATCAAAAGACCGAGACAAGCGAAAACAGATAAATAAAATCCGATGCCCACTTTCGCAAAATTAGCGCCAAGTTGGCCGTCGAAAAGATCATTTATTTCACCTAACTCGAGACCGGAAAAAGATCTTAATTGGTAGAGTTGAATGCTTTCTAACAATCCGAAGAAGGCACTCGCCGCACCGACAGCGAGCATGGCCATCTTTTCATCCAATCGCCAGAATAAAACGGCGAGAACTCCTAAAAAGACGATCATCACACCGTCTAGCCACAGATTACCACCGCCGATGATTTCCGCTGAAATCTTCATATAATTAAAACGCATGGTTCTACCAAACATTTGGAAGGAAAGATAAGGCAAAAACGGAGCGATAATGGCGACGATGGCGGAGATAATGTAGGCGGTCTTTGAATACTCAATGGCCTTCTCATCATCCATGGAGTCAGCAAAATTCTTTACCTTCTCATTGCCGCTCTTTGCGAGAGCATCTACTTTCTTCCCCACCTGCTGGCCCATATCCTCAAAGCGGAGGTCTCTTTTTTTAGAGGAAATTCCTTCAGGACCCGCAAGACGATGTCCGCAATAACCGCAGAACGCAGCTGCCTTCTCATTTTCTTTCCCGCACTCCGGACACAAATTAGGCTGCGGTTCTGCTACCGGATCAACTGTAATCTCTGAAAAAGAATAGCCGCAGCCTAAACAGAAGAGAGCCCCTTCCCTATTATCTTTACCGCATCGGGGACATTCTTTCGTCAAGACCTCTTCAACTTCGGGCACCTCTTCCTCTACAAGCGTTCTCCCGCAATGAATACAGAATAAGGCGTTCTCTTCATTCTCTTTACCGCATACGGGGCAGGGATTCTTCGGCTCCGAAAAAGATCCGCCGCAATAGATGCAAAAGGAAGCATCCCCTTCATTTTCCTTCCCGCAATGGGGACATACTACTGATTCTAATCTGTTTGATACCATAACTTTGTCCACCTTCTCCCTTCCCTAAGTTTACACTCAGCTCATCCTTCCAGCATGACAACGTTTTTATATTGATTTGAGTATATCAAAGGCTCTTTTCTTTAACAAGATAAGAAAGCTCGTGACGCATCACCAATCATCGAAAACTAATAAAAAATGTACCGCCCCGCTGCAAAGCTTGGGAACGGTACATTTTCATAATTTAATCCTCCTGTTCAAGTCTTTCCATCTAATGATATGAGCCACCGGTAATATTCTATTGCGACGATCTTATTTGATCGCTGCAAGGCTCGTTTTTCTGCATAAAAATATCCATTGAGGAATTGCTCCCCAATGGATATGTGATTCTTTGTTTACCAGCCGCCGCTGGCGCCGCCTCCGCCGGAAGAACCGCCTCCGCCGAAGTTTCCTCCGCCACCGAAGGATCCGCCGCTTCCTCCTCCGAAGCCGCCGCCGAATCCTCCGCCCGGGAAGATAAAGGGGCCGGGTCTCGGTCCGCGGTAATAGCGCCTACGCCGGCGTCGTCCGCCTCCGCCGCCAAAGAAGAAATTGATGATGATAATGAGGAGAATAACCCGCACCATCAAGCCGATAATGTCAGATTCATCTGATCTCGACGTCTGTTCCGGCTCCGGATCCGGTAAGCTTTCCGTGCCGTCGATGGCGATGTCGTATTCTTCGCCGATCAGGTCCAACATCCGGCTGAATGCCTTCAGAATGCCTTCTTCGTACGCTTCCTCTCTAAAGTAGGGGGTGAGGTCGTTTAAGATCTGATTGGCTTTCATATCGGGTATGGCACCTTCCAAACCGTAGCCCACCTCGATTTTGAACTTTCTGTCTACCATGGAAATCAAAAGTAAAATCCCGTTGTCTTTTTCTTTGTCTCCGATTTTCCATTTTTCAAACAGTTCCGTCGCCGCCGTATTAATGTCTTCCCCCTCGGGCAATCGCTCTAATACGGCGATCACGACTTGAGCACCGGTTTGCTCGTAAAGGGATTCGTTGGTGGCGACGATTTTGGATTTCGCCTCTTCTGATAATATATTGACTTCGTCGTAAACATAAAAGTCTCTCGTCGCCTCCGGCAGTGCGTCGGCAAATACCGGAGTTGCACATAATAAAACCAGAAGAAAGATGATGAGACTCTTTTTCTTCATAAGCTGACCCTAGAATTTTACAGTAGGCGCTTTTTCCGCACCTTCAGCTAATTGGAAGTATTCCCTCGGTCCGAACCCTAACATTTTCGCCACAATATTGGTGGGGAAGTGTTTTACCGATTTGTTGAAACTTCCCACTTGCTCGTTGTAGCGTTTGCGTTCGACGGCAATGCGGTTTTCCGTTCCCGCAAGTTCCGCCTGCAGATTTTGGAAGCTTTCGTTGGCTTTAAGATCGGGATAAGCCTCCGCCACTACATTGATGTTTCGAATAGCTTCGTTCATCTGTTCGTTGGCCTCCGCATATTCTCCGGGGGTCTTTGCCGATTGCACAGCGCTTCGAGCTTCGGTTACTTTCGTAAACACTTCTTCTTCGTGCTTTGCGTAACCTTTTACGGTTTCTACCAGATTCGGAATTAAATCGGCTCGGCGCTGCATGGTGTTTTCAACCTGAGCCCAGGCTTTATTTACATCTTCATCCTGCACTTGCAATTTGTTGTAAGTGGATCCGAAGAGCCCGACCACCGCCAAAACGATCAGTATAATGGGTAAGAACTTTTTCATAGATTCTCCTTTGCGTTAATATGTGTTATTTTCAGCGTCTCCATGGAGGCATCCAACATGGCCTCGATGTCTAAATTGGCTTCCGAGCGTTCCATGTCTTCCACCGTCGGGCGAAGACTCGGGTGTTTCGGTAAAAAGACGGTACAACAATCTTCAAAGGGCTGTATGGATGTTTCGTATGTTTCGATTCTTTCCGCCCAACGAATAATATCCACTTTGTCCATGCCGATAAGAGGTCTGAAGATAATGGGCTCTGCCACATCGTTCATCACCGTTAAGCCGTCGATGGTTTGGCTTGCCACTTGCCCCAGGTTTTCTCCCGTTACCACAGATTTGTAGCCGTATTTGTCCGCCAGTCGATTGGCGATCCGCATCATAAAGCGGCGGGATAAGACCGTCATTTCTTCCGGCGGGCAGTTTTTGTTGAGCTCTTTTTGTATGGGGAGGAGGTTTACGCTGTAAACCGTCATCTTCGTCACATAACGGGCTAGAATCTTAGCCAGATCCATCACCTTCTCCTCCGCTCTCGGGGAGGTAAAGGGATAGGAGTGGAAATGGAGGGCGTCGATTTGCACTCCTCGCTTCGCCATTAAAAAGCCCGCCACCGGCGAATCGATGCCGCCGCTTAAGAGCAGAAGGCCTTTACCATTGGTGCCCAAGGGAAGTCCACCGTAGGTTTTGATCTTGTGGTGGTAAATGTAAATTTCGTTTTTAATGTCGATGTATAGATGGAAATCCGGATCATGAACATCTACTGAAAGCTTATCCTCGTAGTGATCTAATACCACACCGCCGACATCCATGTTTACTTCCATAGAATCTTTAAAGAAATCTTTATCACTTCTCTTGGTCACGACCTTAAATGAAGAGTAATTCGGGTTTTCTTTTAAGATGTCGCCTACGTATTCCACGGCCCGCTCTTTTAAAAGTTCCCAATCTTGTTCAAAACACCAACTCGGGGAAATATACACGATGCCGAAGACGAACTGCAGGCGCTTAATAGCCGCCTCTTCTACCTCGGGATCGATTTCCACCTGAATTTTCCCCATTTCGGGGATAATGTTTTTATACCCGATATCACTTAAGATACTCTCAATGTTTTGTACGATTCGCCGTATAAAATAGCGGCGATTGGCTCCTTTTAATACGACTTCCCCAAGGCTTAAACTTAAAACTCTCTTCATGCTACCTCCTCATAATGTCGCGCACACCGGCGACGGCAATTTTCAGTTCCTCTATAAATTCTTTCAGCTCGTCCATCGTCGTATCCCGACTCATACAAATGCGGATGGTGCCCTGTGCCAGTGAATCTTTAAGCCCGAGGGCCGTCAAAATGGGATTTTTTCCCGTGCGGTGGCTGGAGCAGGCGCTGGATGTGGAAATATAGATCTCTTTTTCCTCGAGCATGTGCAGAAGCACCTCGCCCCGCGTGTCGTCAATACTCACGTTTAAAATATAAGGGCTCGCAGGTTCTACGGAATTAACGACCACATCGCCTAGGGATTCTATCCCTTCTTTTAAAAAGTTCCAATGTTCTTTCGCTTCTTCAAGGCAGAGTCCCTCTTCTTTTAAAGCTTCGAAGGCGGCGCCCAGGCCGTAAATGCCCGGTATGTTTTCCGTGCCGCTGCGAAAGCCCATTTCCTGGCCTCCGCCGTAAAGATAGGGCGTCATCGATTTTTTTACGAGAAGGCCGCCGATGCCCTTGGGCCCGTGAAATTTATGGCCGCTGAATGAATAACTGTCGCAGCCGATTTTATCGAAGTCTACGGGCAGTTTCCCTACGGCCTGCACGCCGTCGATATGCACTTTGAGCCGCGGAAACTTTTCTTTTATTTCCGGCACCCATTCCTCTATAGGGTTGACACTGCCCAGCTCGTTATTCACGTGAAATAAGGATAGGAGCATAGTGTTTTCGTCCACCGCTTCCATTACGCTCTCTTTCGACACATGGCCTGTGGAATTGATGGGGACGTAGCGCACCTCCACATCCTGTGCTTTTAATACATTTAAAATAGAGGGGTGTTCGATATTTGTCGTCACTACATTATTTCCGAAGCGTTTCCCTTCCGAGATGGCGCTGTGAATGGCCGTGTTATTGGATTCGGTAGCGCCCGATGTAAAATAAAGTTCGCCACTGCAGTGGAAGTACTCTTTAATACCTTTTCGAATCTCCTCTTTTTTCTTTTCTACATCTACTGCCGCCGTGTGCAAACTCGACGGATTGTAAAAGTCATTTTCCAGCGCTTCTATCATCGCCTGAACGACGCTATCTTTCGGTTTCGTCGTCGCGCAATTATCTAAATAGATCATAAAATCCCCTCCCTTTTCCTATGATATACTACTCTAAGGAGGATACCATGGTCAATTACTTACAATTTTACTGTACACATTACGGCCCGGGCGCGCGCCCTTTTGCCTATGTGTTTTTATACAATGGTGAACTATTTTCGGATTTTGAACGGGATGATGCCACCTACGATTGGATCGCACCTCTCGATCATCTCTTAAAAGATATGACCGAAAATGCTACGCTCTACACCTTTAACAGTGCTTTTGAACAAAAAAAAGTATCGCCTCTTTTGTCGAAGGAGGCTATTTTGAAGCTTTCTCGCGGAGTGGATCTTTACAAAGAAATAAAATCCCGCACCACCCTCGTGCCTTTTTCGAGCTATTCTATGGAGAGTTTATCTCACCGCAAGGTAGTTCTCGGCCCCGATCTTCGCAGAATTCATAGGGAAAGCCGCGAGGAAGAGCTCAAGGCAGTCATGGAGAAAAATATCAGGGCCATGGAGCGTATCGGCAAAATATATGAGGATCTCGTGGCCAAGCAAAGCTGCGGCGAAGTCCGGATCGACTCCATCCTCCCATCGCCCTTTACTGTTATAGGGTCTACAACAGATTACCTTCCTCGCTACATTCAGCGAGGAGATCTCCTCTATGAAGAAAGAGACGGACGTTTTCGATTGGAGATCGAAGCGAAGTGGCTTCCCTATGATGAAAATACTCTCGCTCTCGTTGTCGAAACAGACGCTCCTATCGTCTCAAAGGTTGATTCGCCACCCGGCTATCTTATTTTCGCCCTAGGTGAGAAGGTGTTTTATTCCACGATCCTGGAGTTCATTCACTACCTTCGCACACAGATTACGTAAACAAATTAAATACATTTCCATACGAAAAAAGGTCGAGTATTACTCGACCTTTTTTGGCAGGAGTAGTAGGATTTGAACCCACGGCATTTGGTTTTGGAGACCAACGTTCTACCACTGAACTATACTCCTATAATAATAAGTAAATATTACCAGACTTTGAATCTTTTCGCAACCGCAAGATTTGGTAGGAAAAGATATCTCTGATATAAAAAAACTGCAGCTTCTCTGCTACAGTTCCGGGTAACTCAATTGGTGCCCAGAGCCGGAATCGAACCAGCGACACGCAGATTTTCAGTCTGCTGCTCTACCGACTGAGCTATCTGGGCAAATGTGGTGGGCCCTCAGGGACTCGAACCCTGGACCTACCGGTTATGAGCCGGGAGCTCTAACCAACTGAGCTAAAGGCCCTTATTATGGCGGAGAAGGAGGGATTTGAACCCTCGCGCCCCGTGAAGGACCTACTCCCTTAGCAGGGGAGCCTCTTCAGCCACTTGAGTACTTCTCCAATATGGCGGAGAGGGTGGGATTCGAACCCACGTGGGCGTGAACCCTAACGGTTTTCAAGACCGCCTCGTTATGACCGCTTCGATACCTCTCCTATTTTATGG
>QWCK01003718.1_pt1 | contig 16230 bp, 7 predicted proteins | sample 1972571 | NCBI WGS metagenome assembly QWCK01 (sample SAMN09866710, study PRJNA288562) | Human gut metagenome isolate term2_stool, whole genome shotgun sequencing... | isolation source: gut | host: Homo sapiens | place: USA: California
CAAATGTTTGGCGTTTCCCATTTCTTGGTCTCGGTGCAGTTTACCTTCTGATTCTGTCCGCCAACCGAAATCACAAATTCGCCTTCTTCCAATATCCATTTCCCATCGGCTCCTACAAAGGCCATATCTTTAGCTGGCAGTGTGAAACTCACGGTCTTCACCTCTCCGGGTTGGAGTTCAATTTTTTGGAAGGCCCGCAGCCGTCGGGAATCCGGTGTGACCGATGCAACAAGGTCGCTGGTATAGAGCAGCACGCTTTCTTTGCCTGCGCGGTTGCCTGTGTTCTTCACATCAACACTGATGATGAGGTCGTCGGCAGCATTGAATGAAGATTTGTTAACCTTCAGGTTGTCATAAGCGTAGGTGGTATAGCTCAGTCCGAAACCAAACGGCCATTGTTGGGTAATCTTGGCATCGTAGTCGTATGCACCGGCCATCGTCGAGACCTCCTCGCTCACCTTATAGTCGTAGGTGATCAGCGAGTTGATTTCCTTCGGATAAGTATAAGGCATCTTCGCGCTGAAGTTAGCATCGCCGGCCAGCAGATTCGCCAAGGCGTCGCCACCATAGTTTCCAGGCAACAGCACGTTTACCACAGCTTTAGCCAGTGGTTCAATGTCGGCAATGATGCGCGGGCGTCCCTCGTTCAGTATGAGTATGATGGGGTTGCCTGTCTTGGCCAAAGCCTTCACCAAATCGCGTTGGTTTTTTGAAAGTGTAAGGTCGGTAAGATTACCGGGCGTCTCACAGTAGCTGTTTTCTCCGATGCAGGCAATGATCACGTCGGCAGCCCGAGCCTTGCTTACAGCCTTGTCTATTTCGGGTGTGTGTTCTTCCCAATACGATCCGTTATCGTTGTAGGTCACACCTTGTTCAAGCATCACATTGTCTTTGCCGTATTTGTTGCAGAGACTCTCATAGATGGTGTTGTATTGCTCTGCGAGGTCTTCCACCCTTGAGCCTTGCCATGAATGGGTCCATCCGCCGTTAAGACAGCGCATCTGATTGGCATTGGGGCCAGTAAGCAGAATTTTCTTTCCTTTGGCCAGAGGCAGGATGTTGTCTTCGTTCTTCAGCAACACTTCTGTTTCCTCAGCGGCCGCTAAGGCCTTTTGTGCAAATTCCTCACAGCCGTATTTTTTATAGTCTTTGCCGGCGGTGTTGGGGTTGTCGAACAGTCCCAGACGATATTTCAATCTCAGGATGCGACGCACGGCATCGTCTATTCGGCTCATCTTCACAGCCCCTTCATTCACAAGTTCCTTGAGCAGAATGGCAAAATCGACGCTGTAGGGATCCATGCTCATGTCGATTCCTGCATTGATGGCAATGCGAATGGCATCCTTTTTATCCATGGCCACGCGTTCGCGGGTATACAGGTTGTTGATGTCGGCCCAGTCGGTCACGATCATTCCGTCCCAATTGAGGTCTTCTTTCAGCCACTTGGTCAGGTATTCGTAACTGGCATGGAGAGGCACGCCGTTTACCGAAGCAGAGTTTACCATGATGGTCAGTGCGCCGGCTTGTATGGCATGTTTGAAGGGCTCAAAATATTTTTCACGCAGCATCGAGGGTGAGATGATTGCGGGGGTCCTGTCTTTTCCGGAGAATGGTGCGCCGTAGGCGAAATAGTGCTTCACGCTGGTGGCTACGTTGTATTTTCCCAAATGGTTGGGGTCGCCGCCCTGATAACCTTGAATCTGAGCTTCGGCCATGCGTGCGTTCACAATGGCATCCTCGCCGAAGCTTTCCCATATACGTGGCCAGCGTGGGTCGCGTCCCAAGTCGATGGTAGGGTTATACACCCAGGGGCAGTTGGCTGCCCTGCTCTCATAGGCCGTGATCTGTGCGCCGACTTTGGCAATCTCAGTGTTGAAAGAGGCGGCAACGTTGATGGTTTGTGGAAACATCGTACCATCCTGAACATAGGTAACACCATGATTGTTGTCCAGGCCATATATGCTGGGAATACCGATGTATTTCATCGATTTCTCCTGTATGGTAGTTATGATATGTTGCCAAGTTTCTACAGTCTGCGCACGCGTAGCAGGCGCATTGAGAATGGAGCCTATCTTGTATTTCTTGATGACGGTGTCGAGCGTATGCTCGTTGAGCTTCCACTCCATTTTCGTGTCGCCGGTATAGATGTCGAGGTTGTATTTTTCGAGCGCCTTAATCACTTCTGCGTCTTTCATGCGCATCAGTTTGGTTATCTCTACATCCTTGAATCCCGCTTCCAAGAGTTTGTTTCGCATCTTGCTGCGATCCAGTTTGGGATTCACCACTTCCATTTTGCCAAAGCAGTCAATCCCTAATTCGAGCATCTGCCCAATCTTTTCGTCGAGCGACATCTTGCTGATCCATCGCTCAACATTTTTCTCAATCGTCGGGTCTTGTGGAATAGCAGGCTTGATGCTTTGTGCATTGCCAAATCCCATGAAGAAGGCCATCGCTGTTGTTAAAAACATTTTTTTCATAAATTAGTCATATATAGGTTTCATGAATTGCTACCAAATTTACAAAAAAGAGAGGTATTCAATGTGTATGTTTTGATTTTATTATATATTTGCAATGTTAAACATACCTATATCTACAACTTCTTATAACAACCATCTATTAAAATAATGAGAACCTTAGGCAATATGTTGATTATGCTCATGCTATGTGGACAGTTCAGCGCGTGGGCACAAAGTTATTCCAATCCCGTGATTCCCGGATTCCATCCCGACCCCAGTGTCTGCAGGGTGGGCGATGATTTTTACGCGGTTAATTCATCATTCAATTATTTTCCTGGTGTTCCCATCTTCCACAGCAGGGATTTGGTACATTGGAAACAGATAGGCAATGTGCTCGACCGCCCGTCCCAGTTGCCTTTAGACGGCGCTACCTCGTGGTTGGGCATCTATGCTCCCACCATACGCTATCATAAGGGCGTCTACTATATGATCACCACCAATGTAGGCAACGGTGGTAATTTCATGGTGAAAGCCAAGCACCCATGTGGCCCCTGGAGCGAGCCGATATGGCTTGAGCAACAAGGCATCGACCCCTCCCTGTATTTTGAAAACGACAAATGTTATATGGTGAGCAATCCTGATGGGGTCATCACCCTGTGTGAAATCGACTATGAAAGTGGCAAACAACTCACTCCGAGTCGGCCGCTGTGGAGAGGGACGGGAGGAAGATACCCGGAAGGTCCCCATATCTATAAAAAGGATGGATATTACTATTTGCTTATTTCAGAGGGCGGAACGGAGCTTGCCCATCAGCTCACCATAGCGCGTAGCAGGAATATTGAAGGCCCTTACGAGGGTTGCCCTCACAATCCGATACTCACCAATTGCAATGCAAAGGGCGAAAATATGCAGATACAGGGAACAGGGCATGGCGATTTTGTTCAAGACCAATACGGTCAATGGTGGGTCATGTTTCTGGCCTATCGCAACTTCGGAGGAAGCTATCATCATCTCGGCAGAGAAACATGTCTGGCGCCGGTGGAATGGGATGAATGGCCGACGGTGAATGGCGGCAATCCCATTGATACGATGATGACGGTTGCCCATGCTTCATTGTTCTCGTCGTTTCCGACCACGGAGATAGCCTCCAGGGTTAATGCTTCGGTAAGAACCGATTTTAAGGAAAAGTCATTAAGCGATTTGGGCGTCTCGTTTGTCAGACTACAGAATCCCATAGAAAACCATTATAAAATAGGGGACGGCCGGCTCCGCCTTGTGGCGCACGGCACACTCACGGAAAACAAACAACCCACCTATCTGGGAGTTCGTCAATGTGCTGCCAATATCGTTATGGAAACAACGATCAGTTTGAAGTCGTTGCGCATACAGGCAGGGCAGCCCGCCAACAGCAATCTGCGTGCGGGACTTTCCATTTATCAGATTCACGATGGCCACATGGATTTCTACACCGATGGAAAGTCAGTCAATGTGTCGTGCAGGTTGAAGTCGCTCCTGGCCCCATGTAACCAGCCTGGCGTGGACTCCCGCATTCCGTCAGACGTGCAGCAGTTAAAGCTGCGTGTAACGAGTGATGGGATGATGTATTATTTCTGTTATGCTTTGGACCAGGGAGAATACACAGAGCTGGCACAACAAAACTGCTCGCTGTTGAGCACGGAAGTTGCGGGAGGATTCACTGGTGTGACGATGGGAATGTATGTTGAAGGAAAAGGATATGCCGACTTCACATCTTTCAAATACAGCGAATAGACCTCTATCTTACGAATAACCTGTTGTAGATATTATCTTTGTTTCGAACACCTATTTGTTTCATGGATAATAACCTTGTTTATCGGTATGCCGTAAACAATAAGGAGATCGAACTCTACAGGTCATCATCTTACGTAAACTTAATATTTATTGGTGGTGTTAACAAAATGTACTCCTGTTAGAGACATCCGGTTACGCTCAAAACTAAAAGAATGTTTAACTTTGCGCCAGTTGGGTTTCGCGAGAACTACTACCCCGTTTGAAGAAATACCATCAGCTACTCAATCTACAACAGTAAGATTAATATATAACTAAAAACAAAAATCGTATAACTATGGGAAAAACATTTCTAAATGATTGCAGGTTATTGATGCTTTGCAAGCTTGCCCTTATAGCATTTTTGCTATTTCCGGTATCGAATGTTCTTCATGCAGGCATAGCCAATGCCAAGACCATTACAGGAAGGGTTGTGTCGGCATCAGACAACGAGCCGCTCATTGGTGTCAGCGTTCAGCTGTTGGGCACTCAGCGTGGTGCCGTCACTGATATGGATGGCCATTATACCATTGAGGCCAATGAAGGCGAAACCTTGGCCTTCTCTTACATCGGATTTGTGACACAGCAAATCAAAGTGGGAGCTCAACATGTAATTAATGTGACACTCAACGAAGACAACCAAAGTTTGGAAGACGTGGTTGTTATTGGCTATGGCGTTCAGAAAAAGAAGCTCGTCACCGGAGCGACAGCCCAGATGAAAGGCGACGATATTGCCAAGCTGAACACCACAAGCCCACTGCAGGCCATGCAGGGGCAGACACCGGGTGTCAATATTCAATCGGAATCAGGGCAGCCAGGCTCCGGTATGAAAGTAATCATCCGAGGCTTGGGCACTATTGGTAACTCCGGACCACTTTATTTAATTGATGGTGTGGGTGGTGACATCTCTACCATTAATCCTGCCGATATAGAGAGTATCGACGTTCTGAAAGATGCAGCTTCAGCGGCCATATACGGCGCACAGGCTGCCAACGGTGTGGTATTGGTGACGACAAAACATGGGCACGAAGGCAAACCGCAAATATCTTTCGACGGCTATATGGGCTGGCAGAATGTAGCCAGAAAGGCTGATATGCTGAACAGGCGTCAATACATGGAGATAATGAACGAGCAGAGCGTGAATAGTGGCAACGGTGCCATAGACTGGAGCAAGTTTAAATCTATTACAGACGAAGCCGGAAACTATTACGACACTGACTGGATGGATGCGATGTTCAAGGATAATGCCAAGACACAAAGCTATAATTTCAGTTTTAATGGAGGTGGAAAAGCTGCCACATACGCCTTGAGTCTGGGATATATGAGCCAGGAAGGTGTTATTGGTGGCAAAGATGTCAGCAATTACGAACGTTACAACGTACGTCTGAACACGGACCAAAAGCTGGCAAGTTTTTTGAAAATAGGTGAGCAGATTGGGATGGTCTACAAGAAGACACATGGCATACGCGTAGGCAACCAATACAACAACTCCCTTCGCGGAGCTTTCGCTTCCATACCCCTTATCCCCATTTATGGCCATAATGCATACGATGTGCCCTATTATGATACCTCTGATAACGATTATTGGCAGGAGCAAGGCAACCCCTATGGAAGCATGATGCTGAATAATCAAAATGAAAATCGGTCGGTAAACTTCACCGGTAACATTTTCGCAGAGTTGGAACCCATCAAAAATCTGAAGTTCCGCACACAGTTAGGAACAGTATATAGCACGGGCGAATATCGTAGTTTCTCACCGATGTACAAGCTGTCGCCTTATGATTTTCAGGAGACCAAAACCAGTGTAAGTCAGTCGATGGGCCACGGTCTTGCCATGACCTGGACCAATACGCTAAGCTATAATTGGAATTTTGGTGACCATGCGCTCAATGCTTTGGCAGGTATGGAAAGTTCCAGATACGAGGGGACATCTCTCTATGCTGCCAATGGCTATCTGAAGGAAGGCTATGACGACTGGAAGCATGCTTACTTAAGCAACGCCACGGGCAGCAGTACGGACGACGGAATATCCATCTCCGGTGCTCCCCACGATGAAAGCCGTACGGTTTCGTACTTTGGTCGTTTAGGATGGGACTGGAAAGAAACCTATATGGTGAATGCCACGCTGCGTGCAGATGGCAGCTCCAGATTTGCCAAAGGCCATCGTTACGGTTATTTCCCCTCTGCCAGTGCAGGATGGACCATCAGCAACGAGAAGTTCATGGCGTCTACAACCTCGTGGCTTGACTTCCTGAAACTTCGTGCCAGTTGGGGTCAGGTGGGTAACCAGAATATTGATAACTACCAATATCTCTCACCCATTACATCGACAAATACCCATTATAACTTTGGTACGGGACTGGGTGCAGCTGCTCAAAATGCTAATTGGGGAGCTTATCCCAGCCGGCTTTCCAACCCCGAACTCACGTGGGAAACCTCTGAGCAGACCAACCTTGGTATTGATGCGTTGTTGCTTCACAGCCATTTGGGCATCAATTTTGATTGGTATTGGAAAACCACAAAAGACTGGCTCATCGTGGCTCCAATTCCTGACACGGCCGGAACAGGTGCTCCATTTATCAACGGTGGTGATGTAAAGAACTATGGTTTCGAGTTGAATCTCACATGGAACAACAACATAGGCAAAGACTTCCGCTATCAGATCGGAGCAAATATGGCCTACAACCACAACGAGGTGGGTAATATTCCTACTAAGGATGGCATCATTCACGGTACTTCCAATATGCTCTACGACAATAGCGAAGAGTTCTATCGCGCAGAAAACGGACACGCCATAGGTTACTTCTGGGGTTACAAAACGGCTGGTATTTTTCAAAACCAGCAGGAGATTGACGACTGGATAGCTGCCGGAAATGGTGTGCTTCAGGGTGCGAGCGTTGTACCCGGCGACGTGAAATATTACGATATCGATCACGACGGACAAATTGGAGAGGCAGACAAAGTCGACCTCGGCAACGGCATTCCGGACATAACATATGGTTTCAATGTAGCTCTTTTCTACAAGGATTTCGACTTTGCCTTGACGGCAAACGGCGCTGCCGGACATCAGATTGTGCAGAGTTATCGCAACCATGCCAACACAAAGGCCAACTATACCACGGCTATCCTCGATCGCTGGACAGGTGAGGGCACTTCAAACCTTATGCCGCGCGTAACGGAGACCAATGTAAACTGGATGTTCTCAGATCTTTATATTCACGATGGAGACTATCTTCGTATATCCAACATCACTTTAGGCTACGACTTCGCCAAACTCATGAAGCTGAGCTTTGTATCTCAAGCCCGGTTGTATTTCCAAGTTCAGAACGCGTTTACCTTTACCAAGTATAACGGTATGGACCCAGAAATAGGATACGGAACAGATGCTTGGGTATCGGGAGTAGACGTTGGTTATTATCCCCGTCCACGCACTTACCTCGTAGGAGTGAATCTGAAGTTCTAATCGCAATTATTGTATGAAGAAATCCTTAAGATTATGAAAATGAAGAAATTAAATATAATGATAGCAGGAATAGTGATGGCGAGTGGTGCGCTGATGACCTCTTGCTCTGACAGTTTCCTCGATGTGGAAAGCAAAACGGAATCGAATACCGAGACTTTCTACAAGACAGAGAGTGATGCGTGGCGTGCATTGATTGGTTGTTACGCCGGTTGGCGCGAGACCACTTCTAATGGAAGCATTCCGCTCGTCATGTCTTCCATCATGCAGTCAGATGAGTGTCTTGCCGGCGCAGGACAGAATGATGCTCAAAATTATGATGTTGTCGATCAGTTTGACCAAAGCAAGGCTCCGTCTTATACTAACCTTTGGGAGTATGATTGGAAAGCTTATTATGTAGCGATTGATCGTTGCAACGAGTTGATCACACGCCAAGACAATGTAGCTTGGAAAGATTCCACACTGAAGCAACGCTATATTGGTGAAGCGCGTGCGCTTCGAGCATTGTGCTATTTCGACTTGGTGCGAATGTTCGAGAACGTTCCCTTGCTCACCGAGCCAAGTGCAGAAAACACCCCGCAAGCAACCCCTGATGAGGTGTACGAATTGATTTTCTCAGACTTGAAATATGCAGCCGAGAACATTCCGGCTGATGCTTATCCCAAGGCCAACGCTGCCAGCAACGACGGTCATATCACCGCCTATGGCGCTAAGGGAATTCTTGCCCGTGCCTATCTTTATTACAGTGGACGCTTTGGCAAGGAGCCGGCAGGTTGCACTAAAACTGAAGCCCTGAAAGCCTGTGAGGATATTATTGCCAGCAACGAGTTTGCCTTGATTCCTCAGTTCAGGAACCTGTGGCCCGCGTCGTCCAGCAATGCACTTGACGCGGCTTCCAATGGCACCTATGAGGAATGGCTTGCCAACACGACCTATGCAGGTCCAGGCAACAGTGAGTTCATTGTTTCCATGAAATGCAATTATACACAGGATTATAATGGTAATAACGATGGTAACCGGTGGGTTATCAATCTCGGCATTCGTGGTGTTCAGGCTATAGACTGTTCTCCCTACGGCTATGGTTGGGGCATCTGTACCGTGAATCCTACCTTGGTGGCGGCTTACGGAAAGGGCGACCAGCGTCTGGCAGCTTCTATCATAGATGTCAACAAAGAGGGTATAAGCCAGAAAGAAAACTTTAAGGAAAAGTGCATTGGTGACCAGCGCGAATACACAGGTTACTATGTGAAGAAATACACACCAATGGCCTCTACCGACTGCACTCCGCTTCCCGTGCTGTGGGGTGCTCCCGGCGACGCTATGGTCGGACAATGGCAGGATGTCATCATTCTGCGCTATGCCGATGTCCTGCTCATGGCTGCAGAATTGGGAAGCACCAACGCACAGAAGTATATGGATATGGTAAGGCAAAGAGCTTATACCGATAAAGACGGCAAACTGAGCAGCGATTACAAGCAGGTTACGGCCAACAAACAGAACATTATGAAGGAGCGTCGTCTGGAGTTTGCTTTCGAAGGCATTCGCTATTACGATTTGTTGCGTCAGGGAATCGATGTAGCCGCTGATGCCATTGCAGGCACTACAACGGTCACCAACGGTGGAGTGGAAACGACAGTAACTGTTAAGGCAGCCAACATCAAGGCCAAAAACGGATTGTGCCAGATACCCCACAACCAGATAACGCTTTCGAATAATGTATTGAAGCAAAACCCAGGTTGGTAAAGATGGGCAAACAAGATAAAAAACCAGTATTATGAAAATCAAGAAATATTTATATAGTTTGGCCGCCACGGCAATGGTGCTGATGGGTATGTCGGCTTGCTCGCCAGATAGTTACGATTTGGGAGACAAGGACGTTACGCCGGCCGATTTGGTTGAGGGGACAGCTTTCACCATCACCCACGATAGCAACAATCCCAACATTGTGTATCTCAAGAGCCTGATGGCAGACAAATACCAGGTGACATGGGTACATCCGCAAGGACGGTCAAACAAACGAGAGGTGGAACTGGACATGCCGTTCCCTGGTACATACGAAGTGCAGTTTGGCGTGGAGACCCGTGGCGGCGTGGTATATAGCGAGCCAGTGACCTTCAAGATTGATAACTTCTATGCGGGCTTTGTAGACAACGAGCTCTACACGTTGCTCACCGGCGGCGTGGGGCAGTCGAAGACGTGGATTCCCGACACGGGAGCATACGGACTTGCTGCAGGCGATATAGCCTATGGCGACCCGTCTACACCTGCCGGATTCAATAACTTCACGCCCAACTGGGAACCTGAAGGAAGCTTCCAGGACAACACCGGAAATTTCACCAAGAGCAGCATGACCTTCGACCTGAAGGACGGTGCCCATATCAAAACCACGACCGTAGCGCCCGACGGAACATCTGTCGAGGCCTCCGGATCGTATCTCATCGACACCAACAATGCGCGTCTTAACCTGACCGATTGCCAGCTGCTCCACTCGCCCAATTGGAACCATATGGAAGACGATGCGGGGTGGAAAAACAATATCCGCATCATCACTCTGACTGAGAATCAACTTCGTCTGTGTGTGCTCCGCAATCCAAAGACATCCGGAGAAGGCGAGTGGTGGTTGTGTTTCAACTTCGTCTCCAAGGAGTATGCCGACAATTACGAGGCTCCTGAAGTAGAGGCTTTCCCCACGTTGGCAGAAAATTGGATGGACTTCGTGTCTCCCAAGAACGACAGGATGATTACCTACAAGCTCACGGGCTTCGACTGGTATAACAAGGATGGCTCTGCAAAGGGTGTTACAAACGTGGCTGCCAACAACAACTTGGAGGACATGACAATCACGCTCAACAGTGGCAATAACACCTATACCCTCACAGATTTTGATTCGAATACTCACGAGGGCAGCTACACGCTGAGCACAGACGGCATCTACACCTTCACGCCTGCACTGCCCGAACTAAAACTCTCGGCCGACGGTCGTGCTGTGTTCAAAGGCAACTCAGACGGTACCATGCGCATTATGGGCTTCTCCGAAGCCGAGAATTGCGATGCGCAGACGGGAGCATTAAGCTCTATCGTATGGGGCAGCAAGGAGTTTGACGATCAGGGTAAGTTCTATCAGTATATGGGCTACAAGTTTGAAGTTGTGCGTGCCGGAGCAAAAAAGACTTTCAAGACCACACTTCATTTCTTTGATACGGACTGGAATGCGCAGCAAAGCGAACCGGTGTTTGTTACCGACGGTACTGATGGCGACTATACGCTGACGCTTACCACACCAAGTGCCTCGCCCTACGGTATGTATATTGATGTGGTGAAGATTCTCGAAGCCCATCCCAACTGCGATGTTGTTATCAAGGATATCAAGGTGGATGGCACCTCCGTAGCTTTCGACGACGCACTGATCGACAGAGGAGTTGGAGACGACGGTCCCAATGCAGCCCGCCGCTATATCCTCAATCCTTGGGGAGCTACTGCCGGCGATGCCTCGAAATACGCGTTCACCTCTTCAATTGCCGTAACAATCGGAGTAAAAATGGACAATGGCAAACCCTTCATCACTGAGGCCGCTAAAGCTCGTAAGTCGAGCAGGGGGAGAAGGTAGAACGACTGACGGACCCGGCGGTGCCGGGCCGTCAAACCGATGACTAAAATCAATACTTAAAGAATAGAAACTATGAAACTTAAATATATATCAGGTATGATGTTGTTGGCGGCAGGCATCCTATTAACCGCCTGTTCCGATGACGATGACAACTATTCTGCAGCTACAATGCCGATTGTCACAGAAGTCAATACCGGCGATGCCGTTGTCACGGCTGTCAGTGCAGCCATTGCAGACGGCACTGTAAAGGACTTGAGAGCCTCAGCCTCCAATTCTTACGAGGTTGGCGTCGTATATAGCACGGCAACAGACCCCACGCAAGGCGGTACAAGAGTGGCTGGCAGTTACCGAAACGACACGGTAAATACCACGATTACCGGTCTCACAACGGGTGTCACCTACTATTATGCCACGTATGTTTGCTTGCAGGAACGTATTTATAAGTATGGCGACGTGAAGAAGTTCACCACAACCAATGCCACGGCTACTACCGGTGCAGCTTCCGATGTGAGTTATACCAAAGCAACCCTTGCGGCCGACTTCTCCGGACTCGACGGTTTGACATCTGCGGAGAAAGGTGTCAAGGTGGGGTTGGCCCAGGATGCCGACAAACTCATGGAAGGACCCGACTACCAGGTGGGCACGGTGAAGGGTTTGTTGCCCGGAGCTACCTATCATTATATGTCCTATGTCAAGGTGGGCAATGGCTATGTCTTGGGCGAAGTAAAGAACTTTACCACCAAGAAGCAGGAGATGGAATATGTTGATCTCGGACTGAGTGTGCTGTGGGCCAAATACAACCTTGGCGCAGAGCAGGAGCAGGAAGTGGGGACACTCTTTGGCTATGGCGACCGCTCGGGTGAGTTATACTCCAAGAATCTCGGCGACTATCCCTCACAGGATATATCAGATACGGAGTTTGACATCACCAACAGTGTGGAGATCGACGGATCATCGCCCATGCTAAGCGCCATGCCCACCCTCGAACAAGTGAAGGAACTCATAGCCAAGACCACCAAGAAAGTAGAAACCCGTAACGGTGTGAAGGGTATACGTTTCACGGCTGCCAACGGCAACTCCATTTTCTTGCCCTACACGGGCTACCGCAATGGCAAGGAAACCATTGACGACGGAAAGGGATTTTATTGGACCGGTACCGTGAGTCAGGTGAATAAGGACTACGCCAACACGCTGACATTCGATGACAACGGTGTCGTGAAAAACGGCAACTCGTTGCGCAGCTATGGCATCGCCCTAAGAACGGTGCGCCCATACGCCGAACTGAAACCGGGTGAAACTGGCAAGCTTGCAATAGGCGACTTGGAGAATAACGGCAATATTCGCATTGAAATCTACAACGAGTACGGAAGCACCAAAGGCAATTCCGTTATCGATCCGAGTGCGGTAAAGTTCAACCAAAACATGGTTGTCACATTCAAAATATCTGGTTTGAACGACAATTATAAGGCAGATGCGTCCAAGAGCAACATTGCCGGACTGGAATATGCAGCGGCTTCATGGGAGCCTTCCCATTGGTCTGCGCTGAAGGGCGACAAATATGACGCCAACGTAACCGGTGACGGCACTTACACCGTATGGATGGAGACAAACGGGGCTGCAGCCGAAGGAGCTGTCGTATTCTGTGTTGATATCAAAAAGTTGGCTGCCAACCTTGTCGATCCTTCCAAGGTGAAAGTGGAACTGTTAGGTGTCAAGCTTGATGTTGACGTAGAGCAGCCCTTCAATCAAGACATCGTCGCGTTCAATAGCAAAGATGGTAACGCAGTAGACGGACGCATTGAAATCTACAACGAATACGGCACTTCGGGCGCAGCGGCCAGTGGTTTCTATAATAGCTCCTTGATGTTCACGGGCACTCAGATTGTTAATTTCACTATAAGCGGAATAGACGGTAACCTGAAAGACGGTGCTTCGAAGAGCTACCGTACGGAGTTGAGCTATGCCGACCAGGACTGGAACCCGTCTTATTGGGGCGGCAGCACATTCGGCCGTACCACTGTGACGGGCAACGGAACGTATGAGGTTTTTGCCACGCTCAATGGCGAGTGTGCTGGTGCGGTGGTCTGGACCATAGAACTTTACGACCTTTGGAAAGATCTTGTAGACCCGTCTAAGGTAGCTATCACCATCAACAGCATTAAAACCCCGTGCAAGAATTGATATAGGTTGTTAAACTCAAGTCAGCATGAAGGGCGCGGATGCTCAGAAGCCCCGCGTCCTTCATGTGAATAAAACACATATTATGAAAAAAACAATACTTTCCGCATTTCTGTCTTTTGCGCTATTCTCTCTACACGCACAGGATAATCCAAGAATCACAACAATGGATCTCACGGCCGGTGAGCTTGCCCATTACATGGCACCGGGGTGGAACTTGGGCAACACCCTCGAAGCTGGCAGTAATACCAATAATTTCACAAACAATGGTGGAGTCGGTGCGGAGACTGCCTGGCAAGGTACCCGAACCACACGCGAATTCATCAGTTGTATCAAACAAAATGGTTTTAACAGTGTGCGCCTGCCTGCTTCTTGGGTGATGGGGCACATCACCGACAGAGCGTCCATGACGATCGATGAGGCATGGGTGGCCCGTGTAAGGGAAATTGTGGACTATTGCATGGAGGCCAATCTCTACGTGGTGCTCAACGATCATTGGGACGGCGGGTGGCTGGAATACGATGGATTTACCACCGGGACGGATGTGGCGGCCAAGAAAGAACAGCTACGAAAGCTCTGGACCAACATAGCCAACGCTTTTAAAGACTACGACCAGCGCCTGCTCTTCGCCGGTTTCAACGAGCCGGGTGTGGGAGGTGCCAGTCCCGAAGCATCGGGAAACCTGATGTTCGACCAAAATAAAGAGAACGATAAACTCGTGGGGTTTGTGTCGCGTTTGCAGGAATACGAACAAGTGTTCATCGACGCCGTGCGTGCCACGGGTGGCAACAACGCGAACAGGGTACTGGTTGTTCAGGGGCCATTAACCAACTTTGGGAGGACCAACAAGTATTTTGACATCACAAAATTAACCGATAGTGCCGACAATCGCCTGATGCTCGAAGTTCACCATTACGACCCGTTTCAGTTTTGCGGCATGAGCGAGGATGCCGATTGGGGCAAGGTGTGGTATTACTGGGCCGGCCACGCCCCGAAGCGGGCTTCTTCCACTCGTGTGGTGCCTGATGCCAATCGTGTGGCGATTCAGACCGCCATGCAAGAAATGAAAACCAACTTTGTGGACAAGGGATACCCAATTATCTTGGGCGAGTATGGTTGTAACCACAGAACCATAGCCCCCACCGAAGGAACACAAGCCAAGCACGACGAGAGCGTTAAATATTGGTATAGCTTCTCAACGCAATATGCCTATGAGGCCGGTATCATTCCCTTCGCCTGGGATACCAACAATTTGGGGCGCCCCAACATGACGATCTTCAATCGCTCTGCTGTCTCCATCAACGATGCAACCGTGTATAATGGCATCTTCGACGGCGACAAGTCAGGACGAACAGCCTACAACGCCATTTATCCCAAACCGTCCACTACCAGTGGCGTTGTGCGGATAGAGAATAAGGATAAAGCCCCAGTTACCGTCTACGACGTGTGTGGTCGGTTGGTTGCATCCAATGTCATGAGCTTACAGGATATTACATTGGGCAAGGGAGTGTACGTTTATAAGGGAAAAAAGATTGTAGTAAGATAATTTTGGAAAGCATAGATTAACGCGGAAGCGAGGCGGGACGACAAGTGTATTTCAGTGATTTTACAGCACTTGTCCAACTGCATCACCTCCGCGTTTTTTGTCGCATGATGTACGTTTTTCTTCACCCAAAAATGGTGTTTCAAAAGTTTCATTCTAAGTTTCTATTTTCATGATTATGGACAAAGAAACACGTTTGCTCCGCAAAATCAGCTCCTTTTTTCTGTAACTCTGCTGTCAAGGTTTCGCGATTGGATATTAACGGCTGTGCGTTGAAGGCTTGATGACCATGCGACAAAACTTTAGTGGCCATGCGGTTAAGCCTCAACCGCATGGCGAGTAAGGCGTAACCGCAACGTGGCAGGAGCCTGATTTTTAAAAGAAAACAGCATAATGAGTGTAAAATATTGGTATTCAGGGCGATAAGTAAATATGCAAAAATTTGGCTTATTTCGAGCCGTCATTTTTTTATTTTCAAATAAGCGCGCTGTGGAGAGGCTCTTGTCGTGATATTTCAAAAATATAAATATGATTGCTGTCGGTTACAAATTTAAAATCCTGTTTTGTTGAAACAAAGATCGGACTGGTCGGATCATTCAAACAAATCGGACAGGTAAGACAGTGGCCCGACACACGAGCCTTGCGCTCCTACGACAAAAATAACATTGCGAATGACTGCATGAGCCCAAAAAACGGATTTAAAAGTTTGTCTGTTCCATTGCTAATCGCTATATTTGTATGTTATTTATCATCACTACAAAAATAGCCCGGCTTTGTCCATGAAACATACGCTGCCTTACTTCTTATTGACATTTCTATTGCAATTTTGCCCAATGCTTGCATTTGGGCTCCCTGCGAATATCGATTTTTACAGTTTGCGCACAGCCGATGGCTTGTCCAACGGGCAGGTCAATGACATCTACCGCGACACGCGCGGGTATATCTGGTTTGGCACGCAGTCGGGCCTCAGCCGTTACGACGGCTTCCGTTTCAAGGTGTTCTATTTCGACAGCTTGAACAAATATTCACTACCCAATAACTGTGTGGACGGTATACAGGAAGACGGCGAGGGAAAGCTGTGGGTGCACACGTCTTCGGGCTATTGCATCTATGACCCACTGACCGAGAAATTTGATGCCGATGTGAAGCAATATTTCAGCTCTTTCGGCATCACGGGGCA
>QWCK01003729.1_pt1 | contig 16199 bp, 17 predicted proteins | sample 1972571 | NCBI WGS metagenome assembly QWCK01 (sample SAMN09866710, study PRJNA288562) | Human gut metagenome isolate term2_stool, whole genome shotgun sequencing... | isolation source: gut | host: Homo sapiens | place: USA: California
AGGGTATCTAAGGCGGCGGCGGTGTCCCGCCGGGCGATCTGGTCCATGAGGGCGGCGGTCTCCAGATTGCCTGCCAGACCCAGCACGTCCAGAATCTCTTTCTCGTCCACTTTTGCCCGCCCGCCGGAGCACTGATCCAGCAGGGACAGGGCGTCCCGCAGGCCGCCGTCGGCCAGCCGGGCCAGCAGGGCGGCTCCGTCGGCGGTGAGGTCGATGCCCTCCTCCTGGGCCACATAACCCAGCCGCTGGGCGATCTGCCCGGGCAGGATGCGCTTAAAGGCGAACTGCTGGCACCGGGAGCGGATGGTGGCCGGGACCTTGTGCAGCTCGGTGGTGGCCAGGATGAACATCAGGTGGTCGGGGGGCTCCTCCAGGATTTTCAGCAGGGCGTTGAAGGCGGGGGTGGACAGCATATGCACCTCGTCCACGATATACACCCGCTTGCGCACGGCGGCGGGGGTATACACCGCCTCGTCCCGCAGGGCCCGCACCTGGTCCACGCCGTTGTTGGAGGCGGCGTCCAGCTCCAGCACATCTAAAATCGAGCCGTTTTCGATGCCCAGGCAGGCGGGGCATTGGTTGCAGGGATTGCCGTTTTCCGGCCGCCGGCAGTTCACCGCCCGGGCCAGGATCTTGGCGCAGGTGGTCTTGCCCGTGCCCCGGGTGCCGGTGAACAGATAGGCGTGGGACAGCCGGTCCCCGGCCACCTGCTGCTTCAGGGTCTCGGTGATATGTTCCTGGCCCACCACATCGTCAAAGGTGCGGGGGCGCCACTTGCGGTATAGAGCCTGATACATTCTGTTTCCCCCCTGAAAGCGGATAAAAACGCGGCGCAGAGCGAGGCCGCACACCGGCCTTTGAAGCGTGGGATATGCCCGGTACCTGAACAGCCGGCTCAAGAACAGTGACCCCGCGGCACACGCGGCAGGCCGCTTAGTGCTGCTCGGTTCCCCGCCTGACACGGTTCACGGAGCCGCGTTGCGCGGGACCGGTCTATCATCGCTGCTTATTCAGGTCAAACGACACATCCACACGTCCGGGGGCCGGGATTCATCCCCGCTATAGCGGATTGCGGGTCTAGGGCACCGCTATCTCCCCGACTAGTGCGGCCTCGCTCCGCGCCGCAGCTCGGAACAAAGGTAGGTTATATTATACTATGGGTTTGAAAAATTATCAACTAGAAAATCATCCAGAATAAAATTTCTATATTTTCCCGTATTCTGTCATTGTGAGAATGTCCTGTTGCCACTTCCCCGTTTTTACGCTATGATATCCTCAACAAGACCAGAGGAAACAGCAGGAGGAACACGCATGAAGATCATGGCCATTGACTATGGCGATGCCCACACCGGGGTCGCCTTTTCCGACCCCACCGGTTTTTTGACCGGGACCACCACCACCATTCACAGCCGCAGCGCCGACGTGGTGCTGTCTGAACTGGCCCGGCTGGCGAAAGAGCAGGGGGCGGAGGAGATCGTGATGGGCTTTCCCCGGAATATGGACGGCACCGAGGGGCCCCGGGCGGAGCTGTACCGGGCCTTCGCCGGCCGGGTGGAGGAGGCCACGGGCCTAAAGCCCGTCCTGTGGGACGAGCGGCGCACCACCGTGGATGCCCACCGCATTTTACAGCAGGCGGGCAAGAACGCCAAAAAGCGCAAGAAAACGGTAGACGCAGTAGCTGCGTCCCTGATCTTAGAGGGCTACCTGGACTATAAACGTCTGCAAAAGTAACAACGGGAGGTATTATTATGCTGAAAGTTCACGTCAAGTATCATCTGAAGCCGGGCACCCAGGCCGATTTTCTGGCCGGGGTCACGGAGAAGACCCTGCAGGACGCCGTGCTGAACGAGGACGGCTGTCTGAAATATGAGTATATCCCCGCCGAGGGCGTCCCCGACCTGGTCCTGCTGGAGGAGGAGTGGACCAGTCTCCAGGCCCAGCAGACCCACCTGAAACAGCCCCACATGGCCCGCATCGCCGAGCTGAAGGACCAGTACATGGACCACATGGACCTGGACATGGAGGAGGTCTGACCCCTCCGCCATAAGACCGACCCCAAACCGCCCCGAGCCGCTTAAGGCTCCGGGGCGGTTTTTTATATGGCGTCAGGACGGATACCGAAGCCGGAAGAAATATGGTATATTGAACAATTTTGTAACAGATTGTCTACACGATTTTCGCCTTATTGACAACTTCACCGCAATCTGCAATAATGATTGAAACCAGAACTATAGGCATTCAAATCAGAACAGGAGGTCTCTTATGAAAAAGATTTTGAAGGTTTCCTTTCCCCTTGGACTCATTCTCTTGGTCACGGGCCTGTTGATCTTCCTTGTTTTTCTTTTCGCGTCTCTGGTCGGTTTTCTCATTGGCGACTCTTACTTTCATAATCCAGCTGAGTTTCGCTCCCTCATCGCCAGTACCGGAATGGTTCCCCTGCTGGTTCTGAGTATCCTAATGTACTTGGTCGGTGTTGCTCTTATCCTCTACCACGCATATGACCGCCGCAGACCTAAGTCCGACCAGCCCCCGCAGGAAAGCTGATCGCCCCCCCTTCGTCCACCCATTCCCACCAAACTGGGGCCCCAACCTGACCGGGCTGGGGCCCCTTTGTTCTACACTGTCAAAAAGTTGAAAAAGAGGTGCTGTTTTTTTGAAAAAAGTGTGAAAAAAGCGTGATGCAAGTGATACTTGCGCGAATGCAACCGGGATGTAAACTGGATGTGGTTTACTTTCCCACAAATTTTGCTTAAACTGAGCACAAGAATTAGGAGAAAACATGGAACTGAATGAAAAGCTGATCTCGCTGCGGAAAAAGAACAAACTGACCCAGGCCCAGGTGGCCGAGGCCCTGGACGTCTCCCGTCAGGCCATCTCCAACTGGGAGACCGGGACCGTGCTCCCGTCCACGGACAATTTAATTGCTTTGAGCCGACTGTATCAGGTCCCGGCAGATCATTTATTAAATGACGACTCAGACCTGATTCCAGTCCCCGTTGAAGAAAAGGAGGTCGATAAGAAGGAAGAAACACCCCCAGAACCGGCGAAGTCCACTACATATAGTAAATTAGATATACTCAGAAAACATGGCGTAATTATTCTGCTCTATCTGCTCACCCTTTTCCTGGTCGTTTTGATCTCGGTCTCGGTCACCCTGTTCCTTACCCGAGAAAAAGAACCAGATGTGCTGGATGTGAGTGATCTGAACATCGAGTATGTCGACCCTGCTACTGTAGAGGACGGCAGCTTTTGGTGAAAACAAGAAACTAGAAAAGAGGTCTTATTATGAATGTGAAACCTGTCGCACTTGCCCTGCTGTGCGCCGCCACTTTATACGGCGCACAGGTTCCCGCATCGGCGCTCTCCCAGGATGCGCTCAACGAGGTCAACTCCCATGTTGTGGACATCCCTGTCAGTGAACTTGATTCCGTCGAATTCCTGCCCAACGCCGCAAGAACGACCAATCGTTTTGACTGGAGCGTTTCTTCCGGTTCTATCAAAAAGGGTTCTACCTCCTTCTCTTTAGAGCAAAATGCAATCATAACGATCAGCGGTGCATATACCCCCGACAATGCCAGCGTTGATGTCGGTCTCTATACTTCCGATGGCTCTTTCTATTACTTAAACGTAACGAAGGGGAGCTTCGATGCTTCGATCAAAGTGCCCAAAACCGGAAAGTATTACTTTGCCGTGCGCAACAATTCTAAGTCCACCATAAAAATCGTCGGTACTGTTTACTGCTGAAGAAATTCAGCGTAAAATATCACAAATTTTATACCTGAAAGGAGCATTTCCCATGAAAAAAAGAAAGATTTTGTCCGCTCTGTTAGCTGCCGCCATGACCTGCGCCATGTGTCTCTCTGCGGGTGCGGCGGATGTGTCTCCTTGTATCTATGACCTGGAGAAGGAGTCCACTCACAAGACTGTTTCGGCTGGTAGTTACTCCTATGATTGCTATACCACGCTGTACTACGGCAGCGCCAGTAAGGGCTGCCTGTGGGCGGTGGAGAAGAACAAGAAGGACGCCCAGGCGGCGCTGAAGACCTATCTCTATGAGAACGATAATCTGGTGGAGGAGGCCGGCTGGTCCACCAGCAGCTCCTACATCCACCTGCTGGATACCAAAAAGCGCGCCGTGTCCGGCGACATCCGGGTGGAGGGCGACTATCGCTTCTATCACGACAACGGCGACTATACCTCCGGCTCCGCCCCTGTGGTCCGCTACAGCACCTCCCGCTCCGCAGCCGAGCGCATGGCCGTCACCAGCTATCCCACCAACGCCAAGGGCGAGACCTATGGCTCCTATCTGGACCGGAACACCGTGGGCCAGGCCCCCGATCTGATCGCCGCCATGGGTGAGAACGGCGTGAAGGGCTATATCCGTCTGAACGACATCGCCCCCGAGCTGTTCACCCTGGAGGAGATCCGCCAGTATCAGGCCCAGGTGGATGCAAACCCCGTTATCCCCCTGTATGACCTGAACGGCAAGGTCATCGGCTCCTTCGTCCGGGGCACCACCCAGGACCTGGCCACGCCAGACCCCGTGATCGTCCAGAAGCTGGATCAGATGACCGGCGGCAAGTCCGCCGACTTCCTGCCCAGCGCCCAGCCTATCCCCGTCAAGCACGACTACCCCACCACCACCAACGGCGAGAGCTACGGCTCCTATCTGGACCGTGACAAGTACGGCTATCCTCCCCAGCTGATCTCCGTCATTGGAGACAACGACCAGATCGGCTATGTCCGCCTGTCCGACTTCCGGGCCGCCAACCGCCCCGCCAACGTGGTCTGGGACGTGTATGACCTCAAGGGCAACGTGATCGACACCTTCAGCCACTAAGGCCAAGGATTCAGCTCCAAATCCTTTTAAAAAGCAGAAATATCTACGAAAAAGCCAAATATGCAAGCAATACTTGCGGGGGTGTAAGCGAATGGTGCTTTACATCCCCGCAGGCTTTATGCTGCGGCATGGGGAAAGAAGGTGCAGCAGCTGTGAATGCGCCCGTTCAGATACAAATTCTCCTCTCTTGTTTTGTATCCAAATCTGTGATATGCTGACCTTACACTCAGAGACTAGGAGGGAACAACATGAAACAGAAGATCTCTCTTCTCGCCGTCTGCGCCGTGCTCCTCTCCCTGTTTGGGGCGGGCTGTCTGGCCGTGGTGCTGGACCCGGGCCGAAAGGCGGAGGAACAGCTGGCGGCGGCCCGGAAAGAGGATGTCTTTGTCCTCAGCCCTGCCGACGCCCGGTCTGTGCTGGAGCAATTCGCCCCGGAGCTGCGCTTTGTGGAGCGGCAGACCGGCGTGTCCATCGACGAGCTGACCGGCGAGACCCTGGCCCTCATCCAGACCCAGGCCGCCCGGGAGCAGTATAACGGCTCCTATCGCTTCGGCGAGCTGATGGACACCCTGGCGGTGTTCTGCGCCGGGCACCGGGTGGGGGAGCTCCCTCTGCCCGCTGTCGGGCCCACCGTCACCACCACGGTGCAGGAGTCCTTCGGCCCCCTGCGGGGCGCAGTCTTCGCCCAAAAATCTACAGGAGAACCGGAGGGCCAGACTCAGACGGGGACGGTCTCCCTCCCGGCGGGGAGCGAGCTTGCCGGGGTGGACTTGGAGACCGGCTGCGACAAGACTGTGTCCTACACCCTGTCCGGCCCCGGGCCCGATGAGTTCCTGTACAACGGCCAGCCCCCCACCCACCGCATGGCCTATGGCGTGCTGTACGGGACCGTCTTAAAGCAGGAGGTCCAGGACGGCGGCGACGTGCGCACCTATTACTTTGTGGAGCAGTCCACCGCCTGCGCCCTGCCCTATACCACCCTGCTCTGCCTGGGGGAGGGCTGCGCCTGGGCGGACATCCCCCACGGCATCACCCTGAATTTTCAGGACCCCCTCACCCTGAAGGCCACCGTGGAGATCGACCCCCGGCAGTTTTTGATCTGCGAATAAGTCCAATTCCATATAAAACCGGGCCGTTTCTTTGAAAGAAGCGGCCCGGTTTGTTATGGCTGTTTGATTTTCTCAAAGGCGATCCTGGGCGTGCCGTCGTGGGCCTTGATGATGCCGCAGTAGACAAAGCCGAATTTTTCAATGGCCCGCTGCATGGGCTTGTTGTCGGCGTGGGTGTCGATGCGCAGGTGGCCGCACCGGTCCATGCACCAATTAAAAATTTCCCCGGTGAGTCCGTGGGCCTCCCCCCGACTGGCCACCCGGTGGATGGTGCAGTAGGGCCCGTCGCTCAGCCAGGCCCCGTCGATCTCGCCGTAGGTGGGGTCCTCGCCGGGGAGGAAGGAGAACACCGCCTGCACCCGGCCCTCCCGCTCCAGCACATAAAAGTTTCCCTGCGCCATGTCCCGCCGGATCACCGCCGGGTCGGGATTTTTCTCCCCCCACTGGGTGGGGTTGCCCACCTGACGCATAAAGCTGCGGGCAATGGTATAGATGTCTGTGATGTCCTGCCAATCGGCCTGCTGTGCCCCTCGGATCATAGTATCAGGCTCCTTTCCTCTCTCGCAATATCGTTTTCCCCATTATAGCTGTCTTTTCACCCATACGCAAGCACGACGGTGCTCGGCTGCCCCTATTCCGGCAGAAGCATCCCCAGACCCTGTAGCTTTTCAGCTGATCCACGCACCACCGTTGACGGTGTACTCCCCCCACAGACCATCGTCGTTCTGAACGGCAACGCACTGGGAAAGGCCATAGGCACCCAGCGCACTGCGCCACTTGTCGGCATGGAAGCTGACGGTATCTTTCCCTTTGTCCTGCCCCAGGGGCGGCTCAGCCTCCCCCTCCGGGTCATCGGTCTCGGCGATGGTGAAAAGGATGCCGTCCTCCCAAGCGGGGAAATCGTCCTCCTCATCAAGGCCGCTGATGTACCCCTCCTGACACAGCTGCTCATAGCTCAACTCCATGGGCTGGGCCTTGTGAGACCGGGCAAAGCTCCACGCCACTGCGCTGCGCTCGGCAGGTGTGAGGGAGGTCGCCGTCAGGTCCACGCTGATATACTCCGCTGCATGGTTCAGTCCCTCGTCCTTTTCCCATAGGTCCCCCAGGACACGGAGATAGAGTCCGCATCGGTCGTCAAATTCATCTGGCAGGAAGGTGATGCCGGTGACCTCGCCGAACTGTGCGGGATAGGTCTCCATTATGCCGCCGGAGAAGGCGACCCGGATCATCGCCCCGGCGGAGAGCTGGCCGTCGGCCAACAGCGTGCCCCCCTCCGTCTCCTTGCGGTACAGGGGAACAGAGCTGGCATCCAGCGTATAGATATCGGGGTGGTCGCCGTCCACGTCTGCAAGCAGCAGCTGATTCTCGCCATCCACCGCAACCACCCGGCAGCGCATGACCGTATCCTCTTCTGGGGATATAGCGTCCACGCCACCCTCCGTTGCGGACAAGTGGGGCATTTTCTCTGAACAGCCCGCAAGCAGGGTGCAGAGCAGCGCAGCGGCAAGGAACCATGAACTGCCTTGCTTCATGGGAATTCCTCCTTCGATCTTATCTATCCCGTTAGACGTTCGGCGGGGAGGTTTTGTTCCCGATCATCTCCCGGTCCTGTCTTTCGCCCATTCGCAGACACAAGCGCTTTACCCGACGTGTTCCTTGTGATATACTGTAGCATGATATATTATCTGCAATAAAGGAGGACCTCAACATGGACCTTGCAGAACATAAAGTCTCCGGCAAGACGATCTTCAACGGCAAGATCGTCCGTCTGGATGTGGACCAGGCCCGGCTGCCCGACGGGAGCATCGCCACCCGGGAGGTGGTCTATCATCCCGGCGGGGTGGCCATTCTGGCCCTGGATGAACAGAACAACGTGTCTTTGGTGCGCCAGTTCCGCTATCCCTTCGGAAAGCTGCTGCTGGAGCTGCCTGCGGGCAAGCTGGACCACGGGACGGAGGAGGACCCCCTGGTGGGGGCCAAACGGGAGCTGAGCGAGGAGGCCGGACTGGAGGCCGCCCACTGGACCTATCTGGGCTGCATTCTGGCCTCCCCCGGCTTTTCCAGCGAGGTGCTGCACATGTACCTGGCCCGCCAGCTGACCCCCACCCCCCGGCACCCGGACGAGGACGAGTTTCTGGACGTGCTCACCATGCCCTTTGACGAACTGTTCGCCCAGGTGATGGACGGCACCGTCACCGATGCCAAGACGGTGGCCACGGTTTTAAAGACGAAATATCTGCTGGGTCTGTGACCCGGCCCGCTTGACAAAGGAGGAAGTCTGTGGCAAAGACCATTCTCATCGTGGAGGACGAACAGAACATCGTGGACATCCTGTCCTTCAACCTCAGCCGGGAGGGCTATCAGACCCTGGAGGCCCTGGACGGCCCCACCGGCCTTCAGCTGGCCCTGGAGCAGAACCCCGACCTCATCCTGCTGGACCTGATGCTGCCCGGGATGGACGGCTTTGAGGTGTGCCGCCGGGTGCGGGAGAGCGGCTCATCCACCCCCATTCTCATGCTCACCGCCCGGGAGGAGGAGGCCGACAAGGTCCTGGGGCTGGAGCTGGGGGCGGACGACTATATCACCAAGCCCTTCTCTGTGCGGGAGCTGCTGGCCCGGGTGAAGGCCAACATCCGCCGGGTGTCCATGGCCGTCAACGCCAATCAGGAGGCCGCCCCTGCGGCAAAGCCCGACGGGGACACCCTGCGTCTGGGCCGGGTGTCCATCGACCGCTCCCGGGCCACCGTGAGCAAGGACGGCCAGCCCCTGGACCTGACCCAGCGGGAGTATGACCTCATCTGCTTTTTGGCCGCCCAGCCCGGAAAGGTGTTCTCCCGGGAGGCCCTGATGGAGCACGTTTGGAATTACGAGGGCTATGTGGGCGACGTGCGGGCCGTGGACGTGGCCGTCCGCCGTCTGCGGGAAAAAATTGAAGACGACCCCGCCTCCCCCCGGTTCATTGTGACCAAGCGGGGCATGGGCTACTTTTTTGCCGGATGAGCGGCCAGAGCGCCGGGGCCACGGCCAAGGCCGCCGTGGAGCATCCCGTGAAAAAGGGGTCAGGCGCCATGGGCAGCGTCCACATGAAGCTGGTGATGATCATGGTGCTGCTTATCGTCTGTCTGATGACGGTGGTGGGTGCCTTTCTCATCAACTCCGTCAGCGCCTTTTATCTGGAGGACTTCTACTCTCAGATCGCCCAGGTCTTTCTGGACGAGGAGCTGTGCCGTGACCTGACCACCAAGGTCGACGGCGAGGAGGACGGGGCCGCCAAGCTGGGCGAGATTTTAAAGGCCTACGCCGGTGAGCTGGGCGTGGACGGCCGCAACCGCAAGCTGTATATCCTGGACAGCAACGGCCAGTGCCGGATCCGTCCCGCCGGAGACACCGATCCCCTGCGCTATACCAGCAACCTGACCTTCGCCCTGACCACCGGGCTGGAGACGGGGGAGTCCGGCGACGAGAGCAATCTGGCCGTGGACTATATGGACGTGGCCATCCCCATCCACCGGGGGGAGGACGGCTATATCATCTATATTCTGGACAACAAGGCCACCGCCAACGATCTGACCGACCAGATGTTCCTCCTCATTATGGAGGCCCTGGTGTTCGGCCTGGTCATCACCGTGCTGCTCACCTTCCCCCTGTCCAGCACCATGGTCACCCCCATCCGCCGCCTGACAGAGGGCTCTATGCGGGTGGCCCGGGGGGACTTCTCCCATAAAATCGAGGTGGCCTCCCAGGATGAGATCGGCGTGCTCACCGACACCTTCAACGACATGGCCGGACAGCTGCAGGACACCCTGCGCCAGGTGGAGAACGAGCGCAACAAGCTGGACACCCTGTTCCTCCACATGACCGACGGCGTGGTGGCCTTCTCCCGCCAGGGGCAGGTCATCCACTCCAACCCCGCCGCCGCCCGGATGCTCCACCAGAGCATCGACGAGACCTCCTCCTACGGTCAGCTCTTCGGTGAAGCCGCCCCGCTGGAGCAGGTGCTGGCCGCCCCCGACCATCTGGAGGCGGAGCGCCAGGTGCGGGACAGCTATCTCCAGCTGCTCATGGCCCCCTTTGACCGGGGCCGGGAGGGGGGCGGCGTGCTGGTGGTCATCCACGACGTCACCGAGCAGCGCAAAAGCCAGGAGCTGCAGCGGGAATTCGTGGCCAATGTCTCCCACGAGCTGCGCACCCCCCTGACCAACATCCGCTCCTATGCCGAGACCATCTCCGACAGCGTGGGCGATCTGCCCCCGGATATGGAAAAGAAGTTCCTGGGCGTCATCCTCAACGAGACCGACCGCATGACCCACATTGTCCAGGACCTGCTCACCCTGTCCCGGTTCGACTCGGGCAAGGACGAGCTGAAGCTCACCCGCTTCTCCTTTGCCGAGGCGGTGCAGAGCCTCTACCATGCGGTGTATATGGAGGCCCGCCGCCACGACCACCAGCTGAAGCTGGAGCTGGAGCCCGATCTGCCCGCCATTGTGGCCGACCGGGAGCGCATCGTCCAGGTGATGATGAATGTGGTGTCCAACGCCATCAAATATACCCCCGACGGGGGCCACATCACCATCTCTGCCGGACGGCGGGGGGACCTGGTGCGGATGGTGGTGGATGACGACGGCATCGGCATCCCCGCTGCCGACCGCCCCCGCATTTTCGAGCGGTTCTATCGGGTGGACAAGGCCCGCTCCCGTCAGTCCGGGGGCACCGGTCTTGGGCTGTCCATCGCCAAGGAGATCGTGACCCTGCACCAGGGCTCCCTGCGCATTCTGGATAAAGAAGGCCCTGGCCTTGCCGTGTGCCTGGAACTGAAAATTGAGGGACCGGGCCATGAATAACACTGCAAAAAAGCGCCTGGCCATTGAGCTGGGCAAAGACCTTCTTATCCTGCTGCTGTGCTGCACCGCGGTTCTGCTGGCCATGCGGGGGCAGCTGTTCGCCTCTGCCCCCCGGCTGTTCGGGGGCCAGGACACCCGCCAGACCGGCACGGTGGAGCCCGTCTCCGGCATCCAGGCCGACGCCGCCTGTCCCCTGCGCATTGCGGTAAGCCTCCCCGGCAGCGGAGGAGCTCCCGCCCGACTGGGGCTGCAGTATGATCCCGCCGCTTGTCAGGCCCTGTTCCAGCAGCTGGCCGCCCCCCTGGCCGAGGCCCTGTCCGCCGCAGGCACGCCGGAGCAGGTCTCCCGCCAGCAGTGGGAGCAGGCCCTGTCCGCCGCCCCCGGGGTGGTGCTGGACTTTCAAAGCCCCATGCCCCTGCCCGTGCTGGTCCACTGGCTGGCCGGGGAGGATGCCGGACTCACCGCCCAGGCCCGGCGGCTGGCCCTGTATGTCCAGGGGGACGGTCTGGCCCTGTGCTGGCGGGACGAGACCTCCGGGGCCTATTTCCACGCCAGCGCCCAGGGCGTTGATGCCAGGGCCCTCACCGATGCCCTCAGCACGCTCACCCCAAATGGCTCCCAATTCGCCTTTGAAAACCCGGACTGCGACCGCCTGGACCCGGACACCCTGCTTCTTCCACAGACTGCGTCCATGCCCGTCTACGCTGTATCAGACCCCATGGGGGACGGACGGGATTCCCTGGAGACCCTGATGGGCTATCTGAACATCTCCGCCGATGCCAGCAGCTTCTATTCCGCCGGCAGCGAGCAGGTGGCCCGCAGCGAGAGTGACTCTCTGCGCCTGTCTCAGTCTGGCTTTGCCACCTATGAGGCCGGCGAGGCCCGCTCCGGCCGTTTTCCTGTCCCCGTCCGCGGGGACCAGATCACCCTGGCCGATGCGGTGGATGCCTGCCGCCGTCTGGCCGCCGCCACCGTGGGATTCCACTGTGGCCAGGCCCGTCTATATCTGTCCGGGGTCACCCAGCAGGAGGACGGCCTGGAGGTCTGCTTTGACTACAGTCTCAGCGGCGCGCCGGTGCAGCTGTCCTCCGGCCACGCGGCCCGGTTCTGGGTCAGCCAAGGCCAGATCGTCAAATTTGAGCTGAGCTTCCGCAGCTATGCCAAACAGGAGGGCACCGCCGCCCTGCTGCCCACCCGTCAGGCCGCCGCCGCCCTGGCCGTCGAGCATCCGGGCCATGAGCTGCTGCTGGTCTATCGGGACGCAGGCGGAGATACCGCGTCCGCCGACTGGGCCGCCGCGGGGACATCTTCCCAGGAGGAGGGCTGACCATGGAGTGGCCAAAACTGAAAAATATCATTCTGGTCATTCTGGCCATGACCAACCTGTGCCTGTTTTTCTTCGTGGCCCAACGGGAATGGCAGCAGTATCACTTTCAAAACCAGGCCCGCAAGGATGTGGTGGCCTTTCTGGCCAGCCGCAGCATCACCGTGGACCCAGACATTCTCCCCCGGGACCGGGATACCCTGCCCCCCCTGACGGTGGTGCGGGATCTGGAACAGGAGGCCACTCTGGCCGCCCGGCTGCTGGGCAGCGACGTGGAACGCCAGGTCTCCGGCGGGGCGGTGTACCGCTACTCCGGTCAGAACGGCTCCATCCAGTTTCATAACGACGGGTCCTTTTCTGCCCGCTTTACCCAAGGGGCTTTCCCCACCGACAATGACCCCGCCGCCAGCGCGGCCGTCCTGCTGGAACGGCTGGACTTCACCGGAGAGCTGATCAAGCACACAGATGACTCCCTCACCTTCCGCCAGACCTGGCAGGGCGCACCTCTATTTTTCAATCAGGTGACCCTGGCGATGCAGGACGGTTTTTTCACCGCCATCACCTCCGGCCAGCGGCTGGGCGGCACCCCCACCGAGGACGGTACCCGCCAGGCCCTCCCCCCCGCCTCCGCCCTCATCCAGCTGCTCCATGGTATCAACGAGCTGGGAGATGTGTGCAGCAGCATCGTGGGCATCCAGCCCGGCTATGCCGCCCGCTCCGCCCTCACCGGTGTCACCCTGCTCACCCCCGTGTGGCAGGTAAGCACCGACACGGTGGTCTATCAGCTGGACCTGGTCTCCGGCGCGGTCACGCGCCTGAGCGAGTGAAACGTGATGAGAAAGGATCGTGAACCCTGTGTTTGACGCAAACAGCCCCGTCGGCGTTCTGGATTCGGGCATCGGCGGCTTCAGCGTGGCCCGGGCGGTGCAGCAGCTGCTGCCCGCCGAGCAGCTGATCTATTTCGGTGACGGTGCCCATATCCCCTATGGCAATCATCCCGAGGACAAGATCGTGGCCATGGCCCGGTATATGTTCTCTTTTCTGGAGCAAAAACAGGTAAAGGCCCTGCTGGTGGCCTGCAACACCATCTCCTGCGTCATCGACCGGTGCGCCGACGCGGTGTCCTGCCCCACCTTTAACGCCGTGCAGGCGGGGGCAAACGCCGTATCCCGGCTGGACGTGGAAAAGGTCGGGGTCATCTCCACCGTGTTCACCCACAACTCCCGGTGCTATCCCCAGCGTATTCTGGCCCAAAGCCCCAAAAAGCTGGTGGTGCTCAGCTGCGGCTGCCCCGACCTGGCCCGGCTGGTGGAACATAATCTGGGTGACCCCGGCGGCATGGCGGCGGTGGAGGCCGACCTGCACCAGGAGCTGGACCACATGGTCTATGACGATCACATCCAGTGCTGTGTGCTGGGCTGCACCCACTATCCCCTGGTGTCCTCCACCATTGAAAAGCTCTATCCCGGCCTGCCCCTCATCGACCCGGCCCAGCAGATGGCCCAGGAGCTGCGCGCCTATCTCACCCGGTCCAATCTCCTGCGAAACGCAGGTCTGCCCGGGCGGCTGGACGTGTTCACCACCGGAGATGTGGACGAATACGCCCTGCGGGCCCGTCAGGTGGGGCTGGACCCGGTAAATTCCGTGTCCTATTATCCCCCCATGTCCCTGGACTGACCACACGAAAGAACGAGGTATTATCTTATGGAAAATTTGACCTTCGCCGTGCCCACCCTGTTCGGCCTGGAGGGCCTGTGCGCCGATGAAATGCGCCGTCTGGGGCTGCCCCAGGTACAGGCAGAAAATGGCCGGGTACTGTGCAGCGGCATCTGGGCCGACCTGCCCCGGCTGAATTTAAATCTGCGCACCGGCGAGCGGGTACTGATCGTGCTGGGCACCTTCCCCGCCGGGGGCTTTGAGGCCCTGTTCCAGGGGACCCGTGCCCTGCCCTGGGAGCGGTTCATCCCCAAGGGCGGCCAGTTCCCCGTGAAGGGGCACTGCCTGAATTCCGCCCTCCACTCCGTCCCCGCCTGTCAGGCCATTGTGAAAAAGGCGGTGGCCGCCCGGCTGGGGGCCAAATACGACCTGAATACCCTGCCGGAGACGGGGGCTCTGTACCAGATCCAGTTCTCCATCATGAAGGACACCGCCACCCTGATGCTGGACACCAGCGGGCCGGGGCTCTATAAGCGGGGCTATCGGGCTCAGGGGGTGGACGCCCCCCTGCGGGAGACCCTGGCCGCCGCCATGGTGCTTCTATCCCGCTACCGGGGCCGCGCCCCCCTGTGCGACCCCTTCTGCGGCTCGGGCACCATCCCCATCGAGGCCGCTTTGATCGCCAAAAACCGGGCCCCCGGCTTAAACCGCACCTTCTCCGCCCAGAAGTGGACCTGTGTGGACAAAAAGCTGTGGCTGGAGGCCGCAGACGAGGCCATGGACAAGGAATTTGACGGCGACTATGAAATCTGGGGCGGCGACCTGGACCCCCAGGCGGTGGAGCTGGCCCGGCACAACGCCCAGCTGGCCGAGGTGGATGACCTGGTCCGCTTTGAACAGGCCAACGCCTGTACCTTCCACTGGGGCGGACTCTATGGCCGGGTGGTCACCAATCCCCCCTATGGCGAGCGCATTATGGAGCGGCGGGAGGCCGAGGAGCTCTACCGGGCCTTCGGCAAGGCCTGGGCCAAGTTCCCCGACCGGTGGCAGCTGTTTTTGCTGTCCTCTCACACCGAGTTCGAGCGGACCTTCGGCCGCCCGGCGGACAAAAAGCGCAAGCTGTACAACGGCATGCTCAAGTGCGACCTGTTCATGTATCTGGGCCAACAGAAAAAACGATAAGTTTAGCACTCACGCCGTCCATTTGTGAACAGAACGTAAATTCAAGAAAAATCAACCCCGATTTTTTCAAATTAGGGGTTGATTTTTTTGCTTGAAACGGTTATCATCATAGTTGTGGTTGGCACTCAATTAAAAAGAGTGCTAAACCTTCAGGAGACGCCCGTCTGGCGGTCCTGTTTTGATTTTGTTGATACCAATATCTATCATATAAGGAGGAGACCCATTATGAAACTCAAACCTTTGGCTGACCGTGTGATCGTCAAGCTGGTAGAGGCGGAGGAGACCACCAAGGGCGGCATCATCCTGGCCGGCGCCGCCAAGGAGAAGCCCGAAGTGGCCGAAGTCCTGGCTGTCGGTCCCGGCGGCATGGTGGACGGCAAGGAGGTCGTCATGACTGTGAAGGTGGGCGACAAGGTCATCACCAGCAAGTATGCCGGCACCCAGGTCAAGCTGGACGGCGAGGAAGTCACTATCGTCCGCCAGAACGACATTCTGGCCATCGTGGAGTAAGTTCCCCCACAACAAAATTTCAGGCGCATGAAGCGCCTTGATATTCTCATCTCATTTATTGGAGGTTATGCTTTATGGCTAAAATCATTTGCTACGGCGAAGAGGCCCGCAAGGCCCTGGAGAAGGGCGTCAATCAGCTGGCCGACACCGTGAAGATCACCATGGGTCCCAAGGGCCGCAACGTGGTGCTGGAGAAGAAGTTCGGCGCTCCCCTCATCACCAACGACGGTGTGACCATCGCCAAGGAGATCGAGCTGGAGGACCCCTTTGAGAACATGGGCGCTCAGCTGGTGAAGGAGGTCTCCACCAAGACCAACGATGTGGCCGGCGACGGCACCACCACCGCCACCCTGCTGGCTCAGGCCATCGTCCGTGAGGGTCTGAAGAACCTGGCCGCAGGTGCCAACCCCATGGTCATGAAGAAGGGCATCGCCAAGGCCACCACCGCCGCCATCGAGGCCGTGAAGGCCAACAGCCAGAAGGTCAACGGCAGCGCTGACATCGCCCGCGTGGGCGCGGTCTCCTCCGGCGACGAGGGCATCGGCCAGCTGATCGCCGAGGCCATGGAGAAGGTGGGCCACGACGGTGTCATCACCATCGAGGAGTCCAAGACCGCCGAGACCTATTCCGAGGTGGTCGAGGGTATGCAGTTCGACCGGGGCTACATCACCCCCTATATGGTCACCGACACCGAGAAGATGGAGGCCAATCTGGACGACGCCCTCATCCTCATCACC
>QWCK01003732.1_pt1 | contig 16196 bp, 14 predicted proteins | sample 1972571 | NCBI WGS metagenome assembly QWCK01 (sample SAMN09866710, study PRJNA288562) | Human gut metagenome isolate term2_stool, whole genome shotgun sequencing... | isolation source: gut | host: Homo sapiens | place: USA: California
AAAAAGTGAGCGTCGCCTAATTTTTCCCTCTCTTTATCGATAGCTGAGAGAAGGGTTCGGTGATCTTTTACAAGATCCAATCGTGCGGCGGTAGCAAAGAGCATCCGGTCACTGAATTTCTCCAAGCCGTAACGGCCGAGAAATTCAGCTCGATCCACGTGGCGCTCTTCCTTTTTCATATCCATGCCGTTATAGACGACGAAGATACGCTCTTTCGGAAACCCACGATCGATGAGCATCTGTTTAAATTTTTCAGTTATCGCAATATAGTAAGGGAAGCGTTTAAGCGCATACCGATTTAAGGGTGTAAAGACCTTATCCTTAATAAAATTATCTTTGAAATCCAATAAATAATCGCTGTGTAGGGTCGTTACCATGGGAACACTGACGCGATGTCTTAAATAAAGGGCGTTGAAATTTGCCCGGGCACCGTGACAGTGCACGAGATCGAAGTTTTCTGTCTCGATCATTTCCACAACTTTTTTTAAAGATGTCATGTCGAAGCGATTTTTTTGTTCAACGAGGCGGGCATCGATCCCGAGAGCTTTCGCTCCGTCGAGAAACGGTCCGGAGGTAAAGCACACCATACTGACATCGGCATAATCTTCTAAACCCTTCAACAAGGTATAGATATGCGTCTTGGCACCTCCGGTATCACCGCCGCTTATAAGATGAAGAATTTTCATCGTCCGCTCCCACTATCTGTCCACACTATAGCTGCCACGTACTAAAACGATCGCTTTCGTATTTGCCTTTAAGCCGCGACCGTCGCTTCTCGGGGCGATAAGTAAATGGTCTTTCGTCGCTTTGTTGCCCTGATCGAGATTAGTGCCTTCGGTAATATCGCTAAGTCCTCCGCTCGTACCGGCAATAACCGTTAACGAACCGGTTCTCGGAATCATTTCCGTACCCTGTGCTACGATAAGCTCGTCGCCTGATTCTAAATTGACGACTTCCAGATTGGAGGTACCTCCGCCTGAAGGAGAACCTTCCTGTAGTCTGCTTTCAATCTGCTCTAAACGCTTATTCAGGTAACTTAAAGAAACCAGTGGGTCGCCGTTATTTGCAAAAGCGGGCAGAGCTGCACCGACAACGAGGGCCAGAGCCAAGGGTAATCCGCTTTTTTTCCATTTGCTTCTCACAGTCTCATCCTTTCTCAACTAAAAATATTCACAATTTCTATTATACAACATCCCATGATAGACACCAACGAAAACGACGATAAGCGCGAGAAAAACTCGCGCCTATCGTCGTTATGTACTATAGTCCGAAACTTATTTTGATCGCTTCGTTAACATCGTCCATGATTTTCGAGCTGAACTTTCCGATTTTTTCACGGAGTCTCTTTTTGTCGATGGTTCGAATCTGTTCAAGCAAAATAACCGAATTTTTAGGAAGGTCATTGGTCGCCGCCTTGACCTTGACATGGGTCGGCAATTTCGTCTTGTTCATCTGACTCGTAATGGCGGCAACAATAGTTGTAGGGGAATATTTATTCCCTACATCATTTTGCAATATCACCACCGGACGCACACCGCCCTGTTCCGAACCGACAACCGGTGAAAGATCAGCATAGAAGATGTCTCCTCGTTTAATAACCATGGATCACACCCTTTCTATTTAGTTGTCATAAATAAAGCGTTTCGCTTAAATTAGCTCAGGCTCTCCCAATCTTTTCAAGGAAAGAAAGGCTTCAGGGAAATAGTCGATTAAGTCGGAGGCGATCAGGCTGTGGCGGCTTTTATGTAAAGCACCGATATCCCCGCTTAATCCGTGAATATATACCCCGAGGCGTGCAGCATCGAAACAACTAAGGCCCTGCGCTAAAAGAGAAGTTATGATACCTGATAGGACATCTCCGCTTCCCGCCGTAGCCATGCCGCTGTTTCCCGTGGGATTGATATATGTATGTACTCCGTCTGTTACGATGGTATCTTTTCCCTTTAAAACCACGACGCCGCCATAAAGAGACCGACATAAACTTGCAGCTTCTCTTCTGTTAGATCTCACCCATTCTATGTCACGACGAATTAATCGCGCCATTTCTCCTTCATGAGGTGTTAAGATCGCCTGCTCTCTCTCTATTCTCTTTTGTGACAGATGGAAAAGGCCGTCGGCATCGACGAGGAGAGGCTTTTTAAAACTGGAATAGACCTTGTTAAAGAGATAAAAGCTTTCATCGTCTCGCCCCATGCCGGGGCCTATGGCAACAGCATCCATATCGTCCAGTAGGGTGAGATCCTCTCGATTGCGCACGATCACTTCCATTGCACGGAGAGCAAAAGATTTCACCGATTCTTTCGGGAGAAGTGCATAGGCGAGGCCGGTGCCGCTTCTTAACAGAGCGCGGCTCGCAAGATCGACCGATCCGTACATGCCTTCGCTTCCGCCGATAATGGCCGCTTTTCCCCTGCTCCCCTTGTGATCGTCGTCTTGAAGTGTAGGAAGAATACGCGCCATTTCAAAATCTAATGAAAAATCTCCGCTCAAGGTATGATCTGCTTTCTGAGCTATACCTATAGCATAATCCTTTTCGTGGCTTATGGAAAGATGAAAATATGTATTTTTATAAAAACCGTAGGGCATTCCATTCTCGTCTTTGCGGACGGTAAACTGTTTCAGCCCCGTGGAGAAAATGCCTTCGCCAAGGGCTTTACCCATGGCTTCTTTTGCGGCGAAGATCCCGGCGATCCGCTCAGGCTCCTTACTTTGTAAATTGTTCAATTCGTCACTATTCAGTATTTTTTCTAAAAAACGGTCACCTCGCCGCGCCAATAAATCGGCTATGCGGGGAATGTAAACCATGTCGATACCTATCATATGATCCTCCTTTATCTATCATAGCACAGGATGATTTTTGAAACACTGAAAATGTACTTGACAAGTTCTCTCAGGAAAGATAAAATGGTCTTCAAATTTAAGATATACGATGAAGGCGTCCTCAAAATTACAACGCTGGAGTATAATATTTTCTCAAGGCTTTATGCGAAGAAAGGTGGTACCGCGTCTCACGACGCCCTTTCGCAAAGTCTTTTTTTGTGCTTAAAAAGGAGGCATCATGACTGAAAATGTATTTGACCTATTGGAACGCAGAGGTTACATCGATCAGGTAACTTTCCCCGAAGAACTCAAAGAACGCTTGGCTGAGGGACCGATTACCTTCTATATCGGATTCGACGCCACCGCCGACTCTCTGACCCTGGGCCATTACTTACAAGTTAAGGTGCTCCAACACTTCCAACGAGCAGGCCACAGACCGATCACTCTCTTCGGTGGCGGCACCACCCTTATCGGCGACCCCTCGGGTCGTACAGATATGCGTAAAATGCTGACGAAAGAAACCATCGCACACAATATCGAATGTTTCCAAAGACAACTATCTCACTTCATTGATTACAGCGACGGTAAGGCCATCGCCGCAAACAATGCCGATTGGCTCCTGGATCTGGGTTACCTGGAATTTATGCGCAATATCGGCGTGCACTTCTCGGTTAATCAGATGCTGAAATTAGACGCCTATGCCAACCGTTTGGATCAAGGGCTTACCTTCTTTGAAATGGGCTACATGCTCATGCAATCCTACGATTTCCTTGAGCTCTACAGAAAATACGACTGCCAATTACAATTAGGCGGCAGCGACCAATGGAGCAATATGCTCGGCGGTTACGATTTAGTGCGTAAACTGGAAAACGGAAAAGTCTACTCCATGACTTTCAAACTGCTTTCCACAGCCGACGGCCAAAAAATGGGCAAATCCATGAAAGGCGCCATTTTCCTCGATCCGAACAAGACGCCGCCCCACGAAATGTTCCAATACCTGCGAAACACCGACGACCGCGACGTCGTTAAATTTATGAAGCTCTTAACCGACGTAAGCGACGAAGAAATCGATGAATACGCAAAACTCGAAGGTCAAGAACTCAATAAAGCCAAAGAACGCTTGGCCTGGGAAATTACCGCAGAAGTTCACGGAAAAGACATTGCCGATGAACAACTTGAGGCATCCCGCGCTCTCTTCGGCGGCAAAGGTGATACTGAAAATATGCCTACAACGGAACTCGATAGTGATGAAGTGGCAGAGGGCATGACCATCGTTGAACTCTTACAGAAGGCGGAACTCATCGCCTCTACAAGCGAAGGCAGACGTCTTATTAAACAAGGCGGCATCTCCATTGACGATGAGAAGGCCACATCCCACGATCAAATCATTTCAAAAGAAGCTCTTGAAAACGGCGTGCACGTTCGTAAAGGAAAGAAAGTTCACCACTTATTTAAACTTAAATAGAAAGAAAGCACCTGCTACAAAAGTAGTAGGTGCTTTTTTGTTACTTATATTAACATTGCTTCTAGTCCACAGGTTTTGCAAAAATCATTTTCCCGGCAGACGTTTGAAGCATGGAGGTTACCACACAATCGATGGTCTCTCCCAAGTAGTCAATGCCGTTTTCTACGACGATCATAGTGCCGTCATCTAAATAGCCCAATCCCTGCTTTTCTTGGCTGCCGGGCTTGACGACGAAGACATTGATGCGTTCGCCGTTGACGAAGACGGGCTTCATGGCATTGGCCAGGGCGTTAATATTTAATACCTCGATCCCCTGCACTTCCGCCACCTTGTTCAGATTAAAGTCGTTGGTGACGATAATGCCCTTGCTTTCTTTTGCAAAGCGCAAGAGCATATCATCCACTTCGTGCAGATCATCGTAGGTTTTCTCCACAATGGTAATTTTATGCTTACCCTCATCTTGCATCAATTTTAAGCTGTCCAGCCCCTTGCGACCCTTGGTACGACTCATGGCATTGGACGAATCGGCAATGCCCTGAAGCTCGGTGAGGACGAAAGTAGGCACGACAATGGGCTCTTCGATAAATCCTAAATCGATAATATCTACGATCCTACCGTCGATAATCACCGAGGTATCTAAGATCTTCGCCGGTATGGAACGCCTATCGCCCAATCTTCCTCGCCCTTCGCCTCGGCCCTGTGCAAAAAATCCTCTAAGGCCCGCGGCAAATTCTTCTCTCTTCGTAAGCATCACGCGAATTCCCAGAATGCCGAGAACGGCGTAAATAAGTAGGGAAATAAAGCTGCTGATGTATGGAATGTTGAGACGATATACGGGAATGGACACGAGAAAAGCCACGAAAATCCCGAGAATCAATCCTACAAATCCCCAGAGAATATCTCCGGCAGGTAAATCCTTCATGTCTGACTCGATCAATGAAATCAATTGCTTCAAAGATACAAAGGCGTATTTCCCCAATACGAAAAAAATAATAGCAAATATAATAAGTATGAGAATGGGCAAATAACGCTCGGGAATCCATCTATGAATTGAAGTCAAAGCATCGAGATCAGGTAAAAAAATGAGAACCATGCGACCTACCGCCACACCTAAGAGCGTGAATAATATACGGAAGATCACATAGACTATGCGATCGGATCTGATACGCATGCTCCTTTCCTAGTCTTCCCCTTTAACCGCTTTCAGGCATCCGTCTTCCATTGTCTTATCGACGATTTCCACAACTTCGTCATAAGATTTATCGTAGACCAATACCATTTCCGATAAGATAATTTGGCGTGCGTTGTTTAAAATCTTGCGTTCTCCCGTAGAAAGTGCCTTCTCCCGATCTAAACACTCGAGATTCTTAATCACTCTCGCGATTTCTTCCAGATCGCCGGTTTTAATCTTGTCTTGATGGAAACGATAACGACGATTCCAGTTATTGGGCATCTTTTCGACCGTAGTGTCCTTTAATACTTCGAGGACCTGGTCCATTTCTTCGGGGGTCTTAATTTCTCGAATGCCGACGCTGTCCATGCTGCCGATGGGTACCAAAACTTTCATCTCGTTCACGGGAATCTTTAAGACGAAATATTCTCTCTTCTCGCCTAAGATCACTTTATTTTTTATGTCGACGATGACGCCTGCACCGTGAATCGGATAGACGATCTTATCTCCTATTTCAAACATATACTCCCCCTTCTGTTCGATTATTACGTTCTCCATTATTATACCATATTTTATAAAATTATACATGGTATCACAATCCAAACTAAGATTCAAGTAATAGCTAAAAAATATAATAAAAAACCGGCCATCTTTCGACGCCGGCATGTATCTATAATATTTTTAAGTAGAGACAGGTCATATCGTCGACGATTTCCGATTGAACAAATTCCCTAAGTCTGTCGATAATATGGGATAGGGGTTCCTCTCCTACCTCACGGAACAACTTGCGCAAACCCTCGACGCCAAACTGCTCTCCGCTCCTGGATCTGCATTCCGTCATGCCGTCTGTATATAGGAGAATTTCGTCGCCGCGCTGAATATATTCCGAGCGACATTCGTAAAAGCTCGCTTCCACGAGGGGCGTCACGGGAAAGCCTGCATTCAATAAAAGGCGCACATTGCCTTCCCGCTTTATAAGGGGCGGGCAGTCGTGGCCGGCATTTACATAAGTAAGCTTGCGGTTTTTTAGGGAGTACACGCCTAAAAACATGGTGAAATACATGGTGTCCGGTAAGTTCAATTCTCTAAACCGATGGACCAACTCGAGCATAGCCACCGTTGGGTCGACGAGAAGCTCCGGCGCCATGTTTCGCATAGTTTGCGAAATAAACACCGTGGTCATGGAGGAAGAAAAGCCGTGACCTACGGCATCGGCAATATAAAACACCACGTGATCGTCGTCGATTTGCATCACGTCGAAAAAATCGCCGCTTAAAAGTTCCGCCGGTCTGAAATAGTAATCCATGCAAAGGGCGCGCATAAAGCCCTTGGGCGGCAGGAGGGAACGTTGAATGGCCGATGCGCTGACCTGCTCTTCCGTAAAGGATCGGTTTTTTTCAACAAGCTCGATTTGAAGCCGTTTTTCAACACCTTTGTCTCGGTATACTTCTATAGCACCGATGATTCCGCCTTCGCTACTGCGAATGGGATTGGTCTTTACGGAATAATACACATCTCCGACATAGGTTTCTCGCTGAATGGTTTCGCCACTTGCGAGACATCGGGCCGTCATTTTAAAGTCGAAAAAACCGTAATCCTCCGTATCGTAGACGTGGTACATCTGATCTTCAAGAGCCAGACGCATGGCGTGATTATAATAAACCACCTGATTGTTCTCATCTACCACTCGAATTAAATCGGAGATCGTATCGAGCAAGGCCATTTCTATGTGATTGTTCAGTAAATTATGTTCAGCCATGCCACCACACCTGCTTTACGGTCTCGGGCCGTAGTATTGATAGTAATCTGTGCGAATGCTTCCGTTAAACAATTTGCGCTTTCGATCGGCTCGCTTGCCGAAGCCCTTTTCAAATCCTTCGTCGGCGGTAATAATATACTCGCTCCACGTGGGAAGGCTCCGGGCAAGATCACCGAGGGCGCGATTAATTACCTTTACCGATTCCCTGTCTTCGATACGCTTACCATAAGGCGGATTCGTAATGATGATGCCGTACTCGCCGCCTAAATCTAAATGAGCCACGTCCTTTTCGATTAAACGGACGTCGTCGGCGAGGCCTAAGCCGTCAAGATTGATGCGCGTCGCCTCGATGGCCTTGGGGTCGATGTCGAAGCCGTAAATCTCCAGTTCGCTGTCGTAATCGATCATGCCAAAGGCCTCTTTACGCATCTCCTTAGCTCGAGCTTCTTCTATATTCCAGTATTCGAAATCGAACCGGCGATTGAGCCCGGGCGCTACTTTTCTCGCAAGCATAATCGCCTCGATCAAAATCGTGCCGCTACCACAAAAGGGATCGACGAGCATGCGGTCCTTATTCCAAAAACTGAGCTGTACGAGACCCGACGCCAAAGTTTCCGAAAGGGGCGCCTTTACCGAGCGTTGGCGGTAACCGCGATCATGCAGCCCGTCCCCTGAGGTATCCAAATAAATCGTAGCTATATCTTCAATAATTCGAATACCGATACGGTAGCGGGCGCCGTTTTTCTCAAACCACTCGGTCTTATAGCGGGTCTGCATCTTGTTAACGATGGCCTTCTCACTGATACGCTGAATATCCGAAAGGGAAAAGAGCGTCGATTTTTTACTCTTTGCCTCCGTAATAAAATTCGCCGTCTTGGGCATAATATCGGGCCAAGGAAGATCGTAGACGCCGTCGAAAAGTTCCGTGAAGGTTGTGGCGCGGAATTGATTCAGTACCCAGTGCACACGCTCCGCCGTGCGCAGATGTAAATTCAGTCGCGCCATATCTTCCATTTTCCCCGACATGGAAACCAAACCGTCTGTCACGCGAATATCATCCAGCCCCAAAGCTTGAATTTCCCGCTTTAGAACAGCTTCCATGCCGACATTTGCCGTCGCTTCAAAATTAATCATAGACCACCTCTTTATAACAGTATACTAGAGTTTACTGTAAATTACATCGCTAAAGATTCCCAGAGTTCTTAATGAAAATAATTTTTTCTGTGATAATTCTTATAATCTGGGTATACTACTATTGGTAAACAAAACTATGAATATATGGAGGTTAACTTATGTCTTTATTAACTCAAACCGTTAAATCCGGTGATTGGAAAAACGAAAAACACGTCCCCGAAATCGAAGCTAAGCTCGAAGGTGGCGTCGCTAAAGTTAAAGTTTCCGTTGGTTCCGAAATCGAACACCCCAACACACTCGAACATCATATTTCCTGGATCAAAGTTTTCTTCCTTCCCGAAGGCGGCTCCGCTCCTGTTGAAGTAGGCAGCTATGAACTTAACAACCACGGCGAAAGCGACGTCTTCACCGTACCCCACGTTCACACCACCTTCAAAACCGAAAAACCGGGCACCATTTTTGCACTCAGTATGTGCAATATCCATGGCCTTTGGGAAAACGCACTCGAACTTAAATAAGCATTTTAAAAGCACCCGTGAGGGTGCTTTTTTTGTGTCCTTTTTGCCGTTACAAACTGTCCGTATACACAGCGGAAACACCTTGATTTAAAAGTTCTTTTGCCCGTTTTTCGTCATTAACCGTGTGAACGAATACGGGTTTTTTTGTATTTAAAAGCTCCTTCCAGCGTCCCGTTTTAAATTTTTGATCGGAAATGGTGACGCCGTAAAGGGGATGCTTATTTACAAAATCTATCACCTCATCTACATCATCTTCCGATTGGTAGAGCGTATAGATTATATTTTGAAAGCCTAAAGCTCGCGCCTGATCATATTCGTCTCGGCGATAAATTTGGGGAATAAATCGCCCTCGCATACCGGCATAATGCTCGGCAATATAGCTTAAGAAGTCGATATTGTCTTTTTTAATATCCGTAATGATATATACATCGGGATGTTTTTCCATCCAAAGGACGAGATTGTAAAGATCAAGCTGCTGCCAGCCGTGCTTTTCCTCCATGGCCATAAATTCCTCGTGGGAAATAGGCTCCTTCCCCTTCCCCTCTCTCTCGGGGAAGTAGCGCTCGATGGAACCGTCCCAACCGTGAAGGCCTACATAGTGACCGTCGGTTGTTTTCGAAAAGTCGATTTCCATCATGCGCTTGCCGCGAGCATAGGATTGTTCAACCGCCGTCATCATATTGGTGACCACATTGGTATCCAACTCGCCGCCGCCATGCATAATGGTCTTCTCCTGGGGAAGATCATCGTTTTTCGAAGAGATGAGATCCATCAGGCGATTATCTCTGAGCAATCGATAGGCATAATCTAAGGTAAGGGTCGCCCGCTGATAAAGGGGGGCCGCTTCTTCTACCGGCAACTCCTTTCGTGTCTTGCGATCAATGAGCCGCGAGTGTTCAAAGATATTATCGCGGCTTACTTCAAACAGGCGATCTTTCGTAATGTAGCTCCCCTTGAGCATATGGGTCTGCGGGAAGACCACATTGTTTTTCGTCTCCTTGTCGTCGTTTAAGAGATCGATCCCCATAATAGGCAAATTACTCCTGTCCCAACCGAGCAGATTGAGTATGGTCGGGTAGAGATCGACTTGACTGCCGATGTTGTCTCTCTGCACATTTTCCTCGAGACCGGGAACGGTGATGACGAGGGGAATATTCATCATTTCGTCGTAATCTATTTCTCTTCCGAGCCATTTCGTCATGGAGTTAAAATGCTCGGGGTTTTTTATGGTCATGGCGTGGTGATCGCCGTAAATGACGACGACGGTATTTTGCAAAATACCGCGAGCCGCCAGGTCTTGGAAAAGTGCCTTTAATGAATCGTCGGTATAACGGGCACAATTAGCGTAGTTGTAGACGAAATCATCTTCGTCTCCGGGCTTCGGTTCCATAGTTTTTAGATTTTCCGGCATGACGAAGGGCGTGTGGGTCGTAAGGGTTACGGTGAGGGCGAAAAAGTTTCTCCCTTCCCGATTACTCTTCTCCAGGATGGGCGCCATTTGGCGGAACAAACTGCCGTCGGAAAGGCCCATATTAATGACCTCATCCTGCACTAAATCTTCACCGAGGTAAATGCCGTTAAAATCCAAGGCCCTATAATGCTTGTCCCGATCGTAAAAACTTCCGCTATTGCCGTGAAACGCCAAGTTGTCGTAGCCGTGACTTTTCGCCACCTGAGGCATGCCGTAAAGTTTCGTATCCTTAAATAAATCGTAAGCCTGTCCTTTCGCCGAAGGATAGATGCCGTTCATAGAGACAAATTCCGCATCCGAAGTATTTCCGAGACCTAAAAGCTCGAAATAATCATTAAAATAAATCGTGCCCTTTTGTTGGATCAGCTGATTTAAAAAAGGCGTGATCTCCTGGCCATTGTATTTTCTATTGACGAAAGTATTTTGTAAACTTTCACACTGAATAAAGAGGACGTTCTTCCCCTCAGCGATTCCCGTAAACCGATTGGTTTTAATCTCGAGATCTTGGTAGTGGTTCTCGATCTTCTTCATGACCACAGGGTCGTAAATCTTTTCCGTATTGATTCTTTGAACCAGACCGCCTGTTAAGACCGTAGAATACATTTCAATCCCTAAGGTTCTTGCAGATGTTGCTACGGGGACAGCGGTAAGAATGGCCATTATCGCCACGGAAAGGATAGCCCGGTTTTTGTTAAAGGGTAAAAAATCTCTCCCCTTTACAATACGCCAAAGACCGTAGATCATGAGCCCGAGCATAAAGACGACAAATATATTTACATCTTTTAAAATGACGGAAATCACGCCCTTAAGCTCCCCAGCCTGACCACTCCTCGAGAAAATATCGAAGTTTCCGAATTGTTTATAAAAAATCGAAAGGCTCGCCTTAAGAAGCGTGGTAAATACCAGCATCACTCCCCGATAGATTTTTCCGGGAAAGAGAAAATATAGGAGCCCGTCGAATAAAGTGGTAAGGACGGGACAAAGCACCATAATGTAGACCGGAAGATCCGCAGGTTGGGCTACTTTATATATGAAAGTTGTAAAATAAAATAATAAATTAATGGCCAACAGCAAAAAGAGCGTCGGCGCGATGTTTTTTTTCCACATAGGGTTCAACTCCTGCTATGGCTGAGCGGCACACCGGGCATAGTCGTCTTCAACGAGGAAAAGCCTACCCATCCATTTTATAGTCTCCTCTATTATACACTTCCAAAGAAAAAGGTTTAGGCGTTTTGATACTTTTTATTAAATGATTCAAGCCGTAAAAAATATCGGTCTTTCAACCGATACTTCCTATTGACCGTAGCCTTTAAATTTCTCGATAACCTCGTCCATTTTTTCATCCGGCACATAATGGATTTTCTTGCCCGTGGAAAGGGCGGTTACATACATAAAGGCGCAAAATTCAATTTCTTGCGCCAAACTGAAAGCCTGCTTCAAAGTATCCCCGCCTGCAATAAGTCCGTGATTTGAAAGCATCACCGCCTTAGAATTTCCCATAGCCTCTACTGCCGCCTTTGCCAATTCCTCGGTGCCGAAGGTTTCGTAGCGGGCCAAGGGCACAGTAGATGTGCCCGCCGATGCGATTAAATAACTGATAGCGGGCAGGTCCTCTCCGAGAGAAGAGACAACGCTGACATAGGGAGAGTGGGTGTGAATAAGCGCCTTAATCTCCGGGTGTGCATCGTAAATGGCACCGTGCATATGCCACTCCGACGAGGGCTTCCTGTCGCCTTTGAGTATATCTCCTTTTGAGTTCATGACCACGAGATCCCGCTCTTTTAATGATTCATAGGCCATGCCCGAGGGAGAAATCAAAAAACTTGTGTCGTCCGCGCGAATAGAAAGATTTCCTCCGGTGCTGAACGTCAGTCCCGCTTCCACCATTTTATTTCCATAGTGAATTAATTTCTGTCTGTTATGAATGTCCATAGTAACCTCCAGTCTCTGTATTATACCACGATGATTCTTACGAGATACTTCCTCATGTATAATATAAGGGGTGATCCTATGAACAATCGCTGGTCGGTCCGAAAACTTGTAGAATTTACAATGAGAAGCGGCGACATTGACAACGGTCTTTTTTCCAATCGTCGCGCTCTGGAAGGCATTCGGCTTCATCAGAAATTACAAAATCAATATTCAGACGGCTTCGAATCGGAAGTTACGATTTCAGGCGAAGTAGTATACGGCGACACCTCTATTTTTTTAGAAGGACGTATCGACGGCGTCGATAATAAACACCATATACTCGATGAGATTAAATCTACGATCTACACGAAAGAAGCCATCGACGAAAGGCCCAATGCCCTCCATTGGGCCCAGTTGAAGTGCTACGGTTATCTCTACTGTAAAAGCCGCGAACTCGACGAGGTGGGCCTCCGTCTAAGCTATATTCGCGTGGAAGATGAGAGCGTCTTTCGCTATGAAAAGGTGTTTACTCGTGAAGAGCTTTCGGAGTTTATGAGCGAGGTGATGGAGCGGCTTATAAAAATTCAGAGCCGCCTGGAATCTTTTCAAGATCTAATGAAATCTTCCGTTCAATCCCTCGCCTTTCCCTACGGCGATTTTCGGCCCGGACAACGTGAAATGGCGGTTTCGGTGTATAATATGGTACAGGCGAAAGAGACGATTTTCATTCAGGCACCGACAGGTATCGGCAAGACCCTGGCCACCCTCTTCCCCGCCATAAAAGGCATCGGGGAAGAACTTTCCGAGGAAATTTTCTACGCCACCGGCCGCTCCACACAAAAAACCGTCGCCATAGAGACCCTTGCCTTTTTAGAGCAAAAGGGCCTTCGGATGAAGTCTGTAGAGCTTGTAGCGAAGGAAAAGGCCTGCCTTAACGATACCGTCGACTGCCGTCCGGAAGCCTGCCCTTATGCCAAGGGCCATTACGATCGGCTCCTCGAAGGCATCCTCGCCATTTACGATAATGAGGACATTTTCGACGGCCATACTATTCGCATTTATAGTGAAGAGCATATGCTCTGTCCCTTCGAATTCGGTTTGGATCTCAGTAATTTCGCCCAAATCCTAGTAGGCGATTACAATTACATCTTCCATCCGAAAACTTATTTGGAGCGGCTTATGGAAGACAGAGATCGCACAAAAGCCACTACCCTTTTAATCGACGAGGCCCATAATCTCATCGACCGGGCTCGGGATATGTATTCCGCCAAGCTTTCCCTAAACCTTATGGATGACGTGAAATTCAAGGATAAAGAGGTAAAAAAGGCGGCGGAAAGTTTCCGAAAGGTTTTTAAAGAGATTGCGGAAACCCCGAATCTCGCCATGAGGGAATTACCAGAGGTATTTCACGACAGGCTTGAGGATTTGGAAGAGGCCATGGCGAAAGTGCTGGCTCGGACCACGGAGGAGCCGCCGGAAGAGTGGATGGAACTTTATTTCGCCATCTTGGATTGGCAAAATCGCAAGCTTTATTATAACAAGGAGCGTTTTACTTATTTCGTGCCTGAAAAAAATACTCTCTCCATCCTCTGTCTGGATCCCTCGCAGGTGTTATGGGAACGGAGAAACCTTTTCGGCGGCGTCATCTACTTCTCTGCCACCTTATCCCCAATGAACTATCATAGAGAAATTTTAGGCGGTGGCGAGGATGCCCATCATCTCATCCTTCCTTCGCCTTTCGACCCGAGTCACCTGCTCGTGCTCCATCCCTCGTCGGTTTCCACTAAATACCGGGATAGAGAGAGGACGCTGCCCCTCGTTCGAGATTACCTGCGCACCTTTACGGAAAGTAGCAAGGGAAATTTCATTCATTTCTTTCCCTCCTACGCCTATAAAGATCAGGTACTCGAGGGAATAAAAGATCCCTATCTCCTCAATCAGGAACGTGCCATGACGGAAAGGGAGCGGAAGAATTTTATCGGCCGTTTTTTCAACGAAGAGACCGTTCACGGCTACGCAGTCATGGGCGGCGTCTTTTCCGAGGGGATCGATCTTGTGGGTGATGCCCTGCGAGGCGTGAGTATTTTAACATTATCCCTCCCCGGCCTTTCTCCGGAGCGGGAACTTATTAAAAACCGATTTAATGAAATGGGAAAAGACGGCTACGCCTATGCCTATATTTATCCGGGCATTACAAAAGTCGTCCAGGCCGCCGGCCGTATTATTCGCTCGGACACCGATAGAGGGCAACTTCTCCTTTTAGACGATCGCTTCGCCCGAAAGGATATCCGCGCACTCTTGCCCCCTGAATGGCAAATACAAATTATCCGCTCACCGGAAGATATGACAGAAAAAATAAAAGACTTTTGGAGGTACTTATGACATTACACATTTGTTTAGTAGAACCTGAAATTCCTCACAATACCGGCGCCATCGCAAGAAGCTGCGGCCTTACAAAGAGTATACTTCACCTGGTGCGACCCCTCGGTTTTTCCACCGACGACAAACATTTAAAACGCTGCGGCCTGGATTATTGGCATCTTGTGGATATCCACTACCATGACAGCATCGAAGAGGTTTTTGAAGAGTATAAAGATCACCGTTTCTTCTTCGCCAGCACAAAATCGGAAAAGCGTTACTCGGATGTTCAATTTCAGGACGGCGATTTCCTAGTTTTTGGAAAGGAGACAAAGGGACTGCCCGAAGAGCTTATTAAGTCACACTACGACCACGCTATTCGCATTCCCATGCTGAAAGATTTCGGAAGAAGCTTAAACCTATCGGTATCCGTAAATATTATTTTATTTGAGGCGCTTCGCCAATTGGATTATCCGGGGATGGCATAATGGGAAACAAAGATTATATTTTAAAAAAATTGCAGGAAACCGACGATTTTCTTTCAGGAGAAGAAATCGCCGAAGACCTTCACATTACAAGAGCCGCCGTGTGGCAATCCATTCGGGATTTAAGAAAAGGCGGCCACCACATCGAAGCGGTAACCAATCGAGGGTATCGTCTCAATCGAGACTTCGAGCCACTGGAAAAAGATAAAATCGTCTCCGATCTAATAGATGAGCTTAAAGAGATCGAAGTACTCGTGGAACAATCTGTCGACTCCACAAATAACGAAATCTTTCGCCGCGACGACATAAGCCCCCTTACCTCTTTCTCCTTTATGGTGGCGGAAGAGCAAACCGCCGGCAAGGGCCGTGTGGGAAAATCCTTCCTCTCTCCCTTCGGCAGCGGCCTGTATCTCTCCGCCATTTTAAAGGGATCGGATGACTTCACACCGGAACTGTTGACAATTACCGCCGCCATCGCCGCACGAGAAGCCATCAATAAGCAAACTGATAAGCCTATTTTAATTAAATGGGTCAATGATCTTTACTTGGAGCATAAAAAAATCGCCGGCATTTTGACGGAGGCTAATTTTTCGTCCTCTACGCCGCGATACGTGGTGGGCATCGGCATCAATATCGACACTCCTGGGGAAACTTTCGATAAAAAAGAACTCCCTTCCGCCGGCTCCATCGACGAAAAGAAGCTTTCACGGAATCAATTAGCAGCCGATTTTGTAAATGCCCTTTATAAATGGTGTGCTCGTTCACGGGATGAAATTTTATCCGAATACAGACACTATAATTTAACCATCGGCAAGACCATCGCTTTTTCGAAACGAGACATCGAGTACACGGGAAGAGTAATAACTATCGACGACGAGGGTGGTCTCGTCGTGGATATAAACGGCTCCCCTACCACTCTTACGGCCGGTGCTATCTCCATTCGCGGAGACTGGTAAATCTTTTTAGGAAATAAGCTTGACAAAACGTGCCATCGCCCATATAATTATATACTGTAATCCAATGGAGAGATGGTTGAGTTGGTTTAAGGCGCTCGCCTGGAAAGCGGGTATACGTTTATAGCGTATCGGGGGTTCGAATCCCCCT
>QWCK01003733.1_pt1 | contig 16194 bp, 18 predicted proteins | sample 1972571 | NCBI WGS metagenome assembly QWCK01 (sample SAMN09866710, study PRJNA288562) | Human gut metagenome isolate term2_stool, whole genome shotgun sequencing... | isolation source: gut | host: Homo sapiens | place: USA: California
ATTCAATGTCGCATGCTCAATCGCTCCAAGGGGCCGGCGGTCCATTCCCTGCGGGCTCAGGCGGACAAGTGGGACTACCACGCCGCCATGAAGGAGACCCTGGAAAACACAAGTAATCTTTATCTAATTCAAGAGGAAGCCGTGGCTTTCAATATGGAAGACGGAGACGTTTGCGGCGTTATCGGAAAGAGCGGCGCTATTTACCGGGCGAAGAAAACCATATTGGCCACGGGGACGTATTTGCGCGGCCGCATTTTCATGGGCGAGGTGAATTATGCCTCGGGTCCCGACGGCATGCAGCCCGCCAACGAGCTCACTTCCGCCATCCAAGGCCTGGGCCTTGAGACCATGCGCATGAAGACCGGGACGCCGGCTCGAGTGCACCGTGACTCCATCGACTTTACCGGCATGGACGTGCAAAAGGGCGACGAAACCATCGTGCCCTTCTCTTTTTCCAATTTCGACGTGGACTACTCCGACAAAGAGCAAATCGACTGTTACTTAACCTATACAACGCCGGAGTGTCACGAGATCATTCGCGAAAATATTCATCGCTCCGCCATGGCCATGGGGGATATCGAAGGCGTCGGGCCCCGCTACTGCCCTTCCATCGAAGACAAGGTAACTCGCTTCGCCGATCGGGACAAGCACCAGGTCTTTCTCGAGCCGGAAGGCCTGCATACCAAGGAAATTTACGTGCAAGGCGTATCCTCCTCCCTTCCCGTGGAGGTGCAAATGGCCCTTTACAAAAAAATCGAAGGGCTGGAAGCCTGTGAGTTTATGCGCCCCGCCTATGCCATCGAATACGACGCCATCGATGCCACGAAATTACGGCTGAGTTTACAAGTGACGGAGACGCCGAATCTCTATATGGCCGGGCAAATCAACGGATCCAGCGGCTACGAAGAGGCGGCGGCTCAAGGCCTTATGGCGGGGATTAACGCGGCCCTTGCCATCGAAGGCAGGGAACCCCTTATCTTGGGCCGCGATCAGGCCTATATCGGCGTTTTAATCGACGATTTAGTCACCAAGGGTACACGGGAGCCCTATCGCATGATGACGGCGCGAGCGGAATATCGTCTCACCCTGCGTCAGGACAATGCGGATCTGCGGTTGACGGAAATCGGGCGGGCTGTAGGCCTCGTTGGGGACGAACAATACGAAAGGTTCGTGGAACGCAGGGACGCCATCGAAAAGGAACGGGCACGACTGGCATCCATTCAGATCAATCCGACGAAGGAAAATTCCGACATACTAAACGCCATGGATTCGGCCGTTCTGAAAAACGCCACGCCCCTTTTAAATCTTATGCAGCGTCCGGAGCTCACCTACGACCGCTTGGCCGTCTTCGATCCCGACAGGCCGTCCCTTCCCCGCCACGTCATCGACGAGGTGGAGACGGATATTCGCTACAAGGGCTATATCGAAAAGCAGGCGGCGCAAATTCAGAAATTCCGGAAGATGGAGAACAAACTTCTCTCCAAGGATTTGGATTACGAAGCTATCGGCGGCCTGCGAAACGAAGCCAAGGAAAAACTGTCGAAAATTCAGCCGGAATCCGTGGGCCAGGCGAGCCGCATCAGCGGCGTGAGCCCGGCGGACATTAATGTCCTGCTGATTTATTTAGAGCAAAAACACAGGGAGGAATCAAATGAATTGGCAGACGCGTGAGGATTACCTACAGCAGTTTCCCGTGGAGATTCCCTATGAGGCCTTCGACCGCTACGGGGACATTCTCCTGGACTGGAACGAGCGGATGAACCTGACCCGCATTACCGACGAAGACGATATGATGGACAAGCACTTCATCGACTCTCTGACCCCGACCCTTCTCGAGGCCTACGAAGGCACGGGAAAGATTTTGGACCTGGGCACCGGCGCCGGCTTTCCCGGCATGGTTCTCGCTATGGTATCGCCTCAGAGAGAAGTTCATTTAATGGACAGCCTGAACAAGCGAATCACTTTCCTGGATCATGTGGTAGGTGAATTGGGACTCTCCAATGTAAGGACCTTTCACGGCCGTGCCGAAGAAGCGGGACGGGACAAGAAATTTCGCGAGCAATACGGTCTGGTTGTCTCCCGCGCCGTGGCACGCCTGCCTATTTTAGCGGAGTACTGTCTGCCCTTCGTTTACCTGGGCGGCTATTTCGTTGCCATGAAGGGCGCCGAGGGCGTGGAGGAAACCGAGGAAGCGAAGCGTGCCATCGACATTTTAGGCGGTAAGATGGAAGAGATCGTGGACCTCAAGCTTCCCGGCGGTGACGAACGCCACTTGGTAGTCGTAAAAAAAGTGAAAGCCACGCCGGCGAAATACCCTCGCGGCGGCGGTAAGCCGAGAAAGGATCCTCTGTAATCATGATTTTCTATGTACCGGCTTTCATCTATCTCCTTTACGATCTCTATAAGCGGCGGAGCAAGACGACCCTTTTTCTGATTGTTCTCTGCGTTCTGAGCGCCGTGGCCTATATGGGAGTTCCGAATCTATTTATCGAACCCATTCCGGCGATCTTCCCCACCTTGGCCTTGATCTGTGTACTCTATCTTATCTTTTTGTCTTGGCGGGAATACAAAGTAGCCAAGATTAATTATTTAAAAGAGCGCCGCATGCGTCGCGAGAATGCCACGCCCTTAAGAAAAGCCGACGAGGATCATGAGCGTATCGTCATTAAGGATCGAAAGACCTCGGAGCAAAAGGTCATCTATCTGAAGCGGGACGGAAAAATTGTTCCACGTGGAACAAATGAAGAAAACAAATCTGAAAGCGAAACAGAAAATAAAAATTGAGCGGAAATGTTCCACATGGAACACTCCGCTCTTTTTATTTGTCTTCCGGTTTGATACTATAGTTAGGAAGGGAGTGGCGCTATGACGAGAAAAATTGCCGTATTCAATCAAAAAGGCGGCGTGGGCAAGACGACGACAGTAATAAATTTGGCCGATGCCTTGGCCAACAAGGGCCATCGCGTATTAATTTTAGATTTGGATCCCCAAGGGAATGCCACCAGCGGACTGAATGTCGATAAAGACAGAGACCATATGATTTACGATTTTTTACTGGGCGACGAGGGCGATTTCATCGTGCCGATTAAGGAAAATCTGGATATCATTCCATCCGGGGCCACCTTGGCGGGGATCGAAATCGAATTTGCCCGCCGCGACGGATGGCAGACGGTTTTAAAAGAGGATATGGCTCAATTGGAAGACTACGATTACATTATTATGGACTGCCCGCCCTCTTTGGGTGTTCTCTCCATTTTGGCACTGACGGCGGCGGACGGCATTCTGATCCCCGTGCAGTGCGAGTACTACGCCCTGGAAGGCTTGTCTCAGCTTATGGAATCCATCCAGCTGGTGCGGGGAGGATTTAATCCGGATCTGGAAATCGAAGGCGTCATCCTCACCATGTACGACGGCCGCACGAATTTAAGTATGCAGGTCGTGGAAGAGGTAAAGAATTACTTTAAGAACGCCGTGTTCTCCACGGTGATCCCGAGAAATATACGATTGGCGGAAGCTCCGTCCTACGGCATGAGCATTTTGGATTACGATAAAAACAGTCGCGGCGCCAAGGCCTATGCCGCTTTGGCCGATGAAGTGGAAAAGAGGAGGTCCTAATGGAAAAGAAACGCGGTTTAGGTCGCGGGCTGGATAATTTTTTCGGCGCGCAACCGGAAGAAGGCAAGGAAACCGAAACTCTGGCCGTAGATGCCATCGTCCCCAATCCCCATCAGCCGCGGAAGTATTTTTCCGAGGAGAGCATCGATGAGCTGGCGGAAAGCATTCAGGCCGTAGGCGTCCTGCAGCCCCTTCTCATAAAAAAAGAAGGCGAAACGAATCTTTTAATCGCCGGAGAGCGGCGCCTGCGGGCGGCGAAAAAAGCGGGCCTGAAAGAGGTGCCCGTGCGCTTTATCGACGTGGACGAGGAAGAGGGCGACAGGATCTCCCTTATCGAAAACGTGCAGCGGGAAGATTTAAATCCCATGGAAGAGGCCGAGGCATACGAGACCTTGCGGAAGAAATATAAGTACACCCAGGAAAAGATCGCCGGCCTCGTGGGCAAATCACGCCCTTACATCGCCAACAGCCTGCGCCTTTTAAAACTGGAGCCCGTGGTCAAGGAGATGCTGCGCCGGGAAGAACTGTCCATCAGTCAGGGCAAGCTTCTCCTTTCCGTGAAGGACGGCAACGAGCAGATCAAACAGGCGAAGCGCATGGTGGAAGAAGGCCAAACCATTGCCGAAAGCACGCAAAATACGAAGAAGACAACGAAGAAGCGCAGGGACCATCAGGGCTACTACTCCTATTTGGAAAACGCCCTAATGGATGTGCTGGGCACGAAGACGGAAATCGTCGGCAATCATGAAAAGGGAAAAATCGTCATCGAATACTATTCCGAAGACGATTTAATGCGCCTCAGCGATTTGATTTTGGGGGAAGATATCGATGGCTAGAGAATACAAATACTTTGTCGCCGACGCCTACACCGACCTTTCCTTCGTGGGAAATCCTTCCGGCATCGTTCTGACCGAGGGAAAAATGAGCGACGAGGAAATGCTAAAGGCGGCGCGGGAGCTGAAGCACTCGGAGACCACCTGTGTCCGCCGCCTGGACAAGGGCATTTACCACGTGCGCTACTTTTCTCCCGTAAAGGAAGTGTCCCTATCCGGCCATGCGGCCCTGGCCGCTTTCTGGACCTTGGCGGAGAGGGGCTACATCGACGGTCGGGAAGAGACCCGTCGCATTCGCCAATACACCAAGGCCGGCGCCCTCTATGTGGACTTCCACTTTGCCAACGAGGAGATTCGCTTCGTGGATGTTCAATTGCCGAAAATGGAAATTGCCCTCGAAGCGGAAGACGTGGCTTCCGTCGTCGCAGCCTTTAAATTAAAAGAAGAAAACATTGGCGGCGAACAAGGTCTGAAGCCCGCGGTTATCGATGCGGGGATCAAGACCATGGTCATCCCCCTAACGAGCCCCGACGCTCTGCAGGATATGGAGCCCAAGCGCCGGCGCATGGGAGAGCTCACGGAAAAGTACGGCGCCCAGAGCTTCCATCTCTTCTACTATGACGGGGCCAATCGCGTGATTCAACGCAACTTTTCCCCCGCCGTGGGCATCTGGGAAGAATCAGGCACGGGCACGGGCAGTGGCGCCATGTACTTCTATTTAAATGAGAAAGGCCTGCTCCGCGAAGAGAAAATCACCTGCTACCAAGGCGAGGAGATGGGGCGCCCGTCGGAGATCGTCCTTAGGGAGAAAGACGGATCGATTTACGCCGGCGGCAAGGCCTGCGTCGTTATGGAAGGGATTATGCGCCTATGAAACTCGTGGACATGAGTCTAAACGACTATATTATAAAAGCACAGGATAAGAGCTCCGTTCCCGGCGGCGGTTCCGTGGCAGCCCTATGCGGCGCCCTCGCCGCCTCCCTCGCCGCCATGGTCTTGAACCTCTCCGGCGCCGAGGAACAGGCGAAGGAGTACGACATTTTTTCTAAGCGGCTGAGGGCAAACATCGACGATGACAGCACCTCCTTCGACGGCGTGCTGAAAGCTTTCCGCATGCCGAAGACCACGGAAGAAGAGAAAAAAGCCCGCCGCCTCGCCATCGAAGAAGGCTATAAAGAGGCCATTGACGTGCCCATACTTACCATGCAGTCGTCCTGTTTAATCGTAGAGAGGCTAATAAAGCACGAGGCCTATATGGGCGACGAGGCCCTGAGCGATCTGTATTTGGCGGCGGATTTGGCCATCACGGCCTTTAACGGCGCCAAGGACACGGCCATGATCAATGTAGAGGCTTTAAAAGACGACGCCACCCGCGCCGTCTACGAGGATAAAATTGAGTCAATGACGGAAACCATGACGGAAGCTTACAATCGCCTACAGGCGACCTATCGGGTATGAAGACGCTGTTTATCCTGAATCCCCGACTGAAAGAGGCGAAAAAGCGGGAAGTCGCCGAGGCCGCCGCTCGTTACTGGAAGGGCGACTATGACTTTGTCCGCGGAAGTATTTGGGACTACGACGCCGACGCACTGGCCAACTACGATCACTTCGTCGCCGTCGGCGGTGACGGAACGATTTTCGCCGCAGTGAACACCATGATGAAGACGGAGGCCCGGAAGCTCACCATCGTCCCGGCGGGAAGCGGCAACGACTTTGCCCGCTGCCTGGGCCTCGGGAGAGACGTCATCAATATATTGAAAGAAGTCCAAACTGCCGAGCCCCGCCCCATGGACCTGGGAAAATGGAACGAGCATTACTTTTTAAACATTGCCTCCGTGGGCTTCGATGCCGACGTGAACGCCAATAATAACGACGGGCTGAAGCGCTTCGGCCCCTTCAGCTATACCTTAAGCGTCATTAAAACCCTTTTTACCTACAGGCCGCGGATCATAGAAAAAGAAGGCCTCGCCCTTCGGGAGTGGGCTCTCTTTACCGTGGGAAACGGCGGCTATTACGGCGGCGGTTTTCCCATTTTTCCCAAAGCCAGCCCATTTTCCGGGGAGCTGCTCTTTTTGGGAGCGGGAAAAAGCCGGCTGAAACACATTCTGCCCTTTCTGCTCTGCCTCTTTATGGGGAAAGACCGGCTCTGGAAGAAGGATATGGTGCGGACCTCCCTTCGTTCCATGGACTTTACCTTAATCGACGAGGCCAATGTGAATCTGGACGGGGAAAACTTTCGGGAAAAAGGTCCCGTCCATGTGGAAATCCTGCCGAAAGAAATCCTCTATGTAGGGCCGGTGAATAAGTAAGGCTATGGGACTGAAGGATTTTATTTAAAGGTATGGCTCATGAAAATACCCACAAAAAAACAGCCTTATTTCATCAAACAGGGCTGTTATATTTAGCGGCTGAAGGTGCGCTGATAGCCGGCGCGCTCCGCCTCCATGGCGTTTTCGAAATACACAGCGTTTTTCGGTGACACATTGTCATAGGACTTGTCCGCAGGCAGATGGTAGACCTTGCTCTTTTTATTGCCCTTGGCCGGGCCTTCCTTTCCCTCCACGGCCCAAATGCCCCGCACGTGATCCATGGCGACGATCTCGCCCTCATGGAGCAGAGCTTGGTACTTGGTATTGGGCTCGTAGGCCCGCTCCCGGGCATAGCCCGAGGCCACCAATTGGTAGTTAAATAGGATTTCCTCCTTGGGCTTGTCGCTGGCCCGGGGGTCTTCCGTCCAAATATAGGCCAGGGTGCGGCCGTGGCGGTCCTCCTTTTCCTCGTCGTATTCCAAAAAGACGGCCTTTCCCGTCAGGGTCTTTTTCGAAAAATCCGAGGCTTCCTTGCCCCAAGGCTCCACCCGGTCCCGGGGCTTCACCGTCTCCGGCGTGTCCACGCCGATCAGTCGCACCCGGGTGTCGGCGCCGTCGTCGATGATTAAAGTGTCGCCGTCTACCACCCGCTTCACCGTGACGCCGGCGGTGTCTTTCGGCATGGGATCCAGGCCCTCTTTGGCGGTATAGGTCGCCGCCAGGGCCAGAACGATCAGTAAAAATGTTCGCAAATGTTTGTTTAAATGTTTCATACCCACAGTATAACAGAAAGAAGGAGAGCCATGGCCATTCAAATTTTCGGCACGAAAAAATCCAACGATACGAAAAAAGCCCAGCGCTTTTTTAAAGAGCGGGGCATTAAATTTCAATTTATTGATTTAAATGAAGTGGAAATGTCGTGGGGCGAATTCGATTCCATCACCGCATCCATCGGCGGATTGGACGCCTGGATCGACGAAAACTCCAAAGACGCCGACGGCCTGGCCTATGTGAAATATGCCACGGAGGAAAGCAAGGAGGCCTATATTATCGACCACCCGAGCGTGATGAAGCTTCCCATCGTCAGGAGCAAGAAGCGGGCGGTGCTGGGACACGCACCGGATGTATGGAAGAAGTGGGCCGAGGAAGAAAAGTAATCGAGGTGCCGCGGCGCCTCTTTTTTTATTGGGAAAATTCATCAGGTGCGAATGGCGGGATCCATGTGGAGGACAAGAAATGACACGGCGAGAAATGCCGCCGAAAGCCAAATGGTCTTCAGCTCCAACAGAGGGAAGAACAGCCCGCCGATAAAGGCGCCGAGAAAAAAGATACATACGATAAATAAGACGGTGCGGCTCGCCTCTTTGTGCGCGGCGCCCTTCGTGTGGTGGTAGCCCGCCAGATTGTGCATTATCGTGCGCACATTGCCCACGCACATGGTGGTGGCGGCGTTAATGTCGGCGAATTTTCTGAAGGTGTTTACCTGCATACCGCAGGAGAAGGCCATCATACTGTTGGCGATGCTGTCCAGCTCTTTCGAAAGAAAGCCCACGACGACGAGAATCAGAATTTCCACGGCCAGGATGCGCTGCTTAAAGTGCAGGCCCATGTGGCGTTTTTCGGCAAATGCCACCCGGCCCGAGACATAGACCCCCAGGGCGAAGGCGGCGATCTGAATAAAGTAGCGGAGCATGGCGGGAAAATTTCCCTCGGCTAGGTTAAAGGCCATGAGCACCACATTCCCCGTAAGGGCGTTGACGAAGACCTTGCCCCTGAGGGCGTAGGAGTAGCCGTCCTGCAGGCCCCCGGCCAAGGTGAGAAAGGTGGCGAAGAGCAGGGATTCGGACCAAGTTTTACTTTTCATAGAGCGCCTTCATTCGTTCGATTAAATCTTTGTAAATCGGCAGCATATGGGCTTCGGAGACGAAGGTGTCCAGCTCGCTGACCGGCACCCACTTGCGATTTTCATTGGCTTCAAACAAAGTGTCGTCCTCGTGGCCCAAAAAGCCGTAGCAGAAATTAATGTGGAAGTGGCTGTCCACGGCCTCGCCCTTGCGCTCGTGGGCCGCCACGGGCAAAAGCTCCAAGGCCAGAGGTTCTTCGCTCAAAGGCTTGACATAGCGTATCCCCGTCTCCTCGTAAAGCTCCCGCAGGGCGGAATAAAAGAGCGCCTCCCCTTCCTCCACATGGCCCCCGGGCCAGGAGAAGGACTTGTAAATGGGGTGGTAGATCATTAAAAGCTTATCCGTCTCGAAATCCATGACCATGGACGAGGTGGTGTAGTGGTAAGGCGCGCCTCGGTCCGTGGCGATCAGGGTGGGGTTCAGTTGCAGCAAATGCTCCCTGTCCTCTGCCTCTTCTTTATTTTTCGGTTCGTAGGATTCAATCCATTCCATAAATTACCTCCAGTGCCGGCGAAAAAGCCGACGGTATGGCGTAAAGGCCTTTTAATTCCTCTGCCGTGGCCCAAATGCGGTCGTCTTCCGCTGCAAATAGGGCGTCGACCTTTGCGTAATAGACCCACACATTCCAAATTCTGTGGCTGAAGACGTGGCGGTAGGCGGCCACCTTCTCGGCGGACGGGGCGGCGAAATTCTCCTCCGCCAAAAGCTTCAGCACGTCTTCTTCCTTTATATGGCCCTTCACCATGGGAAAGCCCCACATGGAAGCCAAAAGCCCGCTCGGCCGTTTCCCGATTAAAAAGCGGCCGCCGAGATCCAAAAGAAGCAGAGTCAGATCCTCTTCCCTCTGCTTTTTCTTCGGCGTGCGCTTCGGATAGTCCTCGGCGCAATTTGCCTCAAAGGCCGCGCAATCATCCCGAAGAGGGCAGTCGCTGCAGGCGGGGGATGTGGGCGTGCAGATTTTGTTCCCCAGATCCATCATGGCCTGATTAAAATCCCCGGGGCGCTCCGTGGAAATATCCCTATTGGCCAGCTCGAAAATCCGCCGCTTCCCCGCCGCCTTGTCGATGCTCTCGTCGATCTTATAGAGGCGGCTGTAAATGCGCAGCAGATTTCCGTCCACCGCCGCCACCGGTTCCTCATAGGCGATGGATGCAATGGCCGCCGCCGTGTAATCCCCGATGCCGGGAAGAGCCTTTAAGCCCTCGAAATTCACGGGCATTCCCTCACGTGCCACGATTTCCGCCGCCTGCTTTAAATGCTTCGCCCGGCGATAATAGCCCAGGCCCTGCCAATGCTTTAAAAGGGCCTCCTCCGATGCCCGGGCCAGGGTCTTCGCCGCGGGAAAGCTCGCCATAAAGCGCTCGTAATAAGGAATCACCGTGGCCGCCTGAGTTTGCTGAAGCATAATTTCAGACACCCAAATGGCGTAAGGGTCCGTCGTTTTTCGCCAAGGCAGTCCCCGATCCTCGGGGGCGTACCAATTTAAAATTTTCTTCGAAATACACATGAACCCATTATAACAAAAAGGGAAAAAAGGTGTATATTGACGGGCTTTCGGAAGCGTGTTATAGTTAGGGGAGATATCATACGGAATCAATAGGATATAGGAGGATGTTGGAATAGATGAATGAATTATTGAGAGTGGAAGGCGTGCGCGCCTCCGCAGGTGAAAAAGAAATTTTAAAAGGCATGAACCTGAAGGTCAACAAGGGCGAAGTCCACGTCATCATGGGCCCCAACGGCAGCGGGAAGTCCACCTTGGCCAATGTGATTATGGCGAATCCCGCTTACACCATGACCGAAGGAAAGATCTTCTTCGAAGGAGAAGACGTCACCGAGGAATCCACGGACAAGCGCGCCCGTCGCGGATTGTATTTAAGTTTCCAAACCCCCTACGAAATTCCGGGGATCAGCGTGGAAAACTTTATTCGCCAATCCCTTTTGGCTCGCGGCGAAAAGACCTCCATCGTGAAATTTAAAAAAGCCCTGGAAAAGGAAATGGAACTTCTGGACATGAAGTCGGAATACGCCGGCCGTTATTTAAACGTGGGCTTTTCCGGCGGGGAACGGAAAAAGACGGAAATCCTTCAACTCTTAATGTTGAATCCCAAGCTCGCCATTTTAGACGAAACGGACTCCGGTCTCGACGTAGATGCCGTCGCCACCGTAAGCCGCGGCTTAAAGGAATACCTGGACGGCGAAAAATCCGCCATTATTATTACGCACCACCGGGAAATTTTAAAAGAAATTCAACCGGATTTCGTACACGTCATTAACGACGGCAAGATCGTCATCGAAGGCGGAGACGAAATCATCGATCGCATCGAAACGGAAGGCTTCGGCTGGATTAAGGATGAGAAAAATGCGTAAGACGAGAAAAAAGACAGAAATTCAAGACATGGACCGGGGGATTTACGACGAAAAGAATCCCTTCACCTATCGAAGAAAGACGGAACAAGGCTTAAACGAATCCATCGTGCGTCAAATTTCCGCGGAAAAAAACGAACCGGAATGGATGCTGGAAAAACGTCTGGAAGCCTTAAAGATTTTTAACGAAAAAGAAAACCCCTCCTGGGGACCGGATCTGTCGGAAGTGGATATGGACAAGGTCATTACCTATATTCGCCCCGATGCGGATTTGGCCGCCGACTGGGACGACGTCCCCGAAGAAATCCGCAGCACCTTCGACAAGCTGGGTATTCCCGAGGCGGAAAAAGAAGCCATGCTCTCCGGCGTCGGCGCTCAATACGACTCGGAAGTGGTCTACCACAGCATTCAACAACACCTCTTGGATCAAGGGGTTATCTATACCGACTTTGAAACGGGCCTGCACGAATACGAAGACATCGTGAAGGAATACTTCGGCAAGTGCATCAATCCCAATCTGCACAAATACGCCGCCCTGCACTACGCCGTATGGAGCGGCGGCAGCTTCGTCTACGTGCCCGAAGGCGTGGACGTGGACGTGCCCCTGCAATCCTACTTCCGCCTAAATGCGCCGGGAGCCGGACAATTCGAGCACACCCTGATCATCATCGAAAAAGGCGCCAAGTGCCACTTTATCGAAGGCTGCTCCGCGCCGAAATATAACGCCCTGAACCTCCACGCCGGGGCGGTGGAACTTTTCGTCAAAGACGACGCCACCCTGCGCTACTCCACCATCGAAAACTGGTCGAGAAATATGTATAACCTGAACACTAAGCGGGCCATCGTAGGTAAAAACGGCAAGATCCAATGGGTCTCCGGCTCCTTCGGCTCCAAGGTGAGCATGCTCTATCCCATGAGCGTCCTGGCAGGGGACGGTGCCCAAAACGAATACACCGGCATCAGCTTTGCCGGGGCCGGTCAAAACATCGACACCGGCGCACAGGTTATTCACGCGGCCAACGACACCAAGAGCTCCATTCAATCGAAATCCATTTCCAAAGGCGGCGGCATCGGCGTCTATCGCGGACTGGTGAAAGTCACGGACGATGCCAAGCACACGAAATCCACCGTGTCCTGTGAATCCCTTATGCTCGATGATTTGAGTCGTCAAGACACGATTCCCGCTATCGATATTCACAACCGCGACGTGGACTTCGGTCACGAGGCAAAAATCGGCCGCATTTCCGACGAGGTCATCTTCTATCTCATGACCCGAGGCATTCCCGAGGAAGAGGCGCGGGCCACGGTGGTCCGGGGCTTTGCCGATCCCATTGCCAAGGAACTGCCCCTGGAATACGCCGTCGAGATGAACAATCTCATCTCCTTGGAATTAGAAGGGAGCATTGGCTAATGAAGGCACATACAGGTAATATATTAGATTATAAAACCTACTCATATTTAAATGTAAATGAAGTAGAAGTTGAAGGAAGCGAGATAAAAGGCGACGAGCAAGCATCCGCCGCCGAAGTCTTTAAAAATTACGATTACGGCATCAGCAAAGAAATGGTGGAATATCATGACACGAGCTCCACGATCGTCAAGCACTATAATATTACGTGCACGAAAGATCTCGGCGTCCACAGACTGGACGGCGACGAGGACGAAATCGTAACCTTAGATTTCGATGTAGCGGAAAATGCTCGTCTTACCGGTTATTTCGTATCGGAAAAGAAAGACGGTTATCGCTCCGCCCTCGTGCGCATTCACGTAAAGAAAAAGGCTGTAGCCCGCTTATATTTCGTCAATATGGACGAGAGCGAAGTGGCCAACTACCTTTCCCTCGGCGCCATCGTCGAAGAAGGAGCGAAGCTCGATTGCTACATCTTCCACATGGGAGACGGCGATGAAACCAGCAATGTGAAATGCTATTTGAAGGGCGAAAACGCCCTCGGAAACATTCAATCCATCTATCTCGGAAAGGGCGGCCAATCTTACGATTTGGTTTACGACATGATTCACGAAGGAATCGACACCACCTCGAACCTCGTCGTGGATGGTGCCCTTATGGACAATGCCTATAAGGTATTTAAGAGTCGTATTGACTTTTTGGAAGGCTCCAAGCACAGTCGGGGCAACGAAGAAGAATTTGCCATTTTATTGGATTCTACGGCGAGAAGCCTGTCCGTGCCCGCTCTCTTGAGCCACGAAGACGATGTAGAGGGCAATCACGCCGCCAGTGCGGGAAGAATCGATCAGGACATGCTCTTTTACTTCCTCACCCGTGGTTTCGACGAAAAAACCGCCGAGCGCATGATCGTCGATGCGAAATTTGCACCGGTGATCGACGCCGTCGTTTACGAAAACGAGCGCACAATGATCTACGATCAACTGGAAACCATCTTGAGGAGGCGCGAAAATGCTACAGCCTAGCGAAATTAAGGAGATCCGCAAGGACTTTCCCTTTTTAGAACTGTCCACCAAGGAGAGTCCCCTGGTTTACTTGGACTCGGCGGCCACGACGCAAAAGCCGAGACAAGTGATCGAGGCGATGAACCGCTACTACAGCTATGAAAACGGCGGGCCCCACCGCGGCGCCCACCGCCTGTCCATGGCCGCCACGGAAGTCTACGAAGGCGCCCGTGAGGCGGTGAAAGACTTTATCGGCGCAAACAGCGTGAACGAAATCATCTTTACCAGGAACGCCACGGAAGGCCTAAACCTTCTCGCCTACTGTTGGGGCCTGGAAAATCTGAAGGCAGGGGATGAAATCGTCCTGTCCATTATGGAACACCACGCCAATTTAGTGACCTGGCAGTACGTGGCGGAAAAAACCGGCGCCAAGCTGGTCTATCTCTACATCGACGAAAACAAAGAGATTCCGAAAAAAGAAATCGAAGAAAAGATTACGGCAAAGACCAAACTCTTGGCCATAACTCAATCCTCCAATGTTTTGGGTACCATGCCCGATGTAAAGAGCATGATCGCCTATTTGAGAAAAGTCAGTCCCGAAGCCAAGGCCGTGGTGGACGGCGCCCAAGCCGCACCCCACATGCCCGTGGATGTGAAAGATCTGGGCTGCGATTTCTACGTCTTCAGCGGCCACAAAATGTTTGCCGCCATGGGGGCGGGCGTCCTCTACGGCAAACTCGACAATTTAAACGCCATGAAGCCCTATATGTACGGCGGCGACATGATCGAATACGTCTACGAAGATCGTTCCACCTTCCTCGATGCCCCCGGGCGCTTCGAAGCGGGAACCCAAGACGTGGGCGCCGCATCCAGTTTGCCCGTGGCCATCGACTATTTAAACGCCATCGGACTGGACAAGATCCACGAATACGAAAGCTATCTCGTGGACTACGCCTACGACGCCATGAGTCAAATGGACGACATTACCATTCTCTCTCGCCCCACCAATCCCAGAGGCGGACTCATTACCTTTAATTTCAACGACGTCCACCCCCACGACGTGGCATCCATATTGGATTCCAAGGGCATCGCCATTCGCAGCGGCCACCACTGCGCTCAGCCCCTGCACAGAAGCTTCGGCATTCATTTCTCCTGCCGGGCAAGCTTTGCCGTCTACAACACCATTGAAGAAGTGGACTACTTTATAAAGAACCTGGACGAAGTAAGGAGGTTGATGGGCCTTGGCACTCGATGATATTTACACCACGCTGATTATGGAAGAGTCCCGCTCGGAACACAACAAAGGAGATTTGGAGGATCCGGACTTTAAAGAGCTGGGTCACAACCCGAGCTGCGGCGACGAAATCACCCTGCAGATTAAAATGGACGGCGACACCTTAAAAGACCTGTCCTACACCGGCGAAGGCTGCGCCATTTCCCAGGCCTCCACCTCCATTATGATCGATACGGTCAGGGGCAAGAGCCGGGAAGAAGCCGTGCATCTGGCCGACACCTTTATCGGCATGATCAAAGGCGTCTCCCTCACGGAAGAGGAAGAAGAAGCACTGGAAGATGCCATGGCATTCGAAGGCGTTTCCAAACTCCCCGCCCGCGTGAAATGCGCCGTGCTTCCCTGGTACACCTTGAAAAACATTTTGGAAAAGTAAAAGTTGAATTGAGCCGCATCCCGCGGCTCTTTTTTGTTTAAATATGTAAAAAGGGGAAATATATAAGTAAAATAAAAAATAAAATATGCAAAAATTGAGACTTATATGTGATATAATCCCAATAACAATTTTACCATGGTAAATCGCCGTCGATATACATATATCCTGTAAGGGGGGTAATGATGGAATCCAGAGAATTTTTATGGGCCTACTGGGGTTTAGTTAAAGAAGCCTGCGAGACGAAGAACGATTTAATGGAATATTTTTCAAAGACCTACGAGCTGACCCAATTGCAAGTTCTGGTCATGGGCCAAGTGGATTCTTTGGAAGACACGTCCATTCGCTCCATCGCCAGATCCTTGCATCGGGATCACGGCAACATATCGAAGATCTGCACCTTGCTCGAAGAAAAAGGCTTCGTCTATCGAAAGCGCTCGGAAGCGGACAGCCGTATCGTCAATATTTACCTGACGGATTTGGGCAAGGAATACGTAGAAGAATTCCGCGGCGTCGTGGCGCCCTATTTTGAAAAAGTGGGCGAGTACTTAACAGACGGCGACCTGCGCTTTATCTTAAAGGCCATGGCCAATGTGGAAAAACTGCTCAACGAATCCGACGATGTGAAAGAAATTCGCGGCAAGGTAAAGCCCGAACCCGCGCCGAAAGAATAATCCGATGAAAGCCACCGCCCCCTGTTCCCATGACAGAGCGGCGGTTTTTTTGCGCCTGAATATGTCAAATCCGAGTCATTGACGAGGGACTTGGGAAAATTTTCGTCCATGAATTATAATAGAGGGAGAAAGGAGAGGACATGAAGAAATATTTTAAACTTAGCGTTTTAATACTTATCCTGTGCGGCCTCATGATGCCGGCCAATGTACATGCGGAGAAAGTGCGCGCCTCGAGAAGTCCCCAGGCCCTCGTCGTCGACGGCCAAATGACGGAGCTGCGCGGCTACAATATCGGCGGGTACAATTATTACCGGCTCAGGGATCTGGCACAGATTTTAAAGGGCAAGGTGGACTTCGATCTCAAAGGCGACCACAAAGAGATCCTCGTCGACCGCACCAAGACCTACCAAAGCTTCCCC
>QWCK01003734.1_pt1 | contig 16189 bp, 18 predicted proteins | sample 1972571 | NCBI WGS metagenome assembly QWCK01 (sample SAMN09866710, study PRJNA288562) | Human gut metagenome isolate term2_stool, whole genome shotgun sequencing... | isolation source: gut | host: Homo sapiens | place: USA: California
GAAAAAACCATAGATGAAGAAAAATTTGCTACACCCTTAAAACCAATAATTAGGGTAGCTTGCGAAGAGGATTTACAAAGACATAATTGTAATATAAAAGACGCAAATGATGCACTTGAAGTATGCAAAGAAAAAATTAAAGAGCATAACCTAGATATGAAACTGCTGGAAAGTGAATACACCTTTGACAAAAGCAAGCTGATTTTTTACTTTACAGCTGAGGGTAGAGTTGATTTTAGAGATTTAGTCAGAGATTTAGCCTCTGTATTTCGCACAAGGATAGAGCTTAGACAAATAGGAGTTCGTGATGAGGCAAAAAAACTTGGCGGATATGGCATTTGTGGCAGAGAATTTTGCTGCAAAAAATGGATGGGCGATTTTGCACCGGTTACCATTAAAATGGCGAAAGAACAAAATTTATCATTAAATCCTACTAAAATTTCAGGTTCATGCGGAAGATTATTTTGTTGCCTAAAATATGAAAATGAAAATTATGAGGGCATAATCAAGCAGATGCCTACAATAGACTCAATAGTCATGACACCTGATGGAACGGCTAAGGTAATAGACACAGATATATTAAAGGAAAAAGTCAAAGTTGTCTTTTCTAAAGAGGACGATATAGACTTTGCAGTATATGATTTAAAGGAAATAAATATAATAAAACGTGCAAAAGCTGCAAAGGCATATGATGACATGGATGAAAATGAGCTCAAGGAGCTGGAGGATTAGTGGCACAAAATAATGATATCCTCATCAAAGCTGACGAGCAAATAGACGATTTGCAACTAAACGGCAAAAAAATAATCCAAAAGAAAAGTGGATTTTGTTTTGGCATAGATGCAGTCTTGCTGGCTAATTTTGTAAAATATAAAAAAAATAGTACGATTGCAGATTTAGGCACAGGTACGGGTATAATACCTATACTTATAAATGAAAAATCAGAAATAAATAAAATTTATGCCCTTGAAATTCAAACTCCAATAGCTCAGATGGCACAAAGGAGTATGGAGCTAAATAATATACAAGATAAAGTTAAGGTTCTTAATGTAGATTTAAAGCAAGCAACAAACTATATCGAAAAACAAAGCCTTGATATAGTAGTGACAAATCCACCATATATGCAAAAGGACAAGCTCACCAGCGACAATGAAATGCAAAAAATCTCAAGAAATGAGATATACTGTACCATTGACGATGTGATGAAAACAGCCTCAGAGCTATTAAAATATGGTGGCAAATTATTTATGATACATAGACCTACAAGGCTATGTGACATTTTTGTGGCAGGGAGAAAATATCTTTTAGAGCCAAAGGAACTTAAAATGGTTTACCCAAAAGTTGGCAAACCATCTAATTTGGTTTTAATTTCCTTTACCAAAAATGCCAAAAGCGAATTAAGAATGTTAGAACCTTTATTCATTCACAAGGAAGATGGTAGCTATACAAAAGAAGTGGAAAATATTTATAGCTTAAAAACCCTAGAATTGGATAAAGATACCTTGTAAACTTAAAAATTGTATATTATGAACAAAGAGGAATTATGAAAAAAATTAATAAACTAATTTTAACTGGAATTCTTTTATCCGCTACCTTGGTGACCTATGGCTGCTCAGGACAAACAGCTGATAAATCACAAACATCACAAACTAGCACAGCACAAGCAAGCACCTCTACAAAGACTGAAACAAAAGAAGAAACGGCAAATAAACTTTCTACATTTGAGTCAGTTGACATTGATGGCAATAAAATCTCCAGCGATATATTCAAGCAAAAGGACTATACCTTAATCAACTTTTGGGGAACATATTGCCCACCTTGTATACAGGAAATGCCTGAGCTGGGCAAGATAAGTGATGACTATGAAGATAAAAATTTGCAGGTAGTAGGTATTGTAATAGATACCTTGAGCCAAAATGGATATGATAAAGACCAAATTGCTAAGGCTAAGAAAATAATAGAAAAAACCGGAGCACAATACACTCATATACAACTTGATACCTCTATGAGTGAGCTGCTCACACAACTTGACTTAAACGCTGTACCAAGGACATTGATAGTAGACAAAGAGCTAAACATATTAGAAGATAAAGAAGGCTCTAAGGATTTAAAATTTTTTGAAAAAATGATAAAAGATGCACAATCAAAGGCTGAATAATTAGGTATAAATTTATGAAAATAAAAAAATACTTTTTATCATATTTAATTCTGTTTATTTCAATAGCCTTTATAATTTATGGAATAATCACAAACGAAATGATGCCCGTTTTTAATAAGGCTATATACATCTGCCTTGAGTGTATAGGTATAGGATAATGAAGATATCGTTTAGAACAAAATTTCAAGCCGCATTTTGTGCACTTACAAATGCAAATTTTGCTGGATTTTTTAAGGGAAATATTTATCAAGGGAATTTTAAAAAACTATGTGTGCCAGGGCTGAATTGCTATTCATGCCCGGGTGCACTATTTTCATGTCCGCTGGGCAGCCTGCAAAATTCCTTGACAAGTGTAGGCGACAGGTTTTCATTTTATATACTAGGTACACTGCTAGGCTTTGGAGTTTTATTTGGTAGGCTTATATGTGAATTTATGTGTCCGTTTGGATTTTTGCAGGATTTGTTATATAAAATAAAACTGCCCTTTTTCAAAAAAAGGCTTAATATGCCTTATCACAATAAATTAAAATATTTAAAATATGTAATATTAATAGTTTTTGTAATTTTAATGCCACTTTTGTTTGTAAATGAATTTGGTTTTTCTTCACCATATTTTTGTAAACTTATCTGCCCATCAGGCACATTTTTTGCGTCGTTTCCGCTATTGTTAGTAAAAACAAGTCTTAGAGATGCAATTGGATTATTATTTTTTAATAAATTAACTTTGCTTTTGGTGTTTGTTTTCTTATCTATAAAATATTACAGACCCTTTTGCAAGTATATATGCCCACTTGGTGCATTGTATGGATTATTTAACAGAGTTTCATTTTTTAGATTTGAAGTTGATGATAAAAAATGCACACTTTGCAAGCAGTGTGAAAGAGCCTGCCCAATGGAGATAAAAACCTATCAGACACCAAATAGTGCGGACTGCATAAGATGTATGAAGTGTATAAATGCGTGCAAATTTGATGCACTTATTAGCACATATCCTTTGAAAGATATGTTTAAAAATAGTTCAAAAAGTGAAAAATTAAATAAATAATTTTATAATTTAATTGCTAAAAAATTGAAATGGAGTAACAATGATTAAATCTGCTGATATTTTAACCTCAGCCACTTCCAGCAAGTTTTATCCACAAGATGGTAAGCCGTCTATTGCTTTTGCAGGTAGGTCAAATGTGGGTAAATCATCGCTTATAAATTCTCTACTAATGAGAAAATCTTTAGCAAGAGTGTCCAGCACGCCGGGCAAGACAAGGACAATAAATTTTTATATAATCAATGATGAATTTTATTTAGTTGACCTGCCGGGTTACGGTTTTACTAAAATTTCAAAAAAAGATACAGAGGATTTTGGAAAGGTAATGGACGATTATTTTCAAAACTCTACAAATTTGACACATCTGTTTTTGCTTGTAGATATAAGACACGAACCGAAACTGACAGACAAGCAAATGTATGATTATTGTATTCACTACGATATACCTGTCACAATCGTAGCTACTAAGAGTGATAAAATTACAAAAGGCAAATTTCAAAAGGCAGCAGCAGACATAAGGAAGTTTTTAGGAGCAGACTCCAGTGTGAAAGTGTTTCCTACATCCTCTTTAGATAAAACCGGTGTAGAAGAGCTTAGAACCTATATGCTCAGTATTGTATAATAAATGTATTGTTTATTTAATTTGTAAGAAAGGCATTTTTATGACTTCAATTTTTATAAGTTTAGGTTCAATAATAGTAGGGTTGCTGATGCTTATAATTCCTTTGTTATTGCTAGTGATTGTACTTAAAATATACAAAAGTAAGAATTATGACAAAAAGGATTTAGAGCTTAGAGTCCAGCTACTTGAAAAAGAAATTGAGGATATAAAGGCTCATATAAATTATGTCGATGAGCTTTAGAAATATAAGTTAAAATTTAAATTAACCTTGAAAAATATTGCTCATACTGTATAATTATAATGATAAGTATGATAATCAAAAACTTGATAGATTGATACAAATTAGGAGGTATTATGGAAAGCTCATTTTTTTATGAAGCTCAGAGAAAAATCAGAAAATATCAACACAAAATAGTTTTACCGGAAGGAACAGATGTCAGAGTAGTTGGTGCGGCAACAAGACTTAAAAACTCAGGAGTGCTTGAACCACTAGTAATAGGCAAAAAAGATGATGTTTATAATTTGGCTGAAAGCATTGGAGCAGACCCAACCAATCTTACAGTAATTGACAAAGACAATTATGAAGAAATTGATGAGCTTGTTAATGCTTTAGTTGAAAGAAGAAAAGGTAAGCTTGACGAAGTAGCAGCAAGAGAGCTATTAAAGGATGAAAACTATTTTGGCACTATGTTAGTATACACACATAGAGCTGACGGACTTGTATCAGGAGCTATCCATACTACAGGGGATACAGTTAGACCGGCACTTCAAATCATAAAGGTTGACAAGAAGTATAAAAAAGTTTCAGGCGGATATCTTATGATAAGAGACGGGGAGCTTTATGTGTTTGGAGATTGTGCAATAAACATCAATCCTACACCGGAGGATTTAGCTGAAATTGCAAAACAAACAGCAGAAACAGCTTTAAAATATGGTATATCTCCTAGAGTTGCAATGTTAAGCTTTTCTACAAAAGGTTCTGCAAAAGACCCTCTAGTAGATAAAGTTGTTGAGGGAGTTAATATTGCAAAAAGTAGATATCCTGATTTAATTGTAGATGGTGAATTACAATTTGATGCTGCATTCGTACCATCAGTTGCTCAACAAAAAATAAAAGAATATTCAGCAGTAGCCGGAAACGCAAACGTATTTATATTCCCTGATATCCAAGCGGGAAATATAGGCTACAAGCTGGTTCAAAGGTTTGGTAAATTTGAAGCTATAGGACCGATACTTCAAGGTCTAAATGCTCCTGTTAATGACCTTTCAAGAGGCTGCAACGAAGAAGATGTATTTAAACTAGCAATAATTTCTTCAATGGAGGCAATTGTTCACAGCGATAGAAAAGCAAAAGACCCTAGCTACGATCAGTTTAACTAATATATATTTAAAAAAGTTAAAACCCATGTATATTATGATGTACATGGGTTTAATTATAGCATTAGCGAAAATAATCATACGGTTTTACAGTGGAAATTAAAATTCTTTAGATATAAAACGCAACCAATTGATGTAATGAATTTAGTTAGCTAAAACTAAATAAAATCAAAGGGAGGCGAGGTGATTTTTATGGACGTAGAAAAAATTATTAAAAAATATCCAATACTTTTAACTATTCCACCTCACAGAAAATCAGAAGTTAAAATGGATAATAAAGGGAATAACGCAAATGCTATAGACGCAATAGCTGAGGGAGCAGTCACAGGTATGCAAATGGTAATAGCGATTTCTGCATCACTTGTGGGTATAATAGGTATAGTAGCAGTTATAAATATGTTTTTAGGTAAAGTAGGCATTAGCCTTGAGCAAATATTCTCATATATTTTTGCTCCATTTGGTTATTTGATGGGATTAGAAGGACAAGAAATATTAATGGAGGGAAAACTACTTGGAAACAAATTGATTTTGAATGAATTTGTTGCTTTTGCAGATCTTGGTCCTAAAATAGCAAGCCTTGATTACAGAACCGGTTTGATAAGTGCTATATCATTATGCGGCTTTGCAAATATTTCAAGCTTGGGCATTTGTGTTTCCGGTATAGCGGTACTTTGCCCTGAAAAAAGAGCAACCTTATCCCGTTTGGTTTTAAGAGCTATGCTGTCCGGTGTATTTGTAAGTATACTTAGTGCAATGATAGTAGGGTTTGTTACACTTTTTTAAAATAAGTTAATTATATAAGTCTATATTTTTTAAGCCAATATGTATTGGTAAAATTAATTTAAATAAGGAGAGATTATCATGCAAGAAACAGAAAAACAATACCATATTCAGTGTGTGAAAGGTGATGTTGGACGTTATGTACTTTTGCCGGGAGACCCTGGACGATGTGAGGCTATTGCTAAACACTTTGACAATCCGGTTCATATAGGAATGAACAGAGAATACAATGTTTGGACAGGTACACTGCTAGGAGAAAAAGTCACAGTTTGTTCAACAGGTATAGGTGGACCATCAGCGTCAATTGCAATGGAAGAATTAGTTAAATGTGGTGCAGATACATTTGTTAGAGTTGGTACTTGCGGAGGAATAGATTTAGATGTAAAACCGGGAGACGTTGTAGTAGCGACTGGTTCTATTCGTTTTGAACATACCTCTATGGAATACGCTCCAATAGAATATCCGGCTGTACCAAATTTTGATATAACATTAGCATTAAAAACTGCAAGTGAAGAAATGGGTTATGATACTCATACAGGTGTGGTTCAATGTAAAGACGCTTTTTATGGACAGCACAGCCCTGAAAAATCTCCAGTATATTATGAACTATTAAATAAGTGGGAAAGCTGGAAACGTCTTGGAGTAAAAGCAAGTGAAATGGAATCATCTGCATTATTTGTAGTTGCCGATGCACTTCATGTACGTTGCGGCTCTTGTTTCCATGTAGTTTGGAATCAAGAACGTGAAAAGGCTGGAATGTTTATGCCTATGACAGAAGACACTTCAGGTGCAATAAAAGTAGGTATAGAAGCAATAAAAAAACTTATTGAGCAGGATAAAGCTAAGAAAAATAAATAAATTTATAAAAAAAGGACAGAAATTTTACATTTCTGCCCTTTTTTGAGTTTAGTAATACAGACTATAAAGATTTTCCTAAACGACGACCTTTAATAAATTATATGAACATAAAGATAAATATTGTGTCAAATATCAAATCCCACAAAAAATCTTCATCTGGATTTGATATTTTTATGTGGTTATTCGTTAATGATGTTGAGCCTTTTAAGTATATAAAATAGTAATGATACAGACACAGCTACAACCGATGCTAATACCATACCTTTAAGCTCAATAGACATGAATTTTACAGTCAGACCTGAAAGACCGGCTACGAAAACTATTGAAGTCAATACTAGGTTGCTTGATTTTGAATAATCAACTTTTTTTTCAACTAATAGCCTTATGCCTGATGTTCCTATCATACCATACAAAAGGAAAGTGACACCACCGATTACATCTCCGGGTAAACTCTTGATAAGCTGGGATAGAGGTCCGATAAAAGCCATCAGCATAGAAATGATTGCAGCACCACCTATTACCTGCACAGAATATACACCGGTTATTGCCATTACACCGATGTTTTCACCATAGGTAGTAGTTGGCACACCGCCTACAAGACCGGATAAAGCCGTTGAAAAGTTGTCAGCAAAAATTGACCTATGAAGACCAGGGTCTTTTAATAAATCTTTACCTACTATGTTTGAAGTGACAACTTGGTGACTTATATGCTCAGAAGTAAGGACAAGCATCACCGGTAGCATTGTTAAAGACGCATTTAATGAAAATTTTGCCATTTGAAAAGTTGGGATAGTAATTAACCCTTTAGACATAATGCCGGATAAATCCACCATACCAAAACAAAATGCGGTGATATAACCTGTTATGATTGCGATTAAAATAGGAATGGCAGAAAAAAATCCCTTGAATGCGACAGAACCGATAACAGCAGTACCAAGAGTTACTAAAAATATTATGATGTCTTTGCTTGTAGCAGTGTCAGTCATAAGGTTAGCACCGATAGCTCCGCCATTAACTGTTGCTGCTGCCAATTCAAAGCCGATTAACGCTACGACAGCACCCATAGAAGCCGGGGGCAATACAATATCAATCCAGTCAGTGCCAAACTTGTAAATGACATAAGCAAGCACGCAGCCAAGTATCCCAGTTGTAACAAAAGCTCCTTGCGCAAATTCGAAACCTTGGTTCGCAATAATTATGGATGATGGTCCTAAAAAAGCGAAACTGGAACCTAAATACGCAGGAGCTTTTCCTTTAGTGATTAAAATAAATAACAAAGTGCCGATACCATTCATCAGCAATACGACACCCGGGTCAATATTAAAAATTAGGGGAACTAAAACCGACGCACCAAACATAGCAAATGTATGCTGTACGCTTAACGGCAATAGCAGTGAATTTGGAACTTTTTCTTGCACTTGATAAATTCTTTTTGACATATTATACAACCTCCTAACGGGATATTATACCAAAAGAAAATGTGAATAGCAAGAATTATTTTTTAAATTGTTGATAACGCTATTGACATTAACTAACATAAGGTATATAATTTTGAGCAAGAAAGCTTTCTATGTTGTGTTAAGAATATTGATGTTTAATTTAGCAAAGGAACATACATTGTGAAAAAATTTGTAAGTTTATTTTTAGCATTAACATTAACTTGCACTTTAGCAACGATTCCATCTCTGGCTTCATCAAACAGACATGGTTATGATGGGTACATAGGAACGTATGATATGGATCCAAACGGTGAATGGGTTAAAGTAGGAGAACTTTCTCATAGTCAAGTCCAAGCCATAAAAACCACTGCCGAATTAATTGCTGCTGTTTCAGGCTTTATTCCAAAAAGTGAAATACCTGTGTTTTTGATGTCTATATCAGTTTCAGCCTTATCGTCATCTGATAATGGTAACGGTGTTATAATTTATAGCTGGCAGTATCCGAATGGCTGTGATTTCTGCAGAAGCGGATATAGAGTTGAGGCTAGATAAATATGAACAAGATTCAAAATAGCAATAAAAATAAAGGCACTTTTGAAAAAAAGCTATTGATTCTTGTAAAGCTTGTACCTTTATTGGTTCTATTAGTTAAATATCTGGTACTTCACTTTAATGGTAAAAAAATTGGAATTGCCGGATTTTCGGGTTTTACTTATATGATAATATTTGTATTATCTGCTACATTATTGTTATACTCTTTGTTTCTATCACGAAAAATAAAAAATACGGATGAAGAAGATAGTGCAAAAACAAAAGATAGATTTAAAAGAGAATTATTTTCAAGTTTAGCTGTCTCCTTATTTATTTTAATTATTTTAATTATTTAATGGTACAGTATAAAAATACGGGTTTATTTTCTAATGAAAACAGCTATCAAAAGCAAAATTAAATGAATTAGAAAAGCATCTAAAAATTTTTTAAAAATATGTAGCAATTTGATAATTATTTGTGATATAATGCGGATATATATAATTAATTCAGAGTGTAGACAGCACTGATGCTGTCTTTTTTGTACTATTTTATTTGACGATAAATATTTTATACTTAACTCCGATTAAAATTGTACATAAAAATGCGTTTGAATGTGTTTTCCTCGGAGTGCTTTTCGCCTATGGCGAGCGCTAGCAATCTCCTTCGTCAAACACATTCAAACGCATTTTTATCTATGCTTAATTGGATATTAGTATTAATATAGCTACTGTGTAGTTGGATATAGCTTAAAAAGCTTTATTAAAACTACAACAAATTTAGGTATAAAAAATAGTTGTTGACAATAAAAGTATATAGTGATATATTATGTGAAATTATTTAAAAATTAAATATAAGATATGAGATAGAGGTCGCGATTTTTATTAGTAGGGTTTACCCTGAAAGGAACAATCGCCGAAATGCTGTCTATGGCGTTGGGACTATGTTGAATAAGCATAGTACTGTCGAAAAAGAAAAATTTATGTCCTTTTCTTTTTTGAAGTGCTTCTCATATCTGGGCAAAGTTATTTCCATAGGCAACTTTGCATGCTTATGGTTTTTTTGTACCTATTTTTAGACAAAAAAGCCAAACCTGCTAACCATTTTAGGTAGATACTTACCAATATTATTGAAAAGGATTAAAAATGAACGCATCAAAATATTTAGTAGCAGATGGAAATAACGTATCCATTGGCTCAGTTTCGCTGGAAAGACTTAAACAAGACTTTGGTACACCACTTTATGTGGTAGACGAACAGGACTTTATAGATAGGGCAAAGGTATTTAAAGACAATTTCAAATCAAGTAAATTTGAAACAAGGATATTATATGCCTCAAAAGCCTTTACCAATCTTTATATGGCAGGGCTTGTAGACAGCCTTGGACTTTACACAGATGTGGTAAGTGGAGGAGAAATATATATTTCATTAAAGGCTGGAGAAAAAGCTAAAAATCTGTATTTTCACGGCAATAATAAATTGAGAAGTGAATTAGAGCAAGCAGTAGACGCAGATTTAGGCACAATAGTAATAGACAACGAAAGCGAATACGAGCTGTTAGATAAAATTTTAAAAGAAAAAAATAAAGTGCAAGCCTGCCTTTTAAGGATAAATCCGTCAATAGATGCTCACACTCACAAATACATACAAACCGGCGGAGACGACTCAAAGTTTGGGATGAGCGTGCACCTTGAGCAAACGAAGGAGCTTATTAAAAAAATATCAAAAAATCAAAATTTTGATTTTAGAGGATTTCACTGTCATATAGGCTCACAAATTCACGATGAAAAATTCTTTTTCTTTGAAGTAGCAGTGATGCTTAAATATGCTAAGGATATTGAAAATAATTTAAATATAAAAATTAGAGAAATGAATTTTGGCGGAGGCTTTGGAGTTTATTATACCAGTGAGGACAAACCTTTTGACCTAGAAACATTTTTACAAAGATATGCTGAAAAAATAGAAGAAAAGCTTTTAAACTTAGATATGAATTTAGAAACTGTAAGCATAGAACCAGGGAGAAGTCTGATAAATCAATCAATCACTATGCTGTATGAGGTTGGAGTCATTAAGACTACCTCAACAGGTTTAAATTATATCTTTGTAGATGGGGGCATGACGGACAACATCAGACAGGCACTTTATGGGGCAAAATATGAGGCTTTTATAGCAAACAAAATCAGTGAAGAGCCAACAACAAAATATACAATCGCAGGCAAATGTTGTGAATCTGGAGATATTTTAGTAAAAGATGTAATGCTGCCAAAGGCAAGTGCAGGAGATTTACTAATGATACCAAATGCAGGGGCATACACTTATGCTATGGCATCTAATTACAACAAGCTCAGCAAACCGGCAGTTGTTTTTGTAAAAAATGCAAAGGCAAAGTTGGCTGTAAGAAGACAGAGCTTTGAAGACTTGGTTTCAAATGACGAGGTGTATAAAAATGAATAGATTGGTAATTAAATTTGGAGGCTCTAGCGTTGCGACTATTGATAAAATAAAAGCTGTAGCAAAAGTCATAATTGACAGAAAAAAAGACTACGAACAGATAGTCGCAGTTGTATCGGCTATGGGCAAAACTACAAACGGACTAATTCAAATGGCAAATGATTTGTCAGCTTACCCAGCAGAAAGAGAAATGGATATGCTCCTTGCCACAGGAGAGATGGTATCCGCATCGCTACTTAGCATATATTTGCAGTCCATAGGAGAAAAATCAGTAGCCTTAACAGGATTTCAGGCAGGCTTTGAGACAATCGGCTCTCACCAAGTTTCAAAGATTAGTAACGTTATAACTGATAGACTTATAAAAGAATTGAACGATGGGAAAATAGTAGTAGTCACAGGTTTTCAAGGCATGAATGAAAATGGAGATTTCACCACACTTGGCAGAGGAGGTTCAGACACATCAGCAGTTGCAATAGCAGCTGTATTAAAAGCTAGATGTGAAATTTTAACAGATGTAAACGGAATTTACACAGTTGACCCAAGAATAAGAAAAACTGCCAAAAAGATAGATTATATTTCATATCAAGAAACTATGGAGATGGCAAACCTTGGAGCAAAGGTGATCGAACCAAGGAGTGTTGAGATGGCTCTAAGGTATGACGTGCCGTTATTTATAGGGCTTAACACAGGCGATTTAAATGGGACAAATATTATCAAGGAGGAAGATATAGTGGAGCAAAATATTATCACAAATATTTCAAACAAGAATGATGTTTTATTGGTAAAGATATTTAAAAAGGGTAGCAATGAATTTGGAATATCAGAGGCTCTAAAACAACTTGCTCAAAATGATATTAATATAGATATGATAAACACAATAGTGGAGGAAAATGCAGTTGGCTATAAAATTACAACCAATTTAGTTTCTAAAAATAAGACAAAACAAGTTTTAGATGAAATGGGACTTGATTGTGAATTTAAAGAAAATCTGAGCAAGGTTTCAATAATCGGCTCAGCTATGAGAAATCAAGTAGGTGTTGCAGCTAGAGCATTTGACATTTTATCAAAGGAAAGCGTGCCATTTTATGAAGTGTCCACATCAGAGATAAGCATTTCATATTTAGTCGATGAGAGCAAATCAAATAAATTAGTAAATGCCTTTGCAGACGAATTTAATTTATAAATATAGGAGGAAGCCATGATATTTAGAGGTAGTGCAGTAGCGTTAATCACACCATTTTTTGAGGACGGCACAGTAGATTTTGAGTCACTTGGAAAATTAATACAGTATCATTTGCAAAACAAGACAGATGCCATAGTTGCCATTGGCACGACTGGTGAGGCAATTACTATGACAGAAGAAGAAAGACTGGCTGTAATAAAATTTTGCGTAGAAAAAATAAACCACAAAATCCCACTTATAGCCGGCGTAGGTAACAATGATACAGGAGAATCTGCCGACTTTGCGAAAAAAGCCTCAGCTTTAAACCCTGATGCAATACTTGTAATCACTCCTTATTATAATAAATGTAACCAAGAGGGTTTATACAGACATTTTAAAACCATAGCAGAGGCATCGACAGTACCTGTAATTTTATATACAGTGCCATCAAGAACTACAGTGGAAATTCAGCCACAAACCTTGAAAAGATTAGCAGAAATAAAAAATATTGTCGGCATAAAAGATGCGACAGGCAATCTTGGTTACACAGCAAAAATTAAAAATATTTTGCCGGATGATTTTGCAATATATTGTGGAAATGATGATGTGACAGTGCCTATGCTTTCTATGGGAGCAGACGGAGTTATATCAGTTTCTGCAAATATTTTACCAAATGAAACACATGAAATGTGTCAGGCATTTTTTGATGGAGATATAGAAAAATCAAGACAAATGCAGTTAAAATACCTTGATATGATAAATTCACTTTTTGCACAGACAAATCCAATCCCTGTAAAAGCAGCCATTAATCTAATGGGAATGAACGGAGGCTATTATAGACTACCCCTTTGTGAGCCAAGTGATGAGACAATGGAGCTGTTAAAGAAAAATATGAAAAATTTGGGTTTAATTTAGGAGAAAAAATGAAAATTTTACTTTCAGGTGCTGGAGGACAAATGGGAATAACCTTAGCCGGCATAATAAAAAATAAAGAAGGTATGGAAGTAGTAGCTGGAGTATCAGATAGACCGGTAAAAGCAGACTTTACAGTATATTCCAGTTTTAAAGATGTAAAAGAAAAAGCTGACGCTGTAATAGATTTTTCTTCACCAGTAGTCTTAGAGCAATTATTGGATTATTGCATAAAAAATAATACACCTGCTGTTGTTTGCACTACAGGATATTCCAAGGAGCAGGAGCAAAAAATAAAGGACATTTCCAAAAACATACCTATAGTTTACTCAGGCAATATGAGCTTAGGCATAAATGTGATGGAATATGTGGTAGAGCAGATGGCTAAGATGCTTGCTGATTTTGATATAGAAATAGTTGAAAAACATCATAATTTAAAAAAAGATGCACCATCAGGCACAGCAAAAATGCTTTTTGACTCAGCGAATAATGGCAGAAAAAACTCCCTTACAAGATTAGATGGCAGAGCCGGCTTTTATGACAATAGAAATAAAAATGAAGTCGGCATTTCTGCCATAAGAGGGGGAAATATAGTAGGCGAGCACACTGTAATCTTTGCAGGAGATGATGAAGTGCTTGAAATCACACATAGAGCCTCATCAAAAAAAATATTTGCAAACGGAGCAATAAAAGCAGCACTATTTTTACAAGAAAAAGAAAATGGACTTTACAATATGAATGACTGTTTAAATATGTAATAAAAGGGAGACACTATGGAAAAGATTAATGTAGCGATATTAGGATATGGTAACCTAGGCAAAGGCGTAGAGACTGGACTTAAAAATGCTGAAGATATGAACCTTGTAGGAGTTTTTACTAGAAGAGACCCAAGTACAGTAAAAAGTGAGACAAAAGCATATCACATAGATGAATTAGCAAATTTCAAAGATAAAATAGATGTTTTAATTATGTGTGGAGGCTCAAAATCTGATATACCCGAGCAAGGACCTATAATGGCAAAAGACTTTAATACAGTTGACAGCTTTGACACCCACGCAAAAGTACCGGCATATTTTGACAAAATGAATGAAATTTCTTTACAAAATAAAAAAGTATCAATAATTTCCACAGGCTGGGACCCGGGACTATTCTCAATCAATAGAGTTTTAGCACAAGCTGTACTTCCTCAAGGTGAAACCTACACGTTTTGGGGTAAAGGTGTAAGCCAAGGACACTCTGACGCAGTAAGAAGAATTAAAGGAGTAAAAGATGCAAAGCAGTATACAATCCCTAACACTGAGCTGGTTGAGCAAATAAAAAATAAAAATCATGTTGAATATCAAAACAACACCGCTCATAAAAGAGAAGTATTTGTCGTATTAGAAAATGGATCAGACCAAAATGAAATAGAAAGGCAAATAAAAACTATGCCGGATTACTTCGCAGACTACGAAACAACAGTACATTTCATTGATGAACAGACCATGATAAAAGACCATAGCGGCATACCTCATGGCGGAGAAGTGCTACGACTTGGACAAACAGGTAATGAGGGAAAGAGCCTATACGGATTTTCACTGGACTTGACAAGCAATCCTGAATTTACAGCCTCAGTAAATATCGCCTTTGCAAGAGCAGCATATAAATTGTCAAAAGCAAATCAGTATGGTGCAAAGACAGTGCTTGATATCCCAATAGCTATGTTAAGCAAGCACGATGGAGAATATCTAAGAGCACATATGTTATAAAAAATAATTGTATCCACAATATATACAAATTTCATTTGAGAAAACAAATTTCTAATTTAGAAATTTGATAACTTTAAACCCTTGTATTCATTATAAATACAAGGGTTTAAAAATATATTAACATATTTTTCAAAAATGACATAATCAATTGAATTTATAAATTTCACAATTAATATTTTAAAGGAGAACACTTTATTGAAAAAGAAAACTTTAGCTTTAACCTTGGCATTTGCCACAATTTTCACAGGACTTTCCTTTGCACAAGGAGAAACTAAAAGTAAAAACCAGCTTGCACTGAAAGAAAAGACAATTTTGTCACAGCCAATTGAAGAAAAAGGTGGAGCAAGAGCCACCGATTTTGCAGGAGACCATAAGGACTGTCCATATTATAAGACGCCGGATTTTTATAATATGAAATCCTCTGATACTTTAACAATACTTCCAAAATTCAAGACATATCAGTAATCAACTGAGTGGTCTTGTGGTGACGCAGCAGCACTTATGGTTATGAAATATCTTGGCGATACTAAAACAACTGAGGGTATGCTGGCAGATGCTATGAAATCTCATACAGATATGGATGTAAAGGGTGCAAAGCCTGGTAGTGCAAACAGCACCGGTGAATATGGCACAAGCCTTAAACAACTAGCTGAATACTTCGCTTCCAATAAAGATTATAAAATAGAAAAGATTCTACATTTAGACTATCTTTAGTAGCTTCAGAAATGAAATCTTCAAGAGCTTGTATTTTCTGGGTAGGTTCAGCTTGCTCCTTATCATAGGCTGATGACATAATCATAAATCTTTCATCTGAAATTTTACCATCAAGGTTATCCTCATAAAGCCTTTGAACAATGGTATCGAGTTTTCTAATTCTTGATTTTGCTTGTTCCGATTCTCTATGACTAGTTTTTAGCTTCTGGTCCAGTTCCTTTTCACTTTTTTTCATAACAAAGTCTACAAATTCATCTTCATGGTCTCTTGCAAATGCGGTTATGTTTTTTAGTTCATGAATTTGAAATTTCCCTAAAAACTTTTGTAGAATTTGTCCTTCTACTATGTAGCCTTGGGAGATGAACAAATCTGACACTTTTAGAAAAAATATTTTTCCTT